>Ga0067045_1031706_pt1 | contig 11646 bp, 10 predicted proteins | sample TerdegcTABiofilm_FD_59184 | JGI IMG/M metagenome (GOLD analysis project Ga0067045, IMG submission 59184) | Combined Assembly of (Gp0054472, Gp0054536) Wastewater bioreactor microbial communities from Singapore -Terephthalate degrading...
CGACGCTCTGCCGAACTGCTCCACGGACGCCGAACGGGAGGCCCTGCTCCCGTACCGGCTCGATCCGTCAAGTTACCGTGTAAACGCGGTGTAATCGACGGTTACGAGCAATCTTGGTCTTTGTATGCCAGTGCTCTTGCCCAGTCAAAATGGCTACCAAGTAACACCGTAATCCAAGGATTTAGCAAGCTTTAACGAACCTCCACCCGCAGAATCATAATAAACAATATAGAAGATCCCCCGGCTAGCATCAAATGCAAGAGAAATGCCCATGTTAGAACCACCGACGGATCCGATTGTCACAGGAGTGAAGCTGTATTCCGGCGGTATCGAAGCAACCTTGGTTCCCGTTGAGAATTTAATCAACTTGTTTGCACTGTCGTAGTATGCAGTGTAGAGCTTGCTCGCCGAATAAACGGATTGACAATATCTACCGATATCACTTGAGGACGAATCGACGGTAACTGATTTTCTGACATAATAGAGTATCATGCTAGGAGGATTGGTATAACTGAAGCTCTCATAAACATTGAGAGTCTTAGCTGAACTATCGTAGTAGCTCATAAAAAGCGGCTGTGCGGCCATTGCGATGGAGGCGCCTTGCTGAGCTATCATGTAAGTGCTGCCGAGAAAGGTAGTGGGTATTCTGTTGACTACTTTAGGTAGAGCATCCGTAGGGGCAAAGTTGGCTACCTTTAGCCCTTCGCTGCCAGGGGTATCATCAAAATAGCTGACATTGATATTTCCGATCGAATCGACGAATAGTGCAGTGGGCTTTCGGTTGCCAGAACTCTCTGATAAAATGGAATCAATGAATACCGGTGTGCTGAAAGTCATTGTGCTGCCTTTTAAGGCCTTTGTGAATGCAGGTCCTCCTCCGGCGCTATAGACGATATAGACATTCTGGGTGTCAAATGCTATAGAGCACTCATAACCATATGGATAAGTTGTAATCACACTTATCTTCTGCGCATTTGAAGGGATAAATGTAAAGCCCTGATCGGTCAGCTTGATAAAATAGACAGAGTCCGTTCGCTGATAGGCAATATATATTTCTGAACCATCAATGGCGATGTTATTGGAAGTCCCATAGTAGCCAATCGCATTATCCACAACAAAGGGACTGTTCCAAGTGTTCCCGCGATCGGGCGATTTAATGATCATCAGTTTCTGCAAAACAGAGTCGTAGTAGAGTATATAAAGATTGTTTCCGTTTATTCCAATAGCCGCCGAATATGCAACTCCGTTTATGACTGATTTAATACCCCGAAACTCACCTGTTGCTATCTCGACCTTCTGCATGACAAGCTCTCTCAATTCAAGTTGCTGCTGGCAATTGGATAAAATGAACACCGCCGCCAAGATACTGCAATATAAGAACTTCCAGAATCCAAACCGTAGTGTATTCTTCGAACTTCCACCTCTAATTACTCTTGCCATAGTATGTACCCCTTCTTCGAATCCGCTTCCGCGGCTCGAGTACCTTCCTTCTGCGCCGTTTCAAGATAGGCGAATTGTGCGGCCAACCCTGGATCCGATTTCTTCAGCTTGTCGTATGCAGTCAGGGCATCCGGATACCGGCCCAGGGCCACATTCACTCGGGCCAAGGACAGGAGGGCCTGGGCATTCGAGGGCGAGGCTCGCAATACTCGATTATACAGAGTGATCGCATCCATGTATTTCCCTCGGAGGTAATTCAGGTTCGCCATATTGAACAACGCGGGCTGGTAATCTTTCTGGTCGTTCAGGGCGGAGGAGAACTGCTCCTCGGCCTTGCCCCACTGTCCGTACCGGGCGTACAGAACCCCGAGCCGGTTACGGAGCTGGGGGGTTGCCCCCTTCCTTCCGATCTCGCTTTCGATCGCGGCTACCCGGGGACCCAACTCCACGCCGATATACGCACTCAGCTCGCTTCGGAATCCAGCGGCAACAGCGCGGGCATCTGGCAGGGGGGCGGGTTTTCCGCCCGCCTCGTATACGACCGGCTGGTATTCCTTCCATGCTTCATGGACGGGGAAGAACCCAGCGGCTTTCTTGGATTCCGCTTCTCTCCACTCCTGGGCTCCGGTCTGCCAGACCGTGGAAAAGCTTCCCTTTCGATCCGTAGTCTCGATCGGAAGCCAGACCTTGCCGTCCCGGATGATCAGATCCCCGGGTCGCAGGAATACTTTAGGTACATCCGCGGGGTCCATTTCAAGGTCAATCGCCATGAGAATATGGCCGGGGGTAGTTATAAGCGCGGTTGAGATTCCTATAGATTCAAGGAAAGAACAGTATAAAACGGTAAGATCCGAGCACTTGCCCGCCTTATATCCCAGAGTCTGTCGGGGAAATTGGATCGAATCGACGATTTTCCGGTTCTGGCTCTCTAGCGCGGAGGTGGGATCTTTTACATAAGCGAATTTTTGAGTCCTAAGAGCTTCATGTATCGCCATGGCGGCTTGAAGATTGAAGTTAATCGCGGGGTTTATTAAGTCCCGGACTGTGGCTGCAACGCTCTTGGACCATGCCAGGGCTTCGGGATCCTTGGAGCTGATAAACGCGGCGGCCTTGCGATCATCATCCCAAATGATCCCATTCCTATCCCGGACCTCCAGGGTACCGACGTATTCGTCCCGGAATTTATGGCCGTATTGGGTGTACTCGAGAACCACGGAAACGGGAAGCTTGGTGATCTCCACGATATCCAGGATCGCGTCGGTGAACAGACCGTACAGCTCGATAGGGGCGGTCGCACCCGGGGCGACCCGTGGGGGAGCTCCGGCGGGCTTCGCCTCGTCCATATACCTCTTTACGTTGATCGTGACCTTGATATCAGTAGCCGGGGCGGTTTCGAAATTGTGCACCAAGATGCGTCCGATGGTATGGTCGTCGTAGTATTTATAAAAGACTGGGAAAACCGAGTCGAACCGGACGCCGACGAATCCCAGGCCCCTGCCCTCGTAACGGATCGGCGTGAAATCAGGCGGGAGTCTTAGACTGGTGGAACGGCTTCCCAGATTCAGGGAAATACCGAAATTGATGGATACGCCGTTCCACAGGCCGTACCAGGATCGGTAGGATACCCCCGCCTCAGCTTCAAGAGATTTCGATAAAACCATGCCCAAGGATGCGCCGCCGGCAAGGAAGGGATTGAACGCCGAGGTACCGCCGCCCCCGTTCTCGGATGCCCCGAAATATCCGAGTTCTGAGATCCCCCGCACGGATAGGGAGCGACTGATCGGGAAGCGCATCCCCATCTGCGCCGTCAAGGCACCCGTGGAGAGGCTAAAATCCGGAGCCTTCGTCGGCATGAAAGCATAAACGGCTCCAATACCGAGGGAGCCCATCGGGAAGAAGGGGGGCTGCCAGGACACCGATAAAGAGCTTCCGAAGGACAATTCATAGAGTCCCGCGTCCGCGCCGATTGGCATTCCAATATCTGGACGCACTACCAAGCTGAACCGTCCGGCTCCGCGATCCGGGAAAATCTTCGGGATGGGATCCTGGCCTGAAAGAGGGAGTATCAGGAAACAGAGGAATACGGAAACCAAAAAACTGCCACGGATAAGTTTCATGGAGCGAATCCTCCGAGCATCGCTAGAACTTCCATATATCCTCATTTATCAGAATGCTTATCAATCTTTTAACAAAGGAATTATTGGTCCGATCGGAACGGCAAAGGTAGGCGCCACGGAGAGGTTAAAGTCTCCGGTCTGGGAGACCGCGGGGAGGACCGCGGCGAGGGCGATGAGGGAAACGAGGATCCGCGACCGCCGCATGGGGGGCCTCCATGGGAAAGACGTTTCTATGATGCAAGACTGGGAATGATATTAAAGCATAGCACAGAACGAGGATATTTCAAGGGGCGAACTCAAATAGAGCCTTTACAGGAAAGGAATTAATATATTAGAGATATTAACCATTGCCCATCCAAGTCTGAAGTGCGCAATGTGGTTTTTAAACTCAGCTTAAGGAATCGAGATGCCCAATTCTTCATGCAGCCAACCGAGTGCTCGGTGCGGCAGCTCACACCTAGATGCACTGTATTGTTTACAATAATATCTTTTTATGTATATTATTATAAATATGAAATTCAATCGTTTGGTCACGATCTTCCACGACCAAGCCTGGTTCGACCTTCCGACGCTTCGGCTGCTCTTTCCCTCCGAAGGTCTCCAGACGACGAGAACCTCCCTGCATAGATTTATGAACGATGGACGCCTGCTCGGAATCCGTCGGGGACTGTATTGCCTAGGAGATGCCTACTGTAAAAATCCTCCCCATGGAGCCTTGATCGCGAACCTCTGCTACAGCCCCTCCTACCTGTCCGAACGATGGGCCCTCGGCTGGTACGGTATCATCCTGGAACGGACTGTCCAGTACACAAGCGTCACCACCCGGCCGACGCGGATATTCAGGAATCGGTGGGGGGAGTTCCGGTACCGCACGATCCGCCGCGGCTATCTGAACGGATTCATCCGGGAGGATATACAAGGCGCATCCGTGCTGATAGCGGAACCCGAGCAGGCCCTGCTGGACCTCTGGTACCTGGAGGGCGGGGAGTGGACCGTAGATCGAATGGCTTCCTTTCGGTTCGATCCGGACCCGGTCCGGGACGACCGATTGGCAGTGTTGAACCGGGAAAACCCCTGCGCGGGAACCAGAGACCGGGCCCGGATGGAACGCGCGATCCGGGCTTGGACCGCATACAGGGCGGTGACCGCACGTGGAGGTGGTACGGGATGAAAAGGCTCGCGCTGGACCTGGCCGCCGAGGTTCCGGAACCCGAAGGCAAGCTCAATCTCCTCCGGGAGTATCTCCAAGCCTGCGCCCTCCGAAGTCTTCATGAATCCGGGGCGTTTACGTCTCTATCCTTTGTGGGGGGTACAGCGCTCCGCTTCCTATATCGACTGCCCAGGTTTTCCGAGGATCTGGATTTTTCCCTGGAGGGCTCCAGGGGTTATGATCCTGAAAAATGGCTTGCGAAGCTGAATCGAGATTTCCGCTTCCAAGGATTTGAAGTCCAGACGAATTGGAACCCGAGATCCACGGTCCAGACCGCGTGGATCCGAGTGCCCGGCATCCTGGCCGAAGCCGGAATCGTCCGGAGATCGGAGCAAAAACTGTCCGTCAAGCTGGAAATCGATACGCGGCCCCCGGCGGGGGCGATTCTCGAGACCCGTGTGGTAAATCATCACCGGATGTTCGCTATCCGCCACCATGATCTGGGATCCCTGTTCGCGGGGAAAATCCGTGCCTTGCTGACGCGTCCCTTTCAGAAAGGCCGGGACTGGTACGACCTGATCTGGTATCTCGGACGGGTACCTCCCGTGGAGCCGAATGAAGGTCTTCTTACCGCAGCACTCGCACAGCCTGCCCGGATCCATCATTTCCGGCGGGATGCCGGCTGGAAAGCCTCCGTCGCGGCGTTGGCTTCCAGCCTGGATATGTCGGCTATCCGGGCGGACGTCCGGCCCTTCCTGGAGAATCCCGGGGACGCGGACCTTCTGACCCTGGAAACCATTCTGGGACTGTTGGCGGCCCGCTAGACGGGTTCGCCCTTCCCCCGCTCCGGCTTCTTGTGTACCGCCAGGGGCGGCAGGCTCTCCAGGGCGGCAAGAAGCTCCCCCGGATCCGCGCGGATCACCAGGTCCGAAAGGTGCTCCCGACCCAGGAAGCCCGCGTCCACCACCCCGTCCAGGAAGGTCCGGAGGGGCTCCCAGAAGCCGCCCACCTCCAGGATGCCCACGGGCTTGGCGTGGTAGCCCAGGGCCCGCCAGGTCCAGGCCTCGAAGAACTCCTCCAGGGTGCCGATGCCCCCGGGCAGGGCGACGAAGGCGTCGGACAGGTCGTGCATCCGGGCCTTCCGCTCCCGCATGTCCTCCACCACGATCAGCTCCGTGAGGTCCGCCTCCGCCACCAGGGCGTGGAGCTTCCGGGGGATGATCCCGACCACTTCGGCGCCCGCGGAGAAGGCCGAGCGGGCCACGGCGCCCATGACCCCGGAGTCCCCGCCGCCGTAGACCAGGCGCAGGCCCCGGCGCGCGATCTCCCGGCCGAAGGACTCCGCCGCCCCGAGGTACGCGGGGGAGGAGCCCGAGGAGGCCCCGCAGAACACGCAGACTGACGAGATCATGGACACTTCCCTCAATAGTGCGGCGGCCGCTCGTCCCCGGGCGCCGGGGATTCCGGATGCCCCAGCTCGAGGATCTTGCGCCGCATTTCGGCCACCAGGGCCTCCAGGCGGTCCATCCGGCGGGAGAGGTCCCAGACCTCGCCGCTCAGTTTGGATAGGGTTTCCTCCTGGTAGGCGGTCTTGATCTCCAGAGCCTCGAAGCGCTCCTGCGTATCCATCCAACCTCCGTCCGCGGCCCGGGACACCGAAGCCGTCGGAGTACGGTAAACCGGGGCGAACCGATTTGTACAGACGCGACCGGTGGAACTCCGGGCTCGAGGAATTGCATCTCAAGGCGGAACCGTTACACTGGAATCATCAACCTCTCTGTTCGGAGGTTCCCAGATGGCGAGGCGAACAAGCCTTCTTGTCAAGTTTTCCGCGGTCATCAGCCTGATGGTGGCCCTGCTGCTGGGAGCGGTGATCCTGGCGGTCGGTCTGCGCCTTTCCTCAGACCTTACGGAAATCTCCAGAAATTCCGGCCTGGAGATCGTTCGGGGAAGGGCCGGGGAGATCGGCCAGCTCTTCCGCGGGCTCCTGTACCAGCTGAGCCAGCTCGCCGCCCGGCCGGAGCTCCGGACTGGTACACCGGCGGAGGCCTTGGACGCCATAAAATCCGGAGCTGCGGCCGCCTCGAGGGAGGCGAACATGGCTCTCTACGCGGAGCGGGACGGCTCGTACGTCACCAGCGCGGGCGGTAGCGGCAACATCAGCGCCCGGGCCTACTTCCAGGGGGTCTTTGTCCAGGGCCGGGATTTCGCCTTCGGAGACCCGGTGATCTCCCAGACCACGGGGCTTCCGACGGTCCACCTGGCCAAAGCCGTGAAGGGACCGGAGGGCCGGACGGTCCGTCTGGTGGCCTACCAGCTGAAACTGGAGGCTCTATCCTCCATCGCGGCTTCCATCAAGGTAGGGCGGACGGGCTTCGGCTGGATCGTGACCCAGACGGGCCTGCTCCTGGCGCACCCGGACCCGAAGGCCGTGATGACCTTGAACTTGACGGAAGCCGACAAGGCGGGCTACCGGGGCATGGATGCCCTGGGCAGGCGCATCCTGGCCGAGGAGTCCGGGGTCGGCTCCTACGCGGATCCCGCGGGCGTGCCGATGACCGCCTACTTCGTCCGGATTCCCGAGACCCCCGGCTGGGTCCTGGGAGTCAGCCTTCCCACCGCGGAGGTCGCCGAGGCCGCGGCTCCCCTGCTGCGGATGCTCCTGGTCCTGCTGGCCCTATCCATCGCCGCGGCGGTCCTGGTCTCGGTGCTGGTGACCCGGACCATCACCCGGCCGATCCGGGGCACCGCGGGGATCATGGTCCGGCTCGCTTCGGGAGACTTGGCCCTGGCCGGCTCCGACGCGGACGCCGCCCGCCGACTGGCCGCCCGGAACGACGAGATCGGGGACCTGGGGCGCTCGATGGCGGGACTCCGGGACAAGCTGGTCGAGGTGGCGGCGGGGATGCGGGCCGCCTCGGACGAGGTGGCCGGAGGCTCGTCCCAGCTCTCCCAGACCGCCCAGGCCCTGTCCCAGGGGACCACGGAGCAGGCGGCCAGCATCCAGGAGCTCTCCGCCTCGGTGGAAGAGCTGGCGGCCACGGTCAAGCAGAACGCGGACAACACGGCCCAGGCGGACGCCCTGGCCCGCCGGGTGGCCCAGAACGCGGACGCCTCGGGCAAGTCCGTGCAGGAGACGGTGGCCAGCATGGGAGAGATCGCCTCCCGGGTGTCCGTGATCGAGGAGATCGCCCGCCAGACCAATCTACTGGCCCTGAACGCGGCCATCGAGGCGGCCCGGGCCGGGGAGGCGGGGAAGGGTTTCGCGGTGGTGGCCACGGAGGTTCGCAAGCTGGCGGAGAACAGCCAGAAGGCGGCGGCCCAGATCAACGACCTCTCCCGATCCAGCATGGCCGTGGCGGAGGAGGCGGGTCGGCTTCTGGCGGAGCTGGTTCCGGACATCAAGAAAACCGCGGAGCTTATCCAGGAGATCGCCGCGGCTTCCTCGGAGCAGGCCGGCGGGGCGGAGCAGATTTCCAAGGGCGTAAGCCAGATGGACACGGTGGTGGAGCAGAACGCCGCCGCCTCGGAACAGCTGGCCAGCACCGCGGAGGAGCTGAACGCCCAGGCCGTCCTCCTGGCGGAGCGGGTGTCCTTCTTCCGGCTCGCGGCCGAAGGGGGCGGGCCGTCCACGGCCGGAGGTTTCGGGGAGGCGGCTCGGGGGGCCCCGGCGACCCGTGGATCCTCCCGGGCTTCCGGACCCTCCGAGCCGGCGGGGGAGCGTTCCCGGGCGCCGAAAGCCCCGGCGGGGCGCTCCCGGGAGCCGGCGGCCGCGGCGGCCGGACACGCCACGGCCATAGCCCTGCCCGAGAAGGCTCCCCCCGGGGACGAGGAGGACGGGGACTTCGAGGAATTCTGAAGATTCCCTTCCGACCCGCGCCGATTCTTGGTACCTTATACTTCATGGACCGACGACCGACGGGGTCGAGGTCCGGGAGGTGGCTTCTTGCGCATTCTTGACGCGTTCACATATTCGGGCCGGGTTCTCCGCGCCGCGGTTCTCGCCCTTGTCCTCACGGCGGCGTTCGCCTCGGCGGCGGACGAGGCGTCCTCGGTCTATGTCATCCCCATCCAGGGGGACATCGAGCCCTCCACGGCCGTCTTCGTGCGGCGCAACGCCGAGGCGGCCCTGCGGGCGGGCGCGAAGGTCCTCGTCTTCGACATCGACACCTTCGGGGGCCGGGTGGACTCCGCCTTGCGCATCTCCTCGTACATCGGCTCCATCCGGAGCGCCAAGACCGTAGCCTACGTCCGATCCGGACCGGACAGCATGGGGGTCTCCTGGTCCGCGGGCGCCCTGATCGCCTTCTCCGCCTCCGATATCTACATGGCACCGGGCACCAGCATCGGCGCGGCCGCCCCGGTCATCGTGAGCCCCGACGGCCAGAGCCAGGGCGCCGGGGAGAAGACCGTCAGCGCGGTCCGGTCCCAGATGGCCGCCCTGGCGGAAAAGAACGGGCACCCGTCCCTCCTGGCCCTGGCCATGGTGGACGCGGACGTGGAGCTGGTCGAGCTGTCCGTGGACGGCCGGACGACCCTGGCCACGGCGGAGGAAGCCGCGGCCCTGGAAAAGTCCAGACCCGGGGCGGTGGAGAGGGTGCGCACCGTCTCCGCCAAGGGGAAACTCCTCTCCTTGACCGCCGGAGAGGCGGAGCGCTACGGCCTTTCGAAGGGCACCGTGGCGGACCTGGACGCCCTGGCCGCCCTGCTGGGCTCCCCGGGCCCGGTCAAGGAGCTCTCCCCCTCCGGCGCGGACAGGCTGGTGGTGTTCATCACCTCCGGTGGAGTCCAGGCCCTGTTGATCCTGATCGGGCTGGTGGCCCTCTTCCTGGAGATCAACTCCCCGGGCTTCGGGATTCCGGGGACCGTGGCCATCATAGCCTTCTTTACCTTGTTCGGAACCAACGCCCTGATGGGATCCGTCGGTTCCCTGGAGATCATCCTGTTCATCCTGGGCATCGGACTATTAGCGGTGGAGATCTTCATCCTGCCGGGTTTCGGGATCGCGGGGATTTCCGGCATCCTCCTGATCGGGAGCGCCCTGGTCTTTTCCATGCAGGACTTCGTGATTCCCACGGTCTCCTGGGAATGGGACCTCCTGGGCCGGAACGTGATGACCGTGGTGGCGGGCCTACTGGCGGGCATCGCGGGAATCGGGGTTCTGGCCCTGGCGGGCCCCCGGATCAGGCTCTTCGACCGGCTCACCCTCAAGACCACGATCCAGGGAACCGCGGGAGGCGAACTGCCCGAGGAGCCCGGGTCCGGCGCGGGATCTCCCTCGCCTGCCTCCAGCCCCCTGGTCGGCCGACGGGGAACCGCCCGGACGGTCCTGCGGCCCTCGGGCAGGGCGGAGATCGACGGGGTTTCCTACAGCGTGGAGACCGAGGGCCTCTTCCTGCCCGCGGGCACCCGGGTTCGGGTCTTGAAAGTCTTCGGGTCCCGGATCGTGGTGGGACCGGATTCGGACGCTTCGGATGACGCGGGCTGATCGGCCCGAAAGGATACCTGAGTGTTGGATTTGCTAGGAGGAAGTATGATCATCATCGCCCTGTACGCCGTCATAGCCCTGGTAGCCCTGGGCATACTCGTTCTGTTCTTCAAGTTCTTCGGCCTGTGGTTCCGTGCCCTGCTCTCCGGAGCCCCCGTGGGCATGGGGCGACTGGTGGGGATGTGGCTTCGACATGTGAACGCCTCGGTCATCGTCGACGCCCGGATCATGTTGACCAAGGCGGGGATCAAGGTGGATACCGACATGCTGGAAACCCACTTCCTGTCCCGGGGCAACGTCCAGAAGGTCAGCCTGGCCCTGGTGGCGGCCAACAAGGCCAACATACCCCTGCCCTTCCAGCGGGCCGCGGCCATCGACCTGGCGGGCCGGGACGTCCTGGAAGCCGTCAAGACCAGCGTGAACCCCAAGGTGATCGACTGCCCGGACTCCAGCAAGGGCAAGATCACCATCGACGCGGTGGCCAAGGACGGCATCCAGCTCCAGGTGAAGGCCCGGGTCACGGTGCGCGCCAACATCGAGCGCCTGGTGGGCGGCGCCACGGAGGAGACCATCATAGCCCGCGTGGGAGAGGGCATCGTCACCACGATCGGATCCTCGGAATCCTACAAGGCGGTGCTGGAGAACCCGGACCTCATCTCCAAGCGGGTGCTGGAAAAGGGCCTGGACGCGGGAACGGCCTTCGAGATCCTGTCCATCGACATCGCGGACATCGACGTGGGAGCCAACGTCGGCGCCAAGCTCCAGGCGGACCAGGCGGAGGCGGACAAGCGCCGCTTCCAGGCGGAGGCGGAGAAGCGCCGCGCCGCGGCCCAGGCCCAGGAACAGGAAATGATCGCCAAGGTGCAGGAAAACCGAGCCAAGGTGGTCCTCGCGGAGGCGGAGATCCCCCTGGCCATCGCGGAGGCCTTCCGGACCGGGAAGCTCGGAGTCATGGACTACTACCGGATGACCAACATCCAGGCGGACACCCAGATGCGCAAGTCCATCGGCGGCGAGGATCCGGGGAAAAAGTAGGACGGCATGGACGACGACCTTTTTTCAAGCATTCTGTACCTGGTGCCCGTGGCCTTGTTCATCTTCTTCCGGTTCCTGGGGGGAGGGAAGAAGGCTCGGGCCGCCAAGGAACGCGGGATCCGGGAGGACGCCGCGCGCCGGGAACTGGCCCGCAGGGTCCGGGAAGAGATGGAGGCTTCAAGACCCGCCGTCCCGCTCTCCCGGATCTCCGGCCGGGAGCCGGAGGTACAGGAGTGGGAGCCCCACTGGGTGACCGAAACGGATTCGGATCTTGCGGAACCCTCCGGGCCCACGGCGGGACAGGGGATCCCCGACGAAGAAGGGCCGGAGCCGAACCAACGGCTCGTTTTCTTGGAAACCGAACTCGAGGGGACGATATCGTCCCTCCCCGCCGGGAGCCTTGCGGGCTTCGCCCC
>Ga0067045_1004662_pt1 | contig 11644 bp, 11 predicted proteins | sample TerdegcTABiofilm_FD_59184 | JGI IMG/M metagenome (GOLD analysis project Ga0067045, IMG submission 59184) | Combined Assembly of (Gp0054472, Gp0054536) Wastewater bioreactor microbial communities from Singapore -Terephthalate degrading...
TCGAGGGCGTGGGGGATGGTAGCCAAAAGCGCACGATCCACAAAGGTCAGAATGTTAACCACCCCCTGTAGGAGCGAGCTTGCTCGCGAAGACGGCGAAAGCAATGCGCAGTGTCAGCCGGTGCCCGTCAGCGTTGACGACGTTCGCGTGCAAGCCTGCGCCTGCCACAGCAATAAAAAAGCCCCGTCACCAGGACGGGGCTTTTACTTGCAGCGTGTCGCTTGAAACTAACAGCTGACCTTAGAACACCACGCCTTGGCTGCGCAGGTAGTCGTCGTAGGTGCCGCTGAAGTCGGTCACGCCGCTTGGGCTCAGCTCGATGATGCGAGTGGCCAGGGACGATACGAACTCACGGTCGTGGCTGACGAAGATCAGCGTGCCCGGGTAGTTCTCCAGCGCCAGGTTCAGTGCTTCGATGGATTCCATGTCCAAGTGGTTGGTCGGTTCGTCCATTACCAGCACGTTAGGCTTTTGCAGGATCAGCTTGCCGAACAGCATGCGACCTTGCTCACCACCGGAGATGACCTTGACCGACTTGAGGATCTCATCGTTGGAGAACAGCATGCGGCCCAGGGTGCCGCGTACCAGTTGCTCGCCACCGGTGGTCCAGCGACCCATCCAGTCGAACAGGTTGGATTCGTCTTCGAAGTCGGACGCGTGGTCCTGGGCGTAGTAGCCGATTTCCGCGGCGTCGGTCCATTTCACGCTACCGGCATCCGGGCTCAACTCGTTGACCAGGGTGCGCAGCAGGGTGGTTTTGCCGATGCCGTTAGGGCCGATGATCGCCACGCGCTCGCCGGCTTCAACCTGGAAGCTGAAGTCCTTGAACAACGGCTTGCCGTCGAAACCCTTGGCCATACGCTCGACGATGACCGCCTGGCGGTGCAGCTTTTTGGTCTGCTCGAAACGGATGAACGGGCTGACCCGGCTCGAAGGCTTGACCTCGGCCAGCTGGATCTTGTCGATCGCCTTGGCACGGGAGGTGGCCTGCTTGGCTTTCGAGGCGTTGGCCGAGAAGCGGCTGACGAACGATTGCAGTTCCGAGATCTGTGCTTTCTTCTTGGCGTTGTCCGAGAGCAACTGCTCGCGGGACTGGGTCGCCACGGTCATGTACTCGTCATAGTTGCCCGGGAACAGGCGCAGCTCGCCGTAGTCCAGGTCAGCCATGTGGGTGCAGACGCTGTTCAGGAAGTGACGGTCGTGAGAGATGATGATCATCAGGCTCGAACGCTGGGTCAGGATGTTTTCCAGCCAGCGAATGGTGTTGATGTCCAGGTGGTTGGTAGGCTCGTCGAGCAGCAGCACTTCCGGGTCGGAGAACAGGGCCTGGGCCAGCAGCACGCGCAGTTTCCAGCCTGGGGAGACTTCGCTCATCGGGCCGAAGTGTTGTTCGATGCCAATACCCAGGCCCAGCAGCAGTTCACCGGCGCGGGATTCGGCGGTGTAGCCGTCCATCTCGGCGAACTCGGTTTCCAGCTCGGCAACGGCCATGCCGTCTTCTTCGGTCATTTCCGGCAGCGAGTAGATGCGATCGCGCTCGGCCTTGACCTTCCACAGCTCTTCGTGACCCATGATCACAGTGTCGATCACGCTGAATTCTTCGTAGGCGAACTGGTCCTGGCGCAATTTACCCAGGCGCACGTTCGGCTCAAGCATCACTTGGCCGCCGGACGGGTCGAGGTCGCCGCCGAGGATTTTCATGAAGGTCGACTTGCCGCAACCGTTGGCGCCGATCAGGCCGTAGCGGTTACCTGCACCAAATTTGACCGAGACGTTCTCGAACAACGGCTTGGCGCCGAACTGCATCGTGATATTTGCTGTGGAGATCAATTACTTTACCTTTCAATAGCTTAGGTTGCGCATTTTACAGCCGGGAGCAATTTCTGACCCATCTGGAGTATGTTTCGCTGCACTCCAGCCTGAGCGTGAGTTGATCCATCGCGCATAAGTAGGCAGCAACATCGGCAGGTGTTGGCCGAGTTGCTGGGAAATGAATGCGGGGTTCATGCCAGACATAACGCATATTGTCGCATAGACGTGACGACAGTTGTATGGCGGTCTGTATCGTCACCCCAGTGTTTTCGGGGTGGTTTTGCACTGTTTATGCAGCTCAGGCGTCTGTCTTGCGTGCGCGCTGTTCTTTGAAGGCGGGAAAATCAAAGGCATTCCAAGGAATTTTCCTCCCCCTTTTTTCCGACGTTCTGCTTATTTTTTGACGAACGCCAGAGCGTGCAATGCTCGCTCGTTGGGCAGAACGAAGCGATCACCGCCAGTTTTTGTGCGCTCCACCACTTCCCCTAAGGCAATTCCGCGGCAGACGTGGGCAGTCCTTTTCTCTATGCTCACCGCATCCCACCGCAATGCCAGGGCCTCAGAAAGACGCATGCCCGTAAAAAACACGAACTCGAAAAATGCTGCGTAAATAGTGCTTGGCCAGTGGTCGTGCTGGTACATCTTCTCGATGATGGTGTTGGCTTCCTCCAGAGTGAAGGGGTCAATTTCTTTCCTGCTTCGCTTCGGAAGCTCACGTGGTGCTGCCGGGTTCTTCGCTAGAAGCTCCTCTGATACCGCGGACTTGAGAGCCGTCGAAAGCTTGACCAAGGCATTGCGCTTCACCGCCGGCGACGACCATTTGATGCTCGCCATCGTGCGGCGCAGAAGCGTGGTGGTTGCCTGTGCCACAAGACATCTTTCCAGCCTGTTCTAATTTTTAGCTGAGTGGGCACCCCTTCATGACAGACGGCTGCGCCTCACCTTTACAAAATGTCCAGATCTGGATATTGTGTCTGAATTAGCTATTGTGCCAGGCGCGTAAAATGTCCAAGATCGAAATGCTAAAACTGCTGGATAGGGACAGTGTCAATGCCCTAGTGCTACCCGAGCAGATCCTCTTCGCCGTTCGCGAAGCCTTCTACCTGCATAGCGCAGGAGATGGCCAAAACTTCCCCGTTGTTCGCGAAGCGCTGAGTACGGGTGGCATCTTTGGAATCAAATCCGGTGGTATCGCCAACCAAGGCGTGCTCGGATTCAAAGCAGCCGGTTTCTGGCCGACTAACCGTGCCCTGCAAGGTGAGCCTCATCAAGCGACCATCCTGCTGATTGATCCTACGACCGGACGGCCACTGTGTGTCATTGATGGCAACGTCATTACGACACTCCGTACAGGTGCGGCCGGGGCCTTGGGTCTGGAGATGTTTGCTCGTCGAGGCAGTTCGCGACTCTGCGTTTTCGGCACCGGCGTACAGGCCGGCATTCAAGTGGACTACGCGCTTCGCGTGATGTCCGGCATCAAGCATGTCACCTATCTGACGGCAGATGGCGTACCGAGTGCCCAATTTGAATCGCAGTTTTCAGACCGTGTTTCCATGCGCCACAGCGCATCGGCAAACGATGCCGTATCCAAAAGTGATGTAGTTATCACAGCGACGCCCGGGGGGCAGGTGCTGTTTGACCTGGACGCCGTCCAACCCGGTACGCACTTCAACTGCGTGGGTGCAGACACCAAGGGCAAAAGGGAAGTGCCGGGAGGGCTTCTGCCCAAGGCCAGAATCTTTGTCGACGATAGAGCTCAAGCTTGTCAGTTCGGCGAAACGCAATGGGCGCCGGCGTCACCAGTAACCGAAATCGGTGACCTGCTGACAGGGCAAGTCGAATTCATACGTAGTGCCAATGACATCACCCTCTTCGACATGACGGGGTTGGCGCTGCAAGACCTGACAGTTGCTCAGCTTCTGTTCAAGCAAGCCAATATCGAAGGTATTGGCCACGATATTTCTTGGCCGTGGTAAATCTTTGAGGACATTTTTCTATGCACATCACTCTGCCAACTTATCAAGACGTAGTCGACGCGGCTACGCGACTTGAGGGAGCAGCCAACGCCACGCCTGTTCTGACGTCTCGTACGATCGATGAGGAAGTCGGGGCAAAGGTATTTTTCAAATGCGAAAACTACCAACGTACCGGTTCCTTCAAATTCCGCGGGGCATACAACGCGCTCGCTAAATTCAGCGAAGAGCAACGTCGAGGCGGTGTTGTAGCGTTCTCTTCGGGGAACCACGCACAAGGAATCGCCTTGGCGGCCAAACTGTTGAAGATCCCGGCCACCATTGTCATGCCAACTGACGCTCCCGCAGCCAAGGTCGCTGCTACCAAAGGCTATGGTGCCGAGGTTGTGTTCTACGACCGTTATACCGAAGACCGCGAGGCTATCGGTCGGGCGCTGGCCGCCAAGCATGGCATGACGCTGATCCCGTCCTATGATCATCCAGACGTGCTGTCCGGCCAGGGTACTGCCGCCAAGGAGCTGTTTGAAAGCGTCGGTCAATTGAACGCCTTGTTTGTAGGCCTGGGTGGCGGCGGCATGCTGTCGGGAACCACCTTGGCGACACGCGCATTGGCACCAGCGTGCGCTGTGATTGGCGTTGAGCCTGAAGCAGGTAACGACGGGCAGCAATCTTTCAATTCAGGTGAGATTGTTCACATCGACACCCCTGACACCATCGCAGATGGCGCTCAAACTCAGCATCTTGGCAACTATACCTTTCCAATTATTTTGAAGGGTGTGAGCCGGGTTGTAACTGTTACTGACGAAGAGCTGATTTCTGCAATGAAGTTCTTTGTTCAGCGCATGAAGATTGTGGTCGAGCCTACCGGATGCCTGGGTCTTGCCGCAGTAAGAAAGTTAAAGGATGAACTCCAGGGCAAACGAGTCGGCGTCATTATTACAGGCGGTAATATTGATGTCGACAAGCTTGGAAAGTTTCTCCAGTCCTAAGGGTAGTTAGCTTTATCTGGTGAAAATCAGGCGCTCAACAGCGCCTGACGGCACCGTCTTGCCGGAATTTAACGAACATATATTTAGCCCAGACAACATGGCCATAAATAAGGCCACTATAAAAAGAGGTGCACATGAAAAGCCGCCTTCTCGTTAAAGCGATAGTTGTCGCGATGATTTTCGGCATAGTCCTAGGAGGCACGCTCCACAGTCAGCTGGATGCTGCGGCCGCAAAAGAAATTTCCGGATACCTGAACCTGGTCACTGACGTGTTTTTACGTCTGATCAAAATGGTTATCGCACCGTTGGTGCTTGCTACCCTGGTGACCGGGGTTGCCAGCATGTCAGGGAACGGTTCGATGGGCCGTATCGGCTTTAAAGCCATCACCTGGTTCCTGGTTGCCTCTCTGGTATCCCTGTCCATCGGTTTGCTCTTCGCCAACATTTTCCAGCCAGGTGTCGGTCTGAACCTGACCGTGAACGGTGAAGCCGTGAGTACGGGCTTGAACACTTCTGGCTTTAGCCTGCCGATCTTCCTCACCCATGTATTTCCTCGAAGCATTATTGAGGCAATGGGTACAAACGAAGTGCTGCAGATCGTAGTGTTCTCGCTGTTCTTCGGTTCTGCATTAGCGTTCGTCAAGGGCAGAGGCAAAGGCAAGTCCATCATCGTGGACATGCTCGAAGAATTGGCCAATGTCATGTTCAGGGTTACCGATTACGTCATGTATGTGGCGCCACTGGCTGTATTCGCAGCCATCGCCGCCACCATCACCGTGCATGGTCTGGAAATGGTCGTGACCTTTGGCAAGATGGTTGGGCAGTTTTACCTAGGTTTGGCAATTCTGTGGTCGTTAATTACGCTTGCCGGCTACATGGCCCTCGGCCCACGCATCAAAGACCTGTTCAAGCATATGCGTGAGCCAATTCTGATCGCCTTCTCTACGGCGAGCAGTGAAGCTGCGTACCCGAAAACCATTGCCGCCATGGACAAATTTGGCGCCAACAAACGTGTCAGCAGCTTCGTCCTGCCGTTGGGTTATTCATTCAACCTGGATGGCTCGATGATGTACCAAGCCTTCATCGTGATGTTCATCGCGCAGGCGTACAACATTGAAATGACTGTCTCCCACCAGATCATGGTGTTGCTGACGCTACTGGTTATCAGCAAAGGTACCGCAGGTGTAGCGCGGGGCGCTCTGGTCGTCCTGGCTGCGGGTCTGCCGATGATGGGCCTTCCGGAAGCAGGCCTGCTTCTCATCCTCGCCGTTGACCCCATCCTGGACATGGGGCGCACCGCTACCAACGTATTTGGCTGCGGTGTCGCAACAGCCGTCATCGGTCGACACGGTAATGAGCATGAGGAAGTTGAAACTGCCATTGATGCTGAGAAAAGTCCTCAAGTCGTTTAATCAAAACATAATAATAAGAGAAGCGAAGAATGACGATCAAACCCCTGGGCTTCAATAGCCGCTATAACTTCAGTCGCACACTGTTGGCGAGGTTTATGCTCTCGATCTTGGCAGGCTTAACCATTGGCGTTCCGTTTGCGCTCGCCCACGAAAAAAACCATGAGTTCGAATAATCAACAAGTGGGATTGCCAAGTCTCCTGTTACTTGCAACGGGTGGAGCTATCGCAGGCTCCGCCAGCAATCGTGACATCGGTGACACCCAAAGCGGCTTTGTGGCATCGATGGATCTAAACACACAGTAGTCTCGGATTCTCCCAAACTTCTATTCGCGAGCGGCGTCACCGACGCCTGGCAAGGTTCAGGCAGCCTCCACAAACGCTCATTGATACATCCAAGAGCTGACGCCGTAGGCATCGCTTGCTGCGCCGGCTCCACCCTAGACAAGGTTACTTATGAAAATTGTTAGCACCGCTGCGGCTTCCCAACCTGCCGGTCACTACTCGCAAGCGGTTATTCACCAAGGCTCGCTTTACATTTCGGGCCAGCTTCCCGTTAGTCCGGATGGCACTCACAACGTTGAGGCGTCGTTCACCGAACAGGCACAAGTTGCACTGAACAACCTGCTGGCCATCCTGCATGCCGCAGATTGCTCTCCCTGCGACCTGATCAAAGTCACTGTTTACGTCGCAGGCGTGAAGCACTGGCCGGCCTTTGACCGGATCTACTCCGAAATGTTGGGCAGCCACCGTCCAGCTCGCGCCGTGGTACCGGTACCAGAGCTGCACCATGGCTACCTGGTTGAGATTGAGGCAGTTGCACGCACTGAAACCAACGCTGCTTGAAGCGCTGAAGGTACGTCCATTTCTGGCATTTCAGAGGAGATCGATGATGCTCAATGTCGCGTCGAATGAAGCTTGGCCCACGGGCTTCCAAATCAATCCATCACCCGCCGTTATCCCTGAAGAGTGGCTGACTGCGTACAGCCAAGTCCCCAGCGCAATCATCAGTGATTGTTTGGGCCGCAACGTAGGCGGGCTGGGACTTCGCCCATTTCACGGACGCGGCCATATGTGTGGCACAGCGATTACCGTGCGAGTTCGCCCCGGCGATAACCTGATGACGCTTAAAGCCATTCAGATGGCACGTCCCGGGGACATCCTGGTGGTTGATGGCAGTGGGGACCAGACTAGAGCCATCATTGGGGGGATCATGCGGGCGATGGCTCTCAAAGCCGGGATCGTCGGGATCGTCATAAACGGTGTGCTTCGTGACCATGACGACTGGCTGGACGGCAAGATGCCGATTTTCGCCCTCGGCTGCGTCCACCGTGGCCCAAGTACGGACGGTGCGGGTGAGATCAATATCCCAGTGTCGTGCGCAGGGCTGGTCGTTAATCCGGGTGACCTGGTGATAGGCGATTCCGACGGCGTTGTTGCCATCGCTCAGGACCAGCTCGCAAGGGTTTATGAACGCTGCCGCCAACTGCTGGATCGGGAAGCGTCGATCCTCAAGGGAATTGAAGACGGCACGCTTGACCCTGATCGGTTCAATGCGATGCTCAGGGCCAAAGGCTGTCCTGTGTAGGCGAGCCCATACGAGGTGTTGATCACCTCGTATCGCTATACACCGTTGCGCGGGATACGCCGAGGTGTGAAGCCACCGTTTCCATGGCCTTTCTGATATCCAGGAGGCCACACTCCTTCAACTCCTGAAGTAATACTCGCCGATCGCCAGCCTTCAGCGCACGGGGAGACGTGGATAGCCGTGCAGCAAACTGATCAATGCGCGCGCGAATCGTTTCTGCACCGCTCGATTCGAGCGACTCATGCGGACGATCGCCACTGAAGGATCCGAACTGATCCAGCATGCCCTGCAGCCCCCTAAACAGGGTGAGATCAATGTTCATGCAGAGCGCGGCCACATACCGTCCAGTAGAGTCCTTGATTCCAATAGACGTGCTTTTGGCCTGGCGCCCATCTTTGAATTGATTGGGATAATTGGCAATTATTTGGGGATAGGCGGGATCGGCAATCCGGGCAAGCCCCAGCTCGGTAGCCGATTGCCCGGTCTCCCTGCCAGAAAGATTATTGTGAATGGCCAATATTGCGTGCTCGGGATCTCGCAGATCGTGCAATACGACTTCGCAAAATGGGCTGAAGGTCTGGCTCAAGCCTTCTGCTATTTGCTCCAACTGACTGATCAGCGCCTGTTGCTCAGGGGTAGTTTTCTTCATCGTGAAGATGTCCAGCAAAAGTAAAGGTTTCAGTGAGAGGACGATAACAGGCTATGACCCACTTTTCTCAGTGCCTTTCGTTTTGAATGATTCACTCAAGAAAGAAGCCAGAGCCAGTATGTTTCGGGACCTGTCTTTTCTGGTCGGTATCAGCAAAAGAATCGGGGCGGTCTCGAACTCCTATTCCGCCATCACGCGGATCAGGCTTCCTAACTAACTCCAGCGAACAAGCCCCAGCATTCTTGGTCGTCTAGTCTGAAGTCCCAGCTGGGCTGGAGCTTCCAAACACGGAACTACAATACCGTTATTGCGTACACCGTCGATCCGCCCGTGACCCAGGTCAGCACCGACCGCCTCGAAAACCGTTAGGTTATTGACGCTGATAACTGGAGTCTAACCGCATGAAAAGCTGGCATTGCGTCGTGAGTATACTGCTGATCACTACGCTTACCATTTTGCTCGAAATTCCTTCTGATACCTGGATGACCTCGGCCACCCTCAGCTTGGTGCTGGGTGCCTCGGCATTGGCCAACATGGCGGTGTCATGCCTGCTGGCCGCTCGTTGGCACCTCATCGAGCGACTGTTCGGCGGGCTGGATCGGGTGTATGAAACGCACAAATGGCTGGGAATCTGGGCGTTGGTCTTCGCCAGCTACCACCTGGTGTTCAAAGCCAACCTGGACGCCTGGAACAGTGCCGCGATTTTGGAGTTTTCCAAGTACTGGACTCGCATGGTGCGCCAACTTAGCTATGTAGCACTGGGGATGATCGTGCTGCTGGCCCTGAACCGAAACATTCCCTACAGCGTCTGGCGCTGGTGGCACAAGCTCTCTGGCCCCCTGTTCCTGATCGTCATTGCCCATTGGCTGAGCTTCAAGTCACCGATTACCCTGAACAGCCCCTCTGGCATCTGGTTGGCCGTACTCTGTGGCTTGGGGGTCATTGCGGCCCTGTACAAACTGGTGCTTTACCCCTTCATCGCCACTGCGGGCGAGTACAAGGTTGCTGCAGTGTCCATCGGCAAAGGCTCCCTACACCTGGAGCTGGCACCGGTCCATCGCGGCTTTCCGTTCAAGGCCGGGCAATTCGCGTTCCTGGCAATGAAGGAAAAGGGTCTGCGTGAACCGCACCCGTTTACGATCGCCAGCGCCCATAAAGACAACGGTCACATCCACTTCGTGATCCGCGCCTTGGGCGACTATACCCACGCGCTGCGCAAACAGGTCAAGGTCGGCATGCTAGCCGATATCTACGCCCCTTACGGGCACTTCAAGCGCCTGCCCGATGCCCAGCGGGAGATCTGGATTGGTGGCGGGGTGGGCATTTCGCCATTCGTTTCCTGGTTGCAGGACAAAGCTGCCAAGCGCTTCGACAATGTCACGCTGGTTTACTGCTTCAACCCCTCGCGCGCGTTCCCCAGTGTCGAGCATATGAAGACGATGGCTGAAGAGCGCAGCGCCGAGTTCGTCGGCCATGACAGCAGTGCCGACAAACTGGCCGAAACCTTGCGCAAGGTTTCCCGCGAAACCGATCCAGAGCAAATTCAGATCAGCTTCTGCGGCCCCAAAGGGCTGCTGGCTCAGGTCAAGGAACTGATGCGCGAACAGCGAATTCCAGAACGCAATCTGCGTTATGAGTTCTTCGAGTTCCGCTAGTTAAAAAGGCTGAATGCGGCCCTAGCGCGTCTGTCCGGAACCCAATCCATCATGGGTCAGATAAGGGCTGCGACACGGGTCAGTTGAGTCCTGAACAGGGTAGTGCTCATACGTTGTCAGTCCGGCGTCATGAGCACTGCTAGCGTCAACTTGATGAACTCTTCGTTGCGGTCGATTGTCCAGAGCGCCGCGAACGTTGTCGGCGACGTCTGCAGGGCCGCGAGCTTCCACCCAGTTGGATCGTTCCATGATGGCAGGTGCATTCAGTTTTTGTGCGCGCCGTCACTTCCCCCAAGGCCGTTTTCTAGTATCGCGTCAGGCAACAAGTTGAAATGCAGGATTGGATCCAACCTGATAAAGTTCGATCACCTGCCCAACTCTGGCTCTTTACCAAGCATGGATTGCTAGGCCAGCGTTGAGTAGGTTCTTGATTTCCTCCGTGTCCGCTCGGGCCTTGATGGTCTTCTAGCGACCTGCGCCAGGACAGGCGTACTGATCAATCCGTCAGAAAACCCTCCAGAGCAGGTGTCAGCCATTCTGGTTGATCTCCAGGTGCTGGCCATCCTGGCATGGCATTTTTGATGATGCCTTGTTCAATGCCGCCGCAGAGCCACATGGACGCTTTACCTTGGGGCCTGAAGCCTTTGCTTGCACGAGCACGAGCTTACACTGCTAGAATGCGATGAATTCTCATTCATATCTCTCCTATACCGTGCAGTCCACTTCCTCGGCAAACCGCCACCCGAATCAGGCCATCGCTCAGCTCTACAGCCACCATCACGGCTGGCTGCAGCGCTGGCTGCACAAGCGCCTGGGCAACGCCGCCGATGCGGGGGATCTGGCCCAGGATACGTTCGTGCGGCTGCTCAGCAGCGCATCTGGCGTGCCGCTGAACGTCACGACGCCGCGCGCCTATCTGGCAACCATCGCCAATCGCCTTTCCATCAATCTCTACCGCCGTCGCTCACTGGAGCAGGCCTACTTGACCCTGCTGGCGCAAACACCGGAAGACCTGGCACCGTCACCGGAACACCAGGCGCTGGTGCTCGAGGCCCTCGATGAGATCGACCAGGTACTGGCCCGATTGCCAGCCAGAAGCCGGCAGGCGTTCCTGATGGCGCAGTTGGAGGGGTGTACGCAGGAAGAGATCGCCCGCCGCCTCGGCCTCAGTGTGCGTTCGGTGCAACGCTATCTGGCGCGGGCTTTCGAAGAATGCATCATGCTCGCCAGCCAGGGCGCGCTGCATGAGTGATGCGCCCATCGACCGGCGCATTGCCCGTGAAGCGGCAAGCTGGTTCGTGCGCCTGCAGAACCGCGCCGCCGGGGCTGCCGAGCACGCCGCTGGCGCTGAGTGGCGGGCGCGGCACGCTGATCACGAACGCGCCTGGCAACTGGCCGAGCGCTTCAGCGAACGAAGCCAGCAGCTAGCGGGTGATGCCGCGCGGGCAGCGTTAGAGCGCCCACGCAGCCCGGATCGGCGAAAGACGCTCAAGACCCTCGCGTTGCTGATCGCCGCCGCTCCGCTCGGGTTCGCAGCACAGCAACGCCTGCCGTGGCGCGAGTGGCAGG
>Ga0067045_1031678_pt1 | contig 11644 bp, 6 predicted proteins | sample TerdegcTABiofilm_FD_59184 | JGI IMG/M metagenome (GOLD analysis project Ga0067045, IMG submission 59184) | Combined Assembly of (Gp0054472, Gp0054536) Wastewater bioreactor microbial communities from Singapore -Terephthalate degrading...
CCCGAAGCGGGGGAGAGGGGATTCTTCCAGCTCCCTCTCCCTCTGGGAGAGGGTTGGGGTGAGGGTGCCTTTCCACACATCGACGCTCAATCGTGCTACGATTTCTGGTGTGTCCCGAGTTTTGAGACAGTTTCAGAAAGCCTGCCCTACAATGGAAATGACGCAGTAGGGCCACACGCGAACCGGCCGGTCCGTGGTATCGCCAAGCGAGGCCACGTCCCGGCCGGCTGTTGGTGAGAGGAAGCACGCGGGGGATATCAGAAGAATGCGCCTGCAGTAAAGGTGGCGTTCACGCCGCCTATGTTGATCGTGTTCGTGACCCCAGGGAAATCCTTATATTCGTTGTCCACCGGATACCAGTCGTATTCAACTGCGGACTGGGCGAAAAATCGGCCCGTGGAAAGGCGCAGGTCCAGTCCTACGAACAGACCGAGGTTTCTCCAAAACCAGAACTCCTCGTGCTTGTCCGCAATGTTTATCAGAGTATCGCCTGCGGTCACGCCAGCATCAGCGCTGTCCGCCAGCGCGACCACCCTGCTACTGGTCACTATGGTGACAGGCATCGGTGTTACGAGCACTCCCAGGGACGTCCCTATCTCACCCATTCCGTACAGGGGGAACCAGCTCCGTCCACCGCTCTTGAATTCAATGGCTGTGAAGTCAATGCGATTGTATATGATCTCCTCTGCCGGGATAGCCGCCACCGTGGGATCTGGCAGGAAGTAAAACGTACGGGTTGGAAGATTGAGGCCGCCGGCTCTGCCAGCAGGGTAGATGACATAGAATTTTGTCGGATCGGGATTGGTCGCGGTGCTCAGTATGCGCGAGCTGAAATTACCCATCCAGACTTCGTCGCTATTGGAAGACTCGAAGAAGTAGGTGTCTTTGAATGTCCTTCTGTACAATTGCGCTTGAACAAGGTAGCCTCGCTGGAACACATTGCTGTTGTTAAATCCGGAAACCCCAAATATGCAATCAAAATAGCTGGAGGCTCGGTAACCGAATTCAAGCCACGGGGTCCAAATCTTATCGGTAAACGCTATCGTGGTCTCGTGCCCTGACGTAGTAGTGAAACCCCGGCTGGGCACCTCTCCCAAAGACCCATCGATTCGCCTGGAAAGCGTCACTGCGGTAGTCTCAGAATATATGCCTCCATTATTGTCCGTCTGCACTGCCGGTGTGGAGACATTGAAGAATCCAACGCTGGAGGGCGGCACGTTGTAGTGTCCCAATCCAAGGGCTGGCGGGGAAAAGGAAGTGTCGTTCGCCTCGTCACCCGGATTTCTCGGATCGATGCCTCCGTCGTCATACGGCCAAATGCCCGAGACATTCGGCGGGTCTGCAGGGTTTCCCGTCGGAAGAGCAGCCGCAGCATCATACGGATATAATATAGTTCCCTCTGTATTGGGCCCGAACGGAACAGTGCCCAGCTCGAGCAATTGCTGCACGCTATGCGGCTCGATCTTGGTGCGCACGGTCTGGAGGTTGCGGAATTTCACGCCGGCATTGACATAGAAGACGCCGAGGTTAAATCCCGGTGTGTACGGGGCCATGATAGGCGGCTGGGGGTACATCTGTGCCAAAGTCGGGGTGGGTGCCGCAGCACCGAGGATCCCGAAGACGAAAGAGACGAGAGCGGCGGTACAGGTCCGGAGTTTCATGAGATATCCTTGCGGTGTCGGATTTTCGGTTTTGAGACGAACTCCAATAATCTCAACCATCGCATTAGCCAATCAGGCTGACAAATTTATATCACAAAGGTTTTTATCAAGTCAAGAAATAGTTTAGTATTTACGGAATCTTCATCTCCATTATTAAAGCAACATGTCACAATAAAACCCCGGTTCAAAGCCCTGCATCTCTCCCATTTCACTTCCGGAACCCGTCGGGAGATTTCATGTACAGGATCCCATAGTTCTCTTTGATCTGCGCGTCCAACTGATCCGCCTGCTCCAGGTCGAGCGGCAAACGCACCCTCCCCTGGATTTCCAGCATCACCTTTTTCTTCCCTTGTTCTCGCAGGGAGTTGATGGTGTTGTACAGGTGCTCGATGTTCAGAACCTCCTCACCGTCGATCTTTTCCACCCGCTTGAGGAACGGGGACGTGTCCACGAGCCCGTATTCGGGAAAAATTTCGGATATGATCACCACCTTTTCGTACGGCTTATCCGGATATTCCGAAGCGTACCGTTCGCGGAATTCGGTACCGGACTTCCCCAGGTTGTCGATGCAGTTGAGGGTCAGCTCCACAAAGCCCACGCCTCCGAACACGAAGTAATTGGGAGTGGTGAAGATCCGGGACACGAGCCGCGGCAGCCCGGGCCCCACTGGACCTTGAATCTCCTTCACGGTTCCGTCCCGGATAACCTTTACCTTCAGGTCATCCCCTACCAGCTTACGGTTGATCACTTCCCCGAAGAACACCCGCTGTGCGAGCGGTTCGAAGAAGATTTCCCCGAAATTATCTATTTCTCTCCCTTCGATCTCAATGAGGATGTCCCCGGACCGCAATCCGAAAAGATGAGGTCCCCCACCGGGAATCACATAATCCAGGAGGACTCCTCCCTGATCCGGGCCCAGTCCGTAGTAGTCCTTCAACCGGAGAAAGAGGAATTGAGCTATGTACAACCACTGTGGGATCTTTTCCTGGTGGTCAAGAACAGAGGAAAGCTTTTTGACCAGATTAATGGGTATGAAGTAGTTGATTCGGTCTGAGGCGCTCATTCCCTGGAAGGATATGCCGACGACTTTTCCGTCCTTGAGGACCGGCCCTCCGGAATTTCCCTGATTTTGCTGGAGGGAGGCCTGGACCATGAGCCATCGGTCGCCGGAATATGCGTACCTATTTACCTCTATCCGGCTGATTTCTCCCTGCTCGGACTTGCTGATCCGTTCCCCTCCCAGGGGGTAGCCCCATCCAAGGACTTTGTCCCCTACCCGTAACTCATCGCTATCGCCGAGCTCCAGGGGCTGGATTGTTCCATTGCGTTTCTCGTACGTTTCCAGATCCTCGGGCTGCATTTGCACGATCGCGAAATCCGCGGTGTTGCAGACGCCGACGATCCGCACGTCGTACCGGCGTTTTTCCCTACCATTGGACACTTTGATGATCTGAGCCTGTGAAACCGCGTGGGCGTTCGTGAGGATAAGCCCTCGCTCACCTGGGAAAATGCGGTCGTCCTTAAAGAAAAAACCGCTTGCTTTCACGCTGGAGAAATCTGGGCTCTTCCATGGCTTGTGGTAGTATCCCGATCGCTTGGTTGCGAAGATTCTGAGGACCTGTGTTTCGATTATCGAATTGTTGGCATGGTCCGCACACCATGCATCCGGCGCCGGGCCAGAGACGAGCGCCAGTAGGATGAGAATCCAGAAATGCTTCATGCAGTCCAGCTCCTATGGAAATTCCAGAATGGTAGAGGTGAGCGACGCACGCCCTGGGATTGCCGTTGGCACCCCATCGAAGGAGGGCGTCCGTTGATGCTCCTACAGCACCGGGCTCAATGGAATATCATGGAGGTAAAGCTTACGAAGGAGTTCCTGTCGTCCACCTGAGCGAAATCCAGATGCAGCAGCTTGCCCTCCGTAGCATCCATGCAGTGGAGCATTGTGATGATGGGCGAGAAGCCGCAAATGCGCCGTGAATCATTCTCCCGTATGACGTGCCTGACGAACGTGTTGACGTCGATTTTCTCGAGCGCGCGGAGCATTTGCTCGTCTTTCTCCAGGATATCTCGCACCGTTCCCGGATGGGGGATGAAGCGATCCCCGTACCTCGGCCCGATGTGATCCAGATCCGCGCTCGCTATGAAACAGACCGACTGGGACCGCGCCTCACAGGCAGCCCGCAGCGCCATACAAAACTCCTGAAATTGGTTCTGGAGCTCTGGATAAGCGCGTGCATCGTCAAACACGTGGTGAGACAGGGAGCACAGCACTGGGAGGATCTTGAATCGATGCCGTTGGCCAAACACATACTGCAGAAAGATGGTCTGAAATTCAATAACGTGCTCCTGGGCGTGGAGGATCTCTTCCTCTGCCGCGTCTCTGCCCAGCTCCTCCGAAAGGATCCCGAGAAGCTCTCGATCAGTCTCTACGATGCCTAACGGAGTCTGGAAGTCAAGGGTGGTCGCGGTGAACATCTTTTCCACCCCTGAATGGCCGGTTCCCAGGATCACGTAGACATCGGAAGGCTGGCCGCTTGACAGGGCATGGTACCCCCACGCGAAGCACTTTCCTCCTGCCCGCACGTCGATATGGGGAGCGATGAGCCCCAGGGGACGCCGATGCTCGGAGAAAAGATCAGGCTCTCCCGGACCACCATCTCCCGTGAAGAAGGCCTTGAGCTCTTCCTGCAGGGCCTCCCGGCTGCCGGCGTAGCTTAATCCGGCATGGGAAGCCGGCCTGCATGGCAACTTGCGGTACTCAGCGACATGCGCCCGATATGCCTCCTGGAACCGCTCGCCCTCGAGCAGGTTCGCCTCATCGAGGCGCTGCACAAGGGCGACGATGTCGTCCATGAACACAATACGTCTGGCCTGGGCAGACAGCGTAGCCTGGATATCCAGAAGGGAATGCCGGCCGTCAAGCATTGCGATCACCGCAAGCGTTTCTCTGGTGACGCACAGCATGCGATCGCTCAGTTGGAGCGGATCCTTCAAGGCAACGACCTGCTTGCCGTCCATCACAACAGGCACAGGCTCAACAGGACGTACTTTCGGTTTCGAGTTTCTGTCAGCCAGCATTATCGGGGACCCCTAGATCACCCTTCAATGAACGGTCTCAACCGCTTGCTGCGAGAAGGATGTCTCAGCTTCTTGAGGGCCTTTGCTTCGATCTGCCTGATTCGCTCCCGGGTGACGTCGAAATCCTGTCCCACCTCTTCCAGGGTATGATCGGCCCGCTCACCTATGCCGAAGCGCATGCGCAAGACCTTTTCTTCCCGGGGAGTCAGCGTGGCCAGAACTTTCCGCGTTTGCTCCGTAAGGCTCATTCCCACCACCGCGTCGGAAGGAGACAGGATCTTCTTATCTTCGATGAAATCGCCCAGGTGAGAGTCTTCCTCCTCGCCGATGGGGGTTTCCAGCGATATCGGCTCCTTTGCGATTTTCAGGACCTTCCGGACCTTTTCCAGCGGGAATTCCATCTTGTCGGCTATTTCTTCCGGTGTCGGCTCTCTCCCGTATTCCTGGACCAGATACCGGGACGTTCGGATGAGCTTGTTGATCGTCTCGATCATGTGCACCGGAATACGTATGGTCCTCGCCTGATCTGCAATAGCTCTGGTAATGGCCTGACGAATCCACCACGTGGCGTACGTGCTGAACTTGTAGCCGCGTTGATACTCAAACTTGTCCACGGCCTTCATAAGCCCGATGTTCCCTTCCTGGATCAGGTCAAGGAACTGGAGGCCCCGGTTCGTATATTTCTTTGCAATGCTTACCACGAGACGCAGGTTTGCCTGTACGAGCTCGCTCTTAGCTCGTCGTGCAAGACGCTCTCCTGCGTGGCATTTGGCTAGGGCCTGTCTGAGCTCCTTTTCGCCCACTCCTGCTTCTGCTTCTATCTTCTGGATCTTACGCAAGCCGCTTTCGAGCCTTCGATCAAGATCCATGATCTTCTGTGGCGAAAGGTGAGTGTGCTTCTTGAGGGGCTTCTTCTCTTCGATCATTTGCATGAGGGATGCCAGATGCTCTCGTGCCTCCCGCAAGGGCATCTTGAGCTCGTATTCCACAGCCTTGAGCTCATCGCGGGCTCCATCGAGCTTCTGGACCAGGAACTTGAGCTTGCCGGCTATATGATCGATCATGTTACTGTTGAGATTGATGCTCTTGAGGCAGCTTACGACTCGCTCCCTGCACGCACTCATCTCCGTTCTGATCTGTTCCGCCTCTTCGTCCGACCCTTTCTCGACAGCTTCCTTAAGCTTGTCCTGAAGCCCACGGAACTTGGCGTCATAGTCCCTCATTTCTTCGATGAGCTTGAGCACCCGTTCTACGTGACCGGAATCCTCTCCTTCAGAAACCTCTTCATCTTCGAGTCCTCGGACTACCTCCTTGAGGCGGATGGTACCCTTTTGCAGCTTGTCCCCAAGAGCGAGAACCTCTTTGATCGTCACCGGGCATCCGATGATGACCCCAAACACCTGCTGCTCGCCCCTTTCTATGCGTTTCGCGATTTCCACTTCGCCTTCGCGGGTGAGCAGAGAGACGCAGCCCATTTCGTGCAAATACATCTTTACGGGATCGTTGCCTCGGACTCCCGCCTCCGGGTCGCTTCCGATTTCCTCGTCCTCTTCGTCCTCGTGACCCTCTTCGTCGAGTCGCCTGGATTTCTTTTCTGCAACTGGGATTTTCTTTTCCGACGCAACGAGCTCCACATTGTAGTCCGTCATTATTTTCACGAGAATCTCGTCAATCTCGGGAGCGCTCATCACCTGAGGCGGTAAATGCTCGTTGACTTCATCATAGGTCAAATATTTTTTCGATCGCGCCAGATCAAATAGCTCCTTAAACTCTGTTCTCGACTTTCCCTCAGCCATTCACTGACTTCTCCTCACAATAGTGTTCCCCTGGTGCTCGTACGAGCCCTCGGGACAGGCGCCTGGAGAATCGGAGAAGTAAAGCGGCGCCTGGGCGGCCGAATTCTTTCGACCGCATCTTCTGCTCTGCACCCACAATCGATTGATCTGCTTCACCGCACTCATGAAAGTTTCTCTCGCCATGAGGCCTACTTGTGCAAGCGCTGCCCAATGGCCCATAGCTCCTGGGCTAGCTCGGTGAACTCCAGAGAATCGGGTGAGCACTTTTTCAGTCGTTCCTGGATTTCTGCTTTGCGCCTGGTAATCCTCCGATGAGTAATGCAGTCCAAAGACTGTTCAATGACTCGGTCGCCGTCAACTTCGGGCCTCAGATCATCTTCTTCCGGCCGTGGCTTGAGCCATCCCGCTACCAACGACGCCAACGTATCGTCTTCCAGGGAATGGCAAAAGGTCCTTGGATCAAACCCCCCGTGCTGTTCCCGGAATGCAACCATCATACGGCCAAGAGAAACCAAGACCGGATCTTCCATGTCCTTCAGAGCGCCACGCTCGATGACACGATCAATGAACCCCTCTCTCAGCAACATTCCACGCACGACGTTTCTCTCGTCTGCGGGAAAGTCGAAGAGTGTCCTGTTCTGCAGCGGTTTGGCCACTTCCCCGCCCGCGTTGTTAGAGCAGAAAACCATACGTCGGATGCGCTCTTCCCGCACCCGGATCCTCGATGAGCACCTCTCTATAAAATAATCGCGCTCTTTCGAATCCGCAATCCGCCTGAGCACCGGCAGACACTCTTCCAATGCTAAATTTCTTCCCTGAAGCGAGTTGAGGTCGTACTGCGAAGCCAGACTGTCCAGCAAGAAATCGATCATACTTACGCTGCTGTTCACAAGTCTGCGAAAACCGTCCACTCCAAGTCTTCGGATGGCTTCGTCCGGGTCTTTGTCTTCAGTGAGAATCACACACCGAGGTTCTACTCCCTCTGCAAGAAATGTGGGAATGGCTCGCTTCACTGCGCGAATTCCGGCGTCGTCCCCATCAAACACTGTGACCACTTCCGAGGAAAAACGTTTCATCATTCGCACTTGCTCAGGCCCCAGCGCAGTTCCCAACGGAGCCACCGCATTTTCAATTCCGTGTATCCTCAGAGACAGTTGGTCGAAGTATCCTTCGACGACCAAAAAGAATCCTTCCCTCCGGACTGCTGTCTTGGCTCCGTCGAGCCCGAAGAGGACGGAGCGCTTGCGGAAAAGCTCCGACTCGGGGGAATTGAGATATTTCGGCTCTCCCTCCCCGAAGATGCGGCCCCCGAAGGCAACGAGGTTGCCGTTGATATCGCGAATTGGGATCATGATTCGCGACCTAAAGTAATCGTAATAGCCACCCCCCATCTTCTTCCTGATCAACCCCGCGGACACTGCGTCTTTGGGTGACACTCCTACGGCAGCGAGCCGTTGATACAGCGCGTCCCACGAATCCTGCGCAAAGCCGAAGCCAATGCGATCAATCCACTCTTCTCCTACCCCCCGCTCCGAGAGATAATCGCGGGCCTGCGCGCTGGAAACGAGATTTTCCTGAAAATGATCGAGGGCGACGCTTAAGGCCTCGCCGAGACGATTCCGTTCGTCCCTGGACCTGGCCGTCCCAGACTCGAATTGAAAAGGCACCCCGTACCGCGAGGCCAGGACCCGTACGGCTTCCACGAAAGACATGTTTTCCATCTTCATGAGGAAGTTGAACACGCTCCCGCCCACAGCACATCCAAAGCAATGAAAAATCCCTTTCTGGGGAGAAACGTAGAAGGACGGGTCCGTATCGCCGTGGAACGGGCATAGCCCGCGATAGTCTTTTCCGGCTTTCTTCAGATCAACGTACTGGGAAATGACCTGTACAATATCAGCGGCCGCGGCCACCTCGGCTATTTTCGATTCTGGAATTTTCATAAGGCTCTAATACGGACAAGAAATGGATACCAGTCGAGCATCGTCAGTCTGACCCTACCTCCACAATCGTGGCACCCTCCCCCCCTTCGCGGGGCTCGCCAATGCGGTAGCTCCTGACCAGAGAATGCTCCGACAGGTAATCCCATACCGCCTTTCTGAGGCGCCCCGTGCCTTTGCCGTGTATGATTCGCAGGGACGGCAATCCTCCTAGGATGGCGGAATTAAGCGCTTTTTCTACAACGGGAAGAGCGTCCTCAACCCTGTGACCGATCACGTTCACCTCCCACTGAGGGGTGGCAAAGGGGATATCTACCCCAATTGGCGGTTCTTTGAAAGTATTTTTTTTGGGAGGAGCTATCCCCATGGGGACGAGATCGTCCACTGAAGCGACGACGGTCACATTCCCCGCTCTGACCTCGACGCGCCTCCTATCCAACACGCTCTTGATCGTGCCCTGCCGGCCGAGCGAGACAATCTTCACCGGCGTGCCGACAGCCGGTGGCTCCGTCTCTCTTTCCAGGGACGTTCCGAGATCTGCGGCAACCTGCTCCCTCAGCGCCTTGAAAAGCTCTCGCGGCCTTGGCCCTCGCCTGATCTTACCTTCTTTGAGGGATTGCACCAGGTCAGCAACCTCTTTTTCGGCCTTGCGCAAAGTGTCGCGAGCCCGGAGCCGGAGCTCGTCGATGACCTTCTCTCGGCTCTCCCTCAAATCTGCCAATTCGGCATCAAGAACTCTCTGTTTTTCCTCCAGCTCTCGGCGAAGCTCTTCAACGTCCGAGAGCTTTGTTCGGAGGGTCTGGAGGAGGCGCGTGCTCCCGCCTGCAGCAACGTTGGCATAGCTTCTCGCCGCTGCAATAACGGTTTGCGGCATGCCCATTCGTTCAGCCGTCTCTATGGCATGGGATTCTCCCGGGAGGTCGTAAAGCAACTTGTATGTAGGCTCCAATGTCTCGGGATGGAATTCCACACTCACGTTTCTCGCATCCGTTTTTCCCAGAGCGTAAGCCTTAAGCTGAGTGAGATGAGTGGTTACGACCGTTCTGGTCCTTCTTCTCGCGAGCTCGTCCATAATGGCCATTGCCAGGGCGGAACCCTCGTCCGGATCGGTGGCTCCCCCCAATTCATCGAGCAACACCAAGTCCTCGGCCCCGGCCTTGTCCATAATTTCCTTGATCCTGGCCATGTGGCCCGAAAACGAGGAGACATGACCCCTTATGTCCTGCTCTTCTCCAATATCGGCCATTATCCTCGCAAAGGGCTGGATGCGCGTTCCCTCGTCTGCTGGAAGAAGAAGGGCGCAGCGAGCCATCAGCGGAAACAGCCCGGCGATCTTCAGGGCCACGGTCTTTCCGCCCATGTTGGCTCCGCTGATAACCGTGCACAGCGTATCGCTATCTTGAACAACGTCCATGGGAACAACGTGGATTCCTGCAGCAATCAGCAGCGGATGTCGCGCTCGTTTGATGCGAAAACCGTTATCGCCGATTTCAGGGGCAACCGAAGAGGTTTCGCGTCCGTACAGAGCACGAGCCTGGTACGCGTCGAGAAATGAAAGGGTATGGTAGTCGAGCAGAAGCTCTTCCTTTGCCTCTCGAATATTATCCGTGAGCTCCTTCAGGATTGTGCGGATTTCCTCACGCTCCTCGTCCAGGAGAGATGCCACCTCATTGTTGTGCTCGACCACTTCCAGCGGCTCGACGTACACCGATGCTCCGCTTCGGGAATGGTCATGAACGATGCCGTCCAGCATACCCTTGAATTCGGGCCTGAGAAGGACCACGTACCTGTCATTGCGCATGGTGACGTAGTCCTCTTGCACAATGCGGGCAAGATCCCTATCGCGAACGATGCCCTCCAATCGTTTATGAATTCGTTGCCGCACAGACCGGATGCGGTCTCGAATGCGGGACAGCTCCGGGCTCGCAGACGACCGTACAAGCCCGTGCTCATCGAAAACCTGTGCTATACGGGACCGAAGGGAGCGCAGGGGAATAAGTTTTTCCCCTTGAGCCCGCAGTAGCGCGTAACGGTCCTCAAGCCGTCCGAGGCGATTACCGATAGTTGCACACGCGGCCAGCATGTCACCCACAGCGAGAATCTCTTCAGGCTCAAGAATTACTGCAGGATTGTCGATCCTCTCCAACATCCCTTCCAACGGAATCAGGTCGGAAAGGCCTAGCGCCCCATCGAGGCCGACAAACTCCAGCAACTGAGAAACGAGATCCAGTCCTGCCTGGATAGCGTCAACGTCCGACTCGGGCTGGGATGCAATAACTTTCTCTCGGCCTGGAACAGAGAGCGCATGCGCGGCCACCTCTTCAAGGACCGCGTGCAGCTCCAAGTCACTCATGCTGTTTGTTAAGAGATTATGAAGCTTATCGTCAGTCATCATTCGTTCGTCTGGAGTCGGGCACTGCTGCGAAGTCGGCTAGACTTCCGCCACACTCTCTTGGCAAAATCCCTTCCCCTCCCGATCTCTTGGGAGAGAACTGTCTAAGTACAAGTCTTCTTCAATTCAGTCGCACATTATGCCACGGCTCATTTGGGGGACCTGCGCTCTGAAGGAGCGCACCTTAAGCAGTCCCGCGAGACGCGGGATCTCAGCCTGTGGTTCGGCGAAGCATTACAACCAGCCGACCCTGAACGGGTCAACCAAGAGCTTTCCCATTGGCTCGTACTGTGATCGTCATGAATGGGGCTTGGCGCTTGTTCATTTCGATGGGGGCCCCCTTCAGGGTCCCGCTTGTTCGGTTTCTCATTCCGTGGGTTGAAACCCACGGCTACTAACGGTATGCCCCTTCGGGGCATGTACCACTCATTGATCACCATTATTCCTCTTGTTGACAACCCTGAAATGCGTGACCCTACTTAGGAAACACTCCACTAAGGGCGCCGGGGCCTTCTGAAGAACAAGCTTGCGTCCCTGTTTCCCCGGATTCTTGAAAGCCTCACTTCAGGGCCGCACAGGAATGCCTTCGGAAGACAGGTATTGCTTCAGCGTGCGAATGGGAATCTCTCGGTAGTGGAAGATGGATGCAGCCAAAACCGCGTCCGCATTCGCCTGGAGGATTGCATCGCGAAGGTGCACCGCAGCGCCGGCGCCACCGGATGCGATGACCGGAATCCCGACGATGTCAGTCACGGCCTTGGTCATGGGAATATC
>Ga0067045_1031707_pt1 | contig 11641 bp, 11 predicted proteins | sample TerdegcTABiofilm_FD_59184 | JGI IMG/M metagenome (GOLD analysis project Ga0067045, IMG submission 59184) | Combined Assembly of (Gp0054472, Gp0054536) Wastewater bioreactor microbial communities from Singapore -Terephthalate degrading...
AAAAGAAAATGGTTATCTTTAGGGTTAATCACGTTCTTTGAAAAAGGTACGGAACCTGGTCATTGAAAAGTCGAAGGACTGGTGTAAAAAGTGACTTTACTGGTATACTTATTGCTTTAATAATCCATTGATTTATACAGACCCGAGCGGGGAATTTATTTTTACTATAATCGGAGCGCTATTAGCTCCTGTCACTGGGGGTGCTTCTTTAGCTCTCGGAATTGCTATGGATGTAGGAGGGGCAATTAATCTTGGTTCAAAAGCAATACAAGGGAAAATTCATAGTTTTGGAGATGGATTAGCCGCTTATGGTATTGGGGCTGCAGCTGGAGCTGTTGGATATGCAACCGGAGGAGCAGCATTTGCGGCGGCAGGAGGAGCAGCAGGAGGCGCCGGTGGATTTTTAGCAGGGTTTGCCGGTGGAGCTGTCGGAAGCGCTTATTCAATGCCAATATTGAGTGCCGGGAACTCTGCATATTTTGGAGATCCGATGATGACCCCTGGACAATATGCTGCCGGCATTCTTACAGGAGGATTATTAGGGGGTGGTATAAACGGAGGCGTTGCATTATTAAAAGGAAGAACATTTTGGACAGGGACAGCAAAACCAGTTCCGAGTAATTGGCAAAGTCCTCCATTAGATACTTATCATTCGGGTTATCAAAACCCATCTGAAATAAAAATACCGGAAAGATTATCATATTACACAGCAGATGATCCTTCTACGTGGACGTCTATAGGAACTGTCCAAGATAAACCTATTTATTTTACGCCTAATTCTGAATTAAGCAGAGTAAGTGCTCTTAATGATTTAGCTCTGCCACGAATGCCTAATTTTAGAGTTGACATGACAAGCCCAAACCTTCTAGATCCAAATAAGATTATGATAATTAGAAGAGTCACAGGGAATGTATTTGGTCAAGGAGGTGGAGGTTGGGAAATTATGTATAGAGGTCCATTAGATCTTAATCAAGTCAAAGTAGTAATAACAGTCCTTCCTTAATGTCTAAAATATGACTCGCGCTTCTATTATAAATATGATTAAAGAGATTGAAGGGCAATTCAAATCTTATAAGGACGGGGGGAAATCATTTATTAAATATCTCTCAAAGAAAGTGCTTAACTCACCTGATGACGAAAAGAGAGAACTCATAAGCTTCTTTTTAGATGAGATTAAGCTTGACAGGAATGGTTTTTACTCTATTGCTCTTCAGACAATCAATGAAATGAGGACAGTAGAATTAGCTCCAAGGATTGAGAAAATATATAATGAAGTTGCACCATACAAAGATGAGCAATGGAAATACTCTATTATTGAATTATTAATGAAGTTGAGATACGACTCTCCAAAAGGGCTGTATTCTGAATTTGTAACTTCGTTTTTAAAGAGCCATCCTGAAAAGAGTTATTTTATTTTGATCCAATATTGTAATGTTGATCCTGAACGAGCAGTACCGTTGCTGTCAGATTATTACGCAAATTATTTTTTAAATAAAGACATGCAAGATTTTATGGATAGCAGAATAGGTTTTTTATTCAGCTATTTTATTGAGAATCCTATTGATTATTTCCCTGATCTGATTCGGCGAACATTTGTAAGGAATAAAGCAGCAGGATTACATCTGAAAGAACTTTTAATAGAATATTTAAATGGTGATATGGCAAAGCAATATCCTCAAGCATTGATAGAGGATAAACTGAAAGAACTAAAGAATCTTAGAATTTAAACATAACATAAGACCCGGTGCGAATCCGGGTTTTATGTTATTAAGACGCAATCTGTTGCTGAATATTATACTTGAACAGGAAGGCATCGAGGAACTCTTTCACCAGGCGTTTTTTATCATCGGGCAGCTTCTCCACTTTCCGGAATTGATTTAAAAGATCGTTATCATTTAGAGAGTTTTCGGCCTTATCTTCAATAGTTCCGTTCATCAGGAAATCCGGCGAAACTTCCAGTGCCCTGGCAATGCGGTTTAACAGTTCCGCCGAAGGCTGTGCATCGCCTCTTTCATACCTTCCTATATTGCTGTAATGCACATCAGATATCTTTGCCAGCTCCTGCTGGGAGAGATTCTTGTCCTTACGTGCCTGTTTTAATCTATTGGCCAGCGACATTTTATTCGAATTAAGTTATTAACAACGCAAATGTACCAAATATGACTATTTACAACAATATAATGGTTATATATGTGAATAACTTATGCAAAATGATCTTTGATAAAAAATGCATATATGGTAAGTTTGTGCATATATGAATAAAAATTAGTTATCAACAATGGAGATATCAGAGATCAAACAGAGACTTCCAATCTTAAAAGTACTGAGCAACTACAATCTGAAACCCGATCGCAACAACCGCCTAAGTTGCCCTTTCCACCCCGATAAAACACCAAGCTTCCAGGTCTACCCGGAGACCGGCACCTGGACATGCTTTAGCAGTAACTGCTCAGCTGGCAGCGGCGACCAGGTAGATTTTATAATGCGGAAGGAAGGAATTACGAAACACCAGGCGATCATGAAGGCCCAGGGGTTGATGGGAAAAACGGTAGATCCCGTTCCCGGGAAAACAAAACCTACCCAGGATATGAAACCGCTCCCGGATCTTCCCCCTGATCAGCGTACCGGAATACTAACCGAAGCCTTCACACACTTTGCCAGGAGCCTGAACAAAAGACCTGAGCAGGCAATCAAGTACCTGGAATCCCGCAAGCTTGATTATAAAAGACTCTCAATCGGCTTTGATGCAGGAACACTACACAAGATCAAAGAAACTACCCCGAAGCAGAAGCAGCTTTACCATCAGGCAGGACTTCTGAAACCCGATAAGTTCGGAAGGGAAGAGAGCTATTATACACGCTTTAAAGGCTGCATCGTGTTCCCTCTGCTTGATGAGTCAAAGAATATTGTAAGCATGTACGGGAGGCACACTGAGAAGCAGGAACACCACTACCTGGAAGGAGATCACCGGGGACTTTATCCTGGCTATCCTGATGCAGAAACCACAAGACTGATTTTAACAGAAGCTGTTATTGATGCAGCCACCCTGCAGCAGCTACCGGAGATCACAAAGGACTTTACAATCCTGGCCCTTTACGGGACCAACGGATTTACAGAAGATCACAGGAAAGCAATCACAGAGCTGAAGGATCTCAAAGAAGTAATTTTATTTTTCGATGGAGACGATGCCGGGACAGCAGCCACAAAGCATATCGCAGGAGAATTAAAGCAGATCAGCGAAAAGCTTTTAATCTCGGTTGTTGATACACCTGAAGGAGAAGACATCAACAGCCTTGCCCAGGGACATGACAGTGAAATATTTACTCACCTTCTGGAGAACCGCAAGTCATTTTTTCTTTCAATTGAAACACCTTCAGTTGAAAATAAAAAAGTGCCGGGATCCACTTCTTTAAACCTTCTGGAACATCACCGAAGCGGCGAGCTGATAATAAAACCTGACTGCCTGCTTTATGAAACAGAAACACTCCTGATAACTCTCTGGGGAGGAATAGAGATCCACACTGTAAACCGGCTCCGGGTAACACTGCACATTAAGCTTAAAACAAACGAGTATGCAAGCTTCCGGGACACGGCCGATCTTTACTCAAACGGCCAGAGCGATAGACTTGTGAAACAGGCAGCAGAGAAGCTTGAAATAAGCAGCACGGTTGTAAGTGAAGCAATCACGGGACTTACTAGGGAGCTTGAGATATACAGATCCCAAAAGCGTGAGGAGAAACGAAAGAGTGAGGAAGTTAAGGAAAAGCAGGGAAAAGATCTCTTTGGCGCTGTCCAGATGCAAGTGGCAAAAGAGTTTTTAAATAGTCCGGATCTCACGGAAAAAACCCATAAGCTTTTTGGCAGCTTGGGGCTGATCGGCGAGCAGGATAGCGCCACGCTCCTGTTTTTTATCTTTCTCACCCGGTTTTTTAAGAATCCGCTTCATGCTATAGTAATGGGCAGCACCGGCAGCGGCAAAACATACCTGCTGCAGGGAGTGGCCGGGACTGTTCCAAGGCAGCATATCCATGTTACAACCAGCTTAAGTGAGAACACACTTTATTACACACCAAGAGACTTTTTAAAGCATAAGATCCTGCTTCAGGAAGATCTTGACGGGGCGTACAGCGCACTTCTTCCACTTAGGGAACTTATGAGCAACCAGGAGATAAGCCGCTTCTCGACAAAAACAAACTCCAGAACCGGTGACAGCAAGCAGGTTTACCTGCACGTTGAAGGTCCGGTATGCGTTGCCGGGGCTACAACCAGAGATAAGATCTATGAAGATAACGCCAACCGGTCATTCCTGATTCAGGTAGAAGAAAACCCTTCGCATGAACGCCAGGTTCTGGAGTACCAGGGAAAGCTGGCAGCAGGACTTATAAACTTCAAAAGATACGATGAGAATATTAATCTTTTAAAGGCCTGCCAGCTGCTGACCGAGCCTATTGAAGTTATCATACCCTTTGCACCAAAGCTCGAGCTCCCGCCGCACGTGTTTAAAAAGATGAGAACCAAGAACCATTATTTAACTCTCATTAAGTCAATCACGCTATGGAACCAGCACCAGCGAAAGAGAGTAACGGATCATGATGGCAACAGTTTTTTACTCTCTACATTGGAAGATGTTGAATGGGCAAATTACCTTTCACGGGATGTACTTCTTAGGAAATCCGATGAGTTAAGTGGCAAGACACGCCAGTTCTTCGAGAGCCTGAAAGAGTATATAAAAGAGCAAAAGACAAAATCGTTCTATGCAAAGGATATCCGGAGGCACTTCCGTATGCACCCGATGGAACTGCAGAGAAGGTTAAATGAGATTGAGTCAAGAGGACTCGTGAGGTGTGTCAGTCGCAGCAACAAGCCGGGAAATGAGTACGAGATCTTGATCTGGAATGATTATGACGAGCTGAGATCCGGTATCGATATCATGGGTGAGATCCTGGGTAAGTTGAAAAATGAGAACAACAAAGAACCTTCACATAACCTTCACACGACCTTCACAAGCCCCGGTGTGAAGGTGGAAACTTCGAACAGGTGAAGGATACAGCCATTTTTTAACTAACCTTCACAACCTTCACAGGGGGGACAAGCAGCATACTTTTTTCTTTCAATTGAAAATGATACCTCTGGAAATTATAAGTCCCGGTTTTAAACTGCTTGAGACAGGGTATATAAACTGGCTCAGGACAATGGGTTACAGCCCTTCAACCATAGCTGCAAGAAAGCGCTACATCAAAGAGTTTTTACTTTATCTGGAGCGTTCAGGAATCACCTCTATTGAAGGAGCGTCAAATTATAAAGTAGGGCGTTTTGTAAGATACCTCAGGCGAAGGGAGAACAAGCTTTTTGGCAGCGGACTTATGAATGCCAGCATAAACGTTGGAGTAAGCACGGTAAATAAGTTTTTCCAGTACCTGCATGAGTCCGGAAGTGCAAGCTTTATCCCTGACAACCTGGAATACATGGAAGAAAACTATAAAGCCAGGACTATCCTGACATTGAAGGAGGTAAATGCACTCTATGAAGCAACCTACCTTGAGAAATGGTTTGCCAGGCCGGAGACTAAAGAATACCAGAGAGCAATACAGCAGCGTGACCGGGCAATGCTTGGTATTTACTATGGCTGCGGACTGAGAAAGAGCGAAGGTGTGAGCCTCACAGCTAGTGATATACTGCCGGAGAGGAAACTTGTCTTTGTCCGCAAAGGCAAAGGGAGTAAAGAAAGGTATGTCCCGGTGACTGATTACAATCTGAAATACCTTACTGAATACTTGCATGATGGAAGAGAGTATTTACTTAGGCGAAGCGAAACCGTCAGTGATGCTTTTTTCATTAACCAGTTCGGGGAAACTTGTGGAGCTCAGGCGCTGACACTGCGTCTTAGGAGACTTGTAAGTAACAGCAGCTGCAGCAGCCTGCGGGGCAAGAGACCAACCCTTCACACGCTCCGGCACTCGATAGCAACGCACCTGCTGCAGTCCGGGATGGAGATAGAGATGATCCAGAAGTTCCTGGGCCATGCCAGCCTTGAAAGCACCCAGATTTATACCCACCTATCCAATGAACTTTAAAGAATACCGGCAGAAAAGAGGCTACTCTGAAAAGACCATGAAGGGGCAGACCAGCCAGGTAAACCGCTTTAAAAAGTGGTGTATAAAGCTGGGCATAATCCCTGAAGATATCACCTTTGGCGAGGTACTGAAATTTATCGATAGCGAGCGTGAACGAGGCATTTTAAACCGCAGTATTATAGGCACGGTTACCTCAATCCGGGTTTACTTTGATTATCTTATTGAATCCGGGATCATCAAACAGAATGTTTTTAAGCGTATCAGGATCAGGCATAGTGGGAAGAAAGTGTTCCCGGAGATCTTATCCACTCTGCAGCTTGAAAAGATATACCAGGACTTTTGCTCTCAGCCGGCATGGGGCCACGGAAGGAAAAGGTCAGAGATACTGCATCAAAGAGATACAGTAATCTTAGGACTTTTGGTTTACCAGGGTATGGATAGCGGAGAGATTGTCAGACTTGAAACCGGTCATGTTAACCTAAGCGAAGGTAAAATATATATCCCTGGGAGTAGAAACAGCAGTTCAAGAAAGCTCAGGCTTCAGGCATCGCAGATCCTGCCACTGAAAACTTTCCTCGAGGAGATCCGTCCCGCACTGCTTGAGAAGCGGAACCTGCAATCACCGTATCTCTTCCCTGCCAGGAAGTCGAGCGATCTGATCTGCAAGATAGTGGAAGCAGTAAAGAGGATCCACCCGGAGATAAAAAACAGCCGGCAGCTCAGGGTGAGTGTCATAATGAACTGGCTCAAGACAAACAATATCAGGCAGGTTCAGTACATGGCCGGACATAAAAGCATCCAAAGCACAGAGATTTACCGGGGAGAGGATCTTACGGATCTGACAAAGCAGTTAGAGATGTTCCACCCGCTCAGGTGAAAAGGAGGTCGCAAATTGCGACCTCAAAAACTTGAAATCACAAATCGTGATATCCAATAAAGCATAAATCAGGCAAATACGAACTTGATATCGCAAAATGCGACATCAAGATTAAATAAGTAAATTTACAAACGTCAAACACAAAACATATGGCAAAAGGGAGCAATCAACTGGCAGTACCTGATGAAATTATTACAAGTAAGATTTATCTGATCAGAGATAAGAAAGTGATGCTGGATGAAGATCTGGCAGAACTTTATGATGTTGAAACACGTAGGTTAAATGAACAGGTAAAACGCAATATTGATCGCTTTCCAGAAGACTTCATGTTCCAGCTTACAAAAAAGGAGTTCGATATCTTGAAATTCCAGATTGGAACATCAAAATGGGGAGGTCGTCGTAAACTTCCGTATGCGTTTACCGAGCAAGGAGTTGCAATGTTATCAGGTGTACTGAATAGTGAGAGAGCCATTAAGGTAAATATCCAGATCATGCGGGTGTTTACCAAGGTTCGGGAGATCCTGATGGACAATTTAAGTATACGTCTTGAAATTGAAGATATCAAGAAGAAAATTACCAACCAGGACAAAAATATAGAACTTGTCTTCAGTTATCTCGATGAGCTGATCGAGAAGCATGACACAAAGAAACCTGTTCAGGTAAAAGGATTTAAGAATAAGCAATAATCCCCGCAGCTCCCAAAAATCTTCCATTAGCTCCCGCATTTTTGGGAGCTGCTCCGCTGAAGCCGTGCCGCGTCCGGCTTATTTTTTGTCATGCTTTTTGTCCCCACGCACATGCGGCACATTGCCCACTCCTTCGTCGGGATCAAAGAGCCGCCCTGACGCTGCAAACAAAAAGCACGGCCAAAAATAATCCTCCCAAGCTATATTAACATAATGCGGCATTATAGGCGCTGGTAGAAGATCCTGCCAGATAAAAAACTTAGTGACCAGGCCTATAATGTGACACTATGTTAAATAGCCGCTCGGCCTGCCCGATCGCCTGGAAGAAAACTCCCGGAACACCCGAGAAATCCTCGGTAGTTTGCTTAAAACTTTGCCTTAGATAAAGTTAGCTTCCGCCTACGCGCAGTCAAGGTCGGGGCCCTTCGGGTTCCTGGCAAAAACTTTTTTCTTTTCAACTGAAAGCTTTGATTACCTGAGATGGTAAAAAACTTTTTGCCGGAAACCTTGACACTTCCCCTCGCTCTCGCTGGGTCTGTATCTAAGCCAAAGTTAAGCCATAGTGTAAAGTTCAATCAAGACCATTTCCACAAAGAAAAAACCGGGAAAAAAGAAAGCTCTTGCCACATGCAAGCGAGGGAAAAAAGCAAGGGCAGCCGGTACCATTAAAAAATAAACAAACATTACCGGCTGTTTATATACCCTTGCTTTTTTACAGCGGGCCGGCCAGTGCGGAGCTTGCATACCTTTGCTTTGTTTTTTTGCAGTTTTGGCTACCGGGTCCGGCGGGTAGGGAGTGCGGCTATTTGGCGACAGCCCGAAGTACATAATGCCAGTTATAGGCAGCCGGAACACTGCGCCCACCATAGCTTCAGCGAAGGTGGGCAATACCGCTGAAAAACAGGCTGCGTATAACTTGCATTATGTAAATATAGCTTTGGGCATTTATTTTTGGCTTGTGTTTTTGTATAAGAGAGTTGGCGCAGCTCTTGCCGGTTTTGTTTTTACCTAATAAAATCAACTCACACAAAAACAAAAGCCGGCATGTGCTGCAAGAGCATCAGCCACAAAAACCATGACAAAAATAAATGCAGAAGGGAAGGCGAGCGATGGGCTGATATGAATCAAGCCAACTTTTTTCTTTCAATTGAAACACTTTCAGTTGAAAAAGAAAAATATGTATCTTTAGGGTAATAACGTTCTTTGAAAAAATACCCTGCACCTGGTCATTGAAAAGTCGGAGTACTGATGTAAAAAGTGGCTTTACTGGTATGGTTATTGCCTGAATAATCCCCTAAAATACACGGATCCGGATGGTGAAAGCTTTATATTACTTGCCGCTATAATCGGGGGTTGGATAAGCATGGGTAATGCCATGATAAATAGTGATAAGGATGGATGGGGTTTAGTTGGAGACATGTTTAAGGGATTGGTAGTTGGCGCCACTGCAGGTGCTGCGGGTGCATGGGTTGGAGGAGCTATTTCAGGTGCATTAAATTTTGGCGGATTTGCTGGGGGAGCATTATCTGGGGGGACCGGAGGCGCAGCAGGGGGATTTGTAGGTGGAGCTGGTAATGCATGGGCAAATGGAGCCAGTTTAAATGAAGGTTTGAAGGCAGGCATTATAAATGGAGGGATTGGAGCAGCTACTGGCGCATTATTTGGAGGAATTATAGCCGGAATTGATGCAGTAAAAAGTGATACCAGATTTTGGAATGGAAGAGTAAGTGAAGTTGGAGGATATGATGGCCCGGGAGCATTTTTAAATGAGGAAATACCAGCAGGAGCAAAACCTACAGATTTAGGATATAGTGCAGTAACCGAAGATAATTTACACTATGGTGAATACGGATGGACCAGGGAATATCCAAATGGAGATCTTAAGCCTCATTTTGGAGTAGATTATTATGGTGATGAGTATAGTGATGTTTTTGCAATGTATGATGGCACTGTTATCGGTAATCATTCAAGATCCTTTATTAGAGCTTATGGGGAATATTCCGTTAGGACACAATCTATAATTAATACTAAAATATATAATGTAGATTATGGTCATTTAAGCAGAAATGTTTTATCAATAGGCCAAAGAATTAGTGCAGGAGATCTTGTTGGATACATGGGAAGACTGGGAAACTTAGCTGGAACATCATTTCCAACGCATGTTCATATTTCTATTTGGCGACCACTTCAAGGATGCCCTTCTATGGGTTTTGTTAGACCTCATTGGTATTAATTCTATTAGTATTGAGGATATGAAAGTAGTGATATTATTGATGTTTTTTGTTAATCTATGTTCGTCCCAATGTAGGTATAAGGAAAGCTCAATAAAAAATGAAAACAAATTTAGTTTTGGCGAGTACATTGTTGTCACTGGAAGTTGTGATAAAGGTTCCATAATTTCAATTTCTCGTAGAGGGAAAAATGTTTTTAGATCATGCAGAGGAGATGGCAAATATGCTGCAATCGACACAATGGACATAAATCAAGATAAAAAAATGGATTTTGTCTTTTCTTATGCGTTTGATGATTATAGTAGTTTAGGAATAATAGTTTCAACAAGGGGCAGGGGAAGATATGAAATAATCAGTATTGAAGATGATTTGTACAGTGACCAAGATTGTTCAGTGGAACCCTATCAAGTTAATGATGTAAGAATAAAAGACTTCATTCTTACAGATTTTGATAAGGATGGGAAGAAAGATATTCTTACAATAGGTGTACAAAATCCAGATTATGGTGTACAAGAAACAGAATGTAGCCGAATTATATTACATCAGCAACTTCTTCAAAAATTGAAGGCAAGATAGTATGGCAGATACTTCAGGGGCTTTTTGCTCCGGAACGTACTGCAGCGGAAACCTGCATACCTTTGCTTGCTTTTTTTGCGGTTTGGTTCCGGGTCCAGGCGGGTGGGGAGTGCGGCTGTTTGGCGAAGCCCGGAGTACATAATACCAGTTATAGGCAGCAGAAACACAAGAATCATCCCGATAGCTATCGGGACCACTGAAAAACAGGCTGCGTATAACTTGCATTATGTAAATATAGCTTTGGGCATTTATTTTTGGCGTGTGTTTTTGTATCCGGTAGCGGTGGCGCAGCTCTTGCCGGTTTTGTTTTTACCTCTTAAAATCAATCCACACAAAACAAAAGCCGGCATCCCGCCGAAGCGGGACAAGTCGTGCTGCAGCAGGGTGGCCGCAAAAAGCATGACAGGAAAACGGGCCGGAAGGGATGGCCGTGGGGAGGGTTAACACACCAACGTATTGTAAGCAGTATTAAAAGCAGTACCTTAATACGTTGCAAATTAAATACTATGACGACAAGAACCGAGAAAAACATCCGGAGCCTGACAAAGGTATCAGGCGGATCCAGCTACGGGGTGACTATCCCGATCGATTACATCCGAAAACTTAAATGGAAAACCAAACAGAAACTTGAAGTCACTCTTTACCAGGACAGGATCATTATCCGTGACTGGAAATCGAAGTGATTTTTTCTTTCAATTGAAAAGCCGTTTTCAGTTGAAAAAAGAAAATGGTTATCTTTAGGGTTAATCACGTTCTTTGAAAAAGGTACGGAACCTGGTCATTGAAAAGTCGAAGGACTGGTGTAAAAAGTGACTTTACTGGTATACTTATTGCCTGAATAACCCACTCAGGTTTACTGATCCAGATGGTGAGAAATGGAAGTGGGGATGGATCTTTCTGGCAGAATTTCTTTCTGGAGGAGCACTTTCCATGACAACATCTTCAATGACAGCAGCAATGATTTCCACAAGCAATGCTAATGCCATTGGACTTAGTTTTATAAACTCCTTTTCAAGTCAGGATCGGGCAAAGAATACTTGGGACATATGGAAAGGAATTTTTAAAACCGATCCTAACCTGAATTTTACTGATCGTTTCAATCAATTGGTTTCCCGGTTTTCATGGGAAGCACAACAGACTCAGTATGGATATACATTCTCACAGGTACATAACTTATTTGGTGGAGTAAATAAAGTA
>Ga0067045_1031708_pt1 | contig 11641 bp, 9 predicted proteins | sample TerdegcTABiofilm_FD_59184 | JGI IMG/M metagenome (GOLD analysis project Ga0067045, IMG submission 59184) | Combined Assembly of (Gp0054472, Gp0054536) Wastewater bioreactor microbial communities from Singapore -Terephthalate degrading...
GAGATTTCCATCAGCGGGTAGCGATCAGATATCCCAGATCAGGTTGATCGCGAAGTTGCGGCCTGGCTCGGTCAGGCGATCGAGGTTGGCCGGGCTGAGCACGGCGGCCTCGCCGACGCTGTCGTAACCGCGCACGTTGTCCCACTGCCAGTATTTCTTGTCCGCCAGGTTGTACACGCCAGCGCTGAGGGTCACCTCGTCGCTGACCTTGTAGAAACCGGCCAGGTCGAGCACGCCGTAACCTGGGGTCTTGAACTGGCCGCTGACGCCATCCGGCGAATTGAAGGTGCTGTCGTCCACCAGGTTTTTCTTTTGCACCAGGGTCCAGCTGAGCAAGGCGCCGTAGCTGTCCTGGTCATAGCCCAGGCCGAACACGCCGGTCAGCGGGTTGACCGAATTGAGTGGCTCGCCGGTGTCGTTGTTGCGGCCGTGGGCGTAGGCAATCGAGCCCTGGGTGTAGAGGCCCTGTGGTGCGCCGAAGGTATCGAGGTTCAGGCGACCCTTGAGCTCCACGCCCTTGATGGTGGCGTGCTTGATGTTGTTGCTCTGGAACGTCAGCTCGTTGTACCCGGGGGTCACGGCGTCTTCGTTGATGAAGTCGCGGTACTTGTTATAGAACACCACCATGTCGAAGTTGCCCGCCTCGAAGTTGCCGCGCAGGCCGGTCTCGTAGCTCTGGCTTTTTTCCGGCTCCAGGTCCGGGTTCGGTGCCACGCTGTAGCCCGGGTTGAGGTTTTCGAAGCGACCGTACAAGGCCTTGGCGGTCGGGGTACGGAAACCTTCGGCGTACTGGCCGAACCAGGTGTAGTTGTCGTTCAGCGTGTAGGTCAGGCCGAACCGGGGCGAGACCCGGTTCCAGGTCTTGTTCTCATCGCTGACCGTGCCCAGGCCATCAGGCGCTACGGTGTTGAGGAACTCCTGGGTGACATGGGGCTTGAGCTTGGTGTAGTCGTAGCGCAGGCCCGGGAGGAAGGTCCAGTTGTTCCAGGTGATCTGGTCCTGGGCGAACAGGCTGTAGGTGTCGATGGTCGGGTCCGGGAAGTCGCTGGACTTTTTCAGCACATCGCTGGGGCTGATGGCGCCGACGGCGCTGCAACCACGGCCTACCGTCAGGCAGGTGCCGCTGCCGGTGCGCGAACCGGTGACTTTCTGCTGTTTGATGCTGGTGCCGTAGGTCAGCACGTGGCCGGTCTCGCCGATGGCGAATGCCTTGTCCAGTTGCGCGTCGAACACCCACTGTTTTTCCTCGTAGAGGGTTTCGCGTGAGCGCATCACGTTACGGCTGAACGGGAAGTAGTCTTCCAGGGTGCTCTGGCCAGTCTTGGCGATCTGGTAGTTCAGGCTCCACTTGAGGTTGTCCACCAGCAGGGCATCGACGGCGAAGCTGTTTTCCAGGCCAAAACGTTCGCGGCTGACGGTTTCTTCACCGGTGCGCGAGCGGTACATGCCCAGGGGCTGGCCGTTGTTGAACGGGCCGCCGACGGCGCTTTGCAGGTCGGCGTCGCGGTGCTCCTTGTACTTCTCGTAGGTCAGGCCCAGGCGCGCGTCTTCGGCGTAGTCCCAGCCCGTCTTGGCCAGCACGTTGGTGGTGCGCACGTCTTCCGGGTTGGCCGCGGTGCGATCCAGGCCGGTGCCGTTGTTGTGGCCGTAGGATTCGGTTTCGTGACCGTCGCGCTGGCTGAAGTGCAGCAAACCGTCGAACTGATCGGCGCGCCCGGCGACGGTGGCGGATTTCAGCCAGCTGTCATCGGCGGAGCTATAACCGGTTTTCAGGCGAGCGCCAGCATCCTGGCCGGGCTTGATGATGTCGTCCGGGTCGAGGGTGAAGTAGCTCACCGCGCCCCCGATGGCGTTGCTGCCGTACAGCACCGAGGCCGGACCGCGGAGGATTTCCACGCGCTTGACGATTTCCGGGTCGACGTAGTTGCGTTGGGTCTTGGCGTACGGGCCGTTGAAGAAGCCGTTGGGAATCTCGACGCCATCGACCTGGGTCAGGATCCGGTCGCCGTCGATGCCGCGAATGTTGTAGCCGCTGATGCCGCCCCGGGTGCCGGTACCGCCGACCGATACACCCGGCTCATAGCGCACCAGGTCCTTGATGGTGTTGACGTTGTTGCGATCCAGTTCTTCGCGGGTGTGCACGGTCACGGTGCTCGGCACGCTGTCGACGCTTTGCTCCTGGCGCGTGGCGCTGATGGTCATCTGCTGCAGGGCGAGGGTGCCGCCGGTCGCGCGTTTCTCCAGCACGATGTTGTTGCTGCCCAGTTTGCGATAGCTCAGGTTGGTCCCCACCAACAGGCGATCCAGGGCTTTTTCCGGGGTCAGTGCGCCGCGCACGCCTGGCGAGGCCACGCCTTCAGCCAGTTCTGCCGGCAAGCCGACCTGCCAGCCGGTGACGGCGGTGAACGCATTGAGCGCCGAGACCAGTGGTTGCTGGGCAATGGCGAAGCTGTAGTCGCCCATCTGGCGGCTTGGCTGTTGGGCCGGGGTGGCGGCCATGACAGGCGCCGCCTGGGTGCCGGCCAGCAGCATGGCAGCGGTCAACAGGGACAGCGTGCAGTGGTGCACGCGCTGGGAAGGTGAAGAGGACCGGCGGGTAAGGCGAGAGGACATCGATAGCGCTCCGTGTCGCACGAATCTTATAGGTGCAGATTGGCATCAGAGATGCGAATCAATTGCATTGGCTATAACGAGACGTACGGTGAATGGCTATCGAGTAAAAATAATTCTCATTTAGTTCAAGATCACCAGCGCCGGGAATTCCTGGAGCTTGGCGGAGGTGATGTGCGCCAGCGACCGGACCACGTCCAGCGGCTGGTCGAGACGGTAGTTGCCGGTTACCGACACATTGGCCAACTGTTCGTTGGTGTTGATGATCCAGCCCGGGTAGTAGCGGCGCAGCTCGGCCAGGACCTGGTTCAGCGGGCAGTTTTCGAACACCAGGCGGCCCTGGACCCACGCCAGGTCTGTCGCCGGGTCGAGGCGGGCCGGTTGATCGAAACCATTGGGCCCGATGCGGATGCTTTCGCCGGCGCTCAGGCGCACCCGGGCATCGCTGTGGGCGCTGCGCAGGTCGACATCGCCGCGCTGCACCCGCACCTGGGCGACACCGTCCAGGTAGCGCACGGCGAAGGAGGTGTCGCGCACGCTGGCGGTGACCGGCCCGGCATCGATTTCCAGGGGCAGGCCACGATTGGCGGCCACTTCGAAATAGGCTTCGCCCTGGAACAGGCGGGCCACCCGTTGTTGATCGTTGATGGTGCTGGAGAAGGCCGAGTTGGTGTTGAGCAGGACTTTCGAGCCGTCCTCCAGTTGCAGGCGCTGACGCTCGCCGACCACGGTCAAGTGATCGGCCTGCAGGCGCATCGGCAGGTTGCTGAAACTGAACAGGCCGAGCAGCAGCACTGCCGCGCTGGCCAGGGGTTTCCAGTGAGGGCGCAGGCGCCCGAGCACGCTGACCTTGCGCTTGGCGCTGTCCAGGGTCTGCGCGCACTGTGCCACTTGCGGGCCGTCCCACACGGCCTGGGCCATGGCGAAGGCTTCACCGTGGCGCGGGTCGGCGGCGAGCCAGGCTTGAAACTCACGGCGTTGCGCCTCGCTTGGACTGTCCAGCACGATCAGCCAGTCCAGGGCTTGATCCATCGCCCCGGTGCTGGCGGAGTCCCGCGCCGGGGTTGGCGGGTGGGAGTGGTGGCTGTCCGTCACGGGGGGTCCTCGGCCACGTCTGCGCGCGGCTGGTTTTGGATAAGAGTGCTAAAAACCTCGGCTAAGGGTAACAAAGCCGAGGCCCTGACGCAGGTGTGCACAACAATGGGCCGACCGACTCAGCGGCCGTTGAGACGATCGGCGACGCCGACACAGATCGCCATGATCAGCTTCAGGTCTTTTTGCACGGTGCTCAGGGACACGCTGAGTTTTTCGGCGATCTCCAGGTAGCTGTGGCCGTGCAGGCGGCTGAGGATGAAAATCTGCTGTTGGCGTGGGCTCAGTTGGCTGAGGCTGATGTTCAAGCGTTCGAGCATCTGTTCGGCATGGGCGGCGTCCTCGGCACTGCTGAGCGGCGCGGCAACGTTCTGCACCACCTCCAGCGGTACGTCCTCGAGCATCGTGCGGGACTGGATACGGCGGGCGCGCAGGTGATCCAGCGCCAGGTTGCGGGCGGTTTGAAAGACGAAGGGTTCCAGGTGGTCGATGGCCCGTTCACTCAGGGCCCGGGTCACGCGCAGGTAGGTTTCCTGCAACAGGTCCTCGGCGGTGCTGTGGTTATTGACCATCCGCTCCAGGGTGCGCAGCAGCGAGACGCGCTGAGCGAGGAAGACGTGGTTGAAGTGCGCTTGACTCACAGTAGGACCTGATCGATTTCAAGCGAATGATAATGCTTATCATCTGTATCAAAGGTCAAGCGCTTCTTTTTGCAGGAATTATCGGCGGCCTTGCAGGTAGGCCGGGTAATCGGGGATCCGGTGGGCGTGCGGCTGATCCAGCAGCGGGCTGCTGAGCAGGTAGTCGGCGCTGCATTCGTTGCAGGCCACTGCAATGTTCCAGACGGCGGCCACCCGCAGCAGCGCCTTGATGTCCGGGTCGTGGGGTTGGGGTTCGAAGGGGTCCCAGAAGAACACCAGCAGGTCTACGCGCTGCTCGGCGATTTGCGCGCCCAGTTGCTGATCACCGCCCAGTGGGCCGCTGATCATGCTTTGCACGGGCAGGTCCAGGCGTTGGCTGAGCAGCAGGCCGGTGGTGCCGGTGGCGATCAATTCATGTTGGGCGAGCTTGTGCTTCTGGCGCTCGGCCCAGTCGAGCAGGAACACTTTGCAGTGGTCATGGGCGACGAGGGCGATGCGCTTGCGCGCCGCCATGGTTTTTTCGGTGAAGGTGATGCCGATCATCGGGGGGGGCTCCAACAAAACCAGAGGGGAGCTGCCGGTGGCAGCTCCCGCAGTGCTTATTCGGCGTTGCACAGCGCCAGGCAGTTATCCAGCATGCGGTTGGAGAAACCCCATTCGTTGTCGTACCAGGCCAGGACCTTGAGCAGTTTGCCGCTGACTTTGGTGTGGTTGGCGTCGAAAATCGACGACAGCGGGTTGTGGTTGAAGTCGCTGGAAACCAGGGGCAGGGTGTTGTAGCCGAGGATCTTCGAATGCTGGCTGGCCTCGCGCAGCAGCGCGTTGACCTCATCCGCCGTGGCTTCGCGCTTGAGCTGCACGGTCAGGTCCACCAGGGAAACGTTGATCACCGGCACACGCACGGCCATGCCGGTCAGCTTGCCGGCCAGTTCCGGCAGTACCAGGCCTACCGCTTCCGCGGCGCCGGTCTTGCTCGGGATCATGTTCTGGGTGGCCGAGCGGGCGCGGTACGGGTCGCTGTGGTAGACGTCCGTCAGGTTCTGGTCGTTGGTGTAGGCATGGATGGTGGTCATCAGGCCGCTCTCGATGCCCAGTTCACGGTGCAGCACCTGGGCCACCGGGGCCAGGCAGTTGGTGGTGCACGAGGCGTTGGAGATGATCTGGTGCGACTGGCGCAGGATGTCGTGGTTGACCCCGTAGACCACGGTCGCATCAGCGCCCTTGGCCGGTGCCGAAATGATCACTTTGCGTGCGCCGGCGCTAATATGCGCGGCGGCTTTGGCCCGGTCGGTGAACAGGCCGGTGCATTCGAACACGACATCGATCTTTTCCGCAGCCCAGGGCAGGTCGGCCGGGTTGCGAATGGCGCTGACCGAAATGCGGTCGCCGTTGACCGTCAGGCTCTCTTGGTCGTGCTGCACTTCGGCATCAAACGTGCCATGCACGGTGTCGTACTTGAGCAGGTGGGCGTTCATCGAGCTGTCGCCCAGATCGTTAATGGCGACGATCTGCAAATCCTGACGGTAGCCTTGGGTATACAGTGCCCGCAGGACGTTGCGGCCGATACGGCCAAAACCATTGATTGCGATTCGAAGAGTCATTTGAATTGCGCCGCCGTCGTTTTGTTGTTGGAATTACAAGATTATTCGCATAAAAATAGAAAACAAGCCTTTTTAGTGGCAATATTTTGTTTTATCTACAACGAGTGACCTGAATCAACTGGTCCGAGTGGTCAAGAAAATCGTCAACGCCACCCGCGTAGACGCCTCTTGATCAGCATAGACACGAACAGGTCGCCACATCCGTTAGCCTGGAGTTCTACACATGCATCCCCGCGTACTTGAGGTCACCGAACGGCTTATCACCCGTAGCCGCGCTACCCGTGAGGCTTACCTTGCATTGATTCGCGGCGCCGCCAGTGATGGCCCGATGCGCGGCAAGCTGCAATGCGCCAACTTCGCCCACGGCGTGGCCGGGTGCGGCACCGAAGACAAGCAAAGCCTGCGGATGATGAACGCCGCCAACGTGGCAATTGTTTCGTCATATAACGACATGCTCTCGGCGCACCAGCCGTACGAGACCTACCCGGAACAGATCAAACAGGCGCTGCGCGAGATCGGTTCGGTCGGCCAGTTCGCCGGCGGTGTCCCGGCGATGTGTGACGGCGTGACCCAGGGCGAGCCGGGCATGGAACTGGGGATTGCCAGCCGTGAAGTGATCGCTCTGTCGACCGCCGTGGCGCTGTCCCACAACATGTTCGACGCGGCGATGATGCTGGGCATCTGCGACAAAATCGTCCCGGGCCTGATGATGGGCTCGCTGCGTTTTGGTCATCTGCCGACCATCTTCGTCCCAGGCGGACCGATGGTCTCGGGGATTTCCAACAAGGAAAAAGCCGACGTACGCCAGCGCTACGCCGAAGGCAAGGCCAGCCGCGAAGAGCTGCTGGAGTCGGAAATGAAGTCCTACCACAGCCCGGGCACCTGCACCTTCTACGGCACCGCCAACACCAACCAGTTGCTGATGGAAGTCATGGGCCTGCACCTGCCGGGGGCTTCGTTCGTCAACCCGAACACCCCGCTGCGTGATGCCCTGACCCGCGAAGCGGCGTTCCAGATCACACGCCTGACCAAACAGAGCGGCAACTTCATGCCGATCGGCGAAATCGTCGACGAACGCTCGCTGGTCAATTCGATCGTGGCCCTGCACGCCACCGGCGGCTCGACCAACCACACCCTGCACATGCCGGCGATTGCCATGGCCGCAGGCATCCAGCTGACCTGGCAGGACATGGCCGACCTCTCCGAGGTGGTGCCGACCCTGAGCCACGTGTACCCGAACGGCAAGGCCGACATCAACCACTTCCAGGCGGCTGGCGGCATGTCGTTCCTGATCCGTGAATTGCTGGCGGCCGGTCTGCTGCATGAAAACGTCAACACCGTGGCCGGCCACGGCCTGAGTCGCTACACCCAGGAACCGTTCCTGGAGGACGGCCAACTGGTATGGCGCGAAGGTCCGCGCGAAAGCCTCGATGAAAACATCCTGCGGCCGGTGGCCCGGGCGTTCTCGGCCGAAGGCGGCCTGCGGGTGATGGAAGGCAACCTGGGGCGCGGGGTGATGAAAGTCTCGGCCGTGGCCCCGGAACATCAGGTGGTCGAGGCTCCGGCCATGGTGTTCCAGGATCAGCAGGACCTGGCCGATGCGTTCAAGGCTGGCCTGTTGGAGAAGGATTTTGTCGCCGTGATGCGCTTCCAGGGCCCGCGTTCCAATGGCATGCCGGAGCTGCACAAGATGACCCCATTCCTCGGCGTGCTGCAGGATCGCGGCTTCAAGGTGGCACTGGTCACGGACGGGCGGATGTCCGGTGCGTCGGGGAAAATCCCGGCGGCCATTCACGTCAGCCCCGAGGCTTTTGTCGGTGGTGCTTTGGCCCGCGTGCAAGAGGGCGATATGATCCGCGTCGATGGCGTCCAGGGCACTCTGCAAGTGCTGGTGGACGCCGCTGAATTTGCGGCGCGCACCCCGGCCACTGGCCTGCTGGATAACGGCATCGGTTGCGGGCGCGAACTGTTCGGGTTCATGCGCATGGCCTTCAGCTCGGCAGAGCAGGGCGCCAGCGCCTTTACCTCTGCCTTGGAGACCCTTAAGTGAAACTAGCGCTGGTCGGTGACATTGGTGGGACCAATGCACGTTTTGCCTTGTGGAAAGACCAGCAACTGGCGTCGGTCCAGGTGCTGGCGACAGCCGACTTCGCCTGCCCGGAAGATGCCATTGGCGCCTATCTCAAGGGCCTGGGCCTGGCGCCGGGAGCGATCGGTGCGGTCTGCCTGTCGGTGGCCGGCCCGGTCAGTGGCGACGAGTTTCGTTTCACCAACAACCACTGGCGCCTGAGTCGCAAGGCTTTCTGCCAGGCCTTGCAGCTTGAGCAACTGTTGCTGGTGAATGATTTTTCGGCCATGGCCCTGGGCATGACACGCTTGCAGCCGGGGGAATTTCGCGTGGTCTGCGCCGGAACCCCCGAGCCGCTGCGCCCGGCCGTGGTCATCGGCCCGGGCACGGGACTTGGGGTTGGCACCTTGCTCGATCAGGGGCAGGGACGCTGGGCGGCCCTGCCAGGTGAGGGCGGGCATGTCGACCTGCCGTTGAGCAGCCCGCGGGAAACTCAGCTGTGGCAGCACCTCTATAACGAAATGGGCCATGTCAGCGCCGAAACCGTACTCAGCGGCGGTGGTTTGCCACGGCTGTACCGGGCGATCTGCGCAGTGGACGGGCATACGCCAACACTCGACACCCCGCAAGCCATCACCGCCGCCGGCCTGGCCGGCGACCCGATTGCCCGCGAAGTGCTCGAGCAGTTCTGCTGCTGGCTGGGACGGGTGGCGGGTAACAACGTGCTGACCACCGGTGCCCGTGGCGGTGTCTACATTGTCGGTGGAGTCATCCCGCGGTTTGCCGATTTTTTCCTGGAAAGTGGATTCGCCCGTTGTTTTGCCGACAAAGGCTGCATGAGCGAGTATTTCCAGGGCATCCCAGTGTGGCTGGTAACCGCCCCGTATCCCGGGCTGGTGGGCGCGGGCGTGGCCCTGGAACAGGCTTGAGACAGCGCTGGAAAATCGCTGGCGCCTACAGGCTTGTACGATTTCTGTAGGCGCTGGCTGACCAGCAATGAGGGCTTGTCCGACGACGAAGATCCCAACCCGATCAGGCATAATCCGTCCCCTTCATAACAATAAGGAAGCCGCCCGTGAGCTCAGTCAACAAGTCGATTTTGTTGGTCGATGACGATCAGGAAATACGCGAGTTGCTGGACACTTACCTCAGCCGCGCCGGCTTTCAGGTGCGTACCACGCCCGATGGCGCGGGGTTTCGCCAGGCGCTGAACGATGCCCCCTGCGACCTGGTGATCCTCGACGTGATGCTGCCGGACGAAGACGGCTTCAGCCTGTGTCGCTGGGTTCGCCAGCACCCGCGCCAGGCCCATGTGCCGATCATCATGCTCACCGCCAGTTCCGACGAGGCCGACCGGGTCATTGGCCTGGAGCTGGGCGCCGACGACTACCTGGGCAAGCCCTTCAGTCCCCGTGAATTGCAGGCGCGGATCAAGGCGCTGCTGCGCCGTGCCCAGTTCGGCCAGGAGCGTTCGGGCGGCGAAGTGCTGGCTTTCGACGAGTGGCGGCTGGACATGGTCAGTCACCGCCTGTTTCACACCGACGGTGAGGAGGTGATTCTCTCCGGCGCCGATTTTGCCCTGCTGAAACTGTTCCTCGACAACCCCCAGGCCATCCTCGATCGCGACACCATCGGCAACGCCACCCGGGGCCGTGACCTGATGCCCCTGGACCGGATTGTCGACATGGCGGTCAGCCGCTTGCGCCAGCGCCTGCGTGATACCGAAAAACCGCCACGGTTGATCCGTACCGTGCGCGGCAGCGGTTATCAGCTGGCGGCCAGCGTGGTCGCCAGCAATGGCCACTGAGTTCTTCGCCCGGCTGCTGCGCAAGGTCCCGGTACCGCGCTCGCTGCTGGGGCGGATGTTGCTGCTGACGTTGCTGGCGGTGCTGTTCGCCCAGACGCTGTCGAGCGTGATCTGGGTCTCGCAGTTGCGCGCCACCCAGCTCGAAGGGCTGGTGACCGCCGCCCGTAGCCTGGCCCATTCGATGAACGCCAGCGTCAGTTATTTTCGTTCGTTGCCGGTGGCGTATCGGCCGCTGGTGCTGGACCAGTTGCGCAGCATGGGCGGCACCCGATTTGTAGTGACCCTCAACGACAAACCCCTGGACATGCAACTGCTGCCCGCCACCCCGCGCAAGCAGGCCGTGCTGGCCGCGGTGGACGAGGTGTTGCGCACGTCGCTGGGGGCCGACACCGATATTTCCGTGCAGTTTGTCAGCCCGGATGATCTGCGGATCTTCAATGGCGGCTTGAAGCTCGATGAATTGCCGCGCTCCTGGGCGCACTACGCGCTGACGCTGGAGCCGGTCAACCCGCCGGTGCTGGTGACCCAGATCAAGCTGGCCAAGGGCGAATGGCTGTACATCGCCTCCCTGTTGCCCGAACCCTACACCAGCCTGGAAGAGCAGGGGCTGCCGTCGCAGCAGGTGTGGTTCATCGTGCTCACCAGCGGCTTTTTGTTGCTGTTCATCGGCCTGCTGGTGCACTGGCAGAGCCGGCCACTCAAGCGCCTGGCGCGGGCAGCGCGGGACATGTCCCTGGGCGCCGACGTGCAGCCGGTGGCCGAGGGCGGTGGCAGTGAAGTGGTCGAAGTGGGGCGGGCATTCAACGCCATGCGTGAGCGCATCAGCCGCTACCTGACCGAGCGCAGCCAATTGTTCAGTGCCATTTCCCATGACCTGCGCACGCCAATCACGCGCTTGCGGCTGCGGGTCGAATTGCTGGATGACGAGCAGTTGCAGGCCAAGTTCGGCCGCGACCTGGACGAGCTGGAGCTGCTGGTCAAGGGAGCCCTGCAATGCGTCAAGGACACCGACATTCACGAGAACATCGAGCCGGTGGACCTCAATCACGTGCTCGAATGCCTGGTCGAACCTTACCTGGCGCCCAACGGCAACGGCCGCGTAACCCAGCAGGGGCGGGCGCTGGCGACGTATCCGGGCAAACCGCTGGCGCTCAAGCGCTGTATCGGCAACCTGATCGACAACGCCCTGAAGTACGGGCAGACCGCCCACCTGCACATCGATGACGATGACAGCGCGTTTATCCTGCACGTCGACGACGAGGGCCCGGGTGTGCCGGAGCAGCGCCTGGAACAGGTGTTCGAGCCGCACTTTCGCCTGGCCGGGCAGCAGCAGGGGTATGGCCTGGGATTGGGGATCGCGCGCAACATCGCCCATAGCCATGGCGGCGAAGTGAGTTTGCAGAACTTGCGCGAGGGCGGGTTGCGGGTGACGTTGCAGTTGCCGCGCAGCGTGGATTAATCAGGGACCGCGTTATCGTTCATCGCGGGCTTGCCCGCGATGGCGCCTGAAGCCAATGTCACAGCCTGGTGACATAACTCGGCGCCTTCGTTACCTGGCCGTCACGGCCTGTTGTTTAGACTGCTGGCAGTCATAACAACAAAAAAAGGTCCACCATGCACTCCATCCCTGCCGCCTCCAGCAGTTGGCTGAACACACCTGCCCATCAGCAATGGCTCGCCGCCGAGGGCATGCGCCTGTTGGCGTTCGCCAAGGCCTCGAGGCTGACCATCGGTTTCGGCAATCTCGACGAGCGCGGCCAGCTGCCGGCGGACGCGCAAGCCGAAACCATGAACACCGCGCGCATGACCCACCGCTTCGCCC
>Ga0067045_1031702_pt1 | contig 11640 bp, 9 predicted proteins | sample TerdegcTABiofilm_FD_59184 | JGI IMG/M metagenome (GOLD analysis project Ga0067045, IMG submission 59184) | Combined Assembly of (Gp0054472, Gp0054536) Wastewater bioreactor microbial communities from Singapore -Terephthalate degrading...
CCGTCATTCCGAACCCGTGAAACAAGTTCAGGGCAGGCTTGTTTCGGAATCTGATGCACAAGATATTGTATAGATCCTGAAACGAGTTCAGGATGACGTGGTTCTCCGCCAAAGGACTGAATATATACATTTTTTTCTATGTTTATTTGGGCTTATTTTAATTTACTTTTATTTTATTCTCTCTGATATCCTGTCTCTGCCTTGGGCTTTCCTCCGGGGAGGGAAAAGAGGAACAGTCCCACGGGAACCGCCAGAATAATTATCAGGGTGGAAATATCGGTGGTCCAGTGGAGGGGATAAATATCTATAAAATAACCTGCCACCGCCATGCCCACCGCCACCGAGGATACCGTGAGAGCCACCACGGTGCCGAATATCTTGCCCCGGATTTCGTTGGGGGAGTCGGTCATCAACACCGTATTGAAGATGACGTTGGACAGTCCGTCTCCCAATCCTCCCAGAAAGATGGAGATCATGGCATAAAGGAGATCTCCCGTTCTGAAGGTGAGTCCCATGCCTAAAGCCATAATGATAGTAGAAACGCTGAAAATCATTTTAGGGGAAAGATTCGGATATTTTTTCGTCTGTTGTGCCAGAAAGGAACCCCAGAACTGTCCCGAAGCCCAGGCTCCCAGAAGCCAGCCGTAGGCGATCCCTTTTTTGGCGTCCAGAGGGAGAGTCAGCAGGTTTTTGAACATTTTCGCCACAACGGGAAGAGCGGTGTTGTAGGAACCGCTGCTGAGAGCATCCACTGTTCGCAGGGTGAACAGAAAAAGCAACAGGGCATGTCCTTTGAAAAAGCCGAAAGTGGTCTTGAATTCGTCTAAAAAGCCCGCCGATTCTTTTTTCTTTACCGCAAGGGGTTCATAACCGGCAATGAGGGATATACACAAGACCGACACCAGAAAGGAGAGGGAATCCGCAATAAAAACCATCTTGAATGAATCTATTATTTTGAAGTTCATTCCCACCAGCAGAGCGCCCAGGGCGGGGCCCAGGATCATCACCACCGAATAGGTCATCTGGGTGAAGGAGTTGGTTTCCAGCAGATCCTCTTTTTTGACTATGTTGGGAAGAAAGGAGCCTCTTGCCGACAGAAATATCTTATCAATGGAAGACAGCAAAAGTCCCAGAATAAAAAAAGCCCACAAATTCTGAGTAAATAAAAAACCCAACACAATGACTGCCCGCAGGGAATCACAGACAATCATTATCTTTCTTCGGTCAAACCGATCCGCCAGGTATCCTCCCAATCCGCCGAAGAGGATAGCGGGAAGCATACGGATTACCAGAAATATACCCAGAATCTTACCCGACCCAAAAATCTTGTATATATATAAATTCAAACCTACAAAGTTTATCCATGTTCCCAGACCGGAAATCGTCTGTCCCGTCCAGTAGAGCAAAAAATTTTTGTTGTTAAATATTTTGTCAAGCAATTAAATTCTACCAGTCCTTGTCGAATAAAACCGGAAAAAATTCACCGATTCTCACCGTCATCGGCGGAAATTTGCAATTACCAGTCCTCGTTGGAGGTTGTGGCGGAAAATTCACATACCGTCTTCCGGTTGTCTCCTTCTTCCGCCCATACTTCATATTTGCCTTTTTCCTCTTCCCATTCTACTTTCCAGTGATTCTCCTTTTCGTGGGGGTAGCAATAGGAGGAGTCGGTTTCCACATACCATTTATACTGATTCCCCTCTATCTTTTCATGGGAGAGAAGTCCCCAGGATTTACCCCCGTCCCAGGTTTCCACATAGTAGATCTTTTCCTTGTTATCTCCTATATAGACTTCCGCCACGCCATGGTTGCTATCTATGAACCTTATATTTCTGGCGGATGAAATACTGATAGATTCACCGGAACTTGTTACTTCTATCCGGCTGTTTTCATTCCATCTACGACCGAAATCCGCAGACCAGTAAACCGCAGGATAAGGTCTCTCCGCCTGTGCCTGAGTGATAACCCAGACATTATTCCTGTCCCGGAAATAGACCTCGGATACCGCACCTGTGAAAGCATAGGATAGATCCCAGGTTTTCCCCCCGTCCTCGGTAACAATTACTATACTGTCCCTGACATACCGGGGTTCTCCATAGGAAATGCCGATTATAACAACTCCCCGGTTCCCGTCAAAACTGTAAACCCTGGGGGATTCTATGCGGATTTCTCCGTTACCCCAGTTGGTCTGTCGTTCGGCCATATCCCACTCGATAAGCCCGAAGAAGATATCGGTTACGTCCCGTATGGCATACAGATCATCTTTTTCCGACGCATATACGGGACGATCCGCCGAAAACAGGACCAGGAAAAGAAGACATAATAACCCCACAGACAAAACACGAGCCATTTTCACACTCAGGAACATAATAAAACCCCCTCCTCATTGGTTTGACAAAATTCAATAAGCTTAGGCGAATTATTCTCTCTTTTTTACAATTCCATAAAATTTCCTTCTGTGAGCGTCAAAAGTTTTCAATCCGGGATTTTCAAACATGACCAGGAGTTACGCCTTTTATCGCCAAAATCCAGATTTTATGCCGATTCCCAAAGATCCTGAAACAAGTTCAGGATGACGGGTTTATGCCGGTTTCCTCGAATTTGAGCGTAACTCCTGCATGACATTTCAGATTACTCCTGCATGACATTTCAGATTACTCCTCTTTCGAAAAAGAATCCTGATTAGAAAATTCCCATAAGCCTTTCCAAGTTTCTCCCTCCAGGTTATATATTTCGTATTTCTCTCTTTCCTTGTTCCATTCCACCTTCCAGCAGTTATTCTTTTCGTAGGGGTAGGAGTCTGTTGCCACATACCATTTGTATTGGTTCCCCTCCGGTTTTTCGCAGGAGAGGAGACCCCAGGATTTGCCTCCGTCTCCGGTAACCAAGATCACACTGTCCATTACATAGCGGGGTTGTCCGTAGGAAATTCCCAGGATAACGATTCCCTTATTTCCGTCAAAATTGTACACTACGGGAGTTTCGATGCGGATCTCCTCATCTTTCCAATTGTTCTGCCTATCGGACTTATCCCCCCGGATAATCCCGAAGAAGATACCGGTTACGTCCTGAAGAACGTGAATATCCTCTTTTTCCGATGCCGAAGCGGGAGTTACCCCTCCCGAAGGTAGCAATAATAAAGTCCACAAAAAAACCAGAGATAAAATAACCGCTCTTTTCAAGTTTGAAATCACGCCCAAAAAACCCCTTCCGAGTGAAATGGTCCACCCTGTACGGATCACCTGATTTAAAGTAGAAACCAACCCTGGGATCCCTTTTACAACTCATCGGAATTTCCTTCTTGTCTGTTAAGGTAATTTAAACATATTCACAAGGGAAAGTTTCTCTCTCCGGTAAATTAACAGAAGTGAGGTCTGAAAGAGGTGGGATAACCCAAGTATAATCGGACAAGGTGAGCGATGAATATCTGTTTGTTAAATAATCTTCTTTTTCTACTGCAGGCTGATATCCCCCAGGGGACCCAACTCTCCCCTGTCCAGATTGTGTTATTCCTTTTAACTCCCGTCTTTATAAGCGGTGCCTATTTCCTATTTGTGTTCATATTCAAACCGGGAGACGGTTCCGGGGTGGATGTGAAGAAAGATATGGAAAAAGTATGGAACAAGGGGAACGCCAAATCTTCAGCCGTCGCCGCCCTGGTGGATAATAACGCCCCGGTGGATAACAATGCTCCTCTGGCCAGAAAAGGAGACTCGAAATACGCCCCCCAGACCGCCTCCAAAACTCCCCGGAAGAAGAGCGACAAGAGGCCCTCGGTTCCTATGGACGCTTTCGATCTGCGGGCTATCGGTCTGGACGGTTCCATGAAAAGTAACTATGTCCTTCAGGTCATAGAAGGGGCGGAAAAAGGCAAGACTATCCCGGTGGAAAGATACCTCTCCACCTTCGGGAGAAAATCCACCAACGGAAGGTACAACCATATCCAGCTCAGTTCCCTGAATAACCGGGTATCTCGCAAACAGGGGAGTATTTTTTTCAAAAAAGACGAAAATCAATTCTATATTTTCAATGAAGCCGACGTTCCCATCCGGGTCAACGGAGTAAAAATACGGGACATTTACCCCCTCAGAGAAGGGGACGATATTGAATTGGGTGATGGGCAGGTAATTCTTCACTTCGAGCAGAAAAGATAACCCCGATATTTTTTAATCGCCTTTGATAGGTGATATGGGGCAGGTTTTTTGTATGAGATACGAAGACTTAATGGAATATACGGCTATTCCTCAAATAACCGCACCGGTAAAACCGTCGTCTCCCCAGGCTAAAGAAGAAGGACTGGAACTGGCGGAGATAGAAGCGGATCGCAATGCTATTCTTCTGATCTACGAAAATAAAACCAGGGCTAAGGAAGTGGTGGCGGCACTGGAAAAAACTCTGGAAGATCTCGACATTGCAGGCCTCTTCGAACCGGTTATAAAAAGTTACAAAGATACATCTTCCGCCCTGGAGGAGATATTTGAGATCCGACCTTTGTTTATTATACTTCAGAATAATATAAAAAATCATCCCGATTTCGGGTTTCAACTGGCGGAAGCCATTCATCCCCAGCTTACCGAACAGATCCCCCTCTATACCATAATTCATGGTGTCAAAATGGACGATGCCCGCAAGGAACGGAGTCGTCAGCTTCATTTGAAGGATCCCTTTCATCTGGGCACCTGTTCTATCGATATCGATAATGATGATCTGCTGGTAACAAAAGTGGTGGGGGTGCTGGCCCAACTGGAGGAATATATCGCTTTTCATCACCTGGAATCCTCCCGTATGGAGAACGTCCGGGAAACCCTGCAAGCCATGATAAGTCCCCTGCTTCCTCTCCAGAAAGCCATATCCGATTTCAACGTGGGCAAGGATAAAGCATTTATGGGAGTGGAGCGGTTTCTTCTCAACATGGAATACGAACTAAAAAAACTCCGCACCCACTATAACAAACTTTTCAACATGGAGATCGACGGGCAAAGAATAGGATATTCCCAGGAACCGGTGGGCGAAGGGAAAAACCGCAAACCTCTCCTGACGGTCTTTGTGGAGATAGGGCAATTCCTGACCGACACCCGAAGTCCCCTGGTTCGTCTTGCTACCTGGATGAAGTCCATCGATCTTTCTTCCAGGGACGGTTTTTATATTCAAACTTATCTGGAAACCACCATAGGAGACTACAATATCATCGGATACTGCAAGGTTTTTCTGCTCCGCTTCGACGAATTTCAGAAAAACCTGCGATTGGTGGAAGAATATATCGCTGAGAGAATGTAGGAAGCAATATGAGCGTTTTGAAGAAACTGGGGACTCCCGTCTTTTATGCCGAGGGAGAACCGGCGAAAATAGACAAGGAAAATTACCGACTGGAGGTTGTGGGACTTATCGAAAACCCTCCCCGGTTTTTTACTTTCGGTGATATTGAAAAAATGCCCTTTAGTGAAGTTAATACCCGACTTACGTCCGTCAGCGGATGGTCGGTGAGAGCCTTATGGCAGGGGGTCTTATTTAAGGATTTTCTGAAGTTTATTAAAATAGAGTCTTCCGCCCGGTATGTTAAGTTTGAGAGTTTCGGCGGATACACCACATCGGTTCCTCTGACCGAGTTGGAAAAAGAGAGGGTGGTTTTGTGCTATAAAGTCAACGGGGAAGAACTGGAACCGGAATACGGCGGTCCCTTGAGGATGATAGTCCCCCAGTGGTGGGGATATAAGAGTATAAAGGGACTGATGAGGATGGAATTCATGGAGGAATCGGAGCCGGGTTACTGGGAAAATCTGGGCTATCCCGATGAAGCCCCCATCGAACCGGGCTTTACCCTGGATATTAATACGGGAGTGCGCAGGCGGATTGCGGGAGGAGAGGTAAGGAACTTTTAACTGCCCGGATCGGGAGAAAAAATGAAAACCATTGATTTTTCTGCTTATAGGCAGGAATTATGCCGGGGGGAGTAGAAGGAGGTTCGGTATTTGATTTCTTGTCCGGTTTTTTTACGCAAAAAACAGGAGGAGGGATATTATGCCCATAAAACCCCTGAAAGCTCCCCGTAAGAAGAAGAAAGCCCTGGAATCCGAAAAAAAATCCCGTCCCCGCGTTGCCATCTACTGGGCATCCAGCTGCGGAGGCTGTGAAATCGCCTTCCTGGAAATTGCCGAGAGAATATTGGAAGTAGCGGAAAAAGCGGATCTGGTCTTCTGCCCCTGCCTGATGGATAGTAAATATAAAGATGTAGAAAAGATGAGGGACGACTCCATAGACGTAACCCTTTTTAACGGGGCGATACGGACGTCGGAAAACGAAGAGATGGCATACCTTTTGAGAGACAAAAGCAAAGTGCTGGTGGCTTACGGCAGCTGCTCTTATGAAGGGTGCATTCCGGCTCTGGCTAATCTTTGCAAAAAAGAAGACATCCTGAACTTCGTATATAAAGAAAGCCCTTCTACCAATAATCCCCATGAGGTAGTCCCTGTAGAAAGAACCCGTATATCAACCAACGGAACAGAAATAGAATTGAACCTCCCCTGCTTTCATAACTACGTCCGCTCCCTGGATCAGGTGGTGGAGGTGGATTATTATGTGCCGGGATGCCCTCCCGTCCGCAAAAGCACCGACGCTCTCCTGGATGCCTTCTTTTCAGGTAAAATGCCTCCCAGAGGATCCGTGGTGGGAGCCGGTGATAAGAGCGTCTGCGAGGATTGCAAGAGGGAACGGAAAGAGAAAAAAATTAAAGCCTTCAAGAGACCTCACCTTCATTCCGTTGATCCGACGGAATGTCTGCTGGATCAGGGATTTATGTGCTGTGGGCCCGCTACCAGGGGCGGTTGCGGAGCCTTATGCCCTTCGGTTAATATGCCCTGCATCGGCTGCTACGGCCCACTCACCGACGTGGAGGATCAGGGAGTGCGAATTCTCAGCGTCTTTGCATCGGTACTGGACTACCAGAAAGAAGATGAGATCAGAAAAGCTCTGGACGATATAATCGATCCCGCCGGTTACTTTAATAAGTTCAGCATGTCCCATTCCTTGTTGTTCCGGAACCGCTTTGAAAGTATGACAAAGAAATAGATAAGAATTGTCACCGGAATCGGCGGATATACTATCGCTTGCTGTTTCCTGCAGTTTTATCACAGACTCAAGTAAGGAAGGGGTTAGAACATGAATCAGATAACCATCGATCCCATCACCCGACTGGAGGGACATGGAAAAATTCAGATATTCCTCGGTGATGAGGGAGAAGTGCTGGACGCTTTCTTCCAGGTACCCGAATTGAGAGGATTTGAAGTATTCTGCCAGGGAAGGCCCGTAGAAGATATGCCCACCCTGACCGCCAGGATCTGCGGAGTCTGTCCCGAGGCACACATGACCGCCTCGGCTAAAGCCGGAGACGCCGTCTATGGGGTCCAGCTTCCCCCCACAGCAAAAAAATTGAGAGAACTTCTATATTCTGCCTTCTTCTGCGGGGATCATACCACCCACTTCTATGCCCTGGGAGGACCCGATTTCATCGTGGGACCCGACGCCCCCAAAGAACAGCGAAACATCCTGGGAGTGGTGGCAAAAGTGGGTAAAGAGATAGGAACCAAAGTCATCAAAGCCCGACACCTGATGCACGAGGCGGTGTCCATGCTGGGAGGCAAGACCGTCCATCCCTGCTGCGCCATTCCGGGAGGCATGAGCAAAGGCTTGAACAAGGATGAACAAAAAAGAATGATAGAGATCGCCGATTTCTATATCGAATTTGCTCTCTTTTCCCTGAATATTTTTGAAAAAGTGGTGCTGAATAACACTCAATATCTCGATCTCATAAAGGGAGACGCCTATTATCAACAAACCTACTACATGGGGACAGTTGATGAAAAAAATCGGGTCAATTTCTATGACGGACAGTTAAGAGTGGTAGATCCCCTGGGTAAAGAAATCCATAAGTTTTATGCTAAGGATTATATACAATATATAGAGGAACATGTGGAATCATGGTCATATCTTAAATTCCCCGTTCTCAAATCGGTGGGATGGAAGGGATTGACGGACGGAATGGAAAGCGGCATCTATACCTCCACCCCTCTCGGTCGTCTCAATGTAGCGGACGGCATGGCAACCCCTTTAGCCCAGACAGAATATGAAAAAATGTTCAGGACTTTCGGAGTCAAACCCGTCCACCATATTTTGGCCACTCACTGGGCAAGACTGGTGGAACTCCTCTACTCGGCGGAAAGAATGAAGGAACTGGCCACCGATAAGGATATAATAGGTAATGAATACAGGATTATCCCCTCAAAAACCCCCCTCGAGGGCGTGGGACAGGTGGAAGCCCCAAGAGGCGTCTTGATTCATCACTACAGAACCGATCCCAGGGGCAAGATCACCTTTGTCAATCTTATTGTGGGGAGCACCAATAACAACGGCTCCATTTCCCTGGCTATCAAAAATGCGGCTAAAAAACTTATAGGCAGAGGAAAAGAACCGAATGAAGGAATACTGAATATGGTAGAAATGGCATTCCGTGCCTATGATCCCTGCCTTGCCTGCGCCACCCACACCCTGCCCGGTCAGATGCCCATGAGGATAGAACTGATAGAAAAGAACACAGGAAGGTTACTTGGCGTATTCAGCAGATGAGTAATCCCCATCATCCGATATTCAGGTCTGGCTGCCGGCTACAGATACGGAAGTCGCAGTCGCGGTTTTGTGCTTTCAATTATATCATGTACCGTCGGATTTATGGCCAGTTCGGAAGGGCGGAATAAATCGAGTCTTTTGCAAAATTACCGCTAACCACTACTGATTGTATATAAAACCGACTCCTGACCACAAATAATAGCATATCAACCGACTTTAGCGACAGTCCCAAATCGGAATACCAACGCCGGAGAACGGAAGCCGGTCCCATCGGTTTTATAGTCAGGAGTTACGCTAAAATTCGAGGAAAACGTCACGGGAGTTACGCTCAAATTCGAGGAAAACGGCATGAGATAGTCATCCTGAACTCGTTTCAGGATCTCTGGCAATCGGCGTGAAATCTGGGTTTTAGTAGAAAATAGCGTAAGTCCTGCGTCATAAAATCGTCAGGACAGGCTTTGTTTCAGGATCTCTGGCAATCGGCATGAAATCCGGGTTTTGATATAAAATGGCGTAAGTCCTGACAATATCTTGTATCTCAGATTCCGAAACCAGTTCGGAATGACGAGTAACTGGAGGCATACCAGACAAAAGGCATCTATCCAGGAAACTCACTTTCCGAATAGACTCTAAACAGGTTCCGCCTCTATGTACAAAACTCTCCTGCAGTGGGGATGAACCCTGGATTTCTCCGACATCCTGTAACCGATTACCCAGAGTATCTCGTCGTTTTCGGAACAGAGGAGAACAATCCGGTCTCTTTTGGAGCGGGGGATCTTCTGTTCTATCATAAAGTCTTTCAGTTTTTTATTTCCTTTCACTCCAAAGGGAGAAAACCGATCTCCGTCCCTTCTTGTGCGGATTTTCAGCCAATGGGTATCTATATTATCTCCATCCAGATAGACCCTGTAATTTCCTGCGTTTTCAAAGGAGAGGGGAACCGAATCCAGTATCTCTCCCCTGATTTTTATGCCCCACTCCGGAAGAAGATACTCACCGGGAAAAGAGACTCTAACCTCATTCAATATCATAGGCGGTTCCTCCCGTAATTCGCCGGCAATTCCCGTTCTCTTGCTATCCTCCCTCTTTTCCCCCCTTATGAAGATCAGTTTCTGATATTCCCTTTCCACAGTCAGTCCTCCCGGCAGAACCACCCTGGTGCCGGTGGGTTTCTTTATCAGATCAAACAGATCCTGGGTATTCCTGAAGGAGAAGTTTTTCAGATGCCCGGTGGTTCTTCTCACCGCTTCCCTCAGTATATATTTTATATAAGAGTAATGAAGGGATGCAAGATAATTTATATCTATGAACAGATCTCCCCTTTCCTCTTCTTCATTCCGCACGGCTCCTTCCTCTCCATTTCCGCTCCCCCTGACTTTTTCTTCAAAGAAATCCTGAACGGCATTATCCAGAAAACCCTCCTCTTCCCTGAAAATTTCCGCCATACCTGAAAGAGCCTCATCAACGGCGGGATTGATCTTTTCTCTTATAAGAGGCAGCAGCAGATTCCGAATACGACTCCTCAGATTCTCCTCCCCCAGATTGGTGGAATCCACCTGATAAGGAATCCCCTCCCGATGAAGATATGCCAATATATCCCTCTTCCTCACCCCTATAACCGGACGGGAAATCCGGAGGTCGGCGGAATCCGTAGCGAAGGGCTTTAGTCCTTCTAAATGGAGAGGAAGAGGGTGAAAATCCGGGGAGGAGGTTGCGGGGAAGGACTTTAGCACTTCAGTATTTTCTGAGTGTATATCTTTTTTAATTCTGTCATCGTTATCGGTGTTTGGGTAATGATTGTATATATTAATATCAATCATATATTTTTTATATTCATTGATATTATTTTTGTTCACTTTCTCTTTATAAAGGGGGTGTATTCCCGACAGACCTTTTCTTCCGGTACCGGTTAAAACCCGCATTAAAACCGTTTCCGCCTGATCGTCCAGGTTGTGGGCGGTAAGAATCCTTTGGGCGGAAAATCTATTGAGAATATCAACAAAGGCGGTTTTTCGAGCAAGTCTTCCCGCTTCTTCCACCGACAAGCCGTAATCACGGGATAATTGTTTTACATTGAAGTGATAGACTCCCAGAGGTATATTCATATAATGACAAAATTTAATCACAAAGTCCCGGTCGTGGTCGGCTTCTTTTTCTCTCAAACCGTGATGAATATGGACGGCGAAAATATCTAATCCCGATTCTGTTTTGATTTTCGAATTTAATTCTCCGCGATCTCCTGCTCCCGGTTCTCCCTCCGATTCCAATTTTGATTCCCTCCCTAATTCCAGCCCCGGTTTTACTCCCGATTCCCTCCCTAATTCCAGCCCGGATTCTAACACCAATTCCTGTTCTTTTGCCTGTTTTTCTCCCAAATTTCTTCTCAGTTCTTTTTTATATCGGCACAAAAAATCCAGGAGGAAAACCGAGTCGGGTCCCCCTGAGAGAGCCACCACAACCCTTTCCCCGTTTTTTATTAGAGAGTATTTTTTTATGGTTTTGAATATTTTGTTTTTTAGTTTATTATTGGAATAAATTTTATCTATCATATATTTATATCAAAATCCTTTCTCTTGCTTTGGTGATTTGAATTTCAGGGAAAAACAGGATGACGTGGTTCTCCGACAGAGGACTGAATATATACAAAACACAATTAACCCTGTTCTTTGTTATGGTCTTTCAATTCCTTCTGTTATGAAAATTTTTTCCCCCTAATGACTGAAAAAAGGGGAATCGGGTATAACTAAGGGGAACTGTTGAACCTTCTTTGCCGGGGACAGCGTTTATATACTCATACTTAAATCTATGACAGGAGTTACGCCTTTTATTGCCAAAATCCAGATTTTATGCCGATTCCCAAAGATCCTGAAACAAAGCCTGTCCTGAACTGGTTTCAGGATTCAGGAGTCTGCTATGATGTAGTTGTGAGGGAAATTTTTTTCACAACTTTTATCCCTTAAAGGAATATGGTCGCGTTTCCTATGAATATTAATTCAATTCAAACAAACATATCACAAGGAG
>Ga0067045_1031688_pt1 | contig 11636 bp, 8 predicted proteins | sample TerdegcTABiofilm_FD_59184 | JGI IMG/M metagenome (GOLD analysis project Ga0067045, IMG submission 59184) | Combined Assembly of (Gp0054472, Gp0054536) Wastewater bioreactor microbial communities from Singapore -Terephthalate degrading...
GGTGGTCAGCACCATGCAGGACATCAACACCAGCAGCCAGAAGATTGCCGACATCATTGGCGTCATCGACGGCATTGCTTTCCAGACCAACATCCTGGCCCTGAACGCTGCGGTTGAAGCCGCTCGTGCTGGCGAGCAAGGCAGGGGCTTTGCCGTGGTGGCTGCTGAAGTGCGCAACCTGGCTCAGCGCACCGCCGCCGAGGCGAAGGCCATCAAAGAACTGATCGGCGCCAGCAGCGCCATGGTGCAGCAGGGCACGGTGCTGGCCGATCAGGCGGGCACCACGATGCAGGAAGTCGTGAGCTCCATCCAGCGCGTGGCCGACATGGTCTCTGAAATCAGCGCTGCCAGCAGCGAGCAGACCGCCGGTGTGGGCCAGGTGGGAGAGGCAGTGACGCAACTGGACCAGACTACTCAGCAGAATGCCGCGCTGGTGGAAGAAATGGCTGCTGCGGCCAGCAGCCTGCAGACGCAGGCGCACCAGATGGTGTCTGCCATTGCGCAGTTCAATCTGGGTGGCGCCAGTGCCAGCACCGGTTTGCCAAACCGGGCGCGTGGGGGCTCCCGCAACCCGGCAATCTCCGGCTGAACGCCCGCGCACTCGCGGGCGCTAGCGGCGCTTCGCTATGGCAGGATCAGCGAAACGGAATGGGCTTGCCCTTGGCAGGCGCGCTTTTTGGAAGCCGTGAATTGAAGAATTCAGCCAATGCCCGCTGGGTGTCGGGATGCAGCCGCCATGCGGTCCAGCCCAGGCCGATACTGCGCAGGTACACGGTGACGTGCGCGTCTTCCAGCGGGTACTGGATGGCGAGCGTGGGGTTGTCCTGCGACATCGTCGGAACTCCGGCTCCATTGCTGTCCTGGGGGGCCGGGGTGACTTCGGGCGTCATTTGCGAGCGCAACATGGCCAACTCACGAATCAGATTTTCGATCTCTGGCGCTGTGAGCGTTTTGTTGATTGCCAGGGTGGCCTGCGTGCGGTCGTCGCTCAGTTGCATGGGGCTTTTCCTTCTTTCGCGGGTAGTTGTGAAGGCTCCATTGTGCTGCCTTCGGTCTGCATCCCGCCGAAGGGGCGCAAACATGGGACGCAAGCCTCTGGCCAAACCCGTTTCGGGCGCGCCGCCGCGTGGCTACAATACGGCTGCTGATGAAACTCTGGCGCGGCAACCGCCAACCCGGTGTTTTCACAGGCCTCACTGAAATACCGTTGTCCGTCAACGGCTTACAGAAGGCGGGTGTAGTTCAATGGTAGAACGGCAGCTTCCCAAGCTTCATACGAGGGTTCGATTCCCTTCACCCGCTCCAGCCCCCTTCGGCTGATCATCTCCCCCCGTCCTTGCCTTTGCTGTTGTTTTGACCGCGCATGCTGCACGGATGACGGCATGGGCGCGCGCCCATCCGGTAGGGCATGTCAAGCCATTGGCTGACGCCACGCGGCCGCCTCCCGCGCCACCATGCTGGAACGGCCTCCTTTGGAGGGGCACTATCGTGTGAGGAAATGAATGGCTTCCAAAGACAAGGATTCCGCACAGCAAACCGCCGCCAGCAAGAAGCCGAGCGCAGCGCAGGAAGGCAAGGACGCCAAGGCACAACGCGAGCTGGGCATCGTCGGGCCGCATGGCGATATGCGGCTGGCCTCGGTCATCATCGAAGGCTATAGCCTCGAGTTGAGCGACGGCGATGGCTACGTAGGGGATGTCGCCAGCCGCACGGCCTTTCGCCACATGCTCGATGCCTGGCGCAAGCTGTATGCATCCATGGAGGGCAAGGACCCTATGGGCACCAAGCCCACGCGTGAACTCAGCAAACAAAAGCTGGATGCCTTGCTGGAGAAAGACGGCGTGGCCGCCCAAGCCATCGAGGCCGCGTCGGAAGACTACGCGATGCAGCTGGCGCACGTGGTGCAGCGATTTCTGAAACACAAGACCTGGCGCGGCGTGGAGCGCATCATCATCGGCGGCGGCTTTCACCAGAGCGAGGTGGGTGGCCGCGCCATCGATCGGACCCGCAAGATCCTCAAGGCCGAAAAAGTGCCCGTGGAGCTGCGCACGCTGCGCCACCATGCGGACGAGGGCGGCCTGATTGGCTGGGTGCACCTGGCGCCCCCCGCGCTGCTGCAAAGCTACGACGCCATCCTGGCGGTGGACATTGGCGGCACCAATGTGCGCTGCGGCATCGTGCAAACCCATTTGCACCGCGCCCCCGATCTTTCGCTGGCCGAGGTGGTGCGCCGCGAGAAATGGGCCCATGCCAACGACGAACCCCGGCGCGACGAACTGGTCGAGGGCATCGCCACGCTGCTCGAAGGCCTGATCGCGTACGCCGAGAAAAAGAAGATCCGCCTGGCGCCCTACATCGGCGTGGCCTGCCCGGGGCTCATCGTGGAAGACGGCTCGCTGGCCGGTGGCACGCAGAACCTGCCGGGCAACTGGGAGAGCACCCGCTTTCACCTGCCGCGTGACCTGTGCGAGCGGCTACCGCACATCGGCGACGGCCGCACCCAGGTGTGCCTGCACAACGATGCCGTGGTGCAGGGCCTGTCTGAAATGCCCTTCATGCAGGACGTGGAGCGCTGGGCCGTGCTGACGGTGGGCACGGGGCTGGGCAACGCGAGCTACACCAACCGCCAGCCACCAGAATTTGAATGATTTTGGCTTCTAGCGCTTATTGGTAAAGCGCTAGCAGCTATAAAATAAGTAGCGTTTTGTGGGGCTGCTTATTTCTGAATGTCCCCCAGGCACAGGTACTTGATCTCCACATAGTCGTCCATGCCGTAGTGCGAGCCCTCGCGGCCCAGGCCCGACTGCTTGACGCCGCCAAAGGGCACGTGCTCGGTGGCCAGAATGCCCACGTTGGCGCCGACCATGCCGTATTCCAGGGCCTCGGTCACGCGGAAGATGCGGCCCACGTCGCGACTGTAGAAGTAGCTTGCCAGGCCAAACTCGGTGTTGTTGGCCGCGTCGATGGCTTCCTGCTCGGTCTTGAACTTGAAGACCGGGGCAAAGGGGCCGAAGGTTTCCTCGCGGGCGCACAGCATGTCGGCCGTGGCGTTGGCGACCACCGTGGGCTCGAAGAACTGGCCGGAGCCCAGGCTGGTGAGGCGCTGGCCGCCAGCCACCACCTGGCCGCCCTTGGCCAGCGCGTCGTCCACGTGGCGCTGTACCTTGGTCAAGGCTGCTTCCTCGATCAGCGGGCCCTGGTTCACCCCGGCTTCAAAACCGTTGCCCACCTTGGCTGTCTTGACCTTGGCGGCGAACTTGGCCACGAACTCGTCGTACACACCTTCCTGCACATAAAAGCGGTTGGTGCACACGCAGGTCTGGCCCGCGTTGCGGTACTTGCTGGCAAAGGCGCCTTCCACGGCGCTGTCGATGTCGGCGTCGTCAAACACGATGAAGGGCGCGTTGCCGCCCAGTTCCAGCGACATCTTCTTGACGGTGGGGGCCGACTGTGCCATCAGGATGCGGCCCACTTCGGTGGAGCCCGTGAAGCTGATGTGGCGCACCACATCGCTCGCGCACAGCACTTTGCCGATGGCAATCGAGTTGTCGCTGTCGGCCGGCAGGATGTTGAACACGCCCGCCGGGATGCCTGCGCGGAGCGCCAGCTCGGCAGCAGCCAGGGCGGTGAGCGGTGTCAGCTCAGCCGGTTTGATGACCACGGGGCAACCTGCGGCCAACGCGGGCGCGACCTTGCGCGTGATCATCGCCAGCGGGAAGTTCCACGGTGTGATGGCCGCGCACACGCCGATGGGTTGCTTGAGGACCAGCAGGCGGCGGCTGTTGTCAAACTGCGGCAGGGTCTCGCCGTTGATGCGCTTGGCCTCTTCGGCAAACCATTCCACAAAACTCGCGCCGTAGGCGACTTCGCCCTTGGCTTCGGCCAGGGGCTTGCCTTGTTCGGCGGTCATGATGCGGCCCAGGTCGTCCTGATTGGCCATGAGCAGGTCAAACCACTTGCGCAGGATGATGCTGCGCTCCTTGGCGGTCTTGGTCTTCCAGGGGCCCCAGGCGGCGTTGGCGGCGGCAATCGCGGCCTCGGCGTCGGCCGGGCCCAGGTTGGCCACATCGGCCAGCTTGAGGCCCGTGGCCGGGTCGTTCACATCAAAGCGGCTGCTACCTGCCACCCACTGGCCGTTGATGAGGCCGTCGGTTTTGAGCAGGCTGGGGTCGTTGAGCTGGGCGAGGGGGGAGGTCTTCATGTCCATGGGATGGTCCTTGAGAAAGGGGGCTAAACGTGGGCAGATCGAGGTTCACGCACGAAGCGGCAGCGGTCATTGTCAGCCGCCTGGGCGACGGCCGCATGTCGCCGATGTGAACTCCCGGGCGGCAAGGGGCATATCAGGCACGGCGACCGCGCAGCCACTCCAGCGCCAGCAGCAAGCTGGTGGTGAACAGGATGAGCAGCGTGGCCACCGCGGCGATGGTGGGCGAGATGTTCTCGCGGATGCCGTTGAACATCTGGCGCGGCAGTGTGGACTGGTCGGCACCGGCCAGGAACAGCGTGACCACCACCTCGTCGAACGAGGTAGCAAACGCAAACAGCGCGCCGGAGATCACGCCCGGCGCAATCACAGGCAGCGTCACACGAAAAAAGGTGTTGAAGGGCGTCTCACCGAGGCTCAGCGAGGCGCGCACGAGGTTGTGGTTGAAGCCTGCCAGAGTCGCCAGCACGGTGGTCAGCACAAAAGGTGCGCCCAGGGCGGCGTGCACGATGATGAGCCCGAAGTAGCTGTCGGCCAGGCCCAGCGGCGCAAAGTACAGGTAGGTGGCTACGCCCACCACAATGATCGGCACCACCATGGGCGCAATCAGGATGCTCATGAGCAGGCCCTTGAAGCGGAAGTCGGCCCGCGACAGACCCACCGCCGCCAGTGTGCCCAGGGCCGTGGCGATCAACGTGGCCGCAGGTGCCACGATGAAGCTGTTGCGCGTGGCGCGGGCCCACTCGGCGGATTCGAACAGGTTGCGGTACCACTTGAACGACCAGCCGTGAATGGGGTAGGCCAGGAATGAACTCTCGGAGAACGACAGCGGCACCATCACCAGGATGGGGGTCAGCAGGAACACGAGCACGGCCACGCACAGGGCGCGCACCGCCCACCAGCCGAGCTTGTCGGCCAGTGTGGCGTACAGGGGGAATTGGGGCAGAAGATGGCGCATGGTGAGTGTCATTTAAAGCGGTTAGCCCAGACTCAATTCGGCTTTGCCAAACCGGCGGTACACGCTGTACAGCACCAGCGTGGCGGCCAGCAGCAGAGCGCCCAGCGCGCAGGCCATGCCCCAGTTCACTTCCACATTGGTGTAGCGGGCGATGTAGTAGCTCAGCATCTGGTCATCGGCCCCGCCCAGCAGCGCGGGCGTGACGTAGTAGCCGATGGCCAGGATGAAAACCAGCAGCGCCCCAGCACCAATGCCGGGGTAGGTTTGTGGCACGTACACCCGGAAGAACGCCGCGATGGGTGAGCTGCCCAGCGACACCGCAGCGCGCAGGTAGGTGGGGGGCACGCTTTTCATCACGCTGTACAGCGGCAGCACCATGAAAGGCAGCAGGATGTGCACCATCGCAATCACCACGCCCGTGCGGTTGAACAGTAGCGCCAACGGCTCCTCGATCAGGCCCAGGCCCATCAACCCCCGGTTGACGAGGCCTTCGGACTGCAGCAGCACGATCCATGCGGCAACCCGCACCAGGATCGACGTCCAGAACGGCACCAGCACCAGAATCATGAGCACATTGGCCTGGCGTGCGGGCAGCGAGGCCAGCCACCAGGCCAGCGGGTAGCCCAGCAGCAGGCACAGCACCGTAACCACAAAGCTGATGTGAAAGGTGCGCAGCAGGATGCCGCCAAACGCGCGCTGCTCCTCGGGCATGCGTTCGACCTGGCCCAGCGCATCGCGCTGCAGGTCCACCGAGGCGAGCAGGTAGTCGGGCGTCCAGCGCGCCCCGTTTTTGGCAATGGCACGCCAGAAAGGCGCTTCGCCCCAGCGTGCATCCTTGTCGATCAGCTGGTCGCGGATGGACTCGGGCGTGCCCTGCAGGGGCAGGGCGCGGAAAGCGCCCATCACCATCGAACGTGCTCCAGGCACTTCCGAGTTCAGCCTGCGCGCCAGGGCACCTGCATCAGAGCTGTCGGGCAGGCGGGCCAGGTCTTTGATCAGCGCGGCATAGGCAGCGGGGTTTGGTGCCTCATGGCGGTCCCAGCCATGCAAGGCCTCGATGGTGGCGGGCAGCGTGTTGGCGACCTCGGGGTTCTCCACGCCGCGCTGCAGCAGCGCGGCAATGGGGACCAGCAGCGTGAGCAGCAAGAACACCAGCAAGGGCAGGGTCAGGGCAAAGGCCCGCCATTTGCGCCGCGCTTCGGCACGCGACAGCGCCTTGCGCAATGCGCCGGGTGCGTGGGCGTCCAGCGCAAGCGCGGCGGGGGCGATGGCAGAAGAGGCTTGCATGGTGTCTTGTGCTCCGAGGGTGCGGTTTACTGACTTATTGGGTGGCCCAGGCTGCGAAGCGTTTCTCCAGCGCCTCGCCCTGATCGGCCCAGAAGCTCACGCCGAACTGGATGGCTTCCTTGGCGTTGCTGGCTGAGGTAGGCAGGTCGTCCAGCACCTTCTTGTCCAGCTTGGCGAGGGCCGTGGTGTTGGCCGGGCCATAGGCGATGTTCTGCGCGTAAGCAGCCTGGTTGGCCGTCTGCATGGTGTAGGCAATGAACTTCACCGCCGCGTCCTTGTTGGGCGTGCCCTTGGGGATGGCCCAGTAGTCCAGGTCATAGATGCCGCCGGGCCAGTAGATCTTGAGATTGCGGCCTTCGCGGTTGGCCGCGTCGATGCGGCCGTTGAACACGGTGGTCAGCACCACGTCGCCCGCCACCAGGAACTGCGGCGCCTGGGCACCGGCTTCCCACCATTGAATGTTGGGCTTGAGTTCGGTCAGCTTCTTGAAGGCGCGGTCGGCACCGTCTTTGGTGGCCAGCACCTTGTACACATCGGCGGGCTTCACGCCATCGGCCATCAGCGCGAATTCGAGGTTGTAGCGCGCACCCTTGCGCATGCCGCGCTTGCCTGGGATCTTCTTGGTGTCCCAGAAGTCGGCCCAGCTCGTGGGGGCGGTCTTGAGCTTGTCGCCGTTGTAGGCCATGACGGTGGACCACACGAAGATGCCCACGGCGCAGTCGGACACCGCAGCGGGCAGCAGGTCGGACTTGTTCACGATCTTGCTGTAATCGAGTTTTTCATACAGGCCCTCGTCGCAGCCGCGTGCGGCGTCTGGCGACTCCAGCTCCACCACGTCCCAGGTCACCTTCTTGGCCTCGACCATGGCCTTGACCTTGGCCTGCTCGCCGTTGTATTCCACGGCCACGATCTTGTTGCCCAGCTTTTCATAAGGCTCGTAGAACGCCTTTTTCTGCGCGTTGGCGTTGGCGCCACCAAAGTTCACGACGGTGAGTTGCTGCTGCGCAAAGCTGGGAAGTGCCAGGCAGGCGGCCAGAGAGGCGCAGGCGATAAGGCTCTTTTTCATGGTGCAGTTTTTCCTTAGGGTTGTGGAGGAACAGGGGACGGGAAAAGGGTGTGGCTGTGCCGGTGGTCAGACCGCGTAAATGCGCGTGGAGACCGGGGGGAACTCCAGCAGCACGGCATCACCCGGCTGTGGATGGGGGTTGCTAGCGGACGAAGCCAGCGCCACCTTCACCGTGGCGGGCTCTTGGCCATGGCCCAGGTCGCACATCAGGCGCAGGTGGTCGCCGTAGTAGATGGCGCGCGCCACCGTGGCGGGAATCGCCGAGGTTTTGGGGTACTCGGAATGCGCATGCAGCACGATGCGTTCGGGCCGAACACAGGCGTGTACGGCAGAGCCCAGTGCGGCCTGGTTCACGTTCACACCCGGCAACAGGTAGCCGCCTGGCAACTGGATGGCGGTGTCGGCGCCCGCGCCTTGCAGGGTGCCCGAAAGCACCGTGTTGTCGCCCACAAAGCCGGCCACGAATCGGTTGGATGGCGCTTCGTACAGGGTTTCCACATCGGCGAGTTGCTGAATGACCCCTTCGTTGAACACCGCCACGCGGTCGCTCATGGTCAGGGCCTCGCCCTGGTCATGGGTCACGTAGACAAAGGTCACGCCCAGCTGGCGGTGCAGTTCTTTCAGCTCGATCTGCATATGCTCGCGCAACTGCTTGTCCAGCGCGCCCAGGGGCTCGTCCATCAGCACCAGCTGGGGGTTGAACACCAGGGCGCGGGCCAGCGCCACGCGCTGCTGCTGGCCGCCCGACAGGCGCGTGGGCAAGCGGTCGGCCATGCCGGTCAGGCGAACCATGTCCAGCGCCTTCTTCACACGCTCGGCCTGTTCGGCCTTGGGCACCTTGCGCACGGTGAGCGGGTAAGCCACGTTCTGACCCACGGTGAGGTGGGGGAACAGCGCGTAGTTCTGGAACACCATGCCAAAGTTGCGCTTGTGGGGCGGTGTGCTGGTGATCTGCTTGCCATCGAGCAGGATGTCGCCCGCAGTAGGGGACTCAAACCCCGCCAGCATCATCAGTGTGGTGGTCTTGCCCGAGCCCGAGGGCCCGAGCAGGCTCAGAAATTCACCGCGCTGGATGTCCAGGTCCAGCGAGCGCACCACCAGTTGTTCACCGTCGTACGTCTTTTGCACACCGCTGAAGCGGACCAGGGGCTCTGCTGATGGGTTCATGGTTGGGGGCACCTTGTAAGCAGAATGAAGGTCGGGTCGCATGTCAGCCCAGCGCGGCAAAGCTGTCGGCCAGGATGGCCAGGCCCTCTTCGAGCAACTCGTTGGAGGCGGTCAGCGGCACCAGGATGCGGATCACGTTGCCATACGTGCCGCACGACAGCAGGATGAGCCCGCGCTTGGCGGCTTCGGCGACGACTTTCTTGGTCAGTGCGGCGTCGGGGCGGTGGACATCACCGCCTTCGAACAGCTCGATCGCCACCATGGCGCCCAGGCCGCGCACATCGCCGATGGCGGGGACTTTGGTGGCCATGTCTTTCAGCGCTCGGACCAGCAGCGCACCCATGTCCTGGCTGCGGGCCAGCAGGTTTTCCTTTTCAAACGCATCGATCACCGCCAGCGCTGCGGCACAGGCCACGGGGCTGCCCGCATAGGTGCCACCCAGGCCACCGGCTGCAGGGGCGTCGATGACGTCGGCGCGGCCCACCACGCCAGACAAGGGGAAGCCGCCTGCCAGTGATTTGGCAGTGGTGATGAGGTCGGGCGCCACGGGCCATTGCTCGCATGCAAACCAGGTGCCGGTGCGGCCAGCGCCGGTCTGCACTTCGTCGGCGATCAGCAGGATGCCGTAGCGGTCTGCCAGGGCCTTGAGGCCGGTGACGAATTCGGGTGGCGCCACGTAGAAGCCGCCTTCGCCCTGCACGGGCTCAAGGATGAAGGCTGCCACACGCTCGGGCTCGATGTCGTTCTTGAAGATCAGCTCCACCGAATGCAGGGCCTGCTCCACGCTGACGCCATGCAGCGCGTTGGGGAAAAGGGCGTGGTACATCTCGCCAGGGAAGGGGCCGAACCCGATCTTGTAAGGCGCGACCTTGCCGGTGAGGCCCAGCGTGAGGTTGGTGCGGCCGTGGTAGCCGCCCGTGAAGGCGATCACGCCGGGGCGTTTGGTGTAGGCGCGGGCGATCTTGATGGCGTTTTCCACGGCCTCGGCACCGGTGGTGAGTAGCAGGCTCTTCTTGGCAAACGCGCCGGGGGCCAGGGTGTTCAGGCGCTCGCACACTTCTACGTAGGGCTCGTACGCCACCACCTGGAAGCAGGTGTGGGTGTACAGGTCGAGCTGCGCCTTCACGGCGGCAATCACCCCGGCGTGCAGGTGGCCGGTGTTGAGCACGGCGATGCCCCCGGCAAAGTCGATGAAGCGGCGGCCCTCCACATCCCACAGCTCGGCGTTAAGCGCCTTCTGGACGAAGAGTTCATGGGCCTGACCCACGCCCCGGGCCACAGCGGCATGGCGGCGGGTGAGGAGGGCGGCGTTGGTGAAGTGGCGGTCTTGCTGCATGGCGGTGGGTGGGTGGGTTGAATACGAAATGAAGGAATGGGCGAATTCTGGAATTCGCGCCACGGCCCGTCCATGTACACCGGCATGCTGTTTTGCGCGCACTGTGCAGGTCCTCCATCCTGTACAGGCAATCCCTGATTTGGTGTGCGCCAACACGGTGCACAATGCGGCCCCTTTTGCGTAGCCGTAGCGCAATCCCCCACGCTGATCTGCAGGAAAACCGGGCACTCGGGGGATTGAAGGGGCTTGTATCGGAATGCAGCGGCGGGCCGCTTGCCATCTTCCAAAACGGTGCGTAAAAACAAAAAAAAGCCTCGCAGCGTGCTGCGAGGCCTCTGCTGGCCGAAACGAGAACGCTCTGCTACCGGGCGCACACCCCGGTCGTTGCAGCCACTCCTGTCACCACGGTGTTGTTTGTGACCACGCTGTTCGGTGCAATCACGCGCACCACGGTGCTGCCCGCATGAGGTGTGGGGAAACACGCAATGTTGTTGCGCACCACAGCGTTTCCATCGGGGACATCACCGTTCTGGAATTCGGTATGGCCCACGTTGATGGCTGTCTGAAACGTCGTCTGCGTGTTGATGATGACGTTGCCCTCAATCACGATCCCGGGTGCCGACTGCACTGCCATGCCCGTGTTGCCGGCGTTGATGAGCTTGTTGTTGCGCACCACGAAGTTGCGGAACCACTCGGCCGAGTCGTACCCCTGCGTGATCGATATCTCCCAGCAGCCGTCCGTCGCAGCATCCTGTTCGATCCGGTTGCCTTCAATCAGCACACCGTCCATCTGGCCGTGGAAGGTCATGTTGCCCCCTTGGCAGATGCCATTGACCACCGAGTTGCGGATGTAGCGGTTGTTGCGCAAGGTGACGTTGGTTCCACTCAGTCCATGGCTGCCCGACAGGTAGGTGCCGTGGTTGAAGCCGCTGCCGCTGAAGTTGTTGGCCTCGATCAGGTTGCCTTCGATCACGCTGTTGCGGAATTGGCCCAGGATGCCCATGCTTCCGTTGTGATGGATGTGGTTGTTGCGGATCAACACGTTATTCACACCGTGGGGAGCGCGTGCCTGCGAGTGGATGGCAATCTGGAAGCCGGATATCTCCACGTTCTCAATCACGATGTCGCGGACATTGCCACTCAGCCAGAAGCCCCAGGCCGAGTTGTTGGAGCCGTGGATCCGCAAATTGCGGAACACGTAGCCGCCGTCGTTGGAGGTGTTGGCGTAACGCCCTCCCAGCTCAAAGGGCGCGATGGCATTGTTGTTGGTGTTGAGGAGGGGGGCGGGCCCTGCGCCATACGCATCGAAGGTGAGGGGCGCGTCTGCGCGGACGTTCATGTTCTCGAACGTGGTGACACCCACCACCCAGGCACCGCCGCGCGCAAAAAGCAGTGCTGTGCCCGCAGGCAGTGTGTTGACATTGATCCCCGTGAGGTTCTGCTTGGGTGCCGCTTGGGTGCCGGGGTTGGAATTGCTCCCTGGCACACAACCGGTGGCGGCGCCCGCCTGGCAGTCCGAGAAGTAGTACGTTACGGAGCCACCGGGAGCCGGTGCTGGCGGAGGCGCCTGTGGAGCCGGCGGTGCCGGAGGCGTTGGCGGTGGGGCGGGCGGGGCGGG
>Ga0067045_1031709_pt1 | contig 11634 bp, 7 predicted proteins | sample TerdegcTABiofilm_FD_59184 | JGI IMG/M metagenome (GOLD analysis project Ga0067045, IMG submission 59184) | Combined Assembly of (Gp0054472, Gp0054536) Wastewater bioreactor microbial communities from Singapore -Terephthalate degrading...
TCTCTGGGCAGATAACAGTGGAACAGTTTACCTACAGGGTCACCTTGTTATACCAAATGATTGGGGTAATGTCTCTACTAACGGGACAACAACCACAACTACAGATGATACAACTGCTAAAGGTGGAGAAGATGAGGAAGACGAGTGCAATGAACCAGAAGGTTGTTCAGAATTAAGAGATAAGGCATATAGAGCACATACACGATATGTAGCATGGAATAAAGCATATGCTAAAACTAAAGAAGAACAGTGTTTGTATAAGCCAAAATTTTATGATGATCCTACTTGGCCTGGCGGTCTTGGCTATGATTTAGAAATGGCTTGGACAGAAACCACTAATCTTATGGAAAAAATAGCTAAAGAGGAAGGGTTAGATTTAGAGGAAAATTGGGACTATCTTCGTTCAAAAGCAGTAGAGCAACAGTTAACAGAAATTGAGAAAGAAATAGTAAAAGCTGCTTCAGAATATGTAACACTCTGTGACGAATTAAAAACAAAAGGATGTAATATTCCTACCTTTTGTTTTGAACCTTCAATTTTATGACAATGTGTAAATATTACAACCTAAGTTTTGCATAAAAGGAAGTGAATCGAATGGGTTACAGATTAAGAAATTTAATTTGTTTCTTCTTATTCATACTGCTTTTAGCCTCATTTAATGGCTGTTCATCGAATCATTTCATTCAGAAACTATGGGAAACTAAAGTTTATGAAAGTGAAGGTGAAGAAAACACTTTCCCCCTTAAAGTAATTCCTGATATTGGAAACAATAAAGTATATGCAAACTATGCAAGCAAATTATTATGCATAGATATTTCGCACGGAAATAAAATCTGGGAGTTAAATTCAGGGGAAGATAGACTTATTTTTGACTTTATGTTTGATGATTCTAATTTCTTCATATCGCTGATTCCAAAACAATATTCTGAAAATGAGTTATTTACATCAAATATAGCAAAAATAGATGCGCAAACAGGAAAATATATCTGGAAGAAAGAATTCTCTAAAAGCTATAGCCCTGTTTTCTTATTTTTCTTAGCAAAAGATGAATTAATGGTAGCAAGAGAAGGAAAATGTTATATATTGAACTGTCTAAATGGAGAGATTATGCATGAATATCGCTTTCCGATAGTTGCAGATTATGGGGAGGAGGCTATATCCTCTTGGACGCTAAGCAATGAAGTGTTTTATAAGTATCTCCCAGTGTCAAAAGAGATAATAAGAGTAAAACTATCAGATTTTTCAAATTTTAAAGAAAATCTGAGATTCAAAAATATCGTATTACCAGACGATCTTTCTCTTTCTCTTGTTAGAGATGGCAAAATTTTACTCACTTCCCCTCACTGCTTAATTTTAGGCAGTGAAGGAAATGGAGAAATCATAAAAAACATAAAATTCGAGGATATTTCTGCAGAATTCTCCCATCATTTTATAAACCTGAATAATAATTACATAAATCCAACCATCTATAAGGATTACATATTAGGTAAATATTTCTCTATCAACGAAAAATCTGAAGAGTTAGGCTTCTTAGTTTTAAATTTTGAAGATAGTGCCTTCATAAGAAAAAAACATGGAGGCAAATTAAGTGAAATTGCAATGAAAGCTAAATTTTCTCCATTTATATGGAAGGAGACATTATTCTTAATTTATGAGGAAAGAGATAAAGATAGATCTACTTTGCTTGCTTATAGTTTCCCTAATTTAGAGCCACTTTTTACAATTGGCGAGAACACAAAATTTCTAAAGAAGAGAGTCTCTAATGAAACTAATTTTTCTAATCCACCTTATCTTTTTGCAAGTGTAGAAAAAAACAATATTATCGGGTTAATTGTTGCATACAGTGACAGGATAATCTTTTATACATTAAATAGGTAGTTTGCGTCTATTATTAGGTGTTAAAAGAATTTTATCATCCAGCTGGAATACAAGGGAATACAAGAGGCATGCTAACAAAATTTACAGCACAAGAGAATGGATCCCAGTTTACACGTAGATGATTCTTTTTTGCTATTGCATAAGAAAGGCTTGAAAATCCTTTGCAATTTGTGGGGCTATATCTGGCAGTGTGCCCTTCATAACTTTGGAAAGAATATCTGGAAGCATCTTTGGCATCATTTCTTTCATTGAGTCTGGCATATCAGGTATCTCCTTCTCCATTAATTTTTGAACATTGGGAGCAAGTTTTGGGAGCATGCCAGGAAGAAGCACAGGCATTAGAGATGGGAGAAGAGCTTTAAATATAGCTGCAAGTGGCTTTCTTATCCATTTTGGCATTCTCAATACAGTATAGGTCATTTCTTTAAAGAATGAAGGCATTGCATCAACCATTTCTGGGAACATCTCATTCATCATATTTATAATTCCATCATCTGTCATCATCTGAATTGCTTTTGCGAATACTCCCCACATATAATGAATCGGAGGAATAGGATCAGGACTATCTTTATATCCTAAAGCCTTTGCAAGGTAAGTAGCAATATCTTCCACATTAATATTTTTGCCAAGAGATTTTCCAGCAACTCTAAACTGAAATTCGCAACAGGGACAGTTTGTTATAATTTTTTCTGCTCCTGTCTCTTCTGCCTCCTTTAGCCTTACATCTGCAATTTTATCAGAAATTTCTGGTTCACCTACTCTCGTTAATACACTGCCACAGCAAAAGCCATCTTCCCTATTGTGTTCCATCTCAATAAACTTTGTCCCAGGAATGCTTTTAAGTATGTTTCTCGGTTCCTCATATATCCCGCCATGCCTTCCAATATGACAGGGGTCGTGATAGGTAACAGTTTCGTTGATTTCATTGAGTTTTAATTTTCCATCATTGATAAGTTTTGATGCTATTTGGGTAATATGAAAAACTTTTACATTGTAATCTATTCCGAGCTTCTTTGTCCATAAATCATAATAGTGGCTTAAAGCTACCCAGCACCCCGGGCAGGAGGTAACTATCTGTTTTATACCTCGCTCTTTAAACTTTTTAACATTATACCTTATTATCTTTTCAAATAGGTCCCATTTACCAGCCATTGCAAAGGGAATACCGCAGCAAGATTCATAAGCTCCAAGATAATTAAATTTTACTCCTCCATCTTTAAGTATTCTTACCGAATTAACTGATATGTCATTTTCCACATAAGAGGCTGTGCATCCTGCCCAGTAATCTAAGGATTCATTTAAATTAATCTCCACATCTTTTGGAAGCCATCTACCTCTCTCATCGAGTCTCCCTGTCCAGATATTTCTTGCCTGCTCATAGCTTCCTCCCATCATCTCAAAAGCTGGAAAGGCCGGGAAACCCTTGTCCTGAACAAGGATTCCTCTCATATCATCCCATTTTTCTTGAATTGGAATATTTACCTGGCAGACAGTATTACATCGTTTACAGGTTGTGCAGAGAAGAAAATTATTTGATAGATATTTAGTGAACTCTCTCTTGCCTCTTACATACTCTCTTAAGAAATAAAACTTCCCTCTTGGGGCAGAGCTCTCCCATCCTTTACCTATATATTCAGAACAAACAACCTTACAGTATCCACACTGGGCACAAGCAAATGCTTCGTATACTATGTCAGAGGCAAGTCTTTTACTTACTTTTGGATTTTTGCTTAAGAAGTTTGAGGAAAGATTTGCAAAAGTTTTACTTCCTCTTCCAGCTTTTAAAGCTACTTTAAGCAGAGTTGGAACATATCTCGATGGAAAGAGTTTACCAGGGTTTAGGAGATTCTTCGGATCATATTCGTTCTTAAAACTTCTTAGTCTTTCCATCTTTTCTTTGCCTTTTATTGAAGAAGCTTTATCAGTAAAGAATATTCCAACCTGATATAATCTTCCTCCATATTTTTCGATTATATCCATCATTACAAGAGACTTTACATAATCTACAGAGAATGCGAATGTTCTTTCGTCATGTAAAGAAAATCCTAAAATAACCACTTCATTTCTGTGAACTAAGTTTCCCTCTAAAGAGACATCCTCAATCTGTGCTCTTACCTCTTTGCATACTTTTGGAAGTGCCTCAATTGAAATTATAGCTTCTGAAGGTATAAGTGAAGGTCCCAATCTTTTCTCTCTCATTGGATAGAATCTTTCACCCCATAAGAACTTTGCTAAAATGTCATCTTCAGTAATTCCTCCATCCGCTCTTGCGATATCTAGTATTTCTGGGGCTACAACATCTCTGGAGACTATTATTAATATATATGCACCATCTTTCTCTACAGCTACATTTTCTAAATCAAGGTTTTCTACAACCTCTTTTGAGGCAAATATGGGAAATTTAATACCCTTACTTTCCCTAATTGCCTGAATCCGTCTTGCTAAACTTTCTCCAATAAAACAGTTAGCATGGTAGATGTCAAGCTCTTGTTGTGAGAGAGCATAGAGGAACGCTAATAAATCTTCGCTATGCTTAAATCTTAGCAGTAGAGGAGTGAGTGGGGTTGCCTTCCTTATTTTTATCTTGACCTTTGAAATAAGGCCAGTTGTGCCTTGAGCAGCATAAATTAGGTCAATATCATTTCCTTTGAAAGTTCTTACCTCCCCAGTAGGTAAAACTGCTTCAATCTCTTCTATACTATCACGGAAGTAGCCATATTTATAACTACCAATTCCTGATCCGCCTTCTCCAACCCAACCACCAACTGTTGCTCCTGGAGCGCTTGAAGGGTAAACTCTTAAAGAGTATCCTCTTTTGCTTAAATACCTGTCTAAATTTAAAAATACTACTCCTGGCTCAACTTCTACTGTTAGTTCATCTTCTGAGAGATTTATTATCCTCCTCATACTCATAAAATCCAGAGCTAAACCCTTACCAAAGGGCATTGAATCTCCATAGCCAGATGTTGCATTTCCTCTTGGCGTTAGTGGAATGTTATATTTTCTTGAAAAATCTGTAATGAACTTTAAATCCTCGATGTCCCTAACTCTTACTACAGCCTCAGGAACAGTATCTATCATTCTATCCACTATTTGGGGAAGGCTTCCCATATCATGGGAATATATTACTCTCTCTGCCTCAGAGAAATTGACAAATTCTCCATCTCCAAAGCGCTCAATCAGTTCCTTCTTAGCTTCCTTCCTTAACTTCGGCATTATTTTCCTCCATTTTCTACAAGTTTAAACTATGGTTTACAAATTAAATTTTTCTTTGAGCCAAAAGTTCACTTTTTATTTATTCCTCTTAAAATTGCCGCTTCAATGTCTTTCTCTTCATCATCTCTATGTCACTCTTCATCACTTTCTTTTAAGAAGGAAATCCACTTCTTTTGTCAACCGCTTATCTTTATGTATGCCTGTGCTCTTTCTTGTCATCATCTTACTCTTTTAGTCATCCCTTGCCTTCTATTTGTCACCCTCTTACTCTTTTTGTCATCCCCGACTTGATCGAGGATCCACTCCTTTTATGCCCTTCAAATGATTCTGGATTTCCCCCTTTGCGGGAATGACAACAAAGGAGTGGGAATGACAACGGTATGAGATGCTTCACTGCGTTCGGCATGACAGAATTAGAGTTCGGAATGACAGGAAAGGCGTTAAAAATGACCGAAGAGGTGTTTGAAATGACGAAGAAGGTGAGGGAATGACGGAAGAATGGCTCGGGATGACAAGGAAAGGCTAAAATGACAGGAGATGGTGTAAATGATGAATGGAAAAGTGCAGAGATGTCAAATTCAAAATGTCATATGAAAAAATTCATTAATTCAAGAGGTTTCTCGATTAAAGCTTTTGCACCAGCAGTTAAAAGCTCCTCTTTAGTTCTAAAACCCCATAATGCACCAATGGGATACATACCAGCTGATAAAGCTGTCTGCATATCAATACTGCTATCACCTAGGAAAATAAACTCTTCTCGCGAAAGCTTCATCATACTTGCTATTTCAATTGCAGAAGTTGGATCAGGCTTCTTTGGAATATTATCCCTCATACCAAGAACAATCTCAAACTTTCCGATAGGTAAAAGTCTTCTAATCATTAGTTTTGTTAATCTATCCTGTTTATTGGAAAGAACTGCGGTTCTAATTCTTTTTTCATAAAGAGAGTAAAGTAAATCTGAAACACCCTCATAAGGATGAGTGGTATCACAACAGTGCAATTCATATTCCTGGAGTAAATCATTCTTTATTTTCTCAATTATTTTCTTATCTGTTGCTTTATCTGGAAGAGCTTTAATCACGAGCTCTTCTACCCCTCCACCTGCTAAGTATTTATAATCTTCTGTCGGATGCATTGGATAACCATACCTTTTAAGAACACTATTCATAGAATTTGCTAAATCAACCAATGTATCAAGTAATGTTCCGTCAAGATCAAAAATTACTGCTTTAAAACTATTTGAATTCAAACTCACTTTTAAAGCTCTCTATTAAATTAAAATTTCTCATAATTCAAAAAAATTATTCCAAAAATATTCAAAACAAGCAAGTTTACTTTTCAAATTCATAATTTTGACACACTGAATTAGAAAGAACAAAAACCCTTAAGTATTATATTTCTTTAATGATAAAGCTTTATAGCTATACTATAAGTATGCCATTATATGTAATTAAAGGTTTTAATGTAGAAAGAATAAGTGAAGCAGAAGTACCTAAGGAAAAATTGATTCAAAAACTTTTTGAGAGAAATTCATTAACGCTTCTCGATTTTCACTTCTTAGCCACAGAGTACCAGCTTACAAATATGCTGAGAGTAGATACAATTGGAATTGATAGAAGAAGATTCCCTACTATTGTAGAGTATAAAAAAACATACTCACCTGGGCTTCTTTCTCAGGGACTCTCTTACTTGAGCTGGCTGCTTGATCATAAAGAAACTTTCGAAAAAGAGGTAGCTAAAAAATTCCCTCATACAGAAGTTAGATGGGAAAATATAAGATTAATATTTGTTTGTGCCTACTTTTCTACCTATGACATAGATACTATAAAGATTATTCCATACTCAGTTGAACTTGTAAAATACACCTACTTTGAGAACGGAACGATTTACATTGAAAAGTTTATTGAGGACAGAAAAAAATTTTCTAAAGTAACTACTTAAATTGCGATGAGAAAAATTCGTATAGGTTATTTAGCAGATGGGGGCGACGCAGGTGGAGCAAGGACCCACATCTTGACTCTTCTAAATAACCTCCCTAAAGAAAAGTTTGAAATTTATTTCTTTGCTTTAGGAGATGGGGCTTTATCTCACTCTGTTGAAAAAATTGCCAATGTCAATCTTACCGTCTATCCGCTAAAATCAAAATTCAATCTAAACATCATAAAAGAAATACTGAAGTGGGCTAAGGATACCGGACTGGATATTCTACACACACATGGGCTTAAAGCAAATATGTATGGAAGAATTGCTCTCCTTAAGCATCCAATAACTCTGTTAACAACATATCATAGCAATCCCCTCTACGATTATGACTCCATTATTAAAGGAATTATCTTCGCCATTATTGACCAGCTTACCTTGTCACGCACAAATCAGTTCATTGCAGTATCTTATGAAATTGCAAGACAACTTGAAAGACGAGGAGTGAACAGGGAAAAAATAACAATCATAAAGAATGGGGTTAACTCGAAAGAAGATTTTGCCAAAAATTTAAGCGTCGAACAAATAAAAGAGGTGAAAAGAAATCTAAATATTCCTAAAGATTCTTTAGTTTTAGGAAGCTTAGGAAGGCTTGTAAAGGTAAAAGACTATCCATATATGCTTGACTGTTTCAAAGCAATAAGAGAAAGACTAAATAAAGATATATATCTTCTCCTGATAGGTGGCGGAGAAGAGGAAAAAAATCTTAAGCTTTATTCGGAAAAATTAGGTATCTCCGAATATGTAAAGTTTGCAGGCTTTCAGAAGAATCCAGAACCATACATATTAGCTACTGATTTAATGTTCTTTACTCCTCGTGCGGAAGCTTTAGGAATTGCTGTGCTCGAAACTATGAGTCTTAGAAAACCAGTAGTAGCAAGGAAAACTGGAGGAATTAGAGAAATCATAATTGATAATTACAATGGCTATATAAAGCCCAACAAGAACAGCCTTATAAGTGCTTGCATATCTTTACTAAGCGATGATAGAAAGAAAAAGATATTTACTGAAGCCGGTTTAAAGACAGTAAAAAGATTCTTCTCAAATGAAAAAATGATTGAAAAAACCGCCTTTCTTTATGAAGAGCTTTCAAAAGAAAGAATTTACATCGATGAGATTCCCTTAGATTGCATAAGAATGAAAGATGCAATCAAAAAAGTAGAGAATTTCCTTTATGAAAACCGCTGTAGCCAAATTGTAACATTAAATATCGAAATGATTGCAAGAGCGTCTAAAAATAAAGAGATTAAAAAAGCCATCTATGAGAGTGAGCTTGTTTTACCGGACGGAGTGAGTACAGTGATTTTAGGGAGAAGCATAGGAGGAAATGTTCCTGAGCGTATAGCAGGAATAGAATTTTCTGAAGCTCTTCTAAAGTTGGCTTGCAGAAAAAATCTAAAAGTCTATTTTCTTGGTAGCAAAAGAGAGGTTTCAGAAAAGCTTCCCTTTAAATTAAAAAAAGTTTATCCGCAACTTCCTGTTGCGGGCAGTCATGATGGCTATTTCAAAGAATGTGAAGAGAGCAAAATTATTGAGGAGATAAACAAAAGTGGAGCGGATATTCTCTTTGTAGGTCTTGGAGCAGGAAAGCAGGAAGTATTTATAAATAGGCATAAAAGAGAGCTTAAGCCAAAAATCGCTATTGGAGTTGGTGGAAGTCTCGATGTATGGGCTGGTAAGGCAAAAAGAGCACCTTCAATATTTATAAAACTTAATCTTGAATGGCTCTATAGAATATTTTCACAGCCAAGAGAGAGGATAAAAAGGTTCCTCTCTACAATTCCCACCTTCTATAAAGCAATGAAGAACAAAAACACAAACAAGAAAAATATTCTCATTTCTGGTTATTATGGATATGGTAACATTGGAGACGAGGCAATACTAACCACGCTAATAAGAGATATAAAAAGTCTAACTAACGCTAATAATTATAACATTTCGGTTCTCTCAGCAACTCCTCACGCTACTTCTACACTAAATGATGGAATTTTTGCAATACAAAGGTTTGATATATACTCTGTCCTTAAAGAGATAAAAAGAGCAAACTATATAATAAGTGGTGGTGGAGGCTTAATTCAAGACGTAACAAGCTGGAAAAGTCCCCTATATTATTTGGGTATTATAGGTCTTGCAAAGCTACTCAATAAAAAAGTTCTAATTTACGCAAATGGAGTAGGTCCCTTAAATTACGAATTCAATAGGTTTCTCACAAGCATAATATTAAATAAGGTTGATAAAATAACAGTTCGTGATGAGGATTCTCTTGAGTTGCTTAAAAAATTAGGCGTTAAAGGGGCTGAACTTACCGTTGACCCAATTTTTTCGTTCGAGCCAATTGAATCTTTAGATCCATATAATAAACTAAATGATTTTATAGCAGTTTCTTTAGGTTTCTCTAAGGAGACAGTAAAATTAATAGGCAATTTCGCTAAGTTCTTTGACTATATCGCAGAAAAAACAGGTAAAACCTGTTTGTTTACGCCATTTTATTACTTAAAGGATTATGAATTTTCGAGTAAAATTGCCAATGAAATGAAAAATAAACCAGAGATTTTGCAAACAATCCTCTTACCCTCTGAGATGCTATCTTTATTAAGCAGAATGCACTTAGGAATTGGTATGAGATTGCACTTCATAATCTTCTCAGCCATTAATAAAAAGCCAATTCTCCCGTTTCTCTACGACCCAAAGGTTAAAGCATATTCTCGTATTCTTGGGCTAAACTATGCTTTAAAGAGTAATACGAGTTTAGATGAGATGAAAAAAGAATTCGAGGACTTCTACTCAAATAATACAGCTACTGAACTGCTATCTTTAAAGGTGAAAGAATTAAAAAAAAGAAATAACCTTAATGTAGGGACATTAAAAGATTTCCTGAACGATGCTTAGTAAGCTTTTGGAAGAAATATATCCAATAAGATGTCTTATATGTGGACAAAGAGGTAGTGAATATTTATGTCCTACCTGCAGGAATGGCATAAAAAATTTAGAGAGTAAAAATCACTTCTTTATAAGTGATTTCGGCGATACAATATATTATTATGGGAAATACACAAAGGGAATAAGCACATTGGTAAAAAAGCTAAAGTATTTAAAGAAAGCTCCTGCTGGAGGGGTAATAGCGGAGTTCTTATCTCAAATCATCATTGAAAAATTTAATCCGAAGCCCTCTCTGATAGTTCCTATACCTATATCTTTAAAGAAGCTTCTTAGGCGAGGTAGTAATCAATGTGAAATAATTGGTAAAGAGCTTTCATTAATTACGGGAATAAAAATGGAAACCTCTTTTCTTAAAAGAAGATTTGAACTTTTTGAGAAAGACCAGGTAACGCTCTCTAAAGCAGAGAGAAAAGAGAACCTTAAAAGTTCTTTTTACATAGCAAAGAAAGAATTAAAGGCAAACTCAGTCATCCTCCTTGATGATGTTTCGACTACCGGTAGAACTATAAATATCTGTAAGGAATTAATATTAGAATTTTCATCTAACGTTAAAATTTATCCATTGGTCTTTGCCCACTAAATTCTAATATGACTTCAATATTTTATGCATTGTTAGCAATTCTCAGTTGGTCTACAGCAGCTACGGCATTCAAATTAGCACTTTCACAGATAAATCCGCCATTACTTGTTTTTTTCTCTTCATTTTTTTCTTCAGTTGTTCTTTTAGTTATTCTAATTCTCTACCGAAGGGGAAAGGCTTTTAAAGGACTCACTTTCAAAGCAATATTGAATTATGCAAAAATTGGCCTAATAAATCCCTTTATTTATTATTTAGTACTATTCTATGCATACAGCTTAACGTCAGCTCAAGAAGCATTAATACTTAATTATACATGGAGTATTTTTCTTGTAATTTTCGCAAGTCTTTTCTTAAAACAAAAACTGAGAATATTATCTTTACTTTCTCTTTTAATAAGCTTCTTTGGGGTAATAATACTCGCAACCAAAGGAAATTTATTACACTTTTCAATATCACTTGGAATAGGAAATCTCCTCGCATTAGGTAGCGCAGTTATATGGGCACTATATTGGATTTTAAATTTGAAAAATTCAGAAAACCCTGTTCTCTCCTTATTTTTTCAATTTTTAGCTGGCTCCATATTCTCTTTAATTGCCTGCTTAATAATATCATCTAATAATCTTAAATTGAGTGGTTTATATATAATCTATCCAGTTTATATTGGCATTTTTGAAATGAGCATTCCTTTTGTATTCTGGTTTCTTGCCCTCAAAAGTGCCTCTGAAACAGCTAAAGTGGCAAATTTAATTTATCTTTCACCATTTCTCTCGCTTCTTTTTATCTCATCAATCTTAAAAGAGTCAATCCATTACTCTTCAATAGTTGCATTGATATTTATTATTGCTGGTATAATCTTTCAACAATCCAAAAAAGAATAAGGAATCCGCTATTCCTTTTCTTTTGTCATTCCGAACTACTCTTTGTCATCCCGAACGTATGTGAGGGATTTCCTCTTCTCTGTCATTCTGAGCCTTCGTCCTTTTGAAGGCGTGAGAATCTCCTCTTCTATTCCCCTCTTAAATTTCTACCTTTAACTTTTT
>Ga0067045_1031710_pt1 | contig 11633 bp, 13 predicted proteins | sample TerdegcTABiofilm_FD_59184 | JGI IMG/M metagenome (GOLD analysis project Ga0067045, IMG submission 59184) | Combined Assembly of (Gp0054472, Gp0054536) Wastewater bioreactor microbial communities from Singapore -Terephthalate degrading...
GGCGTGGTTGATGTTCAATCGGGCTATTGCGGCGGTGAAACGGAAAATCCAACCTATGATCAGGTATGTGCGGGAATGACGGGGCACGCCGAATCGGTTCGGATTACCTTCGATCCGGAAAAAATTTCATATGAGAGAATTCTGGCCTTGTTCTGGAAAATTCATGACCCAACCACAAAAAACCGGCAGGGAGCCGATGTTGGCGAACAATATCGCTCGGTTATTTTTTATCTCGATGATGAACAGAAGCGCGTTGCCGAGGCATCACTGCGGGCTGAGCAGGGAAAACTGCCGGCACCGATTGTAACGCAGATAGTTCCGGCATCCAGGTTCTGGAAGGCTGAAGACTGGCATCAGGATTACTATCGGGCCAACCCCCAAGCGCCCTACTGCCGATTTGTCATCGAACCAAAATTGAAGAAGTTCGAAACAGCCTAAAACTCTTCAATGCCCTTTGCCCAGCGCCATGTCTATGCCATGGCGGAGCAAAGGAGCAAGAAGCTGCGCATGGAATTGAGCTCCTGACACACTGCCGGGAAAATTCACAATATATTGTGTTCCTTTCATGCCGCAGACGCCCCGTGAAAAAACGGCAAACGGTGTCTGCTCAAGTGACTTGAGTCGGAAATATTCAGCAAGACCCGGAGTCAGGCGGTCGCAATAAGCCAGCGTAGCTTCCGGAGTCTGGTCTCGGGGCGAAGGTCCCGTGCCGCCTGTGGTTATGATCCAGTCTGCATCGATATGCTGTTTGAGCGCCGATAGAACATTTTCCTTCCCATCAGGCACTATGTGCCGTATAACGACAATCTCTGAATCATACCCACGAAGAATTTTTTCTATGGCAGGACCCGACTGATCTTCATAGGTGCCGCGCGAAGCTCTGTCAGATATGGTAATGACCGCGATCTTCATTGCGAATTATTCCTCCCTTGATGACTCTGGCAAAAATCCCCTTTCTGGGCATGACACAGTCGCCGACCAGTCGGCGGATTTCACAGGATGTGTGACACTCTTTGCCAATTTTTGATACTTCAAGTACAGCCTCGCCGATTTCAAGCTTTGTGCCGATTGGAAGCAGATGCAGGGCGACACCGCGGGTTGTAATATTTTCAGCAAAATCTCCGGGCGCGAGGCTGGTCAAGCCTCCAACGACGGGACAGCCGTTTTTCATGAGCTGGGAGGATGCAATTTCAATTTCCTCCATGGCGAGGAATGAGATCTGCCGGTTCTCAATGAGCCCCGCATGAGCATCCCCTTCAATACCTTTGCCGGGCACTACGGTGATGGATTGAACAGGTTTTTTCCGGGTTCCGGTTGTGCTCGAAACATTGAGTGAGACAATTTCGAATTCACCTTCTGAATGAATACGGTCATTCATGCGATCTGCTCCTTTGTTTTTTCCAAAAGCCGAATATTTTCGATATGCATTGCTTTATCAACCGCTTTGCACATGTCATAGATGGTGAGAGCGGCTATGGAAACCGCTGTGAGCGACTCCATTTCTATGCCTGTTTTATCAGTGCAGATTGAATGGGCAGTTATGAGGATGCTGTCTGCTTCGATGGAAAAATCCACTTCGACATGTTCGATCTCAATCAAATGCGTGAGAGGTATCAAGTCAGAACAGCGTTTTGCTGCCATGATACCGGCAATTCGCGCAGTTGCGAGAACATTTCCCTTCGCGATCGTGTTGGTTTGGATTTTTTTAATAGTGAGGGGAGAAAGATAAATTTTTCCCTGTGCAGTTGCCGTCCGTCTGACGCGCGGTTTATGAGAAACATCGACCATCCGGGCGTTGCCGTTCTCATCCAAATGTGTAAATTCAGCTGCCATCGCATGCCTCCTCGAAAATTATCCACCGATTTTCCCAACCGAGCTCGTCGAGCTGATCGTTCCGTGAGCTGGTTTCAATTCGATTATTTTTCTGATACTGCCTTCAATGTTCTGAAAATCCACAGGGATTTCGATGTCGGATTGCAGGCAGGCGCGCAAAGTGCCATCCGCGAGAAGCCTGATTCTGTTGCACGTTACGCAGGGAGGCGGCCGATCGAATTCATGAGCGTCCATCTTCATAGATTGCAGAGAATAGCGAGCAATGGTTTGGAATGCCGCGTTTTTCTGTCGCGCGAATGTTTTCAGGGCTTCAATTTCAGCATTCGAAGTGTCTTCCATCACGACTGTATTGATTTTGACGGCCAAACCAGCCGCAAGCGCTGCGCCAATCCCTGCCAGCACATTTTCAATTCTACCACGCCTGGTCAATTGCGCATAACGCTCAGGATCGAGTGTGTCGAGCGAAATATTGACAGAGTCGAGGCCTGCTGAAGCGAGCGGTCCGGCAAGGGGAGCGAGCAACGTACCATTGGTTGTCATAGCCAGTGTTTTGAGTCCAGGAATTTTTCTCAGCCTGGCAACCAGATCGACGATTCCCTTGCGAACCAGCGGTTCTCCGCCTGTCAGTCTGATTTTGTCAATGCCGAGCCTGACCGCTGTTCCAGCTATTGCTTCGATTTGCTCAAAGCTGAGAATCGCGTTATGTGGCACAAGTTCGATACCTTCTTCCGGCATGCAATAGATACAGCGGAGATTGCATCGATCCGTGACTGAGATTCGCAGGTAATGAATGTTACGGCCGAATGAGTCTAGCATCGACAATCGCCTCTTCGGGTATGCGAGATTGGCCGAGTTCCATCCTGAACAGAATATCAGCCCGCTCGAGAACGGTAATCATCGAGGATCCGTAGTATGGAAGCGGACTGGCTCGCAGTCCGAACTCATCGGATTCAAGAATTCCTGGCAAGAATTCGACGCGGTCTGAGCCCTTGCGTCCGAGTTCCCGTGCAAGGCGGGCTTTTACCATTCTCGGTTTGTATTCAATTCCCATGCATGCATGGATGAATGGTTTCACCAGAACCTCAAAATTGACAAAGGTAGATACCGGATTGCCAGGAAGCCCGAATACCGCGCAGGTATCAGTCTTTCCGAAAAAAGTAGGCTTGCCGGGACGCATCGCAAGGTTGTGGAATATTGGCTCGACGGAAAGTTCTTGCAGTACGGAAGGAACAAGATCGAAGTCGCCCATCGAGACGCCGCCTGAGAGCACGAGAATATCATTTTCAGCCAATGCTTTTGCGAGCAATGCAAGAAGGGCTGATCTTTCATCAGGGACAATTCCGAGGAAATGAGCGTCCGCTCCTGCCTGGCGTGCCTGGGCGGTCAGCTGTGGGCCATTGGAGTCGTAAATTCTGGCTTTTGCCAGCTTCTGGCCCGCGGCCATAATTTCATTGCCGGTCGATACAATGCAGACTCGCGGTTGTTTCGCGACGTCGAGTTGGGCATAGCCGCCAGCAGCCAGAATACCGATATCCTGAGGCTGAAGCATGCGCGGCGTGAGCAAGAGTTCACCCTTTTTCAGATTTTCACCAACCCCGATAATATTGGTAATTTTTTCTTTCATCGAAAAGCGCAAAAGACTGCGACCCTGTTCGTCTTTGCCTGCGTCCGTTGTCCATTCAACGCGCTGCACTCCCGCCGTACCTTGAGGAATGGGCGCACCAGTCATGATTCGCACAACTTCATCGTCATGAAGTGAAGCGTCAGGAAAAGAGCCAGCCTGCACTGATTCCACAACTCGATAAAGTGTCTGCTGATCTGCTGTGCGATAGGCGAATCCATCCATGGCCGATTTGGCGAACGGTGGATGGTCGATTTCAGAAATCATTTTTTGGGATGCTACTCTGCCCAAAGCATTTTCAAGGCTAATCGTTTCATCGCCCAGTTTCAGACGCAGGGAACAAGCATTCTCCAGAATCACTTCCAGTGCTTTGTCAGGATGAAGATTTTTCAGCATGTTCCGGTCTCCTGTCTGAGATGATTAGTCCTTTATCCAAGTGAAGTATTCTGTCTGCCAATTTTTCCGCCACTCTGGCTGAATGCGTGCTGAATATGATGTTTTTATTTTTTTTTATTGACATTAGCGCCGCAATAATATGCTCGACCGAAGTGCTGTCGGCGCCCGACGTCGGCTCATCCAGCAAAAGTATCGGTTTGCCTGCAGCAACAGTTCGAGCCAGAGCAACTCTTTGCATTTCCCCGCCTGACAGCAATGCCGCTTCCTGGTCAATCTTGTTTTCAAGAATAAGAATTCTCAATATTTCAAGCGGATCGACATTACGGTGACGGGATACGGAGGCAGATTTTACGTTGTGCGAAACTGTACCGCGAAATACATAGGGGTGCTGATGAAGATAAACTGTTTCTTTCCGGGCAATTTTCTTCTCATATGGCAGACCTCTGAATTTTATTGTTCGCCTTACCATATCGGAATTTTGAGCAGGCAAAAGGAAATTCAGCAACTTGAGCATAGTCGTCTTGCCTGAGCCGTTGCTACCGACAAGGGCAACGCACTCACCTTCTATTAAAGAAAGAGATGCTATCGATAAGGCGGGACGGCTGGTCTGATTATATCGGTACTCGAGGTTTTGAATTGAAAAAAGCGGTTCATGGGTTTCAGCATTTTTGTCTTGCGTCATTTTAGCCTCGCCCGTGCAGTGGAAACAATATTGATAAGAATCGCGATTAGAAAAAGCACAATCCCGAGGGATACGGCACGTTCATAATCGCCTTTCGCAGTGTCGAAGGCGATCGATGTGGTCATGGTTCTGGTCAGCCAGCGAATATTGCCGCCGAGCATCATGGAGACGCCGACTTCTCCGATTACGCGGGCAAAGGCCATCACTGCCGCAGACACAAGAGCGTTATGCGACTCCATTACCGCCAGCTCGAGCTTTTTCCACAACGGCAAACCCAGGGTTTCAATCGTTTCGACAAATCTGGCGTCGATTTCCCGAAACGCTGACACGATAACGGAAATGATGAGCGGCAGGGCCAGAAAAAATTCGCCTACAATAACAGCGGCTGGAGTATACAGAATTCCCAGAAAACCGAGCGGACCAGCGCGGGAAATGAGGGAATATACGGCAAGGCCGATAACGACGGTAGGCAAAGCCGACAGCGCCATGACAATGGAGATGAGCGCGTTTCTCAACCTTGTTTTCTGCCAACCCAGCGCAATACCGATCGGTATTCCAGGGATGAGCGAGAATCCGACCGCAAGAAAAGAAAAAAGAATACTTCTGCTGATAATTCCCCAGGTTTCAGGATCCCCCTGGAAAAGAAGCAGCAGCGCTGTTTTCATTTACTTTGCCCTGTCGGTGTCAGGAAAAAACAGGGTTCACCGTCAATAATAAATGTCTGTGCCAGTTGAAGCCCCTGTTTGCCCAACAGAAATTCAGCCAGAGCCTGCGCTCCGCCGCTGTTGGTATGCGGCCACCTAGCCTTATTAACCAGAATGATACTGTAATCATTGCGCAGAATGCTGCCGCCTTGATATAGCAGTTTCAATTCTGGCACAACCTTTCTGACAGCCAGCCAGGTCGGTTTGTCGGTGAGAATGTAGGCATCGAGCTGATTGGCAAGATTGAGCGTCTCAGCCATTCCTAGTCCGGCTTCCCGGTACCAGGAGCCCGACGGGTTTGTTTTCGCAGAGGCCCATAACTCGAGTTCTTTCTGATGGGTGCCCGAATTATCTGCTCGAGAAATGAAGAGCGCTTTCCGCGCCGCTATCCGTAGAAAGGCATCGCTGGCAGAAGCGGCTTGCTGAACTTGTGCGGGGTCATTTCTCGGTCCAAGAATGATAAACTCGCTTGAAAGATAATCAAAACGCACACTGCCGAAACCCTTTGCCATAAAGGCGTCCTCGAGATTCCGCGCGTGAACCATGACCAGATCGCAGTCGCCATTTTCCGCTGTTCTCAAGGCAGCGCCCGTACCCGCGGCGATCACTTGTACCGTGTACCCTGAGGATTTTTCAAAAAATGGAAGCATATAATCCAGAAAGCCGGACTGCGCGAGGCTTGTTGTTGTGGCAAGCCTGATGGTTTTCGCGTTCTGAGCAAAAACGTCTGGCGGGATACATGCAATCATCAGGAAAAGCGCAAACAACACAAATTTCGATTGATAAGTCCTGCGAAGGCGATTGGTGAGCATAGATTCTCCTTTTCAAGTACGGAAGGCACAGCGGTTTCCCGCCATACCCTTGGTTTTCGCGAACAGATTGGGCAATTCTAATCTGTCACAAACAACCTCGATCGTGCTGCCATGGATCAACTTTAGGCATCTTCACAGAGGAAGCTGAACGCACGATTCGGAGACCTGGCTTTCAAACCAGGCAGATTCAGAATATATCGAGCTTCAAAACTAGTCAAGCGATTTCGGCAAGATTACAAAGAAGCCAGAAACCCCCGTACAATTCTTTGCCGTTCTGACTCATCTGTGTTCTCGGGTATTGAAACAAGTGCCGCTAACGGCCAGAATTCAGTCTCAAAAGCGATTTTCAGCTTGTCGACCGACCCGCCTTTGTTGGTCACCAGAAGCGCGGTTTTTTTGCCTTGCAACTCATTTGCATGGGACTGCAGCCAGGTTCGGAGCGGCGGCACTACGGATGAAGCCCAGATTGGCTGGATTAGAATGACAATTTTCTTGTCTGCAAGAGAAATAGCGGGATCCAAAATGGGAGTGGCTTTTCTGGCAACTGCTTGAAAACCCGCTTTCATAAAGCCGAAGAAGCCTTTCCTGCTGACCCTGTCACCGATTTCCGCTACGGGGAAGCCAGTTTCTTTTTGAATCAGATACGCCAGCTGTCGTGCATGCCCGGTTCTTGTCACAAAAACCACAACACCGTCTTTCTCCATAATCAACCTCGAATGTCAAATTCGCTTTTCGCGGTCATAGGCCTTGCCCAACTCGGCAGGACCTCTGACCGCAGAGCTTCGGGTAAGCGCCAACACCACAATAACCAGGACATAGGGAAGCATGACAGCAAACTCATAGGGGAATTTGATGCCCATAACCTGAATCGCGAGTTGAAATGACTGGGCAATGCTAAAAAGGAGACTGCCGCCCAGAATCCACGCGGGATGCCACCTGCCAAAATAGACTAGCGCTACCGCGATAAAACCCCGGCCAGCGACAATATCATCGGCGAACATTTTAGCCTGGCCGAGCGAGAGATAGGCGCCCGCGAGTCCCGCAAGCAGGCCGCCCATTGCAAGCGCCTGATACCGGGTCTTCGTTACATTGATACCCATGGTGTCGGCCGCTCTTGGATAGGTTCCGACAGCCCGAATCTTGAGTCCCCAGGGGGTTTTGAATAGCAGATAATAGCTAACCGGCACAAAAAGAAAGGCCAGGTAGGCCATGGCGTTCATGGAGAACAGCATCGGGCCCAGAACCGGAATTCTGGAAAGCCCCGGGATGGGAAGATTTGGGAGCCCCGGAATGCCGGTAACCCCGCCTACAAAATGTCTGAACAGGGTTCCTGCCGTGCCCCATCCCAGCATTTGAAGGCCGATGCCGGCAATTCCCTGCGGAGCCTTGAAAGTCACGGTCACGAGCGCGAACAGAAGTCCCAGGAGGATGCCCGCGCCGCCAGCGGCTAGAATTCCTAACAGATTGGCATAGCCCGCGAGCGACGAATTCTGCAAAAAATACGCAGGTATGAAACCAAGAAAGGCTCCCATTGCCATAATCCCTTCACAGCCAAGGTTGAAAATCCCCGCGCGCTGGTTGAACATTTCGCCAAGCGCGGCGAGAAGGAGTGCTACAGAAAATGGAATACCGATGGAGAGAACATTGCTGACAAAGGTTAGTATGCTCATACTGTTTCTCCCGTAGTCTTGACCGACTCGTCTTTTTTTCTTCTCCGCGACAGCGCGCGCGAAAACTTGTCAAAAGCATAAGGATCGTTGATAACCATTTTTGCCGAAATGATGCTGAGTATCACGGCGCCCTGTAGGACAAGCACCATGTTCGCCGGAATCGACATCATGCGCTGGGTCATGTCAGCTCCGATCAGCAGAAGGCCAAAGAAAAAGGCTGAGGGGATAATGCCCGCGGGATGCAAGCCGCCGAAAAGAGCGACCACGATCCCGGAAAATCCATATCCGGAGGAAATTCCTTCAATCGCGCGCCGGTGAACGCCCGTCACTTCGACAGCGCCGGCAAGCCCTGCAAATGCGCCTGCCAGAACCATCGCCATTAAAAGGCATTGTTCAACCTTAATGCCGCCGTATCGAGCAGCCTTAGCTCCAGCACCTGCCGCCCGCATCTTGAAGCCCCAGGTTGTCCGCCACAGCAAAATATAGACAAGAACCGCCAGCACCAACGCTACGGCAATACCCCAGTGCAGTCTGGTGCCGGGGATTATACGATCAATCCACGCTGCACGGGGAAGCCGCACCGACTGCGGCGTTCCGGAACCGGTCTGGAGTTCCGCTGGATCAATCATCGGCCCGCGGAGCAGAAAGCCATACAGCTGGGCCGCGATATAATTCAACATGACTGTTGAAAGTATTTCATTAACCCCCAGGACTGCCTTTAAATAGCCGGCGATAGCGCCCCATGCCGCGCCGCCGAGCGCTCCTGCTAAAAAAGCCATCGGCAAAAGCACAATTTTCGGCAAACCGGGCAAGGCTATGGCTGTCGCGGCTGCCGCGATAATTCCCATCAAAATCTGTCCTTCGGCGCCGATATTCAAAATACCCGATCGGAACGAAATCGCAATGCCGAGCCCCACCAGGATGAGGGGAATTGCGCGGACCAGAATTTCCGTAATGCCGAAAATATCCTTGAGCGGTTCTGTCAGAATTACTTTGAAGGTGTCAAAGACATTGGCTCCCAGGATGGCGAGCACAATGGCGGCAATGCCGATAGCGGCCACCGCCGCAGCCAGCGAAACCAGAGCGATATAGAGGATGCGCGGTGATAGTTTCATCGTTCAGCTCCTGGTGCGTTTTCAGTGATACCAGCCATCAGGAGTCCAAGGCTCCTTCGTGTCGCCTCATGCGATGGCAGAATTTTCAGGATTTTCCCCTTGTAGATGACAGCGACTCTATCAGCAAGGTTCATGATTTCGTCCAGCTCCTCCGAAATGAGCAGGATGGCGGTTCCCCTCGCCCGCATGTCGAGCAGGCTTTTATGGATAAATTCCTCAGCGCCCATGTCCAGTCCCCGGGTCGGATAAACGGCGACAAGCACTTTGGGATTCCTCGCCAGTTCCCGGGCGAGAATGACTTTCTGGATGTTCCCGCCTGAAAGAGAACCCGCCGCGGTCGCGACTGATGGGCATCGAATATCGAATGCCTCTTTCAGTTTTTCAGCGTTGGCTTCCTGTTTTTTCAAATTGAGAAATGGCCCTGCGGCAAATTCGTCTGAAGCAAAATCCTTGAGAACAAGATTTTCTTTTATAGAAAACGAAGGCACGATGCCTTCCGTGTTTCTGTCTTCTGGAATATAGCCGATCCCCGCGTTGATTATTTCCCGCGGGCTTTTATTGGTTAGATCGAATCCAGGCATGCTGATGGAACCGGATTCTACCGACCGAAGACCGGCTATAACTTCGGCGAGTTCCCGCTGACCATTGCCGGATACGCCGGCAAGCCCGAGAATTTCGCCTTTGTGAATCGAAAAATCGATCCCATCAAGGGCATAAAAGCCGCGATCCGATTTTACCCGCACATCCCGAACAGAAAAGAATTCTTCACCGCATTCTTCACAGCAGTTGTTGACGGGTAGATTGACTTCATGGCCGGTCATCAGAGCGGCCAGGCTCGCCGGTGTCTGTTCGGAGGTGGAACCCGAAAAGACAACCCTGCCTTGCCGTAAAATAGCAACTTTGTTTGAAACCGCGGTTACTTCCGCAAGCTTGTGGCTTATAAAAACAATGGACATTTCAGCCGACATTCTTTTCAGCAGGACAATGAGTTCGTCAGTTTCCTGGGGCGTCAGCGCGCTGGTCGGCTCATCGAGGATCAAAAAGCGGGCGCCGAAGCACAGGGTCTTCACCAGCTCCACCCGCTGTTGCTCACCGACAGAAAGCTGCCAGATATAGGCATCAGGCTGGACGGGGAGGCTGAATTTTTCGGAAATTTCCTGAATCCGCTTGCGGGCTCCTGCAAGATCGAGCCGCATGAAGCGATGAAAATCCGGTGCGCCAAGGGCAACATTTTCGGCGACCGTCATATTGGGTACGAGCATAAAATGCTGATGCACCATGCCGATACCCGCCGCATAGGCATCATTCGGGGTTTTGAAGCGCACTTCCTGCCCGTTGATTTTGATACTTCCCTCATCGGGCTGGTACAGACCCATCAGAATATTCATCAGCGTTGTCTTGCCGGCTCCATTTTCTCCAACCAGCGCGAGGACTTCATTTTCTCCAACCTTGAGCGATATCGAATCACAGGCCAGGACTCCGGGGAATCGTTTGGTGATTCCATCAACTTCAAGCGAACGAATTTTTAGTAATTTTCCTGCCATGAAAACCCCTGTAAACAGATGATAAAGTGGCCCGAACGCATAAGAAAATGCACCGGGCCACGCTGTCAAACCAGACGCAACAATGAGTTATTTTACATCTTTCCAGTTGATGACGAGTTTTCTGGAGGTAATGTCCGCCTTGGCTTTTTCCGCAGCCTTTCTGATATCGGCAGTCAGAACCGGGCCGACCCTGTCATTGAACTGATAGACAAATCCACTGTTGGAGAAGTTGAGCGGGATTGATTCACCGCCAAGGACGCCGGACTGGCGCTTGTCAATAAGGGCTTCGACAACCGCTTCGTAAGCATAGCTGGCGGCCGCGATTACTTTGTAGCTTTCAGTAATGGCGAGCTGAGCGGTATCCTGGCCGAGCCACCAGATTTGCTTGTCTTTGTACTCGGCGACAGCGCGGAGAGCGCCGAGCGCCTGCTGAGCAGAGCCGGTCAGAACATCGGCTCCAGCCTTTATCTGCGTATGGGCCAGCTCAGCGGCTTTGACAAAGTCGCCGAAGGAGCCGGTATAGGCTACCTGAACCTGGGCTTTGGGATTGACGGCCTTGACACCGAGGATGAATCCCCGGTTGTAGCGGGCTGCATCACCGCCATCTACCGGTCCGACCAGCCCGATAATGTTGGTTTTTGTCACCAGACCGGCGATAACACCGTTGATATAGCCGGTTTCTTCGCTTTCAGGCATATAGGTGAACACATTCTTCGGACCGATTTCGCCTGAGGTACCGAAAGCGAAGGTTGTCTTGGGGAATTCGTCAGCCATTTCGAGAATAAGGTTTTTATACTGCGCCCCGTGTCCGATGATGATATCGTAACCTTTTGCTACATACTGGCGGGCCGCCGAACCGGCGTCGACCGGCTTCATCTTTTCGGTATAGCTATACTCCACCAGATTGGCACCATATTTTTTCTGCACCGACATGATGGCGTCGTGCATCGCCTGGCACCAGCCTTTGTCATCCACCGTCGATTCCACAATCAGCGCGATCTTCACCTTTGTCTTGGGCGCTGAAAACGCTGAAGGGAGAATCATGAGGGCGATCAGCACTGCAATTACCACTTTCTTCATAAAAAGCCTCCTGGACCTTGATTTGCAGGTTTTCTCTGCAGAAACAGGAAAAGGGTATCATGACATTATCACGGACGCAATGATGAATCGTTTAATCTTGACCTTTTCAGCTAATACGCATACATTCCGCTCATGGTCCGGAAAGCATTGAACAATCCAGTTCTCGAGCGTCATCT
>Ga0067045_1031711_pt1 | contig 11632 bp, 10 predicted proteins | sample TerdegcTABiofilm_FD_59184 | JGI IMG/M metagenome (GOLD analysis project Ga0067045, IMG submission 59184) | Combined Assembly of (Gp0054472, Gp0054536) Wastewater bioreactor microbial communities from Singapore -Terephthalate degrading...
TGATATGTTCTATATTATCGTAATTTTGATTTTTAACTGAATTAATACAGTCAAGTATAAAATTTCCCTGATTATATGATGGTGTAACTATTGATAATTTCTTTTTCACGGTTAATTAAGTAATATTCTTGAAAGAATTGATTTAATTCTTTTATTCTTTTCAAAATATCTTTCTAAATCTTTGTAAGAAAATATTTTAAAGATTCTGTACAGCAAAATTGTTGTAATAAGAATTGCAAATGTAGAAATAATAATACGCAAAAAGTCTTTATCAACAATAAGCGAGGATAAATATCCAATTATCGTAACAATAATTAAAATTATAATATATTTAAATAAGTTATTAAAATTCTTGAAGATTAATCCACTTAAGAATTTATTCTGATAATATAAAGATAAGGTAAATGAAGTAATAATTGCAGAGGAAAAACCAATTAAAACGGAATAATACCCAAGAAAATTATGTAAAACAAGAATAACAATTATATTTGCAGCCACATTTGAAAATTGTAGTATTATTGTCTTATTTACCTGGCGAGCCATTAAATAATAATAATTTGGTATTACTGTGCTTCCAACCATATAAGTGCATACAACAATAATTATGCCAACGGAAATAATATACACCTCGCTACCGAGCCAGATATTAACAAAACTATATGAACAAATAATTACAATTGAAATTATTGGTAATATAATATAGAACAATTTTTCTTCAATATCATTAACGATGAACCCAATTTGCTTTTCATCTTTAATACTTGCAATTAAAGGTAATAAGGGATATAATGCTTTGCTCATTAAACTCCACAGTTGAGTTCTAATTTTAAGAGCAATATCAAAGTATCCTACCTCTTTTACTCCGAAGAACTTTGAAATAATAATTTTAGTTAATGGTTCATAAAAGAAATTTATTACACTTGAAAAATAAATTTTAACACTATAGGATAATTGTTTTTTTAATACTCTGAAAAAGTTACTGTGCAAATCTTTATATATGATTTTTCCCCATAATTTTTTAAATGCAATAAACGATATTGCAAACCAAAGCAGAGAAGCAATTGTAATTGATAATCCAACCGTAGGAAGCGAAAAACCCAATATAATAGCAACAAGAATACCTCCCCAGTATAAAAAATTATATAAAATTTGTAGTAAATTCGTTATATATATTTTTTGTATTGCATCAATAACAGAAGTTAAAAGTTGTCCAATAAGAACTATATAATTTGCAATTAACATAAAATTGTATAATTCTATGCTTTCATTGAATAAAGAGGGGGGAATATTAAAAAAATCATTGAGAATGATAGTTCCTAAAAAATACAGAGCAATTGTAAAAGGTGTAAGAATAAAAATCAGAATAAAGAAAGCAACCATAATGTCATAATCCGACTCCTTGGTTTTTCCCTGTTCCGAAATAAATTTAATTAAAGCGGTATTTAGACCTAAGTTTGCAAATATATTTAAATTTCCGATAACTGTAATTATTGAAAAAACCCCGTACCTATCATATCCAAGGAAAGATACAAAAACCCTAATTGCAAAAAGTGTTAATAAAGTTGCAATTATTAACTGAAATATTCCTGTAAGAGAACCTTTATATAGAACTATTTTCTGAATCAATATTCCTGTATTTAACTATTTTAGCTGGAATCCCATAAACAATAGCATAAGGGGGAATATCCTTTGTAACAACCGAACCAGCACCAATAACGGCACCTTTCCCAATCTTAACACCTGGCATAATTATCACACCTGAACCAATCCATGCATCATCTTCTATTATTACCTCTTTTGCAACAGCAGGAGCGTATCTCATATCTTTTAAATTATAATCATGAGTTAAGGATGTAATAATAGAATGTGTAGCAATCATAACCCTGTTCCCAATTTTTACACCTCCGTGCCCCCAAATATGTACAAATGCATTTATTGATACATCATCACCTATTACAATATTTTCTTTTCCTTCAAAGCAGACGGGGAATTTTATATCAAAATTTTTTCCTATATATTTTACATCCGAAAGGTAAAAATGATTATTTATTGCTAATGCTTTATTTACAATTTTATTAATAATTTTTTTAAAAAGCTTTTTCAATTACTAAACTTTTATTTTTTCTTTTAAAAGAAGGTTGTTTGCAACGACTAAAGCAGAAATAGAATAGAAAAAAAAAGCTGACGGAACTAAATTATATGAACCTGCATAAATGCTATTGAATATCATGTGAAACATTAGAACATTTAGCACTATAGAAATTGTTTTATTCTCAGGTGGTGAAATTTTTATTGATTTGAAAGAAATAATAAAAATTGTTATAGAAAAAATCAAAAAAGCAGACAACCCTAATATTCCGGTCTCAACTAAAAAATTAAAATAAGTTGTGTGAGCATCACATTTTGCAATGTATAAATCATAAATAAAATCAGGAAATACATTATAATTTTCTGAAACCTCGAGAAACATAAAATACCCTACTCCTGTTATTGGATGTTGCAGAAAGGTATTATATGCGGTTATCCATATTAATATTCTTGCTTCAAGAGAATTACTTACATGCTGGTCTGAGGGCAGGTCAGTAGCCTGGAAAAACTCAAAACTTACTTCTGAAATTCGAGTAGTGACTATTTTATCTAATCCAATTGCAAAGAGCGAACCAATGGAAAGTAAAATAACAAGTATAATTATAGGAAATTTTTTCTTTAGATAAGTTTTTATTTCAGGTGAAAGAATAAAGGAAATAATCATCCCATAAGTCAAAGATAGAATTAACCCTAACCATGCAAATCTTGATTGGTCAGCAATCATCGTAAGAAAGAGAAATAAAGAGATTAAAATTATTCTATAGTCCGGGTAACCACTTATATAGTAGAGGAAAAAAATAATAATTAAAGCAATAGGAGTAAATTCCATATAAAAATATTCAGCACTGCCCAGAGCTCTTAAAAAGCCAGTGTTAATCATTGCAAATATTTTCGTTATCCCCGCTAATAAGGTCCCTATAATAAAAATATTAAGTAATTTTTTTATGCTATCGGTTTCTTTTATAGATTTAAAAATTACATATCCAGTAACTAAAAAGATAAAGAAAATAAAACTATAGTATATGGTAAAAAATGATGAATATGGAGTTAATAAACCTGAAAGGAAAATAGCAATTATAAGGAAAGCAGATGTAATTTTAACAGATAGGGGAAGTTTAAGTTGGTTAAAAATATTTTCATTTTTATAGGTGATATAGAAGAAAATAATTAAAAATGCTACTATTAATACAACATACACTCTAAATTGCCAGTTAAAAACCTTGTTGAAGAACAGGGAAAGAATAAAAATTTCTAAAAAATATTTTTTAAATGTGAAAAATACTATTAATACAACTTGAACCCCAATTGTTGCAAATAATAATGTTTTTGAGTCGGTTATTAGTGCATAATTTAAAGCTATTAAGCAAAGGATTACAAAGGCGAAATATACTTTTCGCAATATATTCTCGGTTCGAGTAGTTTCTATCACTTATCTCTTGCTTTTTTTAGGGTAGAGATTAAATTCTTTAGATACATTTCATATAAAATATATGAAATATTTAGCAATACAAAAGTTGCCAATACACTTACCGCAATTAAAGTTAACCTTTTTGGTCTTTTTTTATACTCTGGTAGAGATGGATAATCAAGAACAATAACGCTTGGCATTTCTTTCTTTTCTTCAATCTTTGCCTGTTCATAAAGAGGTATAATGTAAGTCAAAAGCTTGTTTTGAATTTCTACATTTCTCGCAAGTCTCATGTAATTTAAAACAATATCAGGTGCATCTTTCAATCTTAAAGTACTGGATTTATCATTTGATTTTTTTATGTTTTCCAGTTCTTTTTTCATTGCTGCTATTTTGGCTTCCTGTAACTTAACCTCTGATTCATCCGGAGATAATGCTTTTTTAAGCAATTCTAATTTTATCTTTTCTGATTCTATATCTGCTTCTAATTGTACAGTTGACTGAACGACAGTTTTAGTTACAACATCAGGGGCGAATCCATATACCTCCTGAAAGTATTTGAGAGAATCTTCTGCTGCTTTTAAATCTCTTTTTACTTCATTATATCTTTCCTCAATAAACTCTCTTGTCATTTTTGCATTTTGAACATTCATTTCAATATTAATTGTATTGAGAAGTTCTATCATATATTCTACAATTTCTTTTGCTCTTTCTGGATAGATATCATATGCCCCTACTTCTATTGTTCCTGCTTTTAAGTTTTTTGTAATAATTGTTTTATTTTCTCTAAAATCTTTTATTGCATCTTGCATAAAACGGTATTGATACTCTTTCATAAGGTCATATTTCTTAATTACTTCCTCAAGACATCTTCTACTTTGCAAAATTTCTTCGTATAAAGCAAGTTCTTTTACCATTACGCTACCGGTAAGTTCTTCCAATCCTCCTAAATCCGGAATACCTGCACCAGAAAGTAACCCCCCCAATCCAAGAGAAGTCTTACCTGAAGCTTTTATAACAGCTGTTGATAAATATTCAGGTTTTATTACAAAAAAAGCCAGAATAGTAACTATTATACCAACCGCAAGAGTAATTGATGTTATAACCTTCCAATGTTTTAAGAAAATTATTAAATATCTTGTCGTTGCACTTTCACTAATTTTATCAGGTATTTCCTTATTGTTAGTTTGTGACATATAATAAATTAAAGATTTCTATAAACTTATTAAATATGAGTGAAACTGATTTTCTAAAAATTTTTTAAGAAATATTTTATCTTGAAATCTATTTTCCATTTTTAAAAATAACATCCTTTAGCTTTAAAAATTATCCTTCACTATTATTTAGTAATAAACAAAATAATTAAAATATAAAAATCAAAGATATAATTATTATATTTTTTGTTCAAGATAAATAAAATATTATTGCGAAATAATTAATTTAAGAAGTAAAAATTAATTATTAGGATATATTAATTTTATTCTTTATTCCATACCTTTCCTTTTCAGGAGTGGTTTTATATCTGGCTCTTTACCTCGGAATCTTATATACAGAGTCATAGGATCTTCGCTTCCACCTTTTTCAAGTATGTTTTTCCTGAATGATTCTGCGGTATTTTTGTTAAAAATTCCATCTTCTTTGAATTTCTCAAAAGCATCAGCATCCAGAACCTGTGCCCAGATATAACTATAATATCCTGCAGAATAGCCAGAATTAAAAATATGATTGAAATATGTTGTTCTATATCTTGGCAGTATTTCTGGGATTAAACCAATTTGTTTCATTGTATTGCTTTCAAATGTTAAAATATCCTCTGATAATTTGTCTGTCAAAGTATGATAAGCCATATCAAGATAGCAAGCTGCAAGGTATTCAGTTGTAATAAATCCCTGGTTAAATTTTGAACTTCCTTCTAATTTTTTCAACAATTCAGCAGGAATTTGTTCACCTGTTTGATAATGTTTTGCATAGAATTCTAAAACCTCAGGCTCAAGTGCCCAATTTTCCATAATTTGAGAAGGTAACTCAACAAAATCTCGTGGAACATTTGTACCGGAAATACTTTTGTATTCACATTTTGAAAGCATCCCGTGTAATGCGTGTCCAAATTCATGAAATAGGGTTTCTACTTCGTCAAGGGTTAAAAGAGCAGGGGAATCTTTTGTCGGTCGTGTAAAATTAAATACATTACATATTATTGGATCTACTTTTTTACCTTTATAAATATGTTGTTCTCTGTAGTTGCTCATCCAGGCACCACCTCGCTTGTTTGAACGAGGGTGAAAATCAAGATAATAAATACAAATATGTGAACCGTCAGAGTCAAGTACTTCGTAGGTTTGAACTTCTTCATTATATTTAGGAATGTCGTTGCGGGGTTTGAAGGTTAGACCAAATAAAATGTTTGCAAGTTTAAATACCCCTTCTTTTACGCTGTTTAACTCAAAATATGGTCTTAACAAATCTTCATCAATATCGTATTTTTCTTTCCTGAGTTTCTCAGTATAATATCTCCAATCCCATGGTTGAAGTTTAAAATTTCCATTTTCTTTATCTATTAATTTTTGCAATTCTTCTGCTTCCCTTTTTGCGGTTTCTATTGAAGGTATCCACAATTGGTTTAAAAGCTTAAAAACATTTTCAGGGGTTTTTGCCATTGTTTCCTCAAGTCTAAAATCTGCATGTGATTTGTAACCAAGAAGGTTTGCTTTTTCAATTCTCAAATTTACTATTTCTAATATTATATCTTTATTATCATTTTCGTTATAATTATTTCCTCTATTCATATAAGCAGTCAGTATTTTTTCTCTCAAGTCTCTTTTTTCAGAATATTGTAAAAAAGGTATTATGCTCGGATTGTGTAAAGTAAACATCCATTTTCCCTCAAAACCATTTTTTTGTGCAGTTTCATAAGCAGTCGAGATAATATTCTCCGGTAATCCGGCAAGGTCTTCCTCATTTTCTATAATGAGTTTAAAATTATTTGTTTCTGCAAGCAAATTATTACCAAACTTTAAACTTAAGACAGATAGTCTTTCATTAATTTCTCTTAACCGTTTTTGTTTTTCTTCATCTAATCCGGCTCCACCTCTTATAAATCGCTTATATGTTTCTTCTAATAAAGTCATTTTTTCAGGAGAAAGTTTTAATTCATTTCTCCTGTCATAAACATACTTTATTCTTTCAAAAAGCTGTTTATTAAGTAGAATGTTATCATTGTGCTGGGAAAGCAGTGGAGCGATCTCCTGAGCTATTTCCTGTAGTTCCTTACTGGTATTTGCAGAAAGCATATTGTAAAATACACCTGCAATTTCAGAAAGTAATATATCACTGTTTTCAAGAGCTTCAATGGTATTGCTAAAGGTAGGAATAGCAGCATTGTTTATTATTTTGTTAATTTCATTTTCCTGTTGCTGAATAGCTTCCTTGAATGCAGGTAAAAAATGCTCTACTTTTATTCTATCAAATGGAGGGACATTAAATGGTGTCTCGTATGGTTTTAAAAGCGGATTCTCCTGAGAAAAAATTATGCCACAGAAAATAAATATTATTGTGAATAAAATTATTTTTTTCATAATGACTGACTTATTTTAATTAATAATTTTTAATTATTTCTTCTGCTCTTTGTTTAATTAAATCGATCAACTCTCTGGGTGCCAATACTTTTGCAGTGCCTCCCCAACCCATTATCCAAGAGATTAATTCATTAGATATTCTAACATTCATTTCTAATATATATTTTTCATTCTGTTGATATATTTTTTGAGTTTCTATGTAAACATTATCTTTTATATTTTCTCCAACTTCTTTTGGAAACTCAATTTTCACTTTTTTTATTTCTCCCCCAACATATACTCCCCAAACTGTTTTGAAGTATTCAGTTAAATCGGGTAAATTTTTTATATTTATTTTTCTTTTTGTAAATTTTATTCCATATATTTTATCAAATGAGAAAATCTTTATAATATTGTTTTCAACATCTTCATAACCAAGTAAATACATATTCCGTGCTGTTCTTATTATTGAAAGTGGTAATATGTTTTTTTCTGTGATTTTGTCTGTTTCTGGCTTTTTGTATTCAAGGGTGATAACTTCTTTATTATTTATGGATTTAATAATTTTTACAAAAACACTTAATGTTCTATCCCCAAATTTTTTCTTTAATAATTTTATACTTTTTATCGTTTCATATTTATTGTAAGATAGGTAAATATTAACAAGATTGTTCAATACTTCATCAGGTATTTTATAAATATAATACTTTCCTTTGGAAGAGTGGATTTGAACCCCAATGCTTCTTAATATGCTTGCATCTCTTCTTACTGATTGGGGACTTATACCATTAAAATATTCACACAAATCCAATTCTGAATATTCACCTTGATTTTCAAGAATTAATGCAGTCATCTCAATTAATCGCAAAGTATCTTTGTTTATTAATGATTTTTTGGGGGGCATAAAATATTATTTTTATAAAAATATTAATAGGAATTAGAAAGTTCAATGTTTTTAATATCGGAGAGAATGATATTTTTTATGGGTGGGAGCTGAAAATTTATCGTTCCTGGATTTTCTCGCTTTTGATTTTAATTACAATTTTTCCGTTTTCCCGTGTTATTTCTATATCTTCATCTTTTAAAGGTTCTGTGTGATGTGATTTTATATATTCTTTAATCTCTTCATCTGACATATTTTTAAAATCGAATTTTACACCTTCTTCAAAATTTTTATTAATAATATCAATTTGAGCTTTAATGCTATCTGAGAACTGTTCACTGTTATTAACTTTGATTTCTATTTTTTTTACTTCTTTTAAATTTGAGTCAGGAGATAAACCACTCACGGTGATTTTTAAATTTTTCCTCCCGAGTGAATCCGTAAAAACTTCTACATCTGCATCTAAGTCCTGAAAGTTTAAATTTTCTATGGATTTCATTTTAAGACATAGTGAATCTATATGTACTTTTGATTTTATGGTTGAATCCAGACATTCTAATTTTAAATTCCCGTATATTGAATCAAGAAATTTTTCTATTTCTAAATTTATGCACAATTTATTTGTATCAAGTATGCTTGGAGTAGCACTGATTCTTTTATTTGTAAATAATATTAGAGAAAATATTATTAGTATTATAAAAAATGTTTTTGTATGTAGAATATTAAATTTTATTTTCATTATGTAATCTCTTTATATTTATTTAGACAATTATTATAAAAAAAAGTTTCAACTAAATAAAAAAAAACGGACTAAGTTTTTTACTCAGGCCGTTTTTTAAGGGGAGGAGATAAGACTTATTATTTTACGACTGTCATAATTTTGGTTTCAGTAAAGCTTCCTGCTACTATCTTGTAATAATATATTCCACTTGCAAGATTGCTTCTGAATTCTACTGTATGAACTCCTGCTGGCTTAAAACCTTTGAATATTGTTGCGACTTCTCTTCCGCTCATATCGTATACAACTATTGATACATATTCATCCTGTGGTATCTCAAAATTTATATTCGTTACAGGATTAAATGGATTGGGGTAATTTTGTGACATTGAATATTTCTTTGGGTTTAAAATTGTTACTTCACCGTTTAGATTGTAGTATTCATAGTTCCCATTGTAATCTATTTGTTTCAATCTATATTGATAGGTCCCGGGTTGAAGGTTCTTATCGGTATATTTATAACTTCTGTTTGGATCTGCACTTACAAATCCTATCTTATTCCACCCTTTACCTGAATTCCTTTCAACTTCGAAGCCACTGTTATTTATCTCTTCGCTTGTTCTCCACTGTAGAGTTACATTGCTACCACTTACACTATAGGTAAATGATTCCATTTTCACCGGGAGTGGTCCGTTTGAATTTACATCGTCTATGTATATTTTATCATTTCCCTGTTCTGTTTCTGATTGTTCTACCATAAATAATATTGTGTTATTTGTTGTTCCGTGATATTCTACTGGAAAAGATATTTCTTTACTGTTCCACTTCTTTGACTCTGGAACTACTGTTGCTATAAGGACTGTATCTCCATTATTTACAAGTGGATTATATATATATACTCCAAGAGTTGCTTCCTTATTTCCATTGTGGGCACGATGATAGAAACTCAATGATGTGGTTTGATTTATTGCCATACTATTAATTTGAAGGAAATTCTCTTGCTTTTTAACATTGTTTTCTTTAGAAAGCGCTGAGTAATTTCCAGTTTTTGCTTTGTCATTACTTTTTCTCCAACCCCCAGCTTTCCAGCCTTCAGGGGCAAACTGTCCTTCGAAACTTTCTGTATATTGTCCGAAAGCAATTCCTGTTAATATCAGGATTGCGATTACTGTTATTATATTTATGTTTTTCATTTTGTTTTTCATTTTCTTATCTCCTTCGCAATATAAATTACAATTCCTATGCCAAATTATTTTTTTAAAAATTATTAAATATTAATAGGAAAAATAAAAAAAGCATAGTATTAAGACTATGCATAATAAATTATTAACTATACCCCCAGTATAAAGATTTGAAAAAATTATAGGTTAATTCTCATAAATTTCCAATCATTTAATTCCTTAGCCCTAAATTTTTGATAAAATTTTAAAGCATTTTTATTCCAGCTTAGGACTATAAATTCTATCCGACCACAGTTTTTCCTTTTTGCTATATTCAATAATTTATTGAAAATACAGGTACCTAATCCACATTTTCTAAACTCAGGTGTAATGTAGATATCCTCAAGATACAGAGTTGGCTTTGCTAAAAATGTTGAATATGTAAAGAAGTAAAAAGCATAAGCAATTAATTTTTTCTCATACTCAGCAACAAGTACTTTGAGCAAAGAATTTCTTCTAAAAATATCATTTATCAGTCTTTTTTGTGCTGTAGCTGAGGGTGGGGATAATTTTTCAAATTCAGCAAGTTCTGCAATTAAATTTAATAATTGTTTTGCATCTTGCTTCTTTATTTTCCTTATTTTGATATGTTTCATTTAAAATGTATTTTTTTTATTTTAAAATTAACAATTTTCTTTTAAAAAGGAACTTTAAAAGCAAAATTTTGGTATTGTATTTTACATAAGAAAATGTATTGAAAAGATTTATAAGAAATATAAATGTGTTTAGTAAAAGTTATTTTCTAATAATCTTTATCATTATATTTATAACTTCTCAAAATACCCTTTTACCCGAAAATTTTAAAAAAGAAAACTCATCAGATAAAATTTCCTGCTGCTGTTGTACTAATGCCACTTGTGGATGTTCAATTTTTGAAAAAGTAGAAAAAAACTGTAATTGCTCTTTTATTCCAAATGAATCAAAAGAAAAAGAAACTTCTGTATTTATAACTTCTCCTCAAACACAAAAACAAATAATTAAAGTTTCAGAATATAATATATTCATCAATAATAATGATAGAAAATCTCCAGTATCTATTATAAATTCTTCACATTTAAATTTATTTCCTATTTATATATTCAATCAAATCTTACTGATTTAGAAAAAAGTTAATTATCTAAAAAATTTTTATAAAAAGAATTAACCTTTTTTCTAAATTAAATTAAATAAAAAATGAAAGCAAAAACAGGTTTTATAATTAGTATAATAATATTTGCATTGGTCTTTATTACATCATATAGTTACAGCTATATAATAGATGACCCAAAATGCAAATGTGAAAATTGTAATTGTAATAGTTGCGATAATGGAAAATGTACCGTTACTAATGAAAAACAATGCAACTGTGAAAATTGTGCATATTCTTATGTAAATAACTTAAAAGATAACAATTACGAGCCAAAATGTGAATGTGAGAATTGCAGTTGTGGAGTATGTAACTGTGAAAATAAAGGAACAGGAATGTCTTCAGGAGATAATGCGAAGGAATTAATTAATAGTATATTAGGTAGCATCAATAATAACTATGAGAATCTTAATGGGAATATTGGCGAAAGATGTTGCAGTAAAATGGAAATGAATTTATCAAATACTCCTGATGATACAAATTTAATCTGTGTTGTATCAAAACATAAGATTAATGGTAACGCAGTGAAATTTTCTTACCTGGGTAAAGAATATGTTTTTTGTAGCACTGCTTGTCTGGAAAAATTTAAAGCAGAGCCAATGAATTATACTCAGGCAATACAATGCCCTGTAATG
>Ga0067045_1031712_pt1 | contig 11630 bp, 7 predicted proteins | sample TerdegcTABiofilm_FD_59184 | JGI IMG/M metagenome (GOLD analysis project Ga0067045, IMG submission 59184) | Combined Assembly of (Gp0054472, Gp0054536) Wastewater bioreactor microbial communities from Singapore -Terephthalate degrading...
TCGCTGTTTATCCTTCCTAGATCCTCCAAGGCAGAAGCTCCTGCCATTACAGAGGAGACCGCTTCTCTTCTACACTCCCCGAGAATTTCCGCTGCCCTGCAAACCTCCCCGGGTGTGCAGGAGAGAACGGCCTCCCGCCTTTGCTGCCGTGTAGAATCATCAATACCGTAGAGTTGACGGCGGAAATTTACAAGGCTCTTTTCTCCCGGCACCATGGGGTGGCTCTCCTTTCCCACCACTCCGATAATGGCCTTCTCCATCTCCTTTAATGTAAGCTCCTTCTGCATCTCCTTCAGGGATTCAATAAAAACAGAAAGGGAGCTGGCTACCTGGGGATCCCGGTAGGTAGAGAACAGAAAGATCCCTTCGGAGCCGTTAGCGGAGGCGGAAACACCGTAGGCTCCTCCCCTCATCCTGATCCTGTTCCACAGATAATCGGTTTTTAAAAGATGGGCAAGAAGCTGCTCGCGGGAGTAGCCGGGATCGGAGAGTCTTGCCCCAGGAATAGCTGTGGCTGCGTATCCCACATTCCCCGGAATAAGCAAAGTCTCGCCAGTAACCTTCTGAAGGGTTCCATTCTTCCTCTCCCTTGGAAAAGCCTTGGAACTTAAGGATCCGATAAACTCCTCCAGGACCTTAACTGCCTTCGGGAAAACCCCATGGTCTGCACAGATGCTCAAGGAGAGATTATTCTTAAAGTTAAGATAGTTACGGACCCTGGCAAGAGCCTCCACCAGTTCCTCCAGGCGGGAATCCAGGGATTCGCAGAGGGAGTTTACAAAGAGATACTGACTTATCCCCCGCCATTTCTCCTCCAGGGCGAGAACAGGGGAAATCCTTGCAGCAGCTCTCAGTCCTGCATAGCTATTTCCCATGTTGAGAATTGAGGATTTTAAGTCATTTCTGTATTCTAAAACCAAATCCTTGATCCTGTTTACTTCTGAAAAATCGGAAGCCAAAAGAAGCTGCTTTACCAGAGAAAAACCTGAGGCAAGGTCCGGTTCCAGGGTTTTGATCCTGAAAAAGAGAAACTCCTCCTCTTCCTCCGGCTTGTCTATCCTGTTGCTGGCCTCTAGAAAGGAGATCACTCCCCCGGTGTAGAGGGATAATCTTCTTGCCATTTCATCGTAACTTACTCCTGGAATTCCTACATTACATACAATCTTGCTGTAGAGGGGCAGGTAGGGTACAAGATCTTCGGGGATCGCCTTTGTATTAAAGGCCAGGTCGAGATACACAATGCCGTTGGTGAAGAGGTCATGATAATAACAGTCTGTTTCAGAGATCCTGTCCTGTTCATAAGGAATTATCTCCACCTCCCTGGGCAGATCCTCCAAGGCCAGAACCGGAATTGTGGAAATCACATCCTCCCCATCCTCTGTATCCTGGAAGATCCTGAGATTTTCCATATCCGCAAGGATCTGCTCCTTCCTTTGGGAATCTAATTCCCCCCTCTTTTCCTCGATATAGGCAGAGATCTTTTCCTCCTCCCTTTCCTCATGCAGAGCATCCGGTCTTACAGTAACCAGGGAACAATGGGGATTGCTTACCATCAGCTTGGCTATAAGGATCTGGAGATAATCCGGCTCTCTTTCTATTCTCTGTTTCACCTGCAAAAAGGGTTTTTCAAAGGCTACCGCATCTGCCGGCTTCTGCCCATGGGTCCACCCCTTCAAAGTTTTTCCCAGGAGCCGCAAACCGAAGGGCACACCACCCCTCATCTCCCGGTATCGGAACTCAACCCTCTTAAGGGAACCCTGGACAACATCCTGGGGTATGCCCTTCTCCACCAGGTCCTTCAAGGTATCCATTACCAATGACCTAAAGGCTTCCATCTTGTCCGGATCTGTGCCCCGCAGCCCTACGGTAAATACCACCTCCGATAGGTCTGCCTCCAATCCGCTTAAGGGGGAGATATCCTCTCCCAGCCGGGAATCCAGAATAGCTTTATGAAGAGGGCTACCGGCATTGCCAAGCAGGGCCTCGGCGAGAACCTCAAGAACTAAAAGGTTAAAGGAATCTGTAATAGGCAGAGTAAGCCAGTTTAATGTTAGAGTGCTTTTTCCTTGGGGATCCTCCCCCTCCCCCAGGGGGCTAGTAAAGGAAAATAATCTTGGTTCCTTCCATCTTTCCGGCGGGTTTATAACCGGCTTTTCCATTTTCTCCTTAAAATGATCCAGGAACCTTTCTTTTAAAAAGGCACACTGTTTTACTGTGTCGATATCTCCATAAAGAAAAATTCTGCAATTAGTGGGATGATAATGAGTATTGTGATACTCTCTGAATTGTTCATAGGTAAGATTAAGTATAGAATCCGGCTCTCCCCCGGAATCGAACCTGTAGGGGCTGTCGGGGAAGAGTGTTCTGTAGGAGTATTCTGCGGCAATTGATTCATGGGAGGTGTAGCTTCCCACCATCTCGTTAAAAACAACGCCATTAACAGAAAGATCCCCCTCCTGGGTGAATTCCAGCCTGTGTCCTTCCTGGAGAAAGACCTCTTTTTTCATCAAAGGGAAAAAGACCGCATCCCCATACACAGCCATTAAATTGAAATAATCCTTTTCCAGAATACTGGCGGCAGGATAAGTGGTTTTGTCTGGATAGGTCATGGCATTTAGAAAGGTATTCATGCTTCCCCTCATAAGGGCAAGAAAAGGATCCTTTAAGGGATAATTCCTGGATCCTGAAAGAACAGAATGCTCCACTATATGAGCAACCCCGGTACTGTCCCTGGGAGGGGTGTTGAAGGTAAAGGCAAACAAATTTTCCTTATCCTCATTAAAAAGGTGGAATATCTCACACCCCGTCTCGCCATGTAAAAGCCAGATTCCCCGGCCGCGGTACTCGGCGAGAAAGGAGTCTTCTAAAACAGAGAAACCTAGATCGGATAATATTTTTTCCATTTATCTACCTCAATATCAAAAATAATTAAGTCCTGGTAGTGTCCCGAATCTTGTAAAAAATAATAAAATGTTTCAAGCAGGTAAAAAGCCCACAGGAGATCCGCCCTTAGTTTAAGATGTGGGAAAATCCCTTTAATTCCGGCATCAAATAGGTTTATATATGCGGGAGGCTGAATATAAATATGAAAACAACAAGGTTCGGAGAACTATAGAACCCTTGCGAAATGTAAAAAAAATAGTTACTGTTCAGATAACAAGAGAACTATACAGGATCGTCAATGAACAGGCTCATTGAACATATAATCCGGTTTCCTAAGCGTTATATTGCCATAATGCTGCTTGTAACCCTGCTGATGGGATATTTCGCTTCCAAGGTCACCATTAACCCTGACATAGAAACCTTAATTCCTAAAGATGACCGTCTTTCGGAGTTGATGGAAGTCTACGATACAGGAACTTCAGATTTTGATTATCTTGCCCTGGTTATTGAATCGGAGGATCCCTTCCAACCGGAGATTCTTGCGGCCTATTATAAGGCTATAGAAAAGATTGCCTCCTTTGAATTTATTAACGGGAGTACAAGCCCTTTCAACCTTGTAACCTTCCAGTCCTCGGGCAGAAAGATAGAGATCGTGGCAGTAAACCCTGCCTCTGGGCCTCCAGAGACAGAGGAGGAGATCGCCCTATTCAAGAAGAGGCTTTTATCAAGCCCCTTTGCCGAGCAGATCGTTTCCCGGGACGGCAGAATCCTGTGCACCTATTTCCCCTCCGGCAAGGTGGAGGATTACAATGCCACTATGGAGGATCTGCAGTCCCTGGTGGAAGAGCTTTCCCGGGTATCCAAAACCTATCTTACAGGCTCAATCCCTTTTATCCAAAGGATTCTTTATTACCTTACCAGGGATCTGGTAAAACTTCTTTCTGCGGGTATGGCTGTGATCCTAATCCTGTTTTACCTAGGCTTCCGGGCAAAAAGGGCTGTAACCTTACCTGTTTCTGTGGTATTGATGGGTACTCTCTGGAGCCTGGGATTCATGGGTTTAGCTGGGTATACCCTTACCGTGGTTAGTATTATAGCCCCTCCTTTGGTACTTACCCTGGGCAGTTCCTACAGCATCCATCTATTAAATCAATATTACCGTGAAGCCCCCCTCCATGCGGAAAACAACCTCTGGATTGCAGAGGCTACAGTCAGAATAACCAAAACAATCTTCCTTGCAGCCATAACCACTGTGATCGGTTTTGCCAGCCTTATCCCCTCTGCCATGAAACAAACCAAAGAATTTGGCTTGTCCGTAAGTGCGGGGATAATCGCCTGCGCTCTTTTGTCCCTCTTTTTCCTACCTGCGGCACTCTCTCTACTCTCCTTGCCCAGGGAGAAACAGAAAAACCTCGTTACCCAGGGATTGTTAGCCAGGCTTATGGAGAGAATTGGCAAGGGCGTGATAAAGAGGAGATACCTTCTTGCCGGACTTTTATTGGTGATTATAGTGCTGTTCCTGATTACCTACCCAAGTCTGGTGTATCAGACAAATTTTATGAAATATTTCCCCAGCGGGGAGAGGATAATTCAGGATACGGAGTTTATAAACCAAAATATATCCAGTTTCCAGACAATCCAGATCACCTTTTCTGCCCCGGCAGGGGAGGAAAACTACTTCCTTAAACCGGAGGTTCTCTCAAGTCTTGCGTCCTTTGAGGCTCAGCTTAAAAGTATTCCCAATGTTCGAACTACGGCATCCCTGGCCTCCTTTATGGAAAAACTCAATGAAATGCAGTCTGGAGTAAGGGAGATACCTAAGAGCCGGGGATTGATCTCCCTTCTGGCAAGATATATCAAGATTTTCAATGAGGAAGCTAGTTCCAGCTCCTTTATAGGTAATCTGGTTAATTCCGATTTTACAATCTTCACCATCTCCATGTCTGTTTACGATCCTTATACAAAGGGTTTTCTCTATGATAAGGATATGGCACAACTTATTAAAATAGTGCAGGAATTGGTAGATTCAAAGGCCGATCCTCAGCTTAAACCAGAGATCTGGGGCAACAGCCTCCGCTTTACCAATCTTTCCATGATACTAAGCAGGGATCAAAGGGTTTCCATTGTTATTTCAGTTATCCTTGTATTCCTTGTTTCCACCCTTTTCCTCTGCTCCCTGTACTGCGGTGTTATGGCCATAGTCCCCCTCATTACCGGGGTAATGTTAAACTTTATTTTTATGGTCGTTTTCTCCATCCCCCTGGATATGACCACCATCATGGTTGCCTGTGTGGCCATTGGTGTAGGTGTGGATAATTCAATTCACTTTCTTATCCAGTTCCAAAGACAGCGGGCAATCCTGGGAGACAATCCAGACAGGGTTATTCCGGAGACCATGGCAGTTGCCGGGAGACCGATCTTCCTAACCACCCTTTCAATTGTGTGCGGTCTCTTTGTTCTTACACTTTCATCATTTAAACCCATAGCCTTTTTTGGTTACTTGATCTCCGGAGCCTTACTAAGCACCCTTTTTGGAACCCTGTTTATTCTTCCCGCATGCCTCTCCCTCTTCTGGAAGAGATACAGAGTCAGGGGAAACCGGTGACTCGAGAGCTTATGGAGAAGAGGGCCCGGCTCTTTGAAGAAACAAGAGGGTTTTTTAAAAACCAGGGATACCTGGAGGTAGACACTCCCCTTCTCGCTCCATACCTGATCCCTGAATCATCTATAGAGATTTTTAAAACCGATCTCCTTTCTCCCTACAGGAAAAATAAAGAACTTTACCTTATCCCTTCCCCAGAAATCTGGATGAAGAGGCTTCTTGTGCAGGGAAGCGGTAATATCTTCCAAATAACAAAGAGCTTCCGAAACTGGGAACAAACCGGAAGGCTCCACGAGAATGAATTCACCCTCCTGGAATGGTATACCCTGGAGGCGGATTATAAGTTTTCCATGGAGATTACCGAGGATTACTTATCTGCAACAGCTTTCCTCTCCGACAATCCGGATATGTTTAAAAAACCCTTTCTGCGACTAAGCATGCAGGAAGCCTTCCTTGAAAACACTGGGCTGGATTTGGAAAAACTTCAGGACCGGGAACACCTGTTTGAAAAAGCCAGAGAGTTAGATTTAAACCCTCAGAACGAGGACACTTGGGAAACCCTTTTCCACAGGATCTTTGTTTCACTGGTGGAACCTCGGCTTCCCCAGGATAAGCCTCTATTCCTGTATGATTATCCAACCCAGGCACCCTGTCTGGCCAAGAAGATTCCTGGAACTCCGTGGGTGGAGAGATGGGAGCTTTATATACATGGTGTCGAACTTGCAAATTGTTTTACCGAGGAGACAGACCGGGAGGCTTTAAGGGAATACTTTTCCAGGGAAGGTTTGGCAAAGGAAAAAGCAGAGGTAAAACACAGCCTAGATCCCCTTTTCCCCGAACTTTTCCCTAAAGGATTTCCAAAGACCTCTGGTGTAGCCCTGGGTTTTGACCGCCTTCTTATGCTGCTTACAGATACCCCCTCCCTGGGGGGGGTGATTTTCTTTCCATTATCTGATATTGTGGAATCATAATTCTTTTACAAGGATGGATATAAAGGAACTCTATGATAAAAGCTGGCGCAATTGATAAGGGAACATTCCTTCTTATAAAGGAGGATCCCTACGTAGTAGTGGAGCGGGAATTCGTGAACCCCGGGAAAGGGGCCGCCTTTGTCCGTTTAAAATTAAAAAATCTGAGAACCGGACAAGTTCTTAGACCTTCCATGAAGACTCAGGACAATGTGGAGGAGATCCAGGTAACAGATAAGTCCTGTCAGTATCTCTACAATGATGGTGAATCCCTTCACTTTATGGATACCGATACTTTCGAACAATTCGAGGTTCCTGTAGCCTCTTTCGAGGATAAGGTTCTTTTTATGAAGGACGGACAATCCTATAAGGTGGTGGTATGGGAGAATGAGCCTCTCGATATAAAACTGCCGTTAAAGGAAATCTATGTGATCACCGAGGCGGAGGAAGCAATAAAGGGAGATACTGTTACAGGGGCAACAAAAACCGTAACCGTAGAGACCGGGCTGACTGTTAAGGTTCCCATTTTTATTAAACAGGGAGAAAAGATCCTTGTTAATACAGAAACCCGGGAGTATGTGGAAAGGGTTAACACCTAAAAATCTTTCCAAGTATTGCAAAAGGTAAAGAGATTAAAGGGAAGAGAGAAATTGCCTAATTTGATTTTGCTGAAGAATATATTTTCTAAACTCTGTAAAATATTCGGAACAATCTTTTCTTCCACTTAAACAAACCTTTCTGATTATCTCTCGGTACTGTTTTCCAGAATATTCACAATATTCTCCGGATTCTCCTCAAACTCAATAAACAGTTTTATCCGTTTAAAGACCTCGTGGTTGGCTATAAAAACCATTACTACCTCAGGATCAAATTGGGTACCTGAAGCCTCGGTTATGATCTTTACAGCCTCTTCATGGGCATAAGCTTCCTTGTAAGGTCTCTTACTCGTAAGAGCGTCGTAAACATCCGCCACGGCAACGATTCGTGCAGAAAGGGGAATCTCCTTTCCCTTAAGACCCTCAGGATACCCGGTGCCGTCCCACCTCTCGTGATGGTAGTAGGCAATCTCCTTTCCCATGGTAAGAAAGGACTTCTGCTTTAACTTTTTATCCACAGTCAAGAGGGCATCGCCCCCTAAAACTACATGGGTTTTTATTCTTTCATATTCCATTGGATCTAGTTTTCCCGGTTTTAATAGTATATGGTCCTCTATTCCCACCTTCCCGACATCATGCAGGGTCGAGGAGAGACAGAGATCCTCCATGTATTGTTCTGTAATATAATCCTTATACTCGGGCAGATCCTTAAGAAACAGGGCCAGAACCCTGGTATATTCCCTGATCCTCTCCAGGTGCTTTCCTGTATCCTTATCCCTATACTCGGTTAGATGAGCAAAACCCAATATTGCCGCTTCCTGGGTATCCTTTATCTCCAGCAAGGATTCCCGCAGTTTTGTTTCCAGTCTTACCCTCTCAGTAAGATCCTTTTCCACCACAGAATAGGCGACTACCTCGCCCGAGGAATCCTTAATTGCCGTGTAGGAGGCATAGGTATAGATGAGAGATCCATCCTTGCGGCGCCTTGGGACCTCGGATTCTATATATCTTCCCTCATTCTGATCCACCAGGGACATTATCCTGGCAAAAGAGGGGTGGGATTTATCCCTTTTAAAAACCAGATCAAACTGTTCCCCTACAATCTCCTCCCATTTATATCCATACTCCTTTTCTGCTGCGGCATTAAGATTAAGGATGTATCCCTTTGGGTCAACAATTATAATGGAGGAGATAATGGTGTCGAAAAGAATTGTAAAGTTTCTTTCGGAAATCAACAACCTAGATTCAATATTCTTTAGATAGGTTACATCCTTGAATTGGGTTGTATAACCCGTTACTGTTCCCCTTTCATCCCTGATTACCCAGGATGTATCCAGCACCCTTTTTATCTTTCCCTGGCCTGAATAAATATGGGTTTCCAGATTGTAAACATTTTCCTGCTCTAAAAGCCTTTGGAGCTTATCCTCCAGATCATCCCGGTAAACATAAACCTCCTCTATTTTAGGCAGATTTTCACTTATGGGGATCTCCAGCAGGTTATAGAAAGCCGGATTGGCCAGTTTTATATCTCCATTTAAATTAACAGTAAGAATTGCATCCCCAATATTATTAAAAACCAGCTCATAGTTTCTTTTTAATTTAAATAATTCTAAATTCTCATCCTGCAGATCCGGTTTTATTCTTAAGAGATTGTAATAACCTTTCTGGCTGGAGATACTAAAGGAGGCACAACGGAATCTCTGAAGCTGGCCATGGGAATTGGGGATAAGAGCAATTCTTTCTCCCTGCAGCATCTTATCCGCATCCAGAAACCGGAGAAGATCCTGCTCCCTGTCAAAAACCTCCTTGCTCTTCCAGTCTATTAACCGGAGCAATACCTCGTTAAAAAATAGAATCTCCTTTTTCTGACTTAAAATAAGGAAGCCGTCGGCTATCTCTTCCATTATTTTTATAATTACATCTGAAAAAATCGTAGGATACTCCTGGAAGAAAAAATAATAGTCTGGCGAAATTATAGCTAAGGAATCTAGGTAATGTAAACACTCTTCCTGCTGTTTTTAGTGTAATATTCTTGGTCTAATGATCTCTTTTATAACTCCCTGGTTAAAAACCTATTAAAAAACCTTGACAACTGGAAAATACCGTAAAACAATGTACATAGATCGGAATTAAACAAAAAGGCGTATTATGAGCATAAATGCCTATAGAGTAAGTAAATACTTACTAGACAAAATGAGGACCTTCGGACTCTGGTTACTGCTCATAATCCATTTTCCAAAGGAGGAAAAATTATGGTTAAAAAAAGATTTTTTCTGCTGGGTCTTTCTCTTCTTCTTATTCTTTTAATTATCCTTACAGGTTGTCAAAAGAAGGAGGAACCAGTGGCAGCAGCTCCGGAACCGGCGCAGAAATTTGTTACCATCGGTACCGGAGGTCTTACCGGAGTTTACTATCCCGTAGGAGGAGCAATAAGCAGGATAGTAAACGCACAGTACGACAAGTATAAAATAAAGGCCACAGTTGAATCCACCGGAGGATCAGTTTTCAATATTAATGCAGTCCTATCCGGCGATATTGAGTTCGGCATAGCCCAATCGGACAGACAGTATGAAGCCTGGGAGGGAAAGGGAGACTGGCAAGCCAAGGGACCTCAGAAGGATCTGCGGGTTGTATGCGCCTTGCATCCGGAATCTATCACCCTTATGGCTGCAGAGGATGCAGGCATAAAAACAATCTATGACCTTAAGGGAAAAAGAGTAAATATTGGTGATCCAGGATCAGGAAACCGGGGAAATGCCATAGATGCCCTGACCAATGCAGGACTTAACTGGGAAACGGATATAAGGGCTGAGCAACTTAAGGCGGTGGAATCGGCAAAACTTCTGCAGGACGGCAGGATAGATGCCTATTTCTATACCGTAGGACACCCCAATGGTTCAGTTATGGAGGCTACGGCAGGAACAAGAAAGGTCAGATTTGTCCCCATCGAGAATGTGGATAATCTTATAGCCCAGTATCCCTTCTATGCAAAGAGTATAATCCCCATAGCGATGTATCCAAATGCAACAAACACCTCGGATGTGGTTACCTATGGAGTAAAAGCGACCCTTGTAACCTCCGCAAAGGTGCCGGAGGAGGTGGTGTATGCAGTAACAAAGGAGATGTTTGAAAATCTGGAGGAATTCAAGGCTCTACACCCATCTCTGGCTGTTCTTACCAAGGAGAATATGCTGGAAGGGAATCCTGCTCCCTACCACGACGGAGCCCTCAGATATTTCAAAGAGGCAGGTCTTATTAAATAGGTACCAGCCCTTCTACCTCCGGGGGAGCATGAGGATATTCTGCTCATGATTCTCCCAAAAATTAAAATAGAACCCGGCAGAATTCTGCCGGGTCTGTTATTAAAAAAGGAAGAATACAAGTGAAGGATGATTACACCCTTTCCGAAGAAGCCAGAGAGGCAAAGAGAATTGCAGAGGAAGCGGAACTGGGAATAAAGCAGCTTTCCGGTGTTTCTGCCTATCTTATCCCTATAATCGCCGCAGCCTGGTCTCTGTTTCAGCTCTCCTTGGCCTCTATACTGATGCTTAACAGTGTTTATATCCGCGCCATCCATCTGACCTTTGCTCTTGTCCTGGTTTATCTTAGCTATCCGATGTTTCGCAAACCAAAAAAATTCCGTTTTCTGGCCTATCTTTCAAAGCGGGAGGGTATTACGGTTCTTGATATCACCCTGGCGGTGGTGGCAGCCCTGGCAGCCTCCTATATAGTGATTGACTATCTGGGACTGGCTACACGGCAGGGAGCCTTGATTCCCAGGGACGCTGTAATTGGAACAATCCTGGTAATCCTTGTTCTGGAAGCAGCCAGAAGGTCCCTCGGGCCGGTTCTGCCCGTGGTAGCCATTGTATTTATTCTTTACAGCTTTTTCGGCCCTTATATGCCGGGAGTACTGGCATTTAAAGGGGTTTCGCTGAACAGGTTTATCGGGCAGATTACTGCCTCTACAGAGGGGATCTATGGAATTCCCCTGGACGTTTCTGCCACTATTGTCTTCCTTTTCGTGCTTTTCGGCTCAATGCTGGATAAGGCAGGAGCGGGAAGATACTTTGTGGAAATAGCCTTCAGCCTTCTGGGAAGATTCCGAGGAGGGCCTGCAAAGGCTGCGGTGTTAGCCAGTGGTCTTACAGGCATGGTTTCCGGCTCCAGTATTGCCAATGTTGTAACCACTGGAACCTTCACTATTCCTATGATGAAAAGTGTGGGGTATCCCGCCTACAAAGCCGGTGCAGTAGAGGTTGCCTGCAGCACCAATGGACAGCTTATGCCGCCGGTTATGGGAGCTGCTGCCTTTATAATAGCAGAGTACTGTAATATAGAGTATTTTGCCGTTGTCCGGGCTGCCTTTATTCCCGCGGTGGTATCCTACATTGCCCTAATGTATATAGCTCATCTTGAGGCCTGCAAACTTGGGCTGCGGGGTTTAACCAAGGAGGAGACCCCGAAATTCGGCCCAACCTTTATAAAGGGGTTGCACTATCTTATTCCCATCGCCCTTCTCATCTACGAACTTGTGGTGGTAAGGCATTCTCCGCAGCTTGCCGTCTTCCGGGCAATTTT
>Ga0067045_1031713_pt1 | contig 11630 bp, 12 predicted proteins | sample TerdegcTABiofilm_FD_59184 | JGI IMG/M metagenome (GOLD analysis project Ga0067045, IMG submission 59184) | Combined Assembly of (Gp0054472, Gp0054536) Wastewater bioreactor microbial communities from Singapore -Terephthalate degrading...
AGCGCCAAAGTTGATGCACAGAAGAAGTACATAGGATATCGAGCCTATGTGATTATTGTAAAAGACTAGCACCTAAATCCTATTTGAACAAGGTCAAAAGGAAATATGTCCCACAGCCGAAAAAAATAGGGAAAATATGGAAAAGAGAAACATTTTCATTTCATAGTCTCCAAGATAAGATCTTAGTGCCAATCTAGATTTTTCTACATATTTTCAATTATTTCCAAACTAATTCTCAAGATAATAGATTCGATTTTTAGGTTAAGTATAGAAAGGTGAATAATAAAAAAATAAAATATTGTTCATAATTTAATATTCATATATTTTTTCTTTTTACATAAAACAGAATGAACACTAACAATGCACCTATTGTTGGTGCCATATAAGAAGGCCCTAAGTCACTACTGTTAGGCATATCCGGGATAACATATGTTCCGGTGTAGCAATCTTTGGTGTTTCCACACATAGCTTGTTTTAGTTTGTCGAAATCGATGCGAGCCTTAGAATAATCTCCTATATTGTAGTAAGACATGCCCCTATAATAGAGCGAAGGAAGATCATCTGAAACTATTTCCAAGGCTTTAGTATATTTGTTTATTGCCATATTATAATTTTCCATTTCATAATAAATCCATCCCATACTCGAATAAGCATGGTAGTGATAGGGCTCAAGTTCAGTGGCTTTATTAAAATCCTCAATGGCCTTACCGTAATCTTTGTTTTCATACGCTAATCCACGCCAATAATAGTAATCAGCATTGTATGGATCCAGCTTTATGGCCTTGGTGAAATCCTCAATAGCATATTGCATATTCTGTTCCTCATTCCCGTATAAGAGGTAAAAATACAAAAGCCCCCTCCTCCAATAGTGGTGGGGATTGTTCGGCTCATAACTAATTGCGTTGGTGAAGTCCATTATCCCCTTCTTGTATCCCTCATCGTAGTATCCATAACTATAATATCGTTCCAATGGAAAAAAATAATAATCATACCAATAGTCTGAAAACTGTCCCTTCTTAATTGTATTTCTTGATAGTTTATAGTATTTTGTATAATCCTCTATGGATTTAACATAGTTTGCCTTACTGGCGTAAGAAGCACTTCTCTTGTAATAATTCATTCGATTGTAGGGTTCCAGATCAATGGCTTTTGTGTAGTAATATATTGATTTGTCATAATCTCCTTGATTATAGTAATATGCTCCAAGCTCCGAATAATCTTCTGCGTTTTCTGTTCTTACATAATTACTTGGAAATAATAAAATGATAATTGAAAGAGTAAAAATAATTTTCTTTTTCATTAATATTTCCACCTCTAAGAATTATATTGCAACTATTGTCTTTTCCCATATATAAAAATATTGCTTTTCCATTTTATATTTGGCCCTAAATCTTTACCCTCTAATTTGGCCTTAAAAATTAGCCCTCGTTCTGCAAGTATAATTTACATTCAAAAAAATCCCTTTTGCAGTAATTATTAGTTTAGTGTTGGCCTTAAAATTACATTAATTTCTTTTTTATTATTTTAGTTGTTTTCCAATTCTCCATCCTTCCCTGTAAAACAATATAGTCACCGCCACAGGCTTATTTGATACTTAAATGGTGTTGACATGACAGATGAAGATCCTAAAAAAGAGCCTGATTCTGATTTTCTAATTGAAATACTTTCTGATGTAGAGGGGTTCATAGGCGATGACGGGAGGACATATGGCCCTTACAGCGAAGGCCAGATAGTTAATGTTCCCAAATATGCAGCCAAGGCTTTTGGTCTAATTCTCAAGAACGGTTTTGCCAGGGTATATGATATCCTGCCCGAGTATGTTGATGTCAATCCCCTTTTCGACCAGGCCATAAAGTATTTTTACTTTGGCCTCAATGTAATCCCACTTAGAGAAAAGGGCAAGATATCTATCATCCCTTGGAAAAAATATCAAATTGAAAAGATAGATCTAAGAGATGTAGACAGGTGGTGGAGCCAGTGGCCTAATGCTAATATTGGCATTGTCACAGGTTCAATCAATAGGCTCCTGGTGCTGGATATTGACGGTGAAGAGGGGCGCCAATCGCTAAAGATAGCATCAAAAGACATGCCAATGAACACAGCAATTGCAAGGTCTAGCCGAGGGAAGCACTACTACTTTAGGGCCAATAGGATATTTGGTACTTATGTTGGAATACTTCCAGGTGTTGATGTAAGGTGCGAGGGAGGGATTATTGTTGCACCTCCTAGCATTCATGCCTCTGGTAAGACCTATACATGGGAAAAATCAATCCTTGATGTTGATCTAGAGGATACGCCAAAATGGCTATCTGAGATACTTTCAGAGAAAGAAGCTAAAGATAGGGCCAAAGAAGCAAGGATACCTTTAGGGAAGAGGAATTCTGAGCTCACAAGGATATCCGGAGTATTGAGAAACAGGGGGTTATCCCCTGATGCCGTTAGGAACACAATATCAAGGATCAATCAAACACAGTGTGAGGAGCCTCTCGACCAAGGGGAAGTGGACAGGATAACGACAGACTTCCCAAAGAACACATTTGCCATGACCGATCTTGGGAACTCTGAAAGGCTGATCTATCACTATGGGGATGTCATAAGGTACTGCCACCTCTGGAAGAAGTGGATCGTCTGGGATGGAAAACGTTGGCTAAAGGATGATAGTGGCGCTATATACAGGCTTGCCAAAGACACCGTAAGGAGCATAAACGCAGAGGCTGCCATAGAGCAAGATTATTCCAAAAAAGGTGAAATATCAAAGTGGGCGTTTTTGTCAGAAAGCTCCTATCGCATTGAAGCGATTGTAAAGCTTTCAACAAATGAGCTACCAATATCGCCTGATGATCTTGATCAGGATGTGTGGTTTCTAAATGTTGAAAACGGCATAATAGATCTAAGGACAGGAGAGTTCTCTGAAGATCACCTAAAGGAGAAGTTCATCACAAAGCTTGCCAATGTCAAGTATGATCCGGATGCGAAGTGTCCCTTGTGGGAGAATTTCCTCCATGAGATCTTTGAGGGAAACTTGGAGCTAATCGATTACATCCAGAAGGCCATAGGGTACAGCATGACTTCTGACGATAGGGAGCAGGTCCTTTTCTTTCTCCACGGCCTGGGCCAGAATGGTAAGACCACATTCCTGAATATAATCATGACGATGCTCGGCGAGTATGCCAAGGATGCGGACCCATCCACCTTCATGGACAAGAAGTTTGACGGTGGCCCTAAAAATGATGTTGCAAGGCTAAAGGGGGCTAGATTTGTAAGGTCATCAGAGATTGCAGAAGGCAAATACCTAGATGAAGACTTCATAAAGAGGGTGACTGGCCATGAAGGCCTTACTGCTAGGTTTCTATATGGAGAGATATTTGACTTTGCCCCGAAGTTTAAGCTTTGGATGATCTCAAATAACAAGCCAACTATCAGGGGAAGCGACTTTGCCATATGGCGAAGATTGATGACTATCCCTTTCAACTATCGTGTGCCAAATGAGAAGAGGGACAAAACCTTGGAAGCAAAGCTCGATAGTGAGCTTCCTGGCATCCTGAACTGGGCCATAAAAGGATGTATGAAGTGGCTCTCGGAAGGGCTAAATCCTCCAGAAATTGTTGTCCTTGCAAACACTGAATACAAGGATGAGATGGATCCGTTGAAAGACTTTCTTGATGATGTATGCAATATCGGTGTGGTAAATAAGATCCCAGCGGGGGAGCTTTATGCAGCATATAGAACTTATTGCTACTGCATGAGGACTGAGACCATCTCTCAGCAGTCCTTTGGCAGGAGATTGTCCCAGCTTGGCCTTAAGAAATCAAGGGAGTTTGACGGCAGGTACTGGGAAGGCATAGAGATCAACAAGGCTAGATTTGAGCTTTTGCAGAAGAGCTACAAGGGTGAGTTTCCTGCTTAGTTTTTATGACGCTATGACGGTTATGACGCTTTTTTCTATTAAAACTTATATTAGGAAAATTTACTTTAAAAGTTTTGTAAATTGGCATAAAACCGTCATAAGCGTCATGGAAGGGGAGAAGGTGAGGGAATAGCAAGGAATCTCATCGAGTACAGGGCGTATGTAGGGGATGATGAGCTGCCATGCGTCAGACAGATCTATGGATACACGCTCATGGAGGCTGATGAAGGAGAAACTATAGAGAATATTCTAGGCGAGAAAGGGAAGTATGCAATTCTGGAATATGGGGAAGATCCCTGCTGGAACTATGAATTCGTTCTATATGTTTCTGACAGCCTCCCAATCTTAAGGCCGATTTTTGATATTCTATGCATTGAGTGCGATAAGGATCTCACCAGTTCAATGACATATACCAACTTCCTGATCCTCTCTTTGTGGAAGAGCAAGGACATTAATGATATGGACAGGAGCAATAAGGAAGCTTAATCTTAAGGCCAAATAGATTATAATTAGACTTTATTTTAGAAAATCTATTCTATTAATTAAAATATGGTAAAAATGGCCTAATATCAATACGCATTTGTTTTATAAAGAAGTGCGGGAGCTGGGATTTGAACCCAGGAAGACCTACATCACAGGGTCCTAAGCCCTGCACCTTTGACCAGGCTCGGCAACCCCCGCTTGATAAATATATCAAACCTTATAATTTTGTGACCCTTATAAGTTTAACGATAATTGATACGACAATTAAATACAGTGAATCTTTTATATTAATCTAAATAATTTATTAGTAGGTGTGACAGATGGAACATTTAATGGCGGATAGGGCTAAAGATATTTTAGGAATAATGAAGGTATATTCAATTGACCCACTTGAAGTTAAAAATTGTAGTTTCCCCGGACATAAAGGGACAGATGTTGGGGATAGTAGCATAGGTTTTTTAGAACATACAGGAGACAAAAATATCTACTCAGTATATTCTGTTCATTATTGCAGGCATCACAGAAATATCAGTATTGCAGAAATCGAAAAGAGATTAAAGGAGAAGATTAAGGGTATAACTGAAGATAAAGGTTCCATTCTTATTACAAAAATAAAAATTGATCCCGACAGTTTTCCAAAAAAAGACATTCAAGGGAAGATTTTAAATTTAGATGATGCAACTCCTATTCTAATAAATAAGGGAAATTTAGGTTTTCTAATGAATATGTCACCTGAATCAAAGACGATGACATTAAATTCAGTTATTGATAAAATATTAAATCTAGAGATTGAATTTGACATTGCATGGGAGGAATTCTAAATTTGAAGAAAACGAAAATAGTCTGTACTATCGGACCAAGTGTTTCTAATTATGAAATGTTAAAAAAACTTGTCTTGAGTGGAATGGACGTAGCAAGATTAAATTTTTCTCATGGAACCCACTCTGAACATCTTAAAATAATCAATACTATAAAAGAAGTATCAGAAGATACTAATAAAAAAATTGGAATTCTATTAGATACAAAAGGTCCTGACATTAGAATTGGAGAACTTGAAAAAACGGTACATATCAATTGTGGAAATGAGTATATTTTCTCAGTTAAAAAAGTAAAAGACGTTATTCCTTTACAACTAGACATATCTCCTTATTTAAAAATAAATGATAAAGTTCTAGTTGATGACGGCACTCTTATTTTTTCTGTTGTTGGTATAGAGAATCAAGAAATTCATTTAAGGGCTTTAAATGAAGGAAATCTAAGACCAAGGGTAAGCATTAATATACCTGGTGATGATTACTGTCCTCCCGCAGTTACAGATAATGATATTCTTGATATAAAATTTGGAGTAAAAAATGAAGTGGATTTCATTGCACTCTCCTTTGCATCTACTAAAGTCGACGTATTAAAGGCTAGAGAGATAATAAAAGAAGAGAAGGGAGAACAATGGATTATATCCAAAATTGAATCCAATGTTGGTATTAACAATATTGATGATTTAATTGAATATTCAGAAGGAATAATGGTTGCAAGAGGAGATCTTGGAGTTGAAATAGATCTATCAAGAATACCTAGTGTTCAACGTTCAATTATAGAAAAATGTAATGTTAAAGGAAGACCTGTGATAGTTGCCACACAGATGCTAAATTCTATGATAGAAAATCCTAGACCAACAAGGGCGGAAGTTGAAGATATTGCAAGTGCAATATACAGTGGTGCAGATGCAGTTATGCTTTCTGGTGAAACCGCTATCGGAAAGTATCCAGTAGAAAGCGTTGAGATGATGGTCAAGGTTGCAATCGAAACAGAAAAAGAATTGAAATCAAGGTCAGAATATGGCCCATCAAAAAGAGTAACTGATGTAATATCTTCTTTAGTTGCAAAAGCAGTATTGTTATCCGATGCAAAGGCAATTGTTACTTCAACTAGATCAGGCTACACTGCATGCATGGTTGCTAGGCACAAACTTTCTGTTCCAACGTACGGAATGACCAATAATGCTGCGACTGCAAGAAAACTATCAATTGTTTGGGGAATAAATGAAGTCTATTTAGAAAAAAATAAAGGCGGAATTTCTGAATCGGTTATGCATGCTGCAACTTTTCTGAAAAAAGAAGGTTTTGAGGATAAAGACCTTTTCATTTTTACTGCAGGCATAAGTAACTCAAAACTTCCAAGAACAAATCTATTAGAAATAAGAGAAATAGGAGAAGTTCTATCTTCTTGATAAAAGCATTAAGAAGAATGTGACTACTAAGGCAAACAGGGTAATCACTAAAACTACTTCTTGGATATAGAATAAACTAGATTTTGTTTTTACTTCGGGTATATTTTGGATAGATACCCCAGAATTATTATTTTCATTTGTTATTACTTCAGTACTATTTATATCTAAAGCTGTTTTGGTTTGAGAAGGTCCTTCAATTTTGAGTTTTAATGGAAATTTGAGAAATGATGTTTTATCGTTGGTATCTTTTATTTCAAGATTGATAAAAACAGTATATTCGCCCGGGGATTCTGGAATCTTAGTTATTATAATCTCTTTCTTAGTTAATGATTGAATTGGGCCAACCTCTTCAGTATAGTCAAATGAAAACAGATTACCTTCTTGATTTAATATAACATAAGAACTCTTCACTGCTGAACCTTTATTAACAAAAAATATGGGTAGTGTATATGGAACTTGATTGACGGTCAGATCTCTTGGTTTAATATCTATTATAGGTGACATAGCCCCCTCAACTTTAAAAGGGATCTCGACTAAAAATCCTTCTGAGGTATAATCACATTTTAATCCTGAGCAAAAAACTTGATATGAGTATTGTGTATTAGCTTTTAGGTAATAATTACCTCTTTCAATATTTTTTACAGTATAACTAACTTTTTCATTTATTTTTTGTCCTGGTTGTATTTCACCATAAAAAAATTTATTCTTGGAGAATTCAAAAAATTCATCTTTTAGATAGATGTAAACAGCTTTCAGATTACTGTTACTAGTATTATCAAAAGTTATTGTAAATTCACCACTACCTCCTGAATAAAAAGTAGGTGTTTGGGTAAAGTATATCTTAAGTTTCTCATTTGGTGCTGTTATACCTGATATTGAAAAAATGCTAAGAATTATAAAACTTATAAAGATAATAGCATGGACTTTTCTCATATAATAAATAGTTAATAGAATATCTTAAAAGCTTTATTCTTATAAGTTATTTGATGATCGCAAATAAATTCGATTATTTTGAGGTTCCAGCAGACATAGGTGTTAGAGTATGGGGAAACAGTATAAATGAAATATTCATGAATGCCGCTTTAGCTGTCACTAATTTAATGATTAATCCAAAATATATTGAAAAAAAAATATTAAAGGAAATTGAAATTATTGGAAATGACTTATCTTCACTATTGGTAAATTGGATTACTGAAATTTTAGTTATAAGAGACAGCGAAGAGATTTTATTTTCTTCATTTGAAATTGAGATTTCAAGGGACCAAAAATCATTAAATGCAAAAGCTTGGGGAAATTACATTAAAGGAATTCCTTTAGAAATGGACATAAAGGCAATTACGTATTCTATGTTTAAATTTGAAGAAATAAATGAAAATAATTTTTATTTGCAATTTGTTTTAGATATATAAATGATTTTATAATAAATAAATTAATCATTTATATTGATTTTATAAAAAATTGAATTTTAATAAAGAAAATTTTTAAGATAACAGAAATATTTATATATATGTGTACTATATTTTTATATTGGCGATATTATGGCTGAAGAATTAATTAAAAGAATATTAGTGCCCATAGATGGGTCTACAGCTTCTCAAAAAGCTTTAGACTACGCAGGATGGGTAGCAGGAAAGACTGGAGCTAGTATAACATTGCTCCATGTAATAGATGCAGATAAATTCAAATCTAACTTTGAAGCTATGGATAGATTCTTGCCAGAGTGGAAAGATAAAATCAAAGGAACAGATGATATTAAGAGATATTCTCCATTCTTTGAAGAAGAGTTAAGTTGCATGCTTGAAGATCCAGTTTGTAAGAGAGGTAATAATGTATTAAAAGAAATGGCCAAATATGCTGAAAAATATAAAGTAAAGCCAAAGACTATGCTTAAACTTGGAAGAGTAGTCGATACTATAGTTCAAGTAGCTGAAGATGAAAAAATTGATCAAATAATTGTTGGAAAAACTGGTCTTACAGGTATAAGGGCTATGATAATGGGCCACGTTGCTGAGAATGTAGCTAAGTATGCACCTTGCAGAGTAACAGTTGTGCCATAAATAATTATTTTTTATTTTAGATTATTTTTATTATTTTTAGTTACATTTAATTTAATGTAGGTACTCTTATATACTTTAAAATAATGTAATAAGTGATGGTAAATCAAATATTGTTAAATCCAGTAATTATAGTGCCTATTGCAGTTGCCATAATTTTCATTTTGGCAGGGATACGAGTAATTAAACAGTATGAAAGAGCGGTAAAGTTTAGACTAGGTGTATTCGTAGGAATATTAGAGCCGGGATTGAAATGGATAATACCTATAGTCGATAGAATAGAAAAAGTGGATCTAAGAGTTGTAACTGTAGATATACCTGCACAAGAAGTAATCTCAAAGGATAATGTTCCAATGAAAGTAAATGGTGTCTTGTTCTTCAAAGTCATCGACGCAGATAAAGCTATTCTTGAAGTTGAGCAATATAAATTTGCAATATCTCAGCTTTCACAATCTGCTTTAAGGGATATGGCAGGAAAATCAGACCTTGATACTATTCTTGCTAAGCGAGAAGAAATAGGGGAAAGAATAAGGGCTATTGTTGATGTTGAAACTGATCCTTGGGGAATCAAAGTAACTGACGTTAAAATTAAGGATATAGAGCTTCCAGACAATATGAAGAGAGCAATGGCTCACCAAGCTGAAGCTGAAAGAGACAGAAGAGCAAGAATAATTCTTGCAGAGGCTGAAGAACAGGCGGCTCAAAGATTAGCTAATGCAGGCGAAGTAATTGATAAATCACCGGCAGCATTAAAATTAAGATTATACCAAACATTGGCTGAAATTGCCTCAGAGAAGAATTCAACAATTGTCTTCCCATTTCCAGAAGAGATGATGGAATTCATCAGAAATAAAAATGATACGAAAAAATAAGTCAGATGCACATGGAATTTGAAATTGGCAGAGAATATGAGGTAGTCAAAAGGGGCAGTTCTATATCTTGGGTAGAGATAGATAGTTGTTGTGAATTTAAAACAGTAACAAAAGACCTTGAGATTGGGGATATAGTAAAATATCTAGGAAAAATAGATTTTCCTGGATGTGATGTTTCATACGATGTCTTTGAAATTGACCATAAAGAAGGAATATTTTGGCCCAATCAGTTCGGCAGTGCAAATAAAGATTATTTCAAAAAATTTTAATAATTTTCTTTTTTAAAATGACAATATACTTAAAAGTCGATAATCAGAAATATTTTAATTAGTGGTATAAATGGAATATTTTCAAAAGAATAGATTACTAAAAAAAATTGCATATAAATTTGCCAGACAAAGAGCAGAACAAATATTTATTTTAATTGAAGAGTTTCTTAATAAAAAAGAAATTATATTGGATATAGGTTGTGGCAGCTGTAATATTGTTGAAATTCTAAACCAAAATAATTATAATGTTGTATCTCTTGATATAAAAAATCTAAGTATTATAGATGAAATCAAGCCTATTTTATACAACGGTACAAATATGCCTTTTAAAGAAAATGCATTTGATTTAAGTATTATTCTAACTGTTCTACACCACACAGACAGACAAGACGAAGTCATCAAAGAAGCAATGCGTGTTACAAAGAGGAGAATACTTATAATAGAGGATATTTACAACAACATAATTGACAAGTTGGTAACACAGATTGTTGATAGTTTAATTAATCTTGAAATAAGAGGCCATCCTCATTCAAATAGAAATGATCAAGAATGGAAAGATTATTTTAAAAATCTTGGATTAAAAATATCGAAAACTAAATATCCAAATAGATATCTTGTATTCAAACCTGTTATTTATGAATTAGAGAAATATTAATTAATTTTTTGCCCCAAGATATTCAAGTACTTCTTTTTCATAATCTTTTGTAACTCTTAAAGTAAGAACATCACCTTCTTCAATCATAGTATCCGCTCGAGGAGAATTTAGGTATTTATCCCCTCTTTTTATATAAATTATAAAAGCCCCATAATTTTCTCCCAGTCTTGTTTCTCTAATAGTTAAGCCTTTGACTCTTGATTCACCGTTAATTATAACACTGATAAATTCACTTGTAATATCCCCCTCTTCAGTCATAGAATCCATAAAATCAATGATATATGGCCTAGTAAGAGACTCTGCCATAATCTTAGCCCCAATATCATCTGGCAATATTACTCTGTTAGCACCAATTCTATAGAGCTTTTCTTTTACTTTTTCAGAAGACCCTCGCGCAACAATATGAATATCAGGATTCATAGCCCTAGCCGTAATCACAATATAGACATTTTCAGCATCGTCAAGAATAGTTGTAACTAGTCCCTTAGCTTTAGTTATTCCTGCTTCCATTAGGATTTTTTCATCTGTTGCATCTCCTTGAATGAAGGGAATTTTTGTAAGCTTAATATTCTCACACGATTGCTTATTTTTCTCTATTACAACGATATCAAATTTTTTAGAATCTCTTAATCTTTTAGCAATTCTTTCACCCACATTTCCATACCCACAAATGATGTAATGATTTTTTAGTTTCTTTAATTCAGATTCCATTTTTCTTCCCCCATAGATATTCTTTAATTCCCCTTCAACAATAAAATTAACAATAAAGGTAAGAGTGTATATCACAATGCCTATCCCCCCAAACATTATAAATATACTAAATAGTCTACCGCCGTTTGATTCAGGATGAATATCTCCATAACCTACGGTAGTAATAGTAGAACTTGTTAAATAGATAGATTCTACTAAAGATAAATTTTCAAGAAAGTGAAATCCAATAGTTCCAATAAGTAACAAAACTATTGGTCCAATTAAAACAAAAATAAACTTTTTACCCATAAAATATTTATTCCATCCATATATATAAATTTATTATACAGATATTTAGGCATAAGTTTTTTAATTAGATAATATATTTTTATTTTATGCCTAGGGCCAGAAAGAAAAGATGCATTTATGTGGATACAAAAGCACGATATTTTAAACCAAGAGGCGTTCCACTTGAT
>Ga0067045_1031714_pt1 | contig 11628 bp, 9 predicted proteins | sample TerdegcTABiofilm_FD_59184 | JGI IMG/M metagenome (GOLD analysis project Ga0067045, IMG submission 59184) | Combined Assembly of (Gp0054472, Gp0054536) Wastewater bioreactor microbial communities from Singapore -Terephthalate degrading...
AAAGATTAAAATTGCCGGATATAAATATTCATTTGGATGAGTGGATCAATTTTGTAGAAAAAATTAAAAATCCATCTGATAATGTTAAAATTGCAGTTTGCGGAAAATATGTTGAGAATAAAGACGCATACAAGAGTATCTCCGAAGCATTTGTTCATGCCGGTGCAGAAAATGGTGTTAAGGTGGTTGCAGATTTTATTAGCTCAGAAGAAATTGAAGATAAAGGAGCTGAGTCGATATTACGTGATTATCATGGTTTATTAATTCCAGGTGGTTTCGGTGAAAGAGGAATTGAAGGAAAGATTGCTGCAATAAAATATGCGCGGGAAAATAAAATTCCGTTCTTCGGCATTTGTCTCGGTCTGCAATGTGCCGTAATTGAATATGCAAGGAATGTATGCGGAATAAAAAAAGCGAACAGTGCTGAGTTCACAAAGAATAATAATTTTAATGTTATCCATATTATGCCGGAACAAATTAAGGTAAAGATTAAAGGGGCATCGATGCGTCTTGGCGCATATCCTTGCATGCTTAAGAAAAAGACACTCGCTTTTGAAGCTTATAAAAAACCAAAAATTTCTGAACGTCACCGTCATCGTTATGAAGTAAATAATAAGTTCAGATTGCAACTGGAAGAATCCGGTATGATTTTCAGCGGGTTATCGCCTGATGAAAAATTAGTTGAGATGATTGAGATTAATAATCATCCATGGTTTGTTGGATGCCAGTTTCATCCTGAATTAAAATCTCGTGCCACAAATGCTCATCCATTATTTAGAGATTTTGTTAAAGCCGCATTTGAATATTCTAAAAGGGATAAACAGAATTGAAAAAATCAATCTCGATATTATTACTTTTCTTCATTCTCTCAATTAATTCAGTATCATCCCAATCATTGCAGTCATTGGTAAATCAGGGCATAGCAAAAGCATACAACATGGAATTGGATGCTGCAGAAAAAATTTATGATCGCATTATCGATTTATATCCGGATGATCCTCATGGATACTATTTAACTGCTCAGATTTATTACTGGACTTTCCTGGGCTCAAAAGATAAAGGTGAGTATCAGGTGTTCACTAAATTTGCAGATCTTGCGCAAACAAAAATTGATAAAATTCTGGATAATGATGAAAAAAATGTTAAGGTACTTTATATAGCCGGTAATCTTGCTTTATTCAAAGCCATGGCAAATGCAGTAAATGAATCTTCTGTCGATGCGTTCTGGTCAAGCAAAAATGCAGTTAATTATTTTGAAAAAGCCATTCAGTTAAATCCTAAATTTTATGATGCTTATCTCGGCCTTGGTCTTTTTGACTATGCCATGAGCTTTGTCCCGGAATTTTTAAAGTGGGCAGTTAAGTTAACCGGACTAACCTCCGACAAAGAAAGAGGTCTTAAATATATTAAGATAGCATTTAATCGTGGCACTTCCGAAACAACCGAAGCAGCATTCCATTTATCAAAAATTTACACAGATTATCTTGCTGATTATGATAGTGCGTATTACTTCATTCAAACAATTATTCCAAGGTATCCTAAAAATACTCTGTTCATTTATCAATATGCTGTTTCTTTAATAAAAGGGGGAGAATTAGACAGAGCTATACAACCTTTGAATACAGTTATCAGGTTGAATAATAAAAGATTTCCTCAAATAACAGCTCTGGCTCATTATAGAAAAGGGGAAATTTATTTTAAGAAAAATCAATTCAAATCAGCAATTAAGGAATATGAATTATTCCTAGATTTATATAAAGATCTGGACTTTACAGGAATAGCTGCATACAATATTGCGTTAAGTTACAAGATGTTAGGCCAGGATGATGATTATAAGAAATATATGAACTTAGCATCGGATGGTAACCCCGATGTTTTTGAAGATGCTTATGCTATGACAAAGAGCGAATACTTTTTAAAAAATGATATTGATGATATTGATTTGAAACTTGTTAAAATAAAAAACCTTATAGAGTATGGTAAGAATAGGATTGCATACGATTCTCTTAAAATATTATTACCTGTTATTGATAATGGTGATCAGAAAGCATTGGCACTGTTATTCCTAAGTGAATCTTCCTATAATCTGAATAAATTTGCTGAATCTATTCAAGCTGCAGAAAATATTTTATCACTCAAAATGAAAATTGAAAAATGGACTATTCCATTTTCTTACTATATGCAATCTAAATTGAATTGGAGAGTCGGTGCCAAAAATGATGCAAGGGAATTTTTAGTTAAAGCCGAGTCGGAAAATAAATATGAGTTTCAGGATTACATCCAATCACTAATAGAAAACCTAAAAAGGAAGTTGAAGCGGTTTTAGGTTAGACATTTCTCTTTTTTTGTTGGATTTCTTGGGTTTTTAATTGATTATTGATGCCGTTTTAGATAATTTTTTGCGCAAATTTGAAAAAATATGTTAAAAATTGTTGTTTTTGTTTCCGGAAGAGGTTCGAATCTAAAAGAAGTTTATTCTCAAGTTCCAAAAGATAAACTTAAAATTTCTGCGGTTGTTAGCGATAAAATTGATTGTGGTGGAATCAATTTTGCAAAAGAAGAAAATATTCCGGTCTATTTTGTTAGCGAAATGAGTAAGGAGGGATTTGTTGATTATAATTTCTTGATTAATGAGTTCCGGGGACTTGAAGTTGATTTAATTTTATTAGCCGGTTTTTTAAAAAAAATACCTGATCATTTTGTTGATGCTTTCGAAAATAAAATAATTAATATCCATCCGGCTCTTCTTCCAAAGTATGGTGGAAAAGGGATGTATGGAGTAAATGTTCATAAAGCAGTATTTGATTCTAATGATAAATTTTCCGGTGTCACTATTCATTTTGTTGATAAAATTTACGACAACGGTAAAATCATTTTACAAAAACAAGTTGATGTTAGTAATGCAAAAAGTTACGAGGATGTAGCTGAAAAAGTACTTGCGATTGAACACCAATTACTTCCTTATGTAATTGAAAAATTTTGCGACAATAAAATAAAATACGATGGCGGGGAAATTAGAATTATTGATTAAACTTTGGAGTAATTTTGAAGAAACGTGCATTAATCAGCGTGTCAGATAAAAGAAATATTTTAGAATTTGCAAAGGAATTATCACAATTAAATTATGATATATTAGCAACAGGAAACACAGCAAAGTTATTATTAGAAAATAATATTAATTGTATTGAAATAAGTGATTATACTTCTTTCCCCGAAATATTTTCCGGAAGAGTTAAAACTCTCAATCCAAAAATATTCGGCGGTATTTTGATGCGACTTAATAATCCTGTCGACTTAACTGAAGCAGAAGCTAATAATATTTTGCCTATCGAAATTGTTTGTGTTAATCTTTATCCTTTCCCGCAAGTTGTAAAAAGAAACGATATTTCTCATGAAGAGAAAGTTGAAAATATTGATATTGGTGGTCCAAGTTTAATACGCGCTGCTGCAAAAAATTATGAATATGTTTCAGTTCTTACAAATCCCAACCAATATGCCGAATTTATTAATCAGCTTAAGAATGGAAAGATAAATTTACAAACACGTAAGGAATTAGCTTACCAGGCATTTGCTTATACTTCGTATTACGATACATTAATTGCAAATTACCTCGAAGAAAAATTTCATATGCCTAAATCAGATTTGCGGCTTAATTACAGGTCATCCATAAATTTAAGATATGGCGAGAATCCTCATCAGAGCGCATACTTATTCGGTGATTCTTCAGATTATTTTGAAATCATTCACGGCAGAGAAGTATCATATAACAACATTGTTGATTTAACTTCTGCTGTTGATATAATCTCAGATTTAGGTAACAATGCATGTGTAATTGTTAAGCATACAAACCCATGTGGTGCAGCAATTGGGACCGAACCGGCTGATGCGTTTGACTTAGCTCTTTCAAGTGACCCAGTCTCTGCATTTGGTGGAATTGTTGCCTTTAATGAAGAGGTTGATCAGCGGACTGCCGAAAAATTGAATGAGATTTTTTTGGAGATTGTTTGTGCACCATCGTATTCTGAAAGTGCTTTACAAGTTTTACAATTGAAGAAAAACAGAAGAATCATAAAAATTAAAAAATATCCATCAACGGATGCGCTTCAAGTAAAAAATATTCCCGGTGGTATTCTTGCTCAAACCAGAGACAATTCCAGAATTGATGAAATTGCTCTTAAACTGGTAACAGATAGAGATATTACTCCTGAAGAATTATCGGATCTAAAGTTTGCATGGACAATTTGTAAGCACACTAAATCCAATGCTATTGTTTATGCTAAAAATAATAGAGTACTTGGGGTTGGAGCTGGTCAAACTTCAAGAATTGACTCGGCAAAAATTGGAGCAGAAAAAGCAAAACAATTTGGACATAATCTTAATGGTGCGGTTGCCGCATCAGATGCTTTTTTCCCGTTCCCTGATGGAATACTCGAAATTGCTTCACATGGTATTACTGCAGTAATTCAACCGGGCGGATCTGTAAAAGATGAAGATGTAATTAAAGCAGCAAATGAAAAAAATATATCAATGTTATTTACAGGAATAAGAAACTTTAAACACTAAGAGGAAAAATGGGATTTTTTGATCTATTCTCTACTGATGTTGCCATAGACCTTGGCACCGCAAATACTCTTATCTATATAAAAGGAAAAGGTATTGTATTAAATGAACCATCGATAGTTGCGTTTGATAGAAATACTAAAAGAATTATTGAACTTGGAAACAAAGCGAAAGAAATGCAAGGGAGAGAACATCGCGAAATTAGAGTTACCAGACCAATGCGTGATGGAGTAATTGCTGATTTTGAAATTGCTGAAGGAATGATTAGAGCATTTATTAAACAGGTTACACCAAATACATTCGCAAGTAAAAGAATTGTAATTGCAGTTCCAAGTGGAGTAACAGAGGTTGAAAAAAGAGCTGTAAGAGATGCTGCAGAACATGCCGGTGCTAAAGAAGTTCATCTAATAGCTGAACCTATGGCTGCTGCTATTGGAATAGGTGTTGACGTCGAAGCACCAGTTGGCAATATGATAATCGATATTGGAGGTGGAACTACTGAGATTGCTGTAATTGCACTTGCCGGAATTGTTAATGAAGAATCAATCCGTATTGCCGGTGATGAAATGAATAATGCAATTATGCAATTCTTCAAAAAGAACTATAATCTTCTAATTGGTGAAAGAACGGCAGAAGCAATTAAATGTGAAGTTGGTTCAGCTGTTCCATTAAAGGAAGAAGTTACTATTCAGGTTAAAGGAAGAGATCTGGTTGGTGGTATCCCTAAAACTGCCGAGGTAAGTTCTGTTGAAATTCGTGAAGCATTGAATGAAAATGTTGCTCAGATTATTGATGCAATTAGGCAAACATTGGAAAGAACTCCTCCTGAACTCTCCGCTGATATTTTAGATCGTGGTGTTATGGTTACCGGTGGAGGTGCATTGTTAAAAGGTTTGGATGAAAGAATTAGAATGGAAACTAATTTGCCTGTTCATGTGGCTGATGACCCGTTGACTGCTGTAGTACGAGGCGCTGGAAAAGCTATAGAAAACTTAAATAAATATTCAAAGGTGTTTATACGTAAAAGAACTTACTAATGTTAAATTTTTTACGCAGATTCATATATCAATTCAAAGAATACATTTTATTTGTCTTACTAGTTATAATTAGTCTCTCTTTACTTGCCAGTAACGATAAACCCGAAGTAAAAAGAATTAGAACATTTGCACTTGGCAATTTTGCTGTTGTTAATAGTTTGTTAAATTATATAACGGATCTATTTAAAAGCAACCCTTCGTATTATCAGCTTAAAGAAGAAAATGCACGCTTAATGCTCGAAATTAATCGATTGAGAAAAGAAGGAATTGAAAATGAAAATTTGCGAACGATGTTATCAATACCGGATACAATTCACTATAAACTTGTTGCTGTTGATGTTGTTTCAAAACTTGTAAATAGAGTTCAGGGCAATTTTATTTTGAATAAGGGACTTAGCGATAGCATTCGTGTTGGTATGCCTGTAATTAGTTCAAAGGGATTAGTCGGATTAATCTCTGATGTTACGGAAAATTTTTCAGTTGTTAAAACCCTTTACAATAGCTCATTAAATATTGCAGTCACTGTTCAAAATATTAATGTTGATGGTGTATTAAGCTGGAATGGGCACGAGTTAATTATAAAAAATATTCCGACAACATATGAAATAAATGTTGGTGATAAAGTAGAAACTTCGGATTTCAGTTCACTATTCCCACCTAATATTCCGATAGGTGTTATATCAAAGAAGGAATCTTTAGCTTTAGGTTTGCTTCATACTATATTTATAGAACCATATGCCGACATTCGATCTGTGAGTAATCTTTTTATTCTGAAGGTTGTACCGAGTAAACAAATTAATCAACTAGAAATGAATTTAATGAAATAGATGCTCTGGAATTATTTAAAACCGGTTTTAATTTTTATCCCATTAGCAGCATTGCAGCTTGTAATGGTTCCTTTGATTACAGTGCTTGATGTTGCACCTAATCTCATCCTTATACTTATTGTTTATTACACATTAATCTACGGTCAAATTTTCGGAATAATTTTAGGCTTTGTGTTAGGATTATTATTCGATTTAATTTCTGGAGGAATGCTCGGTGCCTCTGCACTTGCATTTACTGTCGCAGCATTTATTGCCGGATATTTTTATAGTGAGAATAAAATCGATATTAATACTGCTTCACTTCTTTTCGTAATAATCTTATTTTTGTGCGGGTTTGTAAATTCGTTTCTGTATTCATCAATAATGACTGATAACCCGGACGTTAATTTTGTTAATCTAATTCTCGATATCGGAATTCTTCCCGGATTATACACTGCCGTTTTAGGTTTGCCGATAATTATATTTAAACCTAAGAAGGGACTTATATGAACGATACAAATTTTGGTTCAATTATAAGAAGAAGAATTTTCTTTATTGCGATTATTTTCTTTGTATCTATAGTTTTCTTCCGACTCTTCCATATGCAAATTCTTGAACAACCTCTTTATTCCACTAAAGCAGATGAGAATAGTGTAAAGCCAATATATCAGACAGCCCCACGTGGTGTTTTCTTTGATCGGAATTATCATGTAATGGTTGGGAACAAACCATCATTTACGCTAAGAATTACACCGGCCGAATATGACAACAAATTAACGCCATATCTCGAAGCAATTCTTGGAATGCCCGAGGGTTATATTGGCCGTATCTTAAAACAAAATGAACAAATATCTAAATATATTCCAAGAAGAATTGCAAAGGATGTAAACTTTAAAGTTATCGCATGGTACGAAGAAAATTCTTCTAAGCTGCCCGGTGTTGATTATGTGATTGAGACACAACGGGATTATTCGTTTGGTATTATGGGCTCTCACATGTTCGGATATAGCAAAGAAATTTCATCTAATGTGCTTCAGAAAAGAAAAAGTGAATATTCAATGGGCGATGAAATTGGTTTTAGCGGAATTGAAAAAACATATGAAGATGTTTTGAGAGGTCAAAAAGGAGTTAAATATGTATTAGTAGATTCACACCAGAAAACTATTGGCAAATATAAAAACGGTGAAGAAGATAAAGCTGCCATTAAAGGTTACGATTTAGTTTTAACAATTGATAAAGATGCTCAATTGGTTGCAGAGCAAGCTTTTAAAGATAAGCGCGGTGCTCTTGTTGCTATTGAACCTTCAACTGGTGAAATATTGGCATTTGTAAGTGCACCCGAATTTAACTTACAGGATTTTGCTAGTGTCACTTCCAATGAAGTATGGAATAAACTTAATGCGGATAAAGATAAACCGATGTTTAATCGTGCAACAATGTCCATTTATTCTCCCGGTTCAACTTTCAAAATGTTATCTGCACTAACCGCTCTTGAAGAAGGAATAATTGATACAAATTACCGTGTTAATTGTGGTGGGGGATTTCAATTTGGTGATCGATTCTTCAAATGCCTTCATGTTCACGGAAGTGTTAATGTAACTACTGCTATTGAAAAATCTTGCAATACATTTTTTTATCAATTGATACTGAAAATCGGTCTTGATAAATGGGCAGAGTACTCGAATAAATTTGGATTCGGGAAAAAATCCGGAATTGATATCCCTGAAGAAAGTCCTGGAATTCTTCCAACAAAAAAATACTATGATAAAGCATTTGGTCTTGATAGATGGCCTAAAGGCATTTTAGTTAGTCTTGGTATCGGACAGGGAGAATTAAGTGTAACTCCAATGCAGCTTGCTCAGTATGCAGCTCTTTTTGCCAACTATGGAAAGTCAGCTATTCCACATTTCTTAAAAGGTTATATTGAAACTACTACCGGAAAATTTGTTGAAGTAAAACCAAGATCTTTTGATATAAATATAAGTTCAAAATCTTTTGATGTTGTGCGATACGCTATGTATAAAGTTGTAAATGGTGCAGGTACTGCCGGAAATATTCGTTTACCTGATATTGCTATTGCCGGAAAAACGGGAACCGCTCAGAATCCGCATGGAGATGACCATGCTGTTTTTGTTGGCTTTGCTCCTTTCGAAAATCCTAAAATTGCAATTGCCGTTATTGTTGAAAATGTTGGATTCGGTAGTGTGCATGCAGCTCCAATTGCCCGTGATGTTATTAAAGCATATTTACAAAAAAGTAGTACTCAACAAATTAAAAAGAGTGAGTACTTAAGTACATTAAAGGAAGAAGGGGATTAATCAATTGCAAATTAATTATAAGCTTCAGGATAAATTTGATTTGTCTATTTTTCTTCCCGCGCTCTTTTTAACCATTATTGGACTTATTGCCATTTATAGCGCAACATTAAATCATCCAACCGCCAGTGGTAATTTTCAGAAGCAAGTTTATTCTGCTATTGTTGCCCTAGTAGCATTTTTAGTTGTTTATTCACTTCCACAAAAAGTATTTAAAATGTTTTCAGTTCCTGCTTATGCACTCTCAATTTTGTTCTTAATACTAGTTCTTGTTGCGGGTAAGACAGTATATGGATCCAAGAGCTGGCTAAACTTTGGACCATTCGGATTCCAACCTTCGGAATTTGCCAAAGTTGCACTTATACTTTGTCTCTCGAATTGGCTTACGTATAAAAACAGAGATATCAATAACATTAAAGATATCGGGATTGCTTTACTAATTGGTTTTCTACCAATAATATTAATTTCACTTGAACCTGACACCGGTACTGCAATAGTTTTTATGATTATAACACTATCATTAATTTACTGGAGTGGTATTAGCTTGTTTGGTTTGTTTGTAGTATTATCTCCGGGTTTTGTAGTTGCTGCATCACTTTTTGGTACAACAGTATTTATAATTTCTTTAATTCTAGTAATTGTTGCTTTATTTTTATTCAAGAGAGATTTATTTAACAGTGTTACAGTTTTTGTAATTAATCTTGGTGCAAGTTTCTTTTTCGATTATGCATTCAGGATATTAAAACCTCATCAACAAAAAAGAATAGAAACTTTTCTTGATCCTTCGATGGATCCGCTTGGGACCGGATACAATGCATTGCAAGCTAAATTAGCAATTGGTTCAGGGGGTTTAGTAGGTAAAGGGTTTTTGCAAGGTAATCAAACTCAATTACGTTTTATTCCCGAACAGTGGACAGATTTTATTTACTGTGTGGTAGGAGAAGAATTCGGTTTTATAGGAAGTATTTTGGTATTAACACTGTTTACCATTTTATTTATTCGCTTATTAAAAATTACCAGTATCGCTAAAGATCAATTTAGTGTTTTAACTATTGTTGGGGTTTTGAGTTTAATGTTCAGTCATTTTGCAATAAATATTGGTATGAATGTAGGTGTAACACCTGTAGTAGGTTTGCCGCTTCCATTTCTAAGTTATGGTGGTAGTTCATTAGTTGTTAATATGATTATGATCGGGATTGTGCTGAATATTTATCGTAACAGAAAAACACACACATAATAAAAATATATGACGGCTCAACAAAAAATAAAAAAGAGATTAGACCAGGGTTTACATATTTGTGTAGGTCTGGACACAGATATAAGTAAAATTCCGGAACACCTTCATTCTTCACCAAATCCTGTTTTGGAGTTCAATAAAATAATTATTGAAAACACTTATAAATATGCTGCAGCGTATAAAATTAATTTTGCTTTTTACGAAAAAGAGGGGACACAAGGATTCGATAACATTTTAGAAACTATAAAATATTTACCCGTCAAAGAGATTTTAACTATAGGCGATGCCAAGCGCGGTGATATCGGCAATACAAGTCAAATGTATGCTAAATCTGTGTTTGAGTATTTTAATTTTGACTCCATTACTATAAACCCTTACATGGGTTTTGATTCTATTCAACCATTTTTATCCTATCATAACAAAATAAATTTTATTCTTGCACTTACTTCAAACCCCGGTTCCAATGATTTTGAAAAATTAAAACTGGATAATGGATTATACCTTTATCAGCAAGTGATTAATACTGTAACCAGTTGGAACGTAGAAAAAAATTGCGGGTTGGTTTTTGGGGCCACCAATCTCGATGAACTTAAAGCTAACATAAACCTCTTTCGGGATTTACCGATATTATTACCGGGTGTAGGTTCTCAGGGAGGTGATCTGGAAGGAGTAGTTAAAACTTTTCGCAATGCTAATAGCAATAACTTTATTATTAATGTTAGCAGAGCTCTAATTTATTGCGACAGCTCAATGGAATTTGGCAAAAAAGTTAATCAAGCATTGCAAGAACTAAACCGGACGATTTCTAAAATTATTTAATCCAGTTATAGCATTTCGATAATTTAAATATTAATTTGAGTTAGCAATTGGTAGCTGCGACATTAAGTAAGTCAGTTATAAACAAACTCATTTACTATGAGTTCTGAAATAAAAATTCCAGAAAATCTGCTGTATGAATTATGGCAGAAACAATCCTATAATTCTCCTCTTACAACAGAGTCCGGCGATGATGTTTCTATTCTTGATGTCGGAACTAGAAACGAAGACCTTGCTGGACCCGATTTTAGAAACGCCCGTATTAGAATTGGTAATTTAACTTTTGTCGGGGATATTGAAATAGATTCCAATTATTCTGATTGGAAAGCACATGGTCATAATATTGATAATAAGTACAATAGCGTAGTACTACATGCTACGCTTCTGAATAAAAATCATCAGGCATATGTATATACCCGCAATGGAAGAAAAGTCCCTTCAATTTGTTTATCTGAATTTGTAGAGAAACAGATTTTAGAGAAGTTAAAACAGGAACTAAATGAAAGCAATAAAGATGGTGCGGGAAAATTAAAATGTTCTGTATACCCTTTACCAGATACGAGCGATGTCAAAGATAAATTTTTATCTAAACTTGGTATGGAAAGATTTCACAAAAAGTGCAATAAAATTTATGACAGACTAAAAGAGTTACAGTTTTTGAGCGAACTTAATGTAAAAGAACCTGTAATAGCATACGAATTAACTTCTCATTTTCATGAAAGAAAATTTCAGCATAAGGACTTTGTTAAGAAGGAAGTATGGCAGCAACTCTTTTATGAATTGATTTTTGAAGCCCTGGGTTACTCAAAAAATAAAGTCCAGATGGTTGAATTAGCTAAATCAGCTAATATTAATTT
>Ga0067045_1031715_pt1 | contig 11626 bp, 9 predicted proteins | sample TerdegcTABiofilm_FD_59184 | JGI IMG/M metagenome (GOLD analysis project Ga0067045, IMG submission 59184) | Combined Assembly of (Gp0054472, Gp0054536) Wastewater bioreactor microbial communities from Singapore -Terephthalate degrading...
CCGAGTTCCTCTCCAGTCTCCCCTGGGGGTTTCCGATCACCCTTGCCCAAAGAAAGCGATGAACAGCTGGCGCTACTTGACACGCCCTTCCATATCAGGGGCGACCCGCGAGTCGCCCCTGCGACTGCGGCGCCCCCCATTTGCCGCGCATACCCTTTTCTGATAGTATAACACGCGCATCATACTCGTATCCACAGGCATAGAGCGATGAGAAGATCTACCAAACAGGTTTTACTACGTCGTCGCGCCCGCAAGAACGGCGGGATGAGCCTTTTTGCGAAGGCAGCCCTGGCCTTCCTGGCCCTGGCCCTCGGCGGGATGCTCACCCTTGCGCTGACGGGCGTGGCCGCCGTGGTGGGCGTGTACGCCTACTTCGCCCAGGACTTGCCCGACCCCAGCGCGATTGAGATCGCCCAGCAGGACTTTGAGACGACCAAAATCTACGACCGCACAGGCCAGCACCTGCTGTACGAGATCTTTGACCCGAAGTGGGGCGACCGCACCTACATCCCCCTGGACCAGATTCCCTTGCACCTGCGCCAGGCCACGATTGCCATTGAGGACCGGACGTTCTACGCGAACCCGGGCGTGGACCTGCGCGGCATCGCGCGCGCGGCCCTGTCCAACCTGCGCGGCGAGCAAATCCAGGGCGCCAGTTCCATCACCATGCAGTTGGTCAAGAACGTCCTCATCCCGCCCGAGGAGCGCTACGCCATCTCCTACGAGCGCAAAATCAAAGAGGCGATTCTGGCCCTGGAGATTTCCCGCCGCTACCCAGGGCGCGAGGGCAAGGACAAGATTCTGGAGTGGTACCTGAACAACAACTTCTACGGCAACCTGGCCTACGGCGTGGAGGCGGCCGCGCAGACCTACTTCGGCAAGAGCGTGCGCGACCTGAACCTCGCCGAGTGCGCCATGCTGGCGGCCATCCCCCAGTACCCGGGGATGAACCCCATTGACAACCCGGAGAAGGCCAAGGAGCGCCAGCACCTGGTGCTGGATCAGATGCTGCGCGAGGGATACATCACCGAAGAGCAGGCGGTGGAGGCGAAATACACGCCACTGTACATCGCCCCGCAGCAGCGGTTTGAGATTGACGCACCGCACTTCTCCATGTACGTGCGCAGCCTGCTGGTGGACGAGTTCGGCGCCGACATGGTGTACCGCGGCGGGCTGAAGGTGTACACGACGCTGGACTACGACATGCAGAAGTTGGCCGAGCAACTGGCCCGTGAGCAGATCGCCAAGTTGCAGGCCGACGGGTGGGACATCAACAACGCGGCCGTCGTCGCCATTCGCCCCAACACCGGCGAGATTCTGACGATGGTGGGTTCGCTGGACTACTTCAGCACGACCATCAAGGGCCAGGTGAACTGCGCGCTGTCGGAACGGCAGCCCGGGTCTTCGTTCAAGCCGTTCACCTACGTTACGGCTCTGGCGCAGGGATACACCCCCGCGACGATGCTCCTGGACGTGCGACAGGCGTTTGACGATTATCCGAACCCGCCCTACGTCCCCGAGAACTACAGCCTGAAGTACAGCGGGCCGGTGCGGCTCCGCCTGGCGCTGGCGCGGTCGCTCAACATCCCCGCCGTGGAGATGCTGAGCAAGGTGGGCGTCAAGAATGTCCTCAACACGGCGCACCAGATGGGCATCAACACGCTGACCAAGGACTTCTACGGCCTGAGCCTGACGCTGGGCGGCGGCGAGGTTACGCTGCTGGACATGACCTATGCCTACAGCGTGTTCGCCAACAACGGGGTGATGGCCGGCCAGCCGGTGCCCCCCAGCAGACTCCGCCCAGGGTTCCGCCAGTTGGACCCGGTGGCCATCCTGCTGGTTACCGACCGCAACGGCAAGGTGCTCAAGCAGTTCAAGCAGCCGGCGACCCGCGAGGTGCTCAGCCCCCAACTGGCGTACCTGATGCAGGATATCATGTCGGACAACAACGCGCGGGCGGCGGCCTTTGGCCCCGACAGCCCGCTGAAATTGAGCCGCCCCGCAGGAGTCAAGACCGGCACCACCAACGACTTCCGCGACGACTGGATCATCGGCTACACGCCGCAGTTGGTTACCGGCGTGTGGTGCGGCAATACGGACTACGAGCCGATGGGCCGCATCCCCGCAAGCCGAGCGGTGGGGCCTGTCTGGCACGACTTCATGGAGAAGGTACACGAGAACCTGCCGGTCATGGAGTTCAAGCGGCCGCCCGGAATCATTGAGGTGTACGTGTGCCCGCTGTCGGGCCTGTTGCCGACCGAGCACTGCCCCAGTCCGGTGAAGGAAATCTTCATCGCGGGCACGGAACCAACCCAGCCGTGCGACATGCACCGCGAGTTCAAGGTCAACAAGGTTACCGGCAAGTTGGCGACGGTGTACACGCCGCCGGAATTGGTGGAGTCGCGGGTGTACGAAATCTATCCGCCGCGCGCCGCCGACTGGGTGCGCGAGCAGGGCATCCCGCAGCCCCCGACCGAGTACGACGACATGTACGGCCCCGGCCCCGCGCAGGGCGACGTGGCCATCATCTCGCCCGCGCCCTACTCCTACGTGCGGGGCGGCGTGGTCATCATGGGCAACGCCCGCTCGGACAACTTCCACTACTGGCGGCTGGAGTACGGCAAGGGGCTGAACCCCTCGGCCTGGAGCCAGATCGGCGGCGAACACTACAACCAGGTCAGCAACGGGCCGCTGGAATACTGGGATGTGAGCCAACTGGACGGCCTCTACACGCTCCAACTGACGGTCGTGCGCCAGGATCAGGGCGTGCGCCAGGCGGCCATCCAGGTCAACGTGGACAATCAGCCGCCCAAGATCACCGTCATCAACCCCGACGAGGGCCGGGTGTACATCAAGGAGCAGGACGACTACATCAACATCCAGGTGGACGCCCGCGACAACCTGTCCATGGATCGGGTGGAGTTCTTCGTGGACGGGCAGTCGGTGGGCTTCACCACGGTGGCCCCGTACAGCCTCAAGTGGACGATCGCCATGTCGGACACGATTCCGATTCCGGGCACGGTCATCACGACGACCGGCCCCATCACAGGCCCCGATGGCGTCGTTACGGAGGGCGTGATCACCGTAACCGAGGTCATCCAGGAAGAGGACGGTCGCCTGATACAGATTTGGGCCAACGGCATGTCCATCATCTCGGACACGCACGGGTACACCGAGACGCACACGATTCACGCGGTGGCCTACGATTCAGCCGGGAACACCACAGAGAGCGAGAAGGTTCACGCGCAGGTGATCCACAGGCCCAAGTCGGAGAAAGACAAGAAGAGTTCATCGGCGGCTCCCATCGCGCCCGTGGCGTGGAGGGAGCGGCGCGTGTGGGACCTCATCGCGTAGGGGAGACGGCATGCCCTTCATCCTCATCACCAACGACGACGGCATAGATTCGCCCGGCCTGGTGGCGCTGAAGCAGGCGCTGGGGCGGCTGGGCGAGGTGACGGTGTTTGCGCCAGCCCACAGTTGGTCGGCGGCTGGCCACACCAAGACCATGCACAAGCCCATGCGGGTTCGCCGTGGGGCACTCGCCGATGGCTCCGAGGCGTGGGTTACCACAGGGTCGCCCTCGGACTGCGTGGCGCTGGCCCTGCTGGGCATCCTGGATAGGCGGCCTGACCTGGTGGTCTCTGGCATCAATAAAGGGCCGAACATGGGCGAAGACGTAACCTATTCCGGCACGGTGGCGGCGGCCATGGAAGGCGTGGTGTCGGGAATCCCCGCCATCGCTGCGTCGGTGGATGGCTGGGAGGGGTGGGACTTTGAGCCGGCGGCGCGGGTGGTGGAGCAGGTGGCTCGTGAGGTGCTGGCCCGTGGCCTTCCTGCGGGCGCCCTGCTGAATGTGAACGTGCCGGCACTTCCCTACGAGGCGCTGAAAGGTGTGCTGGTTACACGCCTGGGCCGCCGGGTGTATAAGGATGTGCTGATTGAGCGCAAAGACCCGCGCGGCGAGAGTTACTACTGGATCGGCGGGGACCCGCCCGATGGCGAACCGCTGGAGGGAACGGACTTCTGGGCTATCAAGCATGGCTACGTGTCCATCACGCCGCTCAAACTGGACCTTACCGATTACGCGCTCATGGAAAGCGTGCGCGAATGGAACTTACAACTGGCGAGGTGAAAGCGCATGGAGTTCTGGGACGTGGTGCAAGCCCGGCGCAGTGTCAGGCAGTTTCGGAAGGACAAGCCGCTCAAAGAGGCGCAGGTGCAGAAGTTGCTGGAGGCGGCTATTCGGGCGCCATCGGCAGGGAACCGTCAGCCGTGGCACTTCTACGTGGTCTGGTCGCAAGACGTGAAGGATGGGCTTGCGGCGGCGGCCTTTGACCAGACGTTCGTGGCCGAGGCGCCGGTGGTCATCGTGGTGTGCGCGGATGCGGCTCGCTCTGCGGCGCGCTACGGCAACCGCGGGCGCGATTTGTACTGCATCCAGGACACGGCCATCGCGGCGACGCACATCTTGCTGGCCGCGGTGGACATGGGGCTTGGCGCGTGCTGGGTGGGGGCGTTTGACGAAGAGCAGGCAGCCGCCGTGCTGCGGCTACCCTCGGTGCTGCGCCCGGTGGCAATGCTGCCCGTCGGCCAACCAGCAAAGGACTCGGGCGGGCGAACATCCCGCAGGCCCATGGACGAGGTAACCACGTTCATTGCGTAGAGCAGGCCCATCACGCGCTTGCCGCAGTGTCCTCAACGGGGAGGAAGAGCATGTCAGATTTGCAGGCGAATCCTGAGAGAACCGCGAAGCGCTCCGGAGAAACAGCGCGCTCGATTGCCGACAAAGACCGGCAGCTCCACACCGTCTTCGAAGTCGCGCGGGTGCTGGCAACTGAACACGATCTGGAGGTATCGCTGCCCCGGCTGCTGCAAAGCCTCATAGAGACATCCCCTGCTGCCGACGCCGGGCTGCTCTTTCTCTACGATCCCACCGATGACCGGTTGAAGGTTGCGGCTGCGCAGGGGTACGTTCTGGCCGAGATGCAGCGCCTTCGTCTCGCTCGCGGCGAGTCTATGAGCGGGACTGTGTTCGAATCTGGGAATGGCCAGTTGTATGCGACGCCTGAAGCCGTGGCCCAGGTGATGGGAAATCTGTCACCCGAGAACCGCGACATCTTCCAGAAAGCCACGTCTGGTGTGGCGCAGCCGCTGAGTGCCGTCTGTGTGCCGTTGAATGCGCGCGACGCGAAGGTTGGGACGCTGGAGCTGCAGAATCTGCGCCAACCTGGAAGCTTCACAGATTCGGACCTCACGTTCCTGCAGCATGTCTCCGACTTGATCGCGCTCTCCATCGAAGAAGCGCACCTGCGAGAAGAATTGGAGGAAGCGCGGGCGTTGAGCGAGGCGAATCGCCTCAAGGCAGAGCTGATCTCCACGCTGGCTCATGAAATGAGGACCCCGCTCACATCCATCAAAGGGTACTCCACCGCTCTTCTGATGGAGGACGCCGACTTCAGTGCCGATACGCAGGCCGAGTTCTTGCAGATCATAGACGAGGAATGCGATGTGCTGCAAGACCTCATCCACGACCTGCTGGAATCGTCCATCATTGACGCGGGCCTGTTGAAACTGGAGATGCAGCCTGTTCTTCTTCCCCGTCTCGTCAACAGTGTGCTGAGCGATATTGCGCACCGCGCCAGAGAACATCGTTTCGTCGTAGACTTCCCCGCCGCGTTTCCCATCGTGGATGCCGATCCTCAGCGAATCGCGCAGGTGCTCCGCAATCTCTTGGACAATGCCATCAAGTACTCTCCGAAAGGTGGGCTTGTCGTCGTGAGGGGGGAGGTCCGTCCCAAAGAAGTGGTCATCAGCGTGGCCGACCAGGGCGAAGGCATTGCGCCTGAGCACCTGAATCGTCTTTTCGAGAAGTTCTTCCGCATCAAGTCGGGCCTGGGCCGCCACGTTGTGGGTTCTGGACTGGGACTGCCGATTTCCAGAACAATCGTTGAAAGCCACGGCGGCCGCATCTGGGCAGAGAGCCAGTTGGGACAGGGCACCACGCTCTATTTCACGATTCCACTCGGCAAGCCCGACCCATCAGCGGCAGAACAGGAGGGGTAGAACCATGCGTGAGAAGATCCTCGTCGTAGATGATGAGCCTCGCGTCGTGCGCCTGGTAACCGAAGTGCTGCAAGCGGTGGGGTACAAAGTCGTTGCCGCCGCCAATGCGAATACTGCGCTGGAGATGTTCGCGCTGGAGCAGCCGGACCTGGCGCTGCTGGATGTCATGCTGGGGGGCGGGCCGGATGGCTACAGCATTTGCAGGCGCATCCGTGAGTTCTCAGACGTGCCGGTGATCATGCTAACGGCGAAGGCGCTGGAGTCTGACATCCTGTGCGGCTTTGATGCCGGCGCGGACGATTACCTGACCAAGCCGTTCAGCGCCAAAGAACTGATCGCGCGCGTCAGGGCAGTCCTGCGGCGCGCGCAGAGACCTGAAGAGGTCGTATCCACTACGATGAGGTGCGGCGACCTGGAGATTGATTTCGCGCGGCACATCGTCAAAGTTCGCGGCGAGAAGGTGTCGCTCACGCGCACCGAGTACGGACTGCTGCGCGAACTGGCGCTTCACCCGAACAAGATCCTGCTCCATCGCGACCTGCTGACCGCCGTTTGGGGGCCCGAATACCGAGACGACGTGGACTATCTCAGGGCCTACGTGCGGTATCTGCGGCGCAAGTTGGAGCCAGACCCGGCAAACCCGAAGTACATTGTTACCGAATCGGGCCTGGGTTACATGCTAGCCTGCCCGGAAGAGGGCAAAGACGTGCCTGAGTAGCGTCATCCACGCCATTCCTCGAAAGCGGCCGCTGCGCGCACAGCGGCCGCTTTTTTCATGGATTTTTCAGGAAGCCGCGGGGTATTTCTATGTGTTTCTCACCGGTGCTGTGGTATCCTGTTCTTGCAGAGGCGGAAAGCCCATGCGATATTCGATGAGTAGATAATCCAATCGAGGAGGATTGAGAAATGACGCAGATGGAAGAAGGCGTAACCAGAGTAACAATGCCAACGCTCTCCGCGGTATCCGTGGGTGAGGAAGCCAAGGCCGCGGTGAACGCCGCGCTTGGGTTTACCGCGCAGAAACTGGGCAAGCCGGTGAACACAGTTGTAGCACGCCTGCAGGAAGGCGACAGAGATGCCGCGTCCTACTGGCGCTATGGCCTCTCAAAAGTGATCGCAGAGTGCCTGGCCGACTGGGATGACAGCGTCAAGGCCGTCTACGCCGTGGACTACGATGCCACCCCCCACGACATCGCCTTTGGCAGTGCCAGACTTCCGGTGCTGGTTCACCTCATCGCGTGGGTTGACCGCAAGACCGCAGCGCTGGAATCGCTGGTTGCGGCCCTGGACGGCGCGCTTGGCGGCGAATTCGCGGGACTGATGGGCACAGACAACATCGCCCACCTGCTGGATGTGCAGGTCGTGGATGACGAGGATGTGGAGGCCCGCAGGGGATACGGTGCGGTTCTGACTTCGCTTCACAACAGGCCCATTCAGGTCTGGAAGCGCTAACCAGGCCTTCGACCCAGAGAAAAAGGGGACATCCAGAACACGCGGTGCCCGCACGGTTGAGCGCAGGCACCGCGATGCTCTGAGAAAGATACCTTTGAGGAGGAATCGCATGACGACGGAGATGTTGGGGGGCATGACGGACATCCGCCCCCAGATGATTGTTGCGGAATCCCCCAAGCACGACCTGTGGCACACGGCGCTCGCATTGCTGGACGATGTGGCCGCACGCCTGAAACTGGAGCCAGGCATACACGCGATGCTGCGTCAGCCTGAGCGCGAACTCACTGTGTCCGTGCCTGTTGTGATGGACGACGGGTTGATCAAGGTATTCACCGGTTACCGCGTGCAGCATTCCAGCGCTCGCGGGCCTTACAAAGGCGGAATCCGCTATCACCCCAACGTAAATTTGAACGAGGTCAGGGCGCTCGCTGCGCTGATGACCTGGAAGTGCGCAGTGGTGGGTATACCCTACGGCGGCGCCAAGGGCGGCGTTCAGTGCGACCCCTCGCAGATGTCGCAGGACGAACTGGCCCGGATGACGCGGCGGTTCACGGCCATGATCATGCCCATCATCGGCGGCAGGCGCGATATCCCCGCGCCCGACGTCAACACCAACGCTCAGGTCATGGCGTGGATGGTAGACACGGTGAGTATGCTGGAGCGCAAGGCTGTGATGGAGGTCGTAACGGGCAAGCCCGTGTCCCTTGGAGGCTCGCTGGGGCGCAGGGAAGCCACCGGCAGAGGCGTGGCGATCTCCACCGAGGAACTGCTGAAGCGCAAGGGCCAGCACCTTTCCGACACGACCGTCGCCGTGCAGGGCTATGGGAACGTGGGCTCGGTGGCTGCGACGCTCCTCCACGAGATGGGTGCCAGAGTCGTGGCTGTCAGCGACATCAGCGGCGGCATCTACAATCCCAAAGGGCTGGATATCGCCGCCATCAACAAGCACGTGGAAGCGCACCCCAAGCGGCTGCTGGAAGGGTACGCTGCGCCAGGTGTCGAGAAGGTTACCAACGATGAACTGCTCCTGCTGGACGTGGACGTGCTGGTACCCGCCGCGCTGGAGCACCAGATCCATGCCGACAATGCTCCATTTATCAAAGCAAAGATGATCGTGGAAGCGGCCAATGGTCCCACCACACCCGAAGCTGACGCGATTCTCAACGACCGGGGGATCATTGTCGTACCAGATATCCTGGCAAACGCGGGCGGCGTGGTGGTCAGTTACTTCGAGTGGGTGCAGGACTTGCAGGCGTTCTTCTGGGATGAAGAGGAGGTCAACAAGAACCTACACCGCATCATGGTGCGCAGTTTCAAAGAAGTGTGGGATGTCAGCGAGAAAGAGGCGGTTCCGTTGCGGCTGGCAGCCTACATGCTGGCGGTGGGCCGGGTGGCGCAGTCTGTGCGCGAGCGCGGCATCTTCCCGTGATCTGGATCGCAAAGACAACGGCTTGGCAAATTCAGCGGGGTGGCCTGCTCAGGCCGCCCCGCTCTTGTCGTCACGCGGTTTGCCAGCTACGAATGACCTGCGCCGCCTCAGCCTGTGGCACGGTGCGCTGTTCGCCCGAATCCAGGTTCTTGATGGTAACCTCCCCCTGCGCGACTTCGTCGGGGCCGAGAATCGCGGCGAACGGGATGCCCTTTCGGCTGGCGTAACGCAGTTGCTTCTTGAGCGACTCGGCCTCAAAGTACAATTCCACCCGCAGCCCCTGTTCACGCAGGTTGCGGGCAAGCCGAAGGGTCTCGGCCAGCAAGCCGGGATGGAACTGGAGCACCAGCACCTCCACGAGCGTGCGCCCCAGCGACGACGGGAACATGCCCAATTCGTCCATCACGTCAATGATGCGCTCAATCCCAATGGTGGTGCCGGTGGCAGGATAGCCCCTCTCGGAGAACATCTCAATCAGGCGGTCGTAGCGCCCGCCGCCGGTGATGCTGCCGATCTTCGGTTCCTCCACGACGGTCTCGTAGATGGGGCCGGTGTAGTAGTCCAGGCCGCGCACCATGGAGAAGTCAATCTGGTATGCGCTTGGGGGCACGCCCATGGCGTCCAGGTCCGAGACCAGGTCGCGCAGTTCCGCCAGGCCCTCGGCGGCGATGGGAATGCTCCCCAACCGCCGCTCCATCTCTGGGATGATCACCGCGCTCTCGCCTCGTATCTGGAGCAGGTCCACCATGCGGGCGATGACGTCTTCGGCGATGCCCGCGCCGCGCAATTCCTTGCGAACGCCGTCCATGCCGATGCGGTCCAGTTTGTCAATGGAGCGGTAGAGCTGGCCCAGCGCCTCGCCTTCCACGCCCGCGTAGATGCCGATGCCGGTGAGGACCTTGCGGTTGTTGATGCGCGTGGTGTAGCGGCGGAAGCCCAGGCGCTCCAGGACGGTATAGATGACCGCGATGATCTCGGCATCGGCGAGCATGCTCGCGGAGCCCACGATGTCAGCGTCGCACTGGTAGAACTCGCGGTACCGGCCCTTCTGAGGGCGTTCGGCTCGCCATACAGGGGCGATTTGGTAGCGCTTGAAAGGCATGAGAAGGTCGGGATTCATGGCAATCACGCGACTCAGCGGCACGGACAGGTCGTAGCGCAGCGCCATCTCCTCGTGCCCCTGCCTCTGGCGGACGTCGTAGATGAGGCGCTCAGCGTCGGGGCCGTACTTGCCCATGAGGGTTTCGGCCATTTCCACGGCAGGCGTGTGCAGCGGCTCAAACCCGAACTGCTCAAACACGGTGCGAATGGTGTTCATGACGTAGTCGCGGAGAATCATCTTCTCCGGCAGGATGTCGCGCATTCCCCTGGGCAGGCGCGGCGTAATGCGGTCGGGCATGTTCACACTCCTCTGACGATGCACTTCGGGATTGTTGGCCTTTTTTTACCACATCTGGCGGCAGATTGCAAAGCGCCGCAGCCGGCGAGGCGGGTGCACGGCGCGCCTCGCCCGCTGGGAGAGGGCTAGGGGGAGGGGCATTTGGATCGCGAAGGGCACGAATGGGCGCGAAAGCCGCGAAAACGAAGGGGCGCGGATGTCCACCCGCGCGGGGCTAAACCCCCGCGCTGGGCGACAAGTAACCGCGAATCCACGCCAATGAACGCGAATTCGCTCCCCAGCCGCGCCGCTTCGCACCTCACCCCCAGCCTTCGGCTTCCCCCTCTCCGCCCGCGGAGAGGGGGAACGAGGGGGTGAGGTCGCACGCAGCGCCAGCCCGATGCGTCGGCGTCGGACATAATACCCTTCGTGTGCATTCGTGTTATTCGTGGATGACGCCAGCCCCGCGGGGCTTCGCACCCCACCCCCGGCCTTCGGCTTCCCCATCTCCGCCAGCCGAACGAGGGGGAACGAGGGGGTGAGGTCGCACGCCGCGCCAGCCCGATGCGTCGGCGTCGGACATAATACCCTTCGTGTAGATTCGTGTTATTCGTGGATGATCCCAGCCCCGCGCCGGCAGATGACGAAAGCGCGTCGCATGCACGCTCAATTTGACACAAGGCCGGTTGTGAATATACTTGCACGTTGCTATGCGGCATGCAAGCCAACTTGACCGTTAGGGTCAGTGTGGATATAATGCGTTTGCCGACGTGGTGGGCGTGCCCCCGTTTCCGAGCCGACGTAGCTCAATCGGCAGAGCAGCGGTTTTGTAAACCGCGGGTTGCGGGTTCAAGTCCCACCGTCGGCTCCAGGACAGCCGGCGCGGCAGCACACGCCGGTTGTGATTCGTAAAAAGGCATTTTCGTGGGCAGGTACCCAAGCGGCCAAAGGGGACTGACTGTAAATCAGTTGGCTCAGCCTTCGGTGGTTCGAATCCGCCCCTGCCCACCTGGCTGTATGGCGGCTTAGGCCCACGTAGCTCAGTCGGTAGAGCACATTCTTGGTAAGAATGGGGTCACCAGTTCAAGTCTGGTCGTGGGCTCCACACGATCGGCCGCGCCGAGACGTATCGGTTCAGCGCTTTGTGTACAGGAGGAATCTAGATGGCTAAGAAAGTATTTGAGCGGAAGAAGCCCCATGTGAACGTGGGGACCATCGGGCACATTGACCATGGCAAGACGACCCTGACGGCAGCGATCACGAAGGTGCTGTCGCTGAAGGGTTGGGCCGAGTATCGCCCGTTT
>Ga0067045_1031716_pt1 | contig 11626 bp, 10 predicted proteins | sample TerdegcTABiofilm_FD_59184 | JGI IMG/M metagenome (GOLD analysis project Ga0067045, IMG submission 59184) | Combined Assembly of (Gp0054472, Gp0054536) Wastewater bioreactor microbial communities from Singapore -Terephthalate degrading...
GCATCCCGGGTCAGGCGGTGCCGGTGCCCGGGATCCTCCACCTCAAGACGGGTATGAGCCTTGTTCACGGAGGTCGTCTCCTGGTCACCGAGGAGTTCGCGGACTATCCGCCGTTCCGGGCGTTCGAGAAGATCCGAGTGCCTACGGAGGAAGCCTACGCCGCGAACTGCCTGTGGGTGAACGGGAACGTCATCGTGCCCGCGGGATACCCTGGGGTCCGGAGGGCCGTGGAAGGCCTGGGCTGTCGGGTGTTGGAGGTGGATACCTCGGAGTTCCGGAAGATCGACGGCGGGCTCACCTGCCTCTCCCTGCTCTTCTAGACGCAGGGGTTCCCTGGTGGTACGAAGCTTGGGATACGCGTATCCGGATGCTCGTCCGCCTCGGCGTTGTACTGCGAGGCGGCGGAGCCCGCCTGCATGCTGTCGCAGCCCCGAAACCGGGCGCGGCGGCGCGTTACAGCGCACTCCACCTGGATTTCCTGCATGCGGCGGAAGGCTTCCAGCAGTCGGTTCGGATCGGGGTAGACGTCCATCCCCGCGGCGTCCAAGGCGCACAGCAGTTCATGGACGGCTTCCAGGGTGGAAAGGCACTCCGGCCCGGGTTGGCGCTTGATGGTCCAGCGGCTGGGCTCCCGGGGTGTGAACATCACCCGGGGAAGCCGGGCCAGGCCCGGGCTTTCCCGAAGGACGGCCCGCGAGCAGGACCAGGTAGCGTCCACCAGGAACACCGTTAGCCGGCGCTCGTCCGGGGCGCCCGGGGGGAACCCCCGCTCCGACAGGTTCCAGGCTCCCGGTCCGGGATACAGAAGGACCGGATAATTCCCAGGGTCCTCCAACAGGGAGCGCACCCGGGGATGGTCGTCGAACCGGAGCCCCGGGATGATCTCGCAGTTCCTGAGGTTGAGGCGTGTGATCCGCCCGGTTCCGCTTTTCTGACGCTTCCATTCCTTCGGGTGGGTCAACAGCACGATCCGGGTCCGGGTGTCCATGGGCGGCTCGGCGGGGCACAGGCAGACCCGGACAGGGCGGCGGCAGGAAGAGCAGATTTCGCGGGGCATGGGTCGGAGTATACCCGCCGGGGGGACGGGCGGCTACATGGAGAGGGGACGAATCCCGGCCGACGGGATGGCAAGCCCGGCGACACCTTCGATCGGGGCTCGGGAATTCGCATTTTTTCTTGGAATACTGTATACTATTTCATCATGAGAAACATGTTTAATCGTGGACCTGCGCCTCGAGGCGCCGATGGAAGGGATCCGTCATGAACCGGGATGCCGAGCTGGTGCCGGGCTTCTACTCCGAGACCGACGACACCCTTGATCTGGTCCTCGAGCCCATGGAAGGGGTCGAGCGGGGAGTCGTCATCCGGATGTCCGGCTACCTGGACGGATTCAACGTGGGGTTCTTCTCCAAGCGGGTGGAGAAGGTCATCGACAAGGGATACCTCTTTCTTTCGTTCGACCTTTCCGAGGTCAACTATATCTCCTCCCGGGGAATCGGTGCCTTCACCTCCTTCCTGAAGGCCCTGAAAAGCCGAGGTGGGACCATACACCTGCACGGGGTCCGCCCGAAGGTCCTGGAAGTTTTCCGGATCCTGGGGTTCCTGGATTACTTCAATATCGGGAAATCCCCGGAGGAAGCCGCCCGAGGGTTCCGGAGCGGAGGGGCGGGGGAATTCCCCCTACGGGTGCTCTGTCCGGTCTGCGGAAAGGCACTTCGGGTACCCGGAGCGGGACGCGGCCGTTGCCCCGGGTGCAAGTGCCCGCTGTCCATAGACCGATCCGGGGTCGTGGCCCGGATTTAGGAACCGCCGGGAACGCGTGCCTTTCGCCTCGAATCCGGCGAGGGCCGGAATCGATGTAGCCGTCCCTTCATTCCCGGCGCGTCGTTCCGGGTCTCTACTCTTTCGTCTCCCGGATGTCCACAACCTCGATCCCGGCCTTGGAAAAGGCGGCGGAAACGGCTTTCTTGGTCAGGTCCTGGACCTTGAGGGTCATGTGCCAGAAGTCGCCGGGAACGCCTTTTGCCTCGGTGACGCCGAGCCCTACGATGTCTCCCCCCGCGGCGGAGATGATCCCGGACACCTTGGCGAAGGTGCCTTTGGCGCCGGGAATCTGGACCGTGACCCGAACCCCGGATCTCCGACCTCCCAGGAGCTCCAGCAGGGCGCGGAAGAGATCCGTCTCGGTCACGATTCCCGTCAGCTTCGTCCCCTTCATGACCGGCAGGCCGCCGATCTTTTTGTCCGCCATGATCCGCGCGGCTTCCTCTACGGGCAGGTCTTCGGCTATAGTGACGACCTTCTTGGTCATTACGTGGGCCACGGTGATCTTGGCGATGAGGGAGTTGATCTCGAACACGCTCAGGGAGGTGGCCGGCGAGGGGGACGCGTAGAGGAGGTCCTGGTCGGAGACGATGCCCACCAGTTTGCCGGATTTGTCGAGCACGGGCAGCCGCCGGACTTTTTTCTCCCGCATAAAGGCCAGGGCGTCGGGTACGGACGTTTCCGGGGATGTGGTCAGGGGGTTCTTGGTCATGAGTTCCTGGACGAGCATGGAAGCCTCCTTATTATGATGAGCGGATACATCTGGCGGTCGCCGGAGGAATACCCCCCCGCGGCTGCTCTTGTCGCTTGAATCGAGTATAAGATACTGAAAGGTCGATATGAAAGCTAATCGGAACCCCCTGTTTCTCAGGACGACGCTTCTCTTCCTGGCTGCCTTGGTCCTCCCCGGGGCCGCCTACGCCCAGGGCGCCCCGGCGACCCTCGAATACTACGGCGAGATCGGGTGCTCCCACTGCGACACCTTCGAGGGGACGACGCTTCCCGACGCCGCATCTCGAGCGGGAGCGACGGTCGAATTGGTAAAGGTGGACATCCTCTCCGCCTCGGGGTACGAACGGTGCCGGGCGAGGCTGGCGGAGTTCGGCCAGGAGTTCCGGATCTTTCCCGTCCTGGTGATCGGGAACAACGCCTACCAAGGGAACTCCGCGATCGAGGAGAACCTAACCCTCGAGCTGGAATACTTCGCTCGCACGGGGAGCTACCGCCCCCGGATCGCACGGACCGAAACCGCCCGAGGGGAGCCGGGGAAGCGCCCGGGTGTCCTGCCCGTCCTCCTGGCGGGCCTGGTGGACGGGATCAATCCCTGCGCCTTCGCGACGCTCTTGTTCTTTCTCTCCTTCCTGAGCCTGGGCGGAGCCGGCCGCGGCCGGATAGCCGGGATCGGCCTGCTCTTCGCGGCGGGCGTGTTTTCCGCGTACCTTCTTCTGGGTCTAGGACTGTTCAACCTGCTCCGTTCGGGGATCCGGATTGCGGGGTTCCGACTGGCCTTGAGGATCGTGGTGACGGCCCTTACCGCGGCGTTCTGCCTTCTAAGTCTTCGGGATATAGTCCTGCTCCGCCGGGGAAAACCTTCGGACATGGAGTGGGGGCTCCCCGCAGGATTCCGGCGCGGTATCCACCAGGCCGTCCGCAGAGGGACGCGGAGCGCGGTTCTTCCGGTCGGCGTCTTCGCGACCGGGCTCGTCGTGGCGGTCCTGGAGCTGGCCTGCACTGGGCAGGTGTACTTTCCGACCCTCTCCTACATGGTCCAGACTTCTTCCGGCCGGCTCGGCCTCGGAAGTCTGTTATTGTACAACCTCGCATTCATACTGCCCCTATTGGGAGTGCTGGCCCTGATCCTGCTGGGGGTGCGGCAGGAGAGAATCCGCGCTTTCTTCGAACGGCGGGTCGCCCTGGCAAAGGCCCTGCTGGCGTTGACGTTCGCGGGTCTCGCGGTACTCGTTTGGATCCATTGAACGGATGCGGCGGTTTCCCTTGACAGACCCTATCCCCGGGACTAGCCTGAACGTGGGGAACCCCTTCGTCCGGCCCGTCGTCCACGAACCGGGCGGCGCGATGGACCGGCCCCCGATCTCGTGGAAGGATAGAAAAACGTATGGAACAGGGCGTCGAAGTACAGTCCATCCTGAAATCCCTGGAACCGGAGGACGCCGTTTCGGAGGCCCGCCCGGACGATTCGATCTTTACCCAGCTGTTGGAGCGGATCGTTCAGGGTTACTCCCTGAGCATCGAGTCCGGCGCTGAGGAATCGGACAGCCTCGAGATCCTGCTGGACGGGGTCTCGGATTCGGTGTTGATCGTCTCCCCTTCCGGATCCATCCTGAACGCGAACCAATCCTTCTATCGCACCTTCGGATACGAGCGGGAGACCTTGATCGGCTCCGAGGTCTTCGCCCTGCTTCCTCCCAGCCATCAGGACATCTTCCGGCAGAAGTTCGCGGACTTCGGCCGACGGGAGGGGCAAAGGCATTCCGCCTCCTCCGACGACATACTCGCGTTCCGCGGCGTGCGCAGGGACGGTACCATCCTAACCCTGGACTGCCTTCTGTCCGGGGTGCAGTGCAGGGGGAAGCCCGCGGTCCTCATGCTGATCCGGGACCTCTCCTTCGATCACGCCCTCTTCGAACAGCTCAAGGAGACGAAGGACCACTACGTCGCCCTCTCGGAAACCATCACCGAGGCCATCTTTCGGCTCGACGAGGATTTTACGATCATCTTCGCCAACTCGGGGGTCAAGAACACGTTCGGGTTCGAGCGCGGGGAGGTCGTGGGCAAGCCCTTCGGGATTCTTTTCCCGCCCGAGGTCTTTTCCCAGCACGAGGCGGAGTTCAAGAAGTATTTCTTCGTGGACGACGCGGATCGACTCGCCCTGGGGTTGAAGCGGACCCTTGAGGTCCTGGGGGCCACGAAGAACCGGGGGGTGGCGCCCATGGAGATGTCCTTCGGGAACTCCAAGGATTACAAAGGCCGAACCCTGACCTGCGTGATCCGGGACATCACCCAGCGCAAGACCCTGGAACGCAGGCTCCGCCACCTGGCCTACCATGACAAGCTCACGGGTCTGGGAAACCGGGACCTCTTCAACGAAGACATAAAGTCCCTTCTGGGACGGGCCCGGGACGATCCCGGGTGGAGAGGGGCCGTCCTCTTCCTGGACCTGGACGGGTTCAAGCGGGTCAACGATACCCTGGGGCATTCCGCGGGGGACGAGCTCTTGATCGAGACGGGCCGCAGACTCCGGGTCTGTCTCCGGGACCGGGATTCCGCCTACCGGTTCGGGGGCGACGAGTTCGTCGTGGTTCTTGGGGGGATCAAGGAGACCCAGGACGCCTCCCTTGTGGCCGAGCGCATCCTTTCCACCGTGGGTAGTCCGTACATCCTGCGATCCAAGGGCAAGAACGCCGGAAGCAAGGTGAACGTCGGCGTTTCCATCGGCGTCGCCGTGATCCCCGAGTACGGAAGCTCCCTGGAGGAGGCGACCCGCAACGCGGATATCGCGATGTACTGTTCCAAGGAAGCCGGGAAAAACCGGTATACCCTGTACGACCCGATCATCACGGCCAAGGCGACCGAGCACTGGAAGACGGAGCAGGAGCTTGCCGCAGCCATGACCTCCGGGGGCCTGAGCCTGGCCTACCAGCCTATCGTGGGACCCGACGGCCGCGTACGGGGGATGGAAGCCCTGCTCCGGTGGCGCAGGACCGACGGGCGGATGGTCCCCCCCTCGGAGTTTATCCCCCTGGCGGAGGCGAACGGAACCGTCATCGCCCTGGGGGAGTGGGCCCTCCGCAAGGCGTGCTACGACACCCGGAAACTCCATGCCCGGGGCTATTCGGACGTCTTCGTGTCCGTAAACCTTTCGGGCCGCCACTTCGACCAGCCGAACCTGGTGCCGACCCTCGCGGACATCGTCCGAAGGTCCGGACTGCCGCCCGGATCCCTATGCATCGAAGTCACCGAGACCGCGGTCATGAAGAACACCCAGGACGCGATCGAGAGGATCAAGGAGATCAAGCGGCTCCTGCCGGGTATCCGGTTCATGGTCGACGATTTCGGAACCGGGTATTCCTCCCTGGCCTACCTGTCCCGGCTTCCCGTGGACGCCCTCAAGATCGACATCTCCTTCGTCACCCAGCTGGCGGAGCCCCAAAACCAGAAGGTCGTGAACGCCATCCTGAACCTGGCCCGGAACCTCCAGATGGACACCATCGCGGAGGGAATCGAGACCCGCGAGCAGTGGCAGTACTTCGCCCGCAGGAAATGCGGCGCCATGCAGGGGTACTACATCCTGCGGCCTTCGAGGCTCGGAATGGTCGCGGCCCTGATCGAGCGCCAGGCGCGGAGCGCGAGAAAGTCCGTAAACGCGGACGAGGGGGGGTCTTCATGATCGTCGTTTCCGTTCGTCCGCGCAGGACTCTCGCGGTCTTGCTGGTTCTGGCGGTCTGGGCGGGATCCGTCTCGGCCCAGTCCCCCCTCTCCTTCGACCTCAGCCTGGCGCCGAACACCTCGGGAACCCTGGAGGGTTCCGCCTCCCTGACCTTCCCGGTCGGGGAGCGGCGGTCCATGGTCGGGGTGGCCTATGCCCGGGACGCCTTCCGACCCTTGGAGCTGTTCTCCGTGGAACCCTATACGAACTCCCGCATACGGTTTCTCCTGGGCCTGGAGCTCTGATGGGCGGAGGTTTCCCCCCGGTCTGTAACCATTCGGCGTATAAATTACTATATTAGTAATAAAACCGCCGGAGGCAGGCCATGTCTGAGTATCGATCGAATCGGCTCCGAACCTTCCGTATACGGCCCGGACGATCCTCCCCGAGCCCCCGGGTTTCCGAACCCTTCGCCCTGGCCCTCCTGGCCGCCGCACTGATCCTCGTCCCGCAGCCCGCGGCGGCCCAGTCCGGGGGCGGAGCCGTCGGGGTCTTCCGAAGCCGGGAGCATTCCTTCCGGCTGGTGAGAGTCCTGGACCGGTTGGACTACCCCTGGGCTCTCTCATTCCTCCCGGACGGGGGAATGCTGATCACCGAGCGGGCCGGACGGCTCCTACGGATCAAGGACGGCCGGGCCGAACCCGTCGCGGGAATCCCGGCGGTCAGCGCCTCGGGGCAGGGAGGACTGCTCGATATCGCCCTGAGCCCTTCCTTCGCTTCGGATAGGACGGTCTTTTTCACCTATTCCCAACCGGGGCCCGGAGGCGCCGGCACGGCCCTGGCCCGGGCGGTCCTGGACGGGACCGCCCTGCGGGAGGTGCGGACGATCTGGAGCATGGAGAGGAAGACCGGGGCCGGACAGCACTTCGGATCCCGAATACGGTTCCTGCCGGACGGGACGATCCTCCTGAGCGCCGGGGACCGGGGACAGGGCTCCCGCGCCCAGGACCTGGGCGACGACGCGGGCAAGGTACACCGGATCGCCCCGGACGGCTCCGTCCCTGGGGACAACCCCTTCCTGGGGAACCGCGGCGTCCGGCCCTCGGTGTATTCCTACGGCCACCGGAATCCCCAGGGCCTGGCGATCCATCCCCGAACCGGGGAGGCCTGGATCACCGAGCACGGCCCCCAGGGCGGCGACGAGGTGAACATCCTCCGGCCCGGGAGGAACTACGGCTGGCCGGTCATCACCTACGGGCGGCAGTACGGGACCGGGGCCCCGATCGGGGAGGGGACGGCCAAGCCCGGAATGGAGCAGCCCCTGATCCACTGGACGCCTTCCATCGCTCCCTCGGGCCTGGAGTTCTACACCGGGAATATCTTCCCCCGCTGGAAGGGCAGCCTCTTTTCCGGGAACCTGGCCGGACGGCGGCTGGTGCGAATGACTGTGAGTGAGTCGGCTGTCCTGTCCCAGGAAATCCTGCTGGAGGGAACCGTCGGCCGGATCCGGGACGTTCGGCAGGGGCCGGACGGTTTTTTGTACCTTCTGACGGACGAGTCCCCCGGTTCCTTGTATCGGCTGGAACCGGGGGATTGAGAGCGGACCCCTTACTTCTGGGGCATCACCAGGTTCGGTACGAACAGGGTGATCTCGGGGACGAAGGTGATCAGCATCAGCACCGCCACCATCACGGCCCACATGGGAAGCATGGTCTTGACCACCTGCTCGATCCGGATCTTCCCGACGGCGCAGCCCACGAAAAGGGCGGACCCTACGGGCGGGGTGGTGAGGCCGATGGCCAGGTTCAAAATCAGCATGATGCCGAAGTGGACGGGGGACATCCCCAAAGCTCCCACGAAGACCGGGTACAGGATGGGAGTGGTGATGAGGATGAGGGGAGCCATGTCCATGATCATTCCCAACAGGAGAAGAAGAAGGTTCACCAACAGCAGAAGCAGGGTCTTGTTGTGGGTGATGGACAGCAGGGCTTCGGTCGCCAGGGCGGGTATCTTCAAGTAGGCCATCAGGTAGCCGAAGGCGCTGGCCGCGGCGATCAGGGCCATCACCATGGCCAGGGTCTTCAGGGCCCCGTACAGGATGCCCTTGAACCGGGCCAGGGGGATTTCCCGGTACACGAAAAAGGTGATGATGAAGGCGTAGACCACGGCGACCGCCGCGGACTCGGTGGCCGTGAAGACTCCGGAGATCACGCCTCCCATGATGATGACCGCGGTGAACAGGCCTAGGATGGCGTCCTTGGAGATCTGCAGGGCTTCCTTCAGGGTGTACCGTTTCTCCTTGGGGTAGCCCCGCTTGATGGCGAAGACGTAGCTCACGATCATGAGCCCCACGCCCAGCATCACCCCGGGGATGAAGCCTCCCAGGAAGAGCCGGCCCACGGACACGCCCCCCGCGGCCAGGGAGTAGATGATCATGTTGTGGCTGGGGGGAATGATGACCCCCTGGCAGGCGCTGGTTACGGTGATGCCCACGGAAAAGTCGTCGTCGTAGCCCTTCTCCTTCATCATGGGGATCAGGATGGTCCCGATGGAGGAGACGTCCGCCACCGCGGACCCGGAAATCCCTCCGAAGAACATGCTGGCCAGGCAGTTCACCTGGGCCAGGCCTCCCCGGATACGGCCGACCAAAAGGTTTGAAAAGAGGATGAGCCGGCGGGAAATCCCGCCCTGGCCCATCATCTCCCCGGCGATGATGAAGAAGGGGATGGCCAGGAGGCTGAAGGAACGGACTCCCTGGACCATCTGCTGGACCACCACCATCAGGGGCAGGCCCAGGTAGGCCGCGGTCACCACCGCGGAGATGGCCAGGGTGAAGGTGATGGGAACCTGGAGCAGGAGCAGGATCCCGAAGGAGCCCAAGAGCAGGGCGGTCGCTGCGCTTTGATCAGCCATGGCGTTCCCCCAGGACGTCGCGGAGCGACCCCTGCCCGGACAGGAACCGGTCCACGGCCGCGTCTTTCTTGTCGATCCCCAGGATGTCGGTGAAGGATTCGTAGATCATGACGACCGCGCTGACCGGCAGGATGGCGTACAGAAGCCCCGCGGGCCATTGGGTGGCGGGCATGATGGACCGCATGGTGAAGCCGACCAGTCTCCATCCGTAGATCAGCATGACCACGGCCAGGACCAGGATCACCAGGCTCTTGAGGATTTCCAGCGCCCGGGAGGCCGCCTTGGAGAGTCGGGCCGCGGGGATCAGGGTTATGTTGATATGGAGGTTTTCCTTAACTCCCAAGGCCATGGCTATGAATATGAACCACACCGCCAGGAGCAGGGCCACCTCCTCGGACCACATGAGTCCGCTGTTGAACCCGTACCGCAGGACCACGTTCAGGAAGATGATCAGGACCATGGCCACCATCATGGCCTTGGCGAGATAGACCAGGGCGATGTGGAGAAGATTGAAAACCGCGATGATATTCCGTCCCATGGGTCCGCCTCCCTCCGGGCATGGAAACGGGCGGGGGCCCGGAAGGCCGTCCGCCCGTTTCCCGTTCATGGATGCTTTGTCTACTTCACTTCGCTGATCCGCTGGACCAGGTAGCGGACCGCGGCGGGCTGTTTGTCGTAGAGGGCTTTCATGGCCGCCTGCCACGGCGCCTTGTCGGTGATCACGGTGATGGTGTTCCCGGCGGCCCGCACCTTGGCCTCCGAGGCCTTTTCGCGCTCCGCCCAGAGCTTGCGCTGGTAGGGGATGGCGTCCAGGGCGGCCTGCTTGATCAGCTCCAGATCCTTCGCGGAGAGCTTGGACAGGGAGATCTTGGATCCGATGATGATCTCCGGAACCCGGGTGTGCTCGTCCAGGGTGTAGAACTTGGCCACCTCGTAGTGGCTGGTGGACTCGTAGGAGGGCCAGTTGTTCTCGGCTCCGTCGATGACGCCGGTCTGGAGGGCGGAATACACTTCGCCGTAGGGCATGGGGGTGGCGACGGCGCCGAGGCCCTGGACCATGCCGACCATCAGCTCGCTCTCCTGGACACGGATCTTGAGGCCCTTGAGGTCCTCGGGCTTGGAGACGGGGCGCTTGGAGTTGTAGAAGTTGCGGGCTCCGGGTTCGAACCAGCCGATGCCGATGAAGCCCGAGGGTTCCAGGGAGGCGAAGAGCTCCTTGCCGATGGGCCCGAGGAGGACCTTCCACATGTGGTCTTCATTCCGGTACAGGTAGGGAAGCTGGAGGGCGTTGAAGACCGGCACGAAGGATGCCAGGGGGGAGATGGAGACCCGGGTGAAGTCGATGGCGCCGAACTGCACCTGCTCGATCACGGCCTTTTCCTGGCCCAGCTGGGACCCCGGGTATACTTCGATCACGATCCGGCCCTTGGACCGTTCCTTGACCAAGTCCGCGAAGCGCTGGTCCCCCAGGGTGGTGGGGTAGTCCGCGGGGTGGGTTTCCGCAAGGCGGAGAACGATCGTTTTCTGCCCTGTCACGGTCGAGACGATCAGGACGAGAGTCAGGGCCAGCAACAAAACTTTCTTGAAACTCATGGTTCCTCCTGTTTGATCCGGAATTTCTGGTACCCTATTAGAATAGGGGCGAACCTTCGTTCCCGTAGGGGGAAATTCTTGCGTAATGGGGTATTTTTTTGACCGCCGCCCCCAATCGCGGAGCCAATATCAAAAGTGACCGACTTTTGATATTGGCTCCGCTGCCTCCGGGATCCTCGGAGACGGAGTCGGGCCGGATCAGCCGGATCCGGCCTGGTATTCCGCGGGGCTCATGCCCTCGTATTTCCGGAAAACCCTGCAGAAATAGGCGCTGTCCTTGAAGCCCACCAGGGCCGCCGTCTCCTTGACCCGGTAGGTCCCGGTCCGGAGCAGGCGTTTGGCCGCGTCGATGCGGAGCCGACAGAAGGCCTGCACGAAGGTCTCCCCCCGGCGGCGGCGGAACAGGCGGGAGAGGTGGGAGGGTGAGGCGCCGACCTGCCGGGCCACATCCTCCAGGGAGAGATCCTCCGCCAGGTGTTCCCGAAGGTAGGCCACGGCCCGTTCTACCGAGCCGAACGCCGGGTGGTCCGCCTCTCCGCCGCCGATGTCCGCCTCCGGGGCGGAAACCAGGATCACCACGGGCCGATCGACCCGGCCCAGGGCCGCGGCCTGGCGGGCTTCCCGGAACCGCGGAGAACCCTCCGGGAATAGGCAAGCCCCGGCGAGGACCCGGATTCCCAGGGACCGGAGGAGCTCCTCGATCAGGTCCGTAAGGATGCCCCGAAGGGCATCCTCGGCGGCGGTCCCCGCTTCGTCCGAGGAGGGAGCGGCCGCCAGGCAGCGGATCTCGGATTCCCCGTCCCCGGCCAGGGCGTACCACCCGGCTTCCCGGAGGCGTCGTTCCAGCAGGTCCCGGGTGGCGCGGCTCAACGGGCGCCGCGGAAAGGCTCCCGGCTCCCGGGCCGCCGG
>Ga0067045_1005626_pt1 | contig 11624 bp, 10 predicted proteins | sample TerdegcTABiofilm_FD_59184 | JGI IMG/M metagenome (GOLD analysis project Ga0067045, IMG submission 59184) | Combined Assembly of (Gp0054472, Gp0054536) Wastewater bioreactor microbial communities from Singapore -Terephthalate degrading...
TGGATTTTTAAAACTGTTCACGGTTCACGGTATTTTCAGGAAAAAAATCAGGATGGGTTTGAAATTTTACTCGATTTTCATTCATAGTTTTTTAGAAAATAAAAGTTTAGGTCGGTTATTTGATAAAATTAAATAAAAGATTTATAATATTGTCCGAATGTTTCAGAATACCTTATGAAGGAGGGTAACACGTGGCCCAAACTGAAGTACCAGAAAAAGCAAGTGTGTTAGAAATATCTCCGGAGCAGTTCACGGAGCTGGAGTATATCTTAACTGATTATCAGGGAAAACCTGGTATGCTTATCCAGGCTCTTCATGCTGCTCAAAACCTAATTGGATATCTTCCTCCACCAGTTTTAAAAATTGTAGCGAAAAAACTTGATATTCCACTGAGTGAAGTTTATGGAGTCGTGACATTTTATCATTTTTTCTCCATGAAACCTCGGGGAAAGCACGTTATCCAAGTATGTCTTGGAACAGCTTGTTATGTTCGGGGAGGACAGGAAATTCTTACTCAACTTCAAAAGGAACTTTCTATAGATATTGGAGAAATTACCCAAGATGGACTTTATTCCTTAGAAGTGATGAGATGTGCAGGAGCATGTGGTTTAGCTCCGGTCGTTCGTATCGATAACGATGTTCATAAGCGCGTCAATCCCTCTCAGTTAACCAACATTCTTAAAAACTACCAATAATGAAAGAATTAGCCTTGCATATCCTTGATATTATGGAAAATTCCATACGAGCTAATGCAAACAAAATACGTGTTTCTCTCGTTGAGGATAGTCGATTCAATCAGTTTATTCTCACCATTCAAGACAACGGAAAGGGAATGGAAAAAGAAGTTCTCGCTCGAGTACGAGATCCTTTCTTTACCAGTCAAAAGAAAAAAGTGGGTATGGGGATTCCTCTTTTAGAACAACTTGCATCGATGTGTGGTGGAAAGCTTGATATCATTTCCCGGCCTGGTGAAGGAACAACGATTCGTGCTACCTTTCAAAAGGATCACATCGATCTTCCACCTCTCGGCAATCTCCCAGAAACACTGATGGTCCTCTTCGCTTCGCATCCAGAAGTTGAAATTGAGTATGAGCATGTCAAGGACAATTGCAGTTGGTCTTTCAATACCAAAAAAATGTCTCAAGAGTTAGGTCTTCAAGGACCACAAGATATTTTTCCAGTTCTTCAAGGAATCAAAGAGTGGATACAATATCATGAAAACCAAATTCAGGAAGGAGAGTAGGGGGATGAAAATTACCAGTATTGAAGATTTAAAGAGAATTAAGGAAGAGGCTCAAAAAAATACTGTACTTCGGGAAGGGACTGCTGATATAAAGATCATAGTTTGTATGGGAACGTGTGGTATTGCTGCTGGTGCTCGTCAAGTGATGGCTTCTCTTCTTGATGAAATTTCTAAGAGAAATTTAAAAAATGTGATTGTGACTCAAGCTGGGTGTATTGGTCTCTGTGATCGGGAACCTTTAATTAGTGTAGAGAAAGGTGGAGAAAAGGTATTTTATGGTGATTTATCACCAGATAAAGCACGACAAATCATTTCTTCCCATGTAGTGAATGGTCAAATTATTGGAGAATGGGTCGTCCATACTGAACGATAGAACTCAATAGGAGGATAAACATTATGGCTGAGATGGAAAGAAGCCAGGTATTGCTATGTGCTGGAGCAGCGTGTGTTTCATCAGGCGCATTGCTGGTTAAAGACGCACTGATCCGTGAAATTCAAAAAAATGGATTAGAAAATGAAGTCCGATTAGTGGAAACTGGCTGTGTTGGACCCTGCAATATGGGCCCTTTGGCGATCATCTATCCAGAAGGAGTTTTTTACCAGAAGTTGGTTCCCGAAGATGCTCGAGAAATTGTTGAAGAACATCTTTTGAAAGGAAGGGTTGTCAACCGGCTTCTTTTCCAAGGACCTGAAGATGAGCGAAAGAAGTTTATTGAAGAAATTGATTTTTTCCAGAAGCAAGTTAAAATTGCCCTGAGAAATTGTGGTTTTATCAACCCTCTGAATATCGAAGAATACATTGCTCGTGATGGTTATCTTGCTTTGGGAAAAGTCTTATCGTCCATGACACCCGAGGAAGTTATCGAAATGGTCAAAAAATCGGGACTTCGAGGACGAGGAGGTGCGGGTTTCCCAACCGGTTTGAAATGGGAATTAACCAAGAAAAGCCAAGCTACTCCGAAATATATTATTTGTAATGCTGATGAAGGTGATCCAGGAGCCTTTATGGATCGGAGTATCTTAGAAGGTGATCCTCACTCGGTTCTTGAAGCCATGGCCATTGCTGGGTATTCAATCGGGGCGAATCAGGGCTACGTTTATGTGCGAGCCGAATATCCATTAGCAATTGAACGTCTTTCCATTGCAATTGACCAAGCTCGCGAATTAGGGCTCCTTGGCAAAAACATTATGAGCAGCGGGTTTGACTTTGATGTCGAAATTCGGATTGGAGCTGGAGCTTTTGTTTGCGGAGAAGAAACTGCGCTTATTGCATCAGTTGAAGGGCGAAGAGGCATGCCCCGTCCGAAACCTCCTTTCCCAGCTCAAAGCGGTTTGTGGGAGAAACCAACGGTTATTAACAATGTTGAAACGTGGGCAAACATTCCATCGATTATCAATAATGGTCCAGAATGGTTTGCTTCTATCGGAACCGGAAATAGTAGGGGAACCAAAGTATTTGCTCTTGCCGGTGATATCAACAATACAGGATTAGTAGAAATTCCAATGGGAATGAGCCTTGGTGAAATTGTTTACGACCTGGGGGGAGGCATTCGCGATGGGAAAAAATTCAAAGCTGTCCAAATTGGTGGTCCTTCGGGCGGTTGCATTCCCAAGGAATTTCTCAATGTGAAAATTGATTATGACTCACTGAAAGAATTAGGGGCTATTATGGGCTCTGGCGGTTTGATTGTCATGGACGAAGACACTTGCATGGTAGATTTGGCTCGATATTTCTTAGAGTTTGTTCAAGACGAATCATGTGGAAAATGCACTCCCTGTCGGATTGGAACCAAGCGAATGTTAGAAATTCTCCAGCGAATTACCGAGGGGCAGGGTCGTGAAGGAGACATTGAACTGTTGGAAGAATTGGCAGTTCAGATTAAAAATACCGCCCTCTGCGGGTTAGGACAAACCGCTCCCAATCCTGTTTTAAGCACCCTGAAGTATTTCCGTGAGGAATATGAGATGCATATTCGTGAAAAACGTTGTCCTGCTGTGGTTTGTCGATCTTTATTCCAAGCACCCTGTCAACATGCTTGTCCTTTGGAAATTGATATACCAGGATATATTTCATTAATTAAAGAGGGTGAATATATCGAAGCTCTCCGGGTGATTCGAGAATCCAACCCCTTACCTTCGGTATGTGGCCGGGTTTGTCATCGACCCTGTGAAGCAAAATGCCGACGAGGCCAACTTGACGAACCAGCAGCGATTGATGATTTAAAGAGATTTGTAGCTGATTACGCCATGAAGAATCACATCATGTTACCGGTGATGATGGATCGTAAACGAGATGAAAGCGTAGCGATTGTTGGCTCGGGACCGGCTGGTTTAACCTGTGCCTATTATTTAGCCAGGAAAGGGTATTCGGTAACTATTTACGAGTCGCTTCCCGTGGCAGGAGGAATGTTAGCTGCTGGCATTCCAGCTTATCGATTACCACGAGAGCCGCTTAACTGGGATATCGATCAAATACGAGCAATGGGTGTAAAAATTCATTTAAACACAACCATCGGCAAAGACATTTCATTAAGCGAATTACAGGAAAAGTATGATGCTGTCTTTTTGGGAATTGGAGCATGGAAAAGTGCCCCTCTGGGAATTCCCGGAGAGCAATTTGAGGGCGTGGTTCCAGCTCTTGACCTTTTAAAAACTATCAACTTAGGAGGCAAGATTGAAGTTCCTAAAAATGTGGTTGTTTTAGGTGGTGGAAATGCCGCCATGGATGCCGCCCGCACTCTTTTGAGATTAGGTTCTGAAGTTGTGAATATTGTCTACCGAAGAACTCATTCTGAAATGCCTGCTATCCCAGAAGAAATCGAAGATGCAGAAAAAGAGGGAATTATTTTCCATTATCTCATGGCACCGTTGGAGATCGTTGGGGATGAGAAAGGAAAAGTAAAAGCCATAAAACTCCAGAGAATGCGATTAAGTGAGTTTGATCGGAGTGGTCGAAAAAGACCAACTCCTATCGAGGGTGCCGAGATGATAATTGAGTGTGATATGGTGGTTCCAGCTGTTGGTCAAATGCCCGAAATTGACGTGCTTGGGGATAGTTTACAATCCGACCGATGGGGGAACGTTAGCGTCAATCGTTATACCCTTTTAACCTCAAAACCAGGTGTTTTTGCTGGAGGTGATATGATTGGAGCTGAAGCAACCGTTGTCAATGCTATGGCTTATGGGAAAAAGGCTGCTTATAGTATCCATCAATATCTCCGCAATTTAAGGGGTGATGAGGAAGAAGAATTCATTGCTGAACCAGAAAGAATGAGGATTATAGAAGAACCACCAGTTCTTCAAGAAATAAAAAGAGTTTATTTATCTGAATTACCTGTGAGGGAACGAATCTGTAGCTTTGCTGAAGTAAAGATGTGTATGAGTGAGGATGATGCCAAGCGGGAAGCAGGAAGATGCTTACGGTGTGATTTAGAAAAGAAAGTGAAAAAGTTACATCAGCTTGTGGCGGTGGAGGAGGAAGAGCAATGAATGAATCAATAGGAGCTGAGTTAGTCTATTCCAAGGTTGATGAAATCATCGATCGATACAAAGAGGAAAAAACGCCATTGATGGCTATACTTGAAGACGTCTCTCAGGTTTATGGCTATCTCCCTAAAGATATTCTTGAAAGAATATCCCATAAAACCGGTATTCCTTCCAGTAAAATATACGGAGTGGCTACTTTTTATTCTTTTTTTGAAACAAAACCAGTGGGAAAATATGTCATTCGGATTTGTAAAAATACGCCTTGCCATGTTTTAGGTGCCACAGATGTTTTAGAAACTGTGAAAAAGGAATTAGGAATAAAAGAGGGTGAAACCACCAAAGATGGTTTATTTACCGTTGAAGTGACCAGTTGTCTTGGGGTTTGTGGTGTTGCACCGGCAATGATGATTAATGATGTCACTTATGGAAACTTAAATGCCGAACGTATTCGAGAAATATTTGCTCTTTATCGATGACTGAGAGGGGGATTTTAATTTATGCTTTTTCGTTCACATGTATTAGTTGAAATGACGAGTAGTTCGGTTGTGTTGGGTGCTGCTCAAATCCGTGAAAAGTTTGAGAAAGAGATTGAGCGTGTTGGTCTTTCTCAAGAAATTCGAGTTCTTGACACTGGTTCATTTGGAGCTGGTCTCCCTTCTCCTTTTGTCGTTATTTTTCCAGATAATGTAGTATATGCTCCCATTAAGCTTGATCAAGTCAAAATAATTGTTGAAGAACANCTTCTCAAAGGTCGGCCGGTCAAAGCCATGATGTATGTAGGTCGAACCGAAACCGTTCCTCAAGCTTTTCAACCGCTTTCTCCCTTAGCTCAAGAGAAGCGGGTTGTTTTGAGGAATAGTGGTTATATTGATCCAACCAATATTGATGATTATATTGCTCGAGACGGATATATGGCTTTAGGGAAAGTATTATCTGGTACACCGGAAGAAGCCATTCAAATAGTAAAGAACTCTGGATTGCTCGGTCGAGGTGGAGCCGGTTATCCCACCGGCTTAAAATGGGAATATACTCTAAAAGCTCAGGGAGACGAAAAATTCATCGTTTGTAATGCTGATGAAGGCGAGCCTGGAACTTTTAAAGATCGTTTGATTCTTGAGGGAGATCCTCATTCTATTTTGGAGGCAATGGCTATCGCCGGATTTGCGGTCGGTGCTCACCAAGGATTTATTTATGTCCGTGGTGAATATCCTGAAAGTATACGACATTTGGAAAAAGCCATTTCCCAAGCGATGGATTATGGTCTCTTGGGTGAGAATATCCTCAATTCAGGATTCTCTTTTCGAATTGGTATCCGAAAGGGAGCAGGTGCCTATATCTGTGGTGAAGAAACTGCACTTTTAGAATCGATAGAAGGTGGTCGAGGAGAACCTCGAATAAAACCGCCATATCCTCCTCAAAAGGGTTTATGGGGAAAACCAACGGTTATCAACAATGTTGAAACTCTTGCCAATATTCCACCAATTTTTCTTCATGGACCAGAATGGTTTAAACATATCGGAACACCTACCTGTCCAGGAACAAAAGTATTTACTTTAACCGGGAACGTGATCAATTTAGGCCTGATCGAAGTTCCTATGGGAACCACTCTCCGTGAATTAGTTTTTCAAGCAGGTGGGGGAATCAGAAACGGTCGTGAGCTAAAATTAGTTCAAACCGGAGGTCCTTCTGGTGGGACGATGACTCCCGATTTACTTGATGTTCCTATGGCTTTTGATACTCTCCCTCGCTATCAATCGGCACTTGGTTCTGGTGCATTGACTGTTATTGATGATACTCACTGCATAGTCGATATTGTTAAGAATTTTTGTGAGTTTTTTCTTCATGAATCCTGTGGAAAATGCACACCTTGCCGAATCGGGAATAAAAGAATTGTTGAGATTTTAGAACGAATTTCTTTAGGGAAGGGTACTGCTCAAGACTTAGAAAAACTTTATTTTTTGGGTGAACACATCAAACGAACCTCATTTTGCGGTTTAGGCCAAGCAGCTCCAAACCCATTACTCAGATGTTTAGATTATTTCCGCGATGAATTTGAAACTCATGTCATTGAAAAACGATGTCCGCTCAATGTTTGCCGAATGGAAAGTCCAAAAAAAATCAAATCTTTGAAGGTCTGATTCAGAGAAAGGAGAGAAGAGCATGGCAAAAGTCATACAAAATAGAAGGAAAAAAGAATCTCCCGAAAAGCTGGTGACTCTCTTCATTGATGGAAGAGAATGTCATGTCCCAGAAAATTTAACACTTTTAGAAGCCTGCCGAATGGAAGGATATCATATTCCTACACTGTGTTATATGGAAGGTCTTACCCCTTGGGGTGGGTGCCGAATCTGCGTGGTAGAAGTTGAAGGTCAACCTAATCTGGTTGCTTCCTGTGTGACACCTGTTCGGGAAGGGATGAAAGTTCTCACCGCTTCAAAAAAAGTACGAGAAGCCCGAAAGGCTAATCTTGAACTGATTTTATCAAACCATCCCCTGGATTGTCAGCTCTGTGATCGAAACCAATCCTGTGAGCTTCAAAGCCTTTGTTATGAGTTTGGTGTTCGAGAGATTCGTTTCCAAGGAGAAAGGAAAACTCATCCGATTGATACCAGCAGTCCTTCGGTAAAACGAGACTTGGATCGCTGTATCCTTTGTGGTCGGTGCATACGAACCTGCGCTGAAATTCAAAGCGTATTTGCCATTGATTTTGCCGATCGTGGATTTAATTCCTATGTTAGTCCTTCATTGGGACTCCCTCTGGGAGAGAGTGTTTGTATCAATTGCGGTCAATGTGTTTTAGCCTGCCCAACTGGGGCTCTTTCAGAAGTGAGCCATGTTGAAATGGTTTGGGATGCCATTGATGATCCGGAAAAGTATGTTATTCTTCAGACCGCCCCAGCAGTTCGAGTGAGCATAGGCGAGCCATTTGGTATGCCGATAGGGAGTATCTCCACTGGAAAAATGGTAGCAGGTTTTCGTCGTTTAGGTTTTGATGCAATATTTGATACCAATTTTGCGGCAGATTTGACTATCCTCGAAGAGGGGACCGAATTTATCAACCGCGTTAAAAAAGGAGGGAAGCTTCCTCTCCTCACTTCTTGTAGTCCGGGATGGATTAAGTTCATGGAACATTTTTACCCGGATCTCATGGAGAATGTTTCGACCTGTAAATCACCTCAACAAATGTTTGGTGCTCTGGCTAAGACCTATTATGCCCAGAAAATAGGCCTAGATCCCCAGAATATTGTGGTTGTATCTATCATGCCTTGCACTGCAAAGAAATATGAATGTCAGCGAGACGAGATGAAAGCCAGCGGATACCAGGATGTCGATTATTCTCTTACAACCCGAGAAGCAGCACGAATGCTCAAAGAAAAGGGCATTGATCTTAAAGAAATGCCAGAGGAAGATTTTGATCCAGCTCTTGGTATATCAACTGGGGCAGCGGCAGTATTTGGTGCTACCGGGGGGGTTATGGAAGCAGCTCTTCGAACGGTTTACGAAGTTTTAACCGGTGAAACATTACCTCGTATTGACTTCACCGATGTTCGCGGCATTGATGGAGTAAAGGAAGCCACCATCAATGTTGGTGGATTAGAGGTAAATGTAGCCGTTTCTCATGGATTGGGAAATGCACGAAAGATATTGGATTTAGTCAATCAGGGAAACTCAAAATACCATTTTATTGAAATTATGGCCTGTCCTGGGGGTTGCATTGGTGGAGGAGGTCAACCTATTCCAACTGATCTCGATATTCGGATGAAGCGGATTGAAGCGATTTATGAAGTGGATCGTCAACTCCCAATCCGAAAATCGCATGAAAATCCTGCTATTAAAAAGCTTTACGAAGAGTATCTTGGAGAACCGAATAGTGAAAAAGCCCATCATCTCCTCCATACCCATTATTTGTGTCGAGAAAAAATGTAATAAAAAGACATCATTTACGAACGAGTTAAAATTTAATATCTTTTATTCCGTTCCCCTTTGCTCCCTTGAAAAGGGGAACGGAATATTGGCTGCTTATTTTCAATCCTCCCAGTCTCCCTTGTATCGGAATTGAATCTCGAGTACAATTAATTTTTATGGAAAAGGTTATTTTATCGATTGATCCTGGGACCGAAAAATGTGGAATTGCACTTTTAAATCAAAAAGGAGGGGTGATTCATCAAACCATCCTTGCAATTGATGAATTAGAGCCATCACTCAATAAAATTTTGAAGATGTACTCACCCTTGAAAGTTATTATAGGGAACAGTACTGGCCGTAAGAAAGTAATACAAATCATGAAAAAGATGAAAATAGATTATGTAACTATTGAAGAACGACAGAGTACCTTAGAAGCTCGAAAGCTTTATTTTAAAATGAACCCACCCCGAGGGCTTAAAAGATTTTTACCAAAAGGTTTATTATTTCCTTCAGTAGCCATTGATGATTGGTCAGCGGTTATTCTTGGCCAGCGCTATCTATCCCAATATTCATTGGACGGTGACAAACATGATCTTCCCTCATGAAGTTGGTCCTATCCTGACGAATTTAGCGAGGAAAGCTATTGAATACTATTTAATTCACCGAACCTATCTTCCTGTACCCATGAACCTCCCTCGGGAATTCTATGAACAAAAAGCCGGGGTTTTTATTTGCCTAAAAATTCGTGGGCATCTGCGAGGGTGTATTGGAACTTTTCATCCCCAACACGAGCATATCATCGCTGAAATTATTCATAATGCAGTTAGTGCAGCTGTTGAGGATCCTCGTTTTCCTGCCGTGACTCTCGAAGAACTTCCCAATATAAACATTACTGTTGACATTCTCACTCCTCCTGAATCGGTTGACACTCCTGAACAACTTGATCCAAAAAAATATGGCGTAATCGTTCAAAGGGGTTGGCGCAGAGGACTTTTACTCCCGGACATTGAGGGAGTCAATTCTGTTGAAGAGCAGATTCGTATTGCTCGATCCAAAGCTGGAATTAAAACAAATGAGCCAATTGAACTTTATCGATTTCAAGTTGAACGATATAGTGAACCAGAAAATAAAGAGGAAGATTAGCAATGATTGAAGCTCAATATTGGACGGTTGATTCAAATCAGAAAGTAAGATGCCTCCTGTGTCCACATCAATGTCGCATTCACCATGGAGGACGTGGACTTTGCCAAATTCGAGAAAATAGAGATGGAATTTTATATGCTTTAACCTATAACCGGATTTCAGCTATTCACCTGGATCCGATCGAAAAGAAACCTTTGTACCATTTTTTCCCTGGGAAAGAAATTCTTTCAATAGGAAGTGTGGGTTGTAATTTAAAATGCCAGTTTTGTCAAAACTGGGAGATCTCGCAAACTGGTTTTATAGATAATCTAACCCTCATTGATTCCGAAAAAATTATTTCACTCGCTCAATCACAGAGATCGATAGGAATTGCCTATACTTATAATGAACCCTTTATCTGGTGGGAATTTGTAAAAGAAACCAGTGAAAAAGCAAAAAAGGCTCACTTGAAAAATGTTTTGGTGACCAATGGATATGTCAATTCAAAACCACTCCTGGATCTCCTCCCTCTTATCGATGCGATGAATATTGATTTGAAAGCGATGGACGAAGATTTTTATCGAAAATACTGTGGAGGTTCTTTAACACCAGTTTTAGAAACGATTGAAATGAGTTATCGAAATAAAGTACATATTGAAATCACCAATCTTTTAGTAACCGGTCTGAATCATACACTGGAACACCTTCACCGTTTAGTTGATTTTGTTGCTTCAATAAATCCTGATATCCCTCTCCATTTTTCACGATATTTTCCAGCCTATCGGATGGAAACGCCATCAACCGATCCCGAGGTGCTCCTCACTGCCTATCGGATTGCTCGACAGAAATTACACTACGTCTATTTAGGGAACTATTACGGAACCGAAGGTCAAAACTCTTATTGTTCTCAATGTGGAAGGCTTTTAATCTCTCGAAGTGGCTATCATACTTCTATTCTCCATTTGGAAAACGGTCATTGTCAAAGTTGTAAAACTCCTTTCCCTTTGGTAGATGAATGAAGCGTTCTCGATTAATATTGATATTCCTCTTTGGATTTGCAGGTATTCTTATCATATGGATGATAAACAAACCGATTCCCTTAAAACACTTTATTTATGAAGGTTTTGATACTTGGATTGAAATAGATCTTCCATCCCATCATCAGGACATTTCACAAGATATTAGCTCCATGATCCGAGAAATGGATGAAAAATGGGATCGATTTGATCAAAGGAGTGAAATTTGGAAAATAAATCAAAGCCAAGAACCAATTATAGTTCATGAACACACCTACGATTTGTTGAGACGTGCTCAAGAACTCCAGCAGCGTACTGACGGTTTTTTTAATATTTTTGTTGGATCATTAATGGATGAATGGGGTTTTATGAGTAATCCTCGAATTCCTCCTCCCAATCTCATTCAAGATCGGATTCAACAAATTGCCAATTCTTCTCTTATTCTTGATGGAAAAACAAAAAGTGCTCAACGAACTGGATTGAGCGAAATCGATTTAGGAGGAATAGCCAAAGGGTATTTGGTGGATATGATAACCAATCAATTGAAAAAAAAGCAAATATCCCCGGTAATAGTCAACGCCGGGGGAACAGTTTACGCTTTAGGGAAAAAATTTCGAGTGGGAATTTTACACCCACGGCAGAAATCGATTGTCGGAGTTGTCGAAGTGGAGGATCAGGCGGTATCAACATCAGGCGACTATTATCGTTTTTTTGAGCAGGATGGTATTCGTTATTATCATATCATCAATCCCTATACTGGGTATCCATCGAGTTATTTCTCGAGTGTGACAGTGGTTTATCCAAAAGCAGCTGATGCTGATGCCATTTCAACTGCGGTTATGGCAGGAGGG
>Ga0067045_1004978_pt1 | contig 11620 bp, 11 predicted proteins | sample TerdegcTABiofilm_FD_59184 | JGI IMG/M metagenome (GOLD analysis project Ga0067045, IMG submission 59184) | Combined Assembly of (Gp0054472, Gp0054536) Wastewater bioreactor microbial communities from Singapore -Terephthalate degrading...
CAGAGAGAGATTTTGTATGGAAAAAAAGAGGGTAAAACCTCAGAGGGTAAAATCTTAAAAATAGCGGGATGAAAAATTCCCCAACTTTAACCGAAAATAAATACACCCTTATTATTTTCATGTCATTATCCTGTTCCGGAGGATTGTTTTTAAAGGGGAAAAAGGGTGGAAGGATGGAGGAATCGAATCTTATTTGTGGAAAAGATAGGTAGAAGAAACAGTTAGAATAACACCGAAAATATAATACGCCCGGGAGGCGAACCATGGCAAAAGTTATCTTTAAGAATGTAAACAAAATTTATGAGGGTTTTGCACCGTTGGAGAAGCAATGGTGGGAGTTCTGGAAACCCTCGCAAAAGCCCAACAAGGTTCATATCGTCAAGGGTGTGGATATGGATGTGAAGGATGGAGAATTTCTGGTTCTGGTGGGGCCGTCGGGGTGTGGAAAATCCACCACTCTGAGGATGCTGGCAGGATTGGAAGAAGTTACCGACGGAGAGATATTTATTGATGAAAAAATGGTCAACGATATGTCTCCCAAGGATCGGGATATTGCTATGGTCTTCCAGAATTATGCCCTTTATCCCCATATGAACGTTTATGAAAATATGGCTTTCGGGTTGAAACTGCGGGGATTTCCCCAGGCGGACATTGACAAGAGAGTCAACGATGCCGCCTCCTTTCTGGGGATTCAGAACCTGCTCTTGAGGAAGCCCAAGGAATTATCGGGAGGACAGAGACAGCGGGTCGCCATGGGAAGAGCCATTGTCCGGGAACCAAAGGTATTTTTGATGGATGAACCCCTCTCCAACCTGGACGCCAAGTTGAGAGTCCACATGAGAGCCGAGTTACAGAAGCTCCACCGGAAACTGGGTATCACCACCATCTATGTAACTCACGACCAGACTGAAGCCATGACCCTGGGACATCGCATCGCCCTGCTGAACAACGGCGTAATCCAGCAACTGGACACTCCTCTTACTCTTTACAACACACCGGCTAATAAGTTCGTCGCCGGGTTCATAGGCAGTCCTTCCATGAACTTTGTCGATGCCAAAGTAATCAAGGAAGACGATAGAGTATATGTTCAGACCGACGGCTTCAAACTCCGGATCCGGGGCGATATGGCGTTACAGATGATGCCCCACGTCGATAAGAATGTGGTGTTCGGCATCCGTCCCGAAGATATCGAGGATCTGGGCTTCTCTCAATTGAACGATGAAGAAAACACCTTCAGTGCCGATGTGGAGGTTCTGGAGCCCCTGGGGTCGGAGATCATCCTTTATCTGGCTCTGGGCAAGGACTCCCTCATCGCCAGGGTTGACCCCCGCACTTCCGCCAAGGTGGGAGAGAAGATCAAGGTAGTCATGAATTTTAGTAAGATACATATATTTTCCAAAGACGACGAAAAGAACCTGTTATATCAATAATAACATTTAAAGCTTTTAGGAAGGGGTTTGGGGAAACTCTTTTCTCGAAAAGAGTTTCCCCAATAAGTCTGTTTTCGGTATAAAACCATGCCATTATATGAGTACAGAGCCTATGATACCTCCGGAAAGACCATTGGAGGTTTGATTGATGCTCCATCCCAGAATTCAGCCTACGGCAAATTAAAGAAACAGGGCATATTTATCACCGCCATTTCCGAGGAAACCGGCGGCGGGTTTAACGTCCGGGTTCCCTCGTCGGATATAATTTTCGCTCTGGATCAATTAGCGACTCTTTTAAAAGCCGGCATTCCTTTGCCTGAAGCTCTGGATTCGCTGGTCAACCAGGTTACTCACAGGGATCTGAAGAAGGCCTTTGCCCGGATAAAGGTAGGGCTAGAGGAGGGGGAGAGTTTTGCGGGAGCTTTGGCCAGCCAGAACATTTTCCCTCCCGTTCTGGTGAAGATGATTGATGCGGGAGAGTCGGTGGGGGCGGTGGATACTATTCTGCGTCGTTTCACCGATTTCATGGAGCGGGAAAATTCCTTCCGGGAGAAAGTGGTGGGGGCTCTTATTTACCCTTCTATAATTTTGAGTGCCAGTTTTGCTTTGATATTTTTTATATTGAGTTACATTGCCCCGACTTTAGTGAAGATTTTTCAATCTTTTCATAAAGCCCTGCCTCTCTCGACCCAGATTCTTATATGGACTGGGACTTTCCTGAAAAACAACGTCTTCCTTCTTCTGGCAGTGTTGGCGGGGGTTATATACGGATATATGTACATTTTGCCAAAAAAATACCGGGATGCCTTTCTGCTCAAGCTTCCTTTTTACGGCAATATTCATCGGCATATCCAGGTAAGCCGCTGGGCAAGAACCCTATCCATGCTGCACGGCGGCGGAGTTACCCTCATCAAGGCTCTCGCGTCGGCCAGAGAAGTGGTGGAAAACGAACCCATCCGGGAAGAACTGAAAAAAGTGGAAGATATGGTTCAGAAAGGATCCGGCATGGGGACCGCTCTCTCCCGGATTGCCGCCATTCCTCCCCTGGTGGTACAGATGGTCAAAACGGGGGAAAAAAGCGGCGAACTGGAGCGGATGCTGGAAACTTCGGCGAACTTCTACGAAAAGGAGATCGAGAAAAACCTCTCCCTCTTTTTCAAATTCCTGGAACCCGCCATTATTCTGGGATTGGGGGCCGTGGTGGGTTTTGTGGTGGTATCCGCCCTTTTACCCATATTCGAAATCAACCGGTTGATCAAATAGTAAATCAATGACCGCCGGGAAAAGGCAGGAAAGATCTCAAGTTCAGAGAATAAAACCTTACCCCCGAAAAAAATATTCCCTCACGGGAAAACGAGGTGGAAATCATGAAGAAAAACCGGTTATCTCTGATATTGCTATCGATAGTCCTTCTGCTGTTCCTGGCGTCCTGTGAACAGACCAACAGCGCTGAACACGTTAAAAATGCCAAAGAATTCGAAAAAGTTCAGGACTATGAAAACGCCGCCAACGAATATATCCGCGCCCTCAAGGGAATGAAATCGACCCAGGAAATGGCGGATACCTACAAGAAAATTGCCCAGCTCTACAAGAAAATGAAACGCAACGACGAATCCATCGAATATTTCAAGAAAGCCATAGAGAGTTACGACTATCTCAAGCAACCCGCACCCTATGTGGAACTGGCCCAGATGTACGTTCTGTCGAATAAAATACCCAACGCCATTACCATGGTCAGCGACCTGGATCGCAGCAAACCTAATAACTACAAGCAGATCAAGGCTGACATTATGCGGGTGGTAGCGGTTACTTACGATAAACAGAAGAATTATGAAGATGCCAAACACTATTACGAACAGCTCAAAACCCTGGCGGAAGAAGCCGGAAACCAGAAAATGGTGAAGACCGCCACTCGCCGCCTGGAAGGTATAGAGCGAAAACAGGAACTCTCACCGATGGAGGAAAAGGACGAAACCACCGATACCGGGGATAAAGAAAATAAATAACCGATGGTTCGCCCCGGGGATAAAAAGGCGAACCGGACGTTCATGGGAATATACCAAAAAAGATCCACCTTTGGGGGGATCTTTTTCGTATGCTCAGGACTTACGCCATCTATTCCCAAACCCGGATCTTATGCCGATTCCCAAAGATCCTGAAACAAAGCCTGTCCTGAACTGGTTTCAGGNCNNCAGAGGACTGACGATTTCACGNCGTTTTCCTCGAATTTGAGCGTAACTCCTGATTGTATAGATCCTGAAACGAGTTCAGGATGACGGAGTTCTCCGCCAGAGGACTGACGATNTCACNTTTTTTGTATGAGCAGGACTTACGCCATCTATTCCCAAACCCGGATCTTATGCCGATTCCCAAAGATCTTGAAATAAATTCATGATGACGGGGTTATAAATGAAATTATTTATTGGAATCACTATACTTGTAAACCCGGCGATTACCGCTGTGGTTTTTATCGATAAAACACCAGGTGGTAACTTTTTTCAAGTCGGGTATAGAAGGGGATAAGGAGTCTCTCCAGAATTTCCGATGAATTCCCCTCCATAGCGGTTTCCTTCTGAAATTCCTCTATAACCTGCATTATGGTCAGTTTGCCCGAGGACAGTTCATAGATAAGTATTTCATCGGGATCCGACAATTCTTTCCTTTCCAGGTTTTTAGGCAGGATCAGGTTATGGGTGTGGGAGTCGTATTCCCGGTATTCCCAGACTCTTTGGGGAGACCAGTTCATGATCTCCTCCGGGGGAATCTCTTTCAGTGTCCTGAACCGGGGGCTGGACATATAGTTAAAATAAGCCTCCAGACCGGGACGTTTGGACAGGCAATGTTCATACCACTGGGAATATAACAAAAATTCCTTTGCCCATTTAAAGTGGAGTTTCAGCATTTCCGCCGGGATCCGGGGAAGCTGCCTTTCAAACTCCTGCCACAGTTCTTCATAAAACAGAAGTCCCAGTTTCCTGAGAGCGGGAACATCCAGAGAGTCGGAAGTCATATGGACGTCGGAAAGGGTCAGTCCCTTCATGAAGCGGTTATCGTGTATTTTTAATCCGTACTTTTCCGGTTCCTCCGCCACGTCGGTACCGGGATAGGGACATATAAAAGCGGTGCCGATCTCAATAGCACCGGGAGCAATGGCGATCAGTTCCTTTGCCAGATCCAGAGTCTCTCTGAAAGTCTTTTCGTTTTCGAAGGGGCCTCCTATTATAAAATTCCCCACCATGGCCATGCCTCCCAGATCCCCCACCCGCTTTGCTATACTTTTGATCTGTTCTACGGTGATCCTCTTTTTATATATATCCAGAACCTCCTGGGAACCCGATTCCATACCCACCTGAAGCCGAGCCAGTCCCGATTCTTTTAGTAAAGGGAGAATTTCGGGATGCTTTTCCAGAATATCCACTCTCCCCTGGCAGAAAAACAGAAAATCCTTGGGGAATGTTTTTCTGATCTCGATCATCCTGCGGGAGAACTCCTTTACTCTCAGAGGATTCATTATAAAAGTATCGTCGATAATATCAAAAGTCTTGGCAGGCAACCTGATCAGATTCCGAATTATCTCGTCCACCAGTTTCTCCGCACTGCGATACCGGTATTTCAATCCATGAACCCCCTGAAAACAAAAGATACAATTATAGGGACACCCTCTTCCGGACACCAGATGAAAACTCCGGGTGGCATTGACCAGCTCATGATCGGGATAGGGAAGGGAATCCAGATCCCCAATCGGAAGAGAAGGCGGATTCCTTACTATATTATACTTTTTATCCCCATCCTTATCTCCGTCTTTATCCCCGTCATTGTCCTCGTCCTTATTCCCGTCTTTATTCCCGTCATTGTCCTCGTCCTTATTCCCGTCTTTATTCCCGTCCTTGTCCTTGAATATCAATCCGTTTATGTTATTCAAAGAGCCTTTTTTATCAACAAAGAACTCCATTATCTCTTTCATGACGAATTCGCCTTCGCCCAGGACGGTCATATCGATAAAGGGATCTTTCAGAATTTCCTCTCCTATACTGGTTGCCAGGGGACCTCCCGTTACTGTGATGATGTCGGGGACCCATTCCTTTACTTCTTTCGCAAAGTTTTTCACCTGATATATATTGTCGGAGGTGGTATAAAACCCCGCCACTGCAGGTTTATGGGATACAAACAGTTGCTTTATCTGATCATGGGACATACTGAAAAGATCCTGTATCCCCAGGGTTTTGACCGTATATCCCTGTTCTTTCAGATAGGTGGCGATATAGAGGAGTCCCATATTATAATAGGAGAAACGGGTATTAAAAAAAGAATCCACATGTATAAGGATTATATCCAGATCAGATCCTCTTTCTCTCCGGCTCTTTTTTCTTCTCATCAAATCTCGGACTTTCATTCTTGTTTACTTCTCCTCCCGTTTTTCATCCTTTTCCTGCGTTGTTCTTTCCCCGGCTTTTTTGAGTAACTGAATCACCACTTCGTCGGGGGTTTGGCGGAAATCCCGGTAGAACTGTCCCACAGCCATGAAGTAGAAGGGGGATTCCAGGCAGACTATTTTATTCACTTCTTTAGATATTTTATTTATGGAATCCGGTGGAGCCACAGGAACGGCGGCTATAATCCGGGCTGGTTTTCGGGTTTTAAGAGAGCGGATGGCGGCGATAAATGTGGAACCTGTGGCGATGCCGTCGTCAATGAGGATAACGGTCTTATTTTGTATAGAAATCATTTCACCTCCGGGTGAGAAGAGTTTCCTTCTTTTTTTGATCTCCTCCAGTTGTGCCTTCTTTTCCCTTTCGATGTACTCTCCGGATACCGAGAGGTAGGACACGGTATCCTTATCAATATAAAGGGAATCCTCATCGGTGATAGCCCCTATTGCCAGTTCGGGGTTACCGGGAGCTCCGATCTTTCTGGGGATAATCACATCCAGAGGCAGTTCCAGGTTAATCGCCACAGGGTAAGCCACTTCCACTCCGCCTCTGGGGATCGCCAACACTACTCCCTCGATTCCTTTGAATTCCGTCAGAAATTGAGATAGAATCTCTCCCGCGTGGGTTCGGTTTTTAAAAGCCATAATCATCACCCCCTTGGGCTGATCTCGATCTTTTCAACTCTTTTCTGATGTCTTCCGCCCTCGAAGGGTGTGGAGAGCCATTCTTTAACAATTTCTCTGGCGATCATGGGGGTGGTGAACCGTTCTCCCAGAGCAAGGACATTGGTATCGTTATGGGAACGGGAGAGTCGGGCGGTGATGGTATCCCGACAGAGAGCAGCCCGGATCCCGGCGAAGCGGTTGGCGGTGATACTCATACCCATTCCGGAACCACAGACCAGGATGCCGAAATCGCTCTCGTCCTTCAATATCGACTGACAGACCTTCTTGGCAAAATCGGGATAATCCGCCGAATCGATGCCGTTTTCCGCACCAAAATCCTCCACCTGATGTCCCTGTTCCAGGAGGTATTCCTGAATATCCTTTTTCAGGTTGAATCCCGCGTGATCGCTCCCCAGGGCAATCTTATAGATTTTAGCCGGGGTTTTCTTTAATTTCAGTTGATTCTCCCATCGAATGAGAACCTTTTCCAGGTTTGTCTTGATCTGTTCATAGACCTTCTCATAGACTTTTCTCCCTCCACCGATGGGATCCGGAATATCAAAACTTTCGTCTCCCGATTCCGACTCGTCCCTGCCTTCCGCGTATCTTTTGAGGATGAAGATTTTATCCTCGAACCAGGGAAATTTGGAAAGCAGGTGGGTCTTATGCAGGGCGGTCATACAGAAGACTATATCGGAGGATTCCAGCATGGACAGGTGCAGGGTACGGGATTTGTGGACGGACAGATCGATTCCGAACTTTCTGGCTCCCTCGATAGCGTCTTCCGGTGGAGTAACTCCCGAAAAGGCGTAGGTTCCCGCTGAGGAGACCTTGAAATCGGACGCCCGGTCTTTATATTTTTTATTCAAAAGGTCCTTCATCATCAGTTCCGCGAAGGGACTTCTACAGGTATTTCCCGTGCAGACAAAAAGTATATGTTTAAAAATGGAGTCCACCTTCCTTCTTTTTAACTTTCCCATCGTTCTATAATTTTTTCAAGATAAATTTTCATGTTTTTAAAAAGATTTTCATAGGCTTTTATTTCCTCTCCGATAGGATCCGGGGTATCGAAACGATCATCTTCCGATTCCAGATCCTCTTTGCTGTCGTAAGGAGCCCGGGCATATTTTTTAAGAATGAATATCCGATCCTCCAACCAGGGGAATATGGACACCAGATATGCCTTATGCCGGAAGGTCATGCAGAGGACTATATCAGAGGATTCCAGCATAAACCGTTTAAGTGCCCGGGAATTGTGGGGGAACATATCTATGCCGAACTTTTTGGCTCCTTCTATGGCGTTTTCCTCCGGGGTATCTCCCGAAACGGCGTAGATGCCTGTGGAGGATACCTGAAAGATATTTGCCCGGTCTCCGTATTTTTCACTTAAAAGTTTTTTCATCATCAGTTCAGCGAAGGGACTTCTGCAGCAATTTCCCGTACAGACAAATAATATATTCTTAAAAATGGAATCCACCTTCCTTACGGTTCTTTTTCGTCCATTTTGTCGGGCTTACGGTTGTGATTGACTGGAATCTGTTTTTAAGGGTTATAGCGGGGTTCCATTCTTTTTCTCCGGGGTTCCGGTTTCTTCGGCTGCAGGGGGGGCGGTTTGGCCGTTATCGTTACTCTTTCCGTTGCCGTTAATTTCATTGGAGTTGTAGAGTTTGATCACGTCTTCCGCCATCTGGCACAGTTTTATCATGAGGGTGTGGCCCAGTCCCTCCCTGGGGATTCCTTCCATGAGAATAATATCCATCTGCATATTTTCCATTTCGCGAAGGGTGGAGAATATTTTGCGGGCAATCATCTGGGGTTTGTCCGAGGGCCCCACGCATCTTTGATAGGGGTGGTCTTTGAATGCCGATTCCAGATTTTCAGTGATTATTATGCCGATTTTTTTATTACTGTATAATTTGAGATAAGTCCGAATTTTCTTTTCAATAACCTCCTTATCTCCTTCCAACAGGATCAGTTTGCTTTCGGATCGGGATTCCAGCATACTCTTACCCTTGCCCCGTTCCACCAGATTATCGGATATGACCGGAGGGATCCCCAGGGTTATGGCGATCTCATCCAGAGTGATAAATCCGGGGCGAATGATCCGGGGGGGATCCGTGGTTACGTCCAGCACGGTGGATTCGATACCCAGAGGGGAGGTTCCCGCGTCCAGCAAAACATCGAATCTGCCACCCAGTTCCTGAAGTATCTGCTCCGCCTTGACGGTGGACAGTCGCCCCGACTGGTTTGCCGAGGTGGCGGCCACGGGAACACCGCACTCTTCCAGAAATTGCAGGGAAATATCGTGTCGGGGGATCCGGATTCCCACCTTCCTCTGCCCTCCTGTAACAATATCCGACACCTTGTTATTCTTTTTAAATACCAGCATAAGAGGCCCCGGAAGGAATTTTTCCATCAGGATCCATGCCTTTTCGCTGATCTCCTGAACATATTTGGGGATCTCCTGAATGGAATGCAGATGGAGAGCCACAGGATTTTCAAAGGAACGGTTCTTGGCCTGGAAAATATCCGCCACCGCCCGGTCGTTGGTGGCATCGGCTCCCAGTCCATAGACGGTTTCCGTGGGGAAACAGACCAGTCCTCCCGTCTGAATCACTTCCGCCGCCCGTGAGATCAACCGCTTGGGATTGGGATTATTCTTGAGAGAAAGCACTTTTGTGGTTCGGGGTTTAAACATACCGTCCTCGCTTCTTGTATGGTGGTTCTGAATAGAAATTTCCTGAACTCTGTAGTTCAGACCTTCAGGTCTGCCAAATAGGTGAAATTCCCAATCGGAAATTTTTTTTCGGACTCCCTGTAACGACTTTATCCGTCGGAAAAACTTTTACTCAGTTTATCACTTTTGAAAGATTGGGGCAAGTCCTATCGCTAACCACCGGGACTAACGCAGATTTTTTTCTTCGTCTTTTTCTCTTTTATCCCTGCACGGATTGGATTTACAGGGGAGATAAAAAAGGAAATCACTGCATGAGGTTAAAATGTACTCTATGCGGTTACAGATCCTTTTTATGAAATTAGCTAAAAAAATAATTGAAATTAAATCGAAAAGGGTGATTTTTTTATGGATAGCACTGAAATAACAGTGAAAGAAGAAAAAGCGGAAGAAATATCCGAAGAAAAGGCAACTGCCGAAGAACAGGGAGAATTCTCGGAAAAGCAGTCCGCTTACCGGGAAACCGCCGGCAAACTGGAAAGAAACGGCGAACTTAAGATGCAGAATATGAAGTTCGGTGATGCCCTGGAAGATTTCCGGCGTTCCCTCCAGTTATATAAGAAAGCCAATGACCAGAGCGGTGTTGCCCGACTCCTTTACCGGCAGGGATATTGCTTCGAACAGATTCAAAAATATAATGAAGCCGAAAAATATTACATAGAAGCCAGAGCCATATACAAAAAACTGGACGACAAGGAATGGTACGGAACCTGCAGCGACCGCCTGGCACGGGTTTTCTACTGGCAGAAGAATCCGGAGAGAGCCGCCAAAATATACAAGAGCGCCATCGAGGCCGAATGCGAAATGGGTGAACTCTATAATAACCTGGCCTTCATCCAGATCGAAATGGGCGAATTCCAGGATTCTCTCAAAAATCTGGAAAAAGCCAAGGAACTGCGGGAAAAGGAAGGCACCGGCGAAACCCGCATCACCTATAACAACCTGGGAGTGGTGGAATATATCCTGGGTAACTACGAAAAAGCCGAAACCTACTTCAAAACCGGTCTCGATATGCCCCAGCAGGAAAACGAGGAGATCCGTTCCATTCAATACGTGGTCTTCCCAAAACCCGAATACAAGGGAGAAAAATTTACCACCCACCGGGTGTTCAACGACGTCCATACCAGAGCCTGCCTCACACTCAACCTCTCCGCCGCTCAGAGCATGAAGGGAGACAGCGAAACTTCTCTCAAATCCCTCAACGAAGCCCTGAATCTGGATGAAAACCGACCCTATATCTATGAAGCCGCAGGCTGGTTCCATATCAACAAAGGCGACGAATCCAAAGCCCTGGAGTTCTTCCGCAAAGCCCACAGTTTCGCCCCGGATAATACGGAATTGAAGAAAATTGCCGAAATGATCAATCCTTATGCCTATATAAAAGTGCAACGAAATGATCCCTGTCCCTGCGGCAGCGGCAAAAAATTCAAAAAATGCCACGGATCCAATGCATAGAATCCGGTTATAATTGCAGATTCCGGTATAGGGGCGATAGTTTCCGTATGTATTCAGTCCCCTGGTGTAGAACCGCGTCATCCTGAACTCGTTTCAGGATCTATACAACATCTTGTGCCTCAGATTCCGAAACAAGTTCGGAATGACGGGGGAACTGAATGAATACTAGTTTCCTATACCGGTTTCTGTTTTAATGCAAAAATAAAACTCCGGTTCAAAAAATTTTCCTATCTTTTTTTTGCGGATCTGTTCAAACCTCATATTTTGTAGTATAATAAGAAATACTAAGGCAACGTAGAACCCGTTATGGGGAACATGTCTGGCGACGATATAAGACCTGACCAACAACATATATGGATTCCCGATTCAGGGGATCCATATTGATTTACGGGGGATTACTTCTATTTCTATAGTGATTCTGACAGATAGTTTCCTTTTTAACCCCGTCAGTTTTCTCGGTTTTGGGCATAACTCATGATTTTCAGGACTTATGCCGTTTTCCACTAAAACCCTCCGATTTAATGAATAATAATTCAAAATTTGAAATAATACATGAGTATATTGCAAAATTACCGAGAACCGCTATTGATTGCGTGCAGAACCAACTCATAAACACAACTGATAGTGTATCAACCGACTTTAGCGGCAGTCTCAACGTAACCCCCGAATCTGAAACCCTTTTTAGGAGGTTTTCCAGGAACCCGATTCAAGGTTATTTTCCGAATGCGACGTAGTTAAATAAAATTTTTACTCCTATAAGAAGGATTTATTATATTCACATTTGTATTTTGTCGTAAATTCTGAGCCCTTACCGGATTTATGCTCCTCCATCCTTCTTCGTAAATCGTCAGTAACGCCGATATAAAAAGTCGTCCTTCTATAATTACTTGTGATGTAAATATATCC
>Ga0067045_1031721_pt1 | contig 11616 bp, 6 predicted proteins | sample TerdegcTABiofilm_FD_59184 | JGI IMG/M metagenome (GOLD analysis project Ga0067045, IMG submission 59184) | Combined Assembly of (Gp0054472, Gp0054536) Wastewater bioreactor microbial communities from Singapore -Terephthalate degrading...
ATCAATTGTTAAGCCCAGGATGTTATAGAACGGCAAAGAAATTTTTACGGTAACTATCTCAGATGTGTAGTTTGTATAAAACAGGAGGTCTTCATTAAAGCGCTCCCCAAAAAATCCAAAGTTTGTGCCACTGGCATATAAAAATGATCCAATGAATGTTTCCTGCAAGGAAACATTATCCCATATAAATTTTTTCTGGGTGAATTTTGCAGTAGCTTTGAATCCAACCCAGGTAAAAGCAAAATCCGTATTTGAGTTAAAAATATTGTTTTTGTTATAAAGGATAGCAGGAGCAAAAATACTATTTTTGGATTCCAGTGGTATCTCACCCAGTAAAACTATAATAGTTGAGATATCTTCATGGGTAGCATCTTTCAGTTTATCAAAATCAGCTTGCTGGTATGTTTGTATTTGTTTTTTGTCTGTTATATCCTGTTCTGCCTCTTTTTTTTCTTTGTATAATGTTTGTTTGTCAATTGTCTCAATTGTTTTCTTTATAGTTTTGCCAACAGAGGATTTTTTTTCCTGGGGTTTGTCCTGCGCAAATAGAGTCATTGAAATACAAATGACTGAAGCTAACAGAATATATCGTATAGATTTTTCCACCATGAGTTCCTTAAATTTGTAATAATGTTATTGTATACAATACCTACGTTAGTTGTTCTTTCCATTTTGTATAAAAATTGTATACGCAATTCATACCGCAGTAAGTTTATATAGTATATTGTGATAATGTTGATCTAAGGCGATCAGCAATAACTTTCATCACATTTATAGCTATTGCAGGATTTGATTTCAAGGTTAATAAAAAATCATTGCGTTGTAAGGAAAGCAAAAGAGATTGTGTGGTGGTTTTCACAGTAGCGCTCCGGGGCTCTTTATCTATAATGGATAACTCACCAATACAATCTCCTGTTCTGAGACGGGCTATCTCTTTCCCTTTTCTGGTAACACTGACTTCACCTTCCATAATAATGAAAAGTTCATCACCCGTTTGTCCTTCTTTGATGAATTCAGTATTTTCAGGAAGCTTTTGAATGCGGGCAATTTGCATCAGATGAACAAGCTGATCAACAGGAGTTTCTTTGAAAAGTGCATTTTGTTTCAAGAAGGTAAGTATTTGTATTGTCTGTGACACTGGTTTCTCCTTACTACTGTTGGGATTACTAATCAGGGAAATACAATAGTCAAGCTGTTTTGACAGAGCAGGTATACAAGAACGCAGGTATTTGCAGTTTTTAATAAAAAGAGGCAATGGAGCAGGTGCAACTTCCCTGGAAGAATACGTTTCAAGTAACGCTACCTTTTTGCCTTTTTGCGTTAGAGTCAAAAATTCAATAATATAATTTTCAATTTCTATATCTTTGAGAAGAAGATTTGATTCGTATGCAATATCAATATGTACTCCAGTAGACAATGCCAGCGCTTTTATAAGCAAATTCTTTTCATAGAATATTGCATCATTAAATATGATGCTAAGAAAGTTTTTTAATAATTTGTCAATGGATGTTGCTTCAATGGTGGCACAGCATTGATATAGCTGGTGAATGCGTGCAATGGAGGCATTAATAAAAAGTGGTAGATTTTCCTCTGGTACTATATTCAATGCAATAAATACATTCAGATAGTTTGCCTTGTTATGGTAGGGCCGTTTCTGAATAATGCGGTTTTCTAGAATTGAATAATTAGTTCCAGCACTAAATAGTGAAGAAAGCATTTCAACAGGCAGATCAAAGCGGTAATCACAAAGCAAAAACCTTATTTCAGGATTTATTCTTGCTTCAGTCATCAAACGCTGCAGGTCATGCAGAGGTGCATGTTTAAAGCAATACAGTATTCGTATAACCTGAGATTGAGAAAGCATGTTAGCATGAAGGATAATAAATTGAAATAGGCAAAGATTACCACTTGCCAGTGCTAAACGATAGAGCATGCTGATGTATAATTGGGGTTTACTAATAGAACAGAGCATGAGAAACTCCATGTCAGCTTTTTCTTTACCCTGCATAATGCATTGTTCAAGGTCATGGAGTGTGTTGGTGATGAATGCTTCGCTGTATGCACTGTCATTTGTCAGCAAAGAGTAAATCAAAGGTTCAATTGGAAGGAGCGGTTTAGAGTGTAGCAAAATTTCCTTACGGGTAACTATCGCACATTGTGATATGTAACGATAGGCATATACTCGTATCAGTGGGTTTTCATCATTTACTGCTTTTTTACTTATTTCAATGGCACGTTCTTCAGGTGCTTCATATATAATAGATAGCAGATGTATCTTGGTGTTTTCAGATAGCAAATCATAATACTGAATAATCATGGGAAACAGTTCTGCTGACATGCCCTGCTGCAGCAAAGTATCAATAAATTCAGATTTATTTTCTATGTCTGGGTTTTTTGCAATTTCAATGATATCGCTGCTGGTTATATGCAATGTTTTTGGTAGCTGTGGTTGCAATTTGAAATAGATTGCTTCTTTATACAGGGCATTCTGTTTTATGGTGATAGCTACAAATAATAGTCCAACTGCAAATGCTATGATGAAAACAGTTTGTAAAGAAAGCGTTGCGTATAATGAAAGCAAAAGTCCACCTGCTATCATGCCAAGGGGGCTGACGATGCTGTTAATGATTGATCGTGCTTGATTTACTCTGTCGGGAGGTTGTATGGATAGCATTATATTGCTCACAGGCTGGCGAATAAAGAAGCTCATATTTTTTCTGAAAAAACGCAATGCTACAGCAGCAAGTAATGTGGGTGATAATAGTGCATACATGATAATCAAGCAGTATGATGATGGATAGAGCAGATTGGCAGTTGGAATACTCAATTTTTTAATGATGCGTGATGTAACAAAAAGTTGCATGGCTACTGTTATGAAATCGGTTATAAATGTATACCTGCTTATAAAAACAGCCAGTTTTCCCTGTGAAGGATATATGTGTGTGGCAATACGTGCAAAAAAATATTCCGTGTGCTGGTTAGCAATTGCCATAATAAATACTGCAACAGCGCTTACAATAAACATGCGGCTTGAAAATAGAGTAGAAAGTTTGTCCATAAATGTGTGTTTGGAATAACTGCGCATACTTGTATTGATTTTTGCAGTTGCAAAAAAAGGGATAAGTATCATAATACCGGCTGCAAGCCATATATATGCAGCATAGTGAATAAAAAGTGTACTGTACAGGGAAATTATAATGGTGATAATTATTCCGCCTAATTTGGAACCTGCCATTAAAAACGGGAATATCCGTTTGGAACTTTGCAGGGTAAGGAACTGGAATGAAAAATTAATGAAATGAGCATCTAAATAAAATGTTGCAATATAATTTCCAATAAAAAGATAAAGAGGGTCATGTAGTGCCCAGTTTGAAGGAAGTAAAGTGCTGCCGGGTATACAGCAGAATAGCATAATGAGCAGAATATATGCCCGCTTTAAAGAAAATAATTCAAGAAAATAGGTGTAGATAAATCCAGAAAGAAATAATACAATACCATTGATTGCAAAAAATTTGGATAGCCCGGCTGCTCCATATGTTTGTAAAAAAAGTGATTCGGTATATACCTGACCGGTTGCAAAGAAGATTCCTGAGAACAGGTAAAGAAAGAAAAGCGGGATGGTGAATGATACTTCCTCACTGCGCAGTGAAAATATTTTCCATCCCGCTTCTTTTATATTCATAATAAAGATGAAATCCCATAGCTCCTTTGATTGTATTATCGGAACTATTGGACATAAAAATTACTTGCTCATTGCTGCCTGTACAAATTCTAAGGTTTTACGGACATTTTCATCAAAGAAACACTGCAATTCTTTTTTCATATCGCCTTCTTTTAATTCTTTTCTAATCCTTTCAGCTGTTTCTTTCCGTATACAGAGTTTAAGAGGGGTAAAAGCATTGCCCGGGTTATTCTTCCAGAGATTTATAAGTTCCTTTGCCCTGCTTATCAGTTTATCCTCTTCAACAAGTTCGTCAATAAGGCCTAATTGTAACGCCTGTTCAGGGCCAAACATATTACCAAAATACATGATGTCTCTAAACTTTTTGTCACTGTCAAGGCCAAAGCGTACCACATTCCACTGTGCAATAGAAAGAGGCAGGCCAATCTTGATTTCGCTCATACCCATCTTGATTTTTGGATGGTTTTTCATAATACGGTAATCACACGCCATTGCAAAAATCATGCCGCCGGCAACAGTGTGGCCATTTAATGCTGCAATAACCGGCTTTTCAAACATAAAGAGTTCCAGTAAAATTTCTTCTTCAACTTCAAAAAATTTAACCACTTCATTGACATCCTTAAAGCTCAAAAACATTGGCAGGCTGAAACCGGAGGAAAATGTTTTCCCTTCACCGGTTAAAATAACACCTTTGATTGAAGTATCAGCTGCTGCTTCTTTAAGATAATTGCGTAGGTCATTCAGCACTGTGTCGGTGAGTGCGTTCATTTTGCCATCATTCAATGTAAGAATGCAGACATTATCTTCTACTCTTTTTTGCAACATACCATGCCCCCATTACGTGTAATAAAAATTTAACTATATATGTACACAATATTGTACAAGCGTAAAAGTTGTAAAGAAGAAATTTATTATAATAACAATGTTAAAAAGGCAAATTTAACAATGAAATGCAATACAAAATAAATGTATCTTTATAAGGTGCACAGTCAATACTGTTACACCATTAACTACATGTTACACTTTAAAGGTGAAGTTTCCATAATATCTTTTTCACCTCTTGCTATTTCCTTGACAAAACAGACCGGTAATTCTAATAATTCTGTTAGTAGTTTCAATCCCATCTCACTTTTTATTAGATATTTTTTTGTGGTGAAAAACATCTTAAAATTTATGATGTGATTGGCTACTATTTCCTTTACATAGTATTTAATTTTTTCAATAAATATAGAAGAAGCATAAAATTTTAAATTGGAGAAAATATATGAAACGAATTTATGGGAAAACTACTAAAGAATTAATTAAGGAATTTGTGCTTGAAAAAAAGAAAAGTGGAATAAATGAATTTCAAAGAAACGATATAAGAAATTGGTTTAAAAAAAATTATCCAAACATAAAAAGAGGTACAATCGATGCTCACTTGACACTATTAACCGTAAATGCTTCAAGTCGAATTCATTATAATGTACATAGTGATGGAAGCGATGATTTATTTATTCAAAAAGATGATGGAACATTAATTTTATATGATTCAGAAAAATCAAATTTAAAACCTATTTATAAATCATATGATCAAAAAACTTATGTTGATGATGAATTAAATAATTCTATAAGTACTGAATTCGCTTACGAAGAAGATTTAAAAAATTATTTAGCAAAAAATTTAAATATTTTAGAATCTGGATTAGTTTTATATGAAGATGATGGTGTAACTGGTATTGAATTTGATGCAGGAGGAAGATTTTTAGATATACTTGCTATAGATAAAAATAACAATTATGTGGTTATTGAATTGAAAGTCTCTAAAGGTTATGATAGAGTAATTGGTCAGTTATTAAGATATATGGGATGGATAGAACAAAATTTATGCGATAGTAACCAAAAAGTAAGAGGAATTATAGTTGCCAGAAATATTTCAGAAGATTTAAAAATAGCATGTAAAAAAATAAAAGAAGTTTTACTTTTTGAATATAATTTAAATATTTCGGTTAAAAAAATTGAATAATATTTCGGAACTGCATACAATAATATGTTAGCGCTACACATCTCGACTTTTTAAGTACAAAAAGTCTGCGATGCTAAGGTCTACTGTTTGAGTTGCTTTTTTGTTTAAAGAAGGAGCAACCCAAACCTTTACCACATTTTGTATTTATGAGTACTCTATGTTAAAACGTCATTTATAGCAAAACGTTAAGCAAAATTCAAACGATTCAGTGGGTTTTTGAAAAATGCCAGATAGGGATGTAAAGACAATCAGTGGCTTCATATATTTATTATCAGTATGCAAAAATTATTGCGAGAAGAGCTTTTTATGCATCTAACGTAAGGTAGGCAAAGAAACACTATTATGGATTTGTATAAGTGACATTCCTTGAATTGGAAAACGGCATCAAATCGTGGCCAAAAATTACCAGTGAAGATTGGCAGTTAGTAGATTCTAAAAAGAAGCGTATATACTGTGGAGCCGAAAGTGATCTTCAGAAGGAACATATTGTCCCATGGTCTCTGCAAATAAAAACCAAATGCAAAACGTGCGACATAATACAATGTATTCACAAACAGATATGGGCATGCAAAAAATGTAATTCATTAAAAGGCACAAAGAGACTTTACAAATTCTACAAGTCCTTAACCCAGCTAAAAAGAAATTTTATGATTTGATTCCTCCATTATTTGAAAAAAATATTTTAAGAAAATTCACAATTTCTATGAATGTGCTCAAAAACTTGATAATGGAGATATTGATGGTGATAAGGAAATATCTGTATTGGATATTGATTTCATACTTCGTTGTTCTTCGCCTAGCTTAGCATAAAAGGTTTGTGCCTTACGACACTCCCCCAAATTTGCTTTGAAACAATTTCTTTTATGCTGGGAACATTAGGCGATATGACCAAATAACAAAAATGAAATTTTTATTTGAGTCACAATTTAAAGGAAATTAAGCAGTGTATAAAGATATACTTGATGAAAAACAAGAATTAATTGCATTGATACGCCATATTGTAAGTGGAAATATGGTCAAGTTCAAAATAGTGTTTAATTGCTTGTAATGGATCTACATGCTGTCATATAATTTCTTCGTAATAGCAAGTTAAAAATTCTTTGTTGCAATTATCCTGTGCATATGTACAAGTTGGTTTTAGCATTGTGCTCCGCATGTAATAATTATTTTTGCAAATTTTATATTATCTGGTAGAAGTACAATGCCTCTTTTAAGCATCTTTTACACACTGTATGAAACGGTAACTTAACACTATTTTTGGAGAGTTTCTATGCAAGACATTACCTGGATACCATTTGATATTGCCACGCAATATATGATTGATGTGTTTACCAGCATTGGTGTGCCAAAAGAAGATGCCGCTATCTGTGCTGATGTGCTGATTACCGCCGATAAGTTTGGCATTGATTCGCATGGTGTTAACCGTATGAAGCCAATATATTATGATCGTATTAAAATAGGCATACAGAAGCCGGTTACTCACTTTGAAATCATTAAGGAAGGGCCAACCACGGCAGTCATTGATGGACATGATGGCATGGGGCAGGTTATAGCCTATCGGTCAATGCAGATGGCTATCGACAAGGCAAAAAAGTATGGCCTGGGGATGGTTGCCGTGCGCAATTCCACTCATTATGGCATTGCTGGCTACTATGCAAAGATGGCGGCTGACAACAATATGATAGGGATAACCGGAACCAATGCAAGGCCGTCGGTTGCACCAACCTTTGGAGTGGAAAATATGCTGGGCACAAATCCCTTGACCTTTGGCATACCCACTGATGAGGAATTTCCGTTTTTGCTTGATTGCGCTACCAGTTTGAGCCAGCGGGGCAAGGTTGAAGTATATGCACGGCTTGGGAAATCCCTACCCCCGGGATGGGTTATTGACCACGAGGGCAATACCTGCACTGACCCGCACCAGGTGCTGGATGGCCTTATCAAGGGTACTATGGCTCTGACCCCACTTGGAGGCATTGGCGAAGAGGGTGCCGGTTACAAAGGGTATGGATACTGTACGGTGGTTGAAATTTTATCAGCTGCATTACAGGCAGGCAGTTATTTAAAGATGCTCTCTGGCTTTGATGCCGCGGGGAAGAAGGTGCCGTATCATTTGGGTCACTTTTTTATAGCCATTGACATTGAAGCTTTTACTGATATTAATTCGTTTAAAGCAATTACCGGAGATATATTGCGCCAGCTACGCAATTCACGCAAGATGCCCGGGCAGGATAGAATTTATACTGCCGGTGAAAAGGAATATCTTGTGTATTTAGAGCGCAGAGATAAGGGGGTACCGGTTAACAGGGAAGTGATGAAAGAACTTATCGCAATGCGTGATGAGCAGGGTATTACAGGATATGAAATGCTGAAGTTGGTATGATTTCTGCGCAAACAGTACGGAGAATATTATTTGCTAATAAGATATGGAATAATGTGCACTTAAAATTTATATTCTGATAATTTCTGATATATACAATAATATACGTAAGGAATACCCCATGGGCAATGAAAATGATTTTCCTCAGGAAATAACTTTTAAAGTTATATGCAAAAAAATTTCCGTACATAAGGGATATCCTTTATAACACCTGTGGAGAACATGCGCAGGCTATAACTATAACCCAAAAAGAAAGCAGTCGCAATACATTTATTTCCTATACAATTACGGCAACATTCAGCACACCAGAACATATAGATAGATTGTGCAACGCTATTGCTCATATTGAAGGTTTTATCACAATGTTTTAGGCATTTTTTCCAGCGATAGCTCCAGTACTCCATGCAAACTGAAGATTATATCCACCGCTGTCACCATCTACATCTAATAGTTCCCCTGTAATAAAAAGTCCTTTGTGCAATGTTGATTCCATCGTTGCACAGTTAACCTCACTTACATTAATGCCACCAGCAGCCACCACTGCCTCAGTAAAAGGGCGCGGCTTTCCCGGATACAGTGTTGCACGGGTAAATGCCTGAACAATAACATCAATGTCATTGAGTGATTCAGTTGCAGGCCATTCATACGGAATACCTGCCATTGATAAAAACACACGGGGCATTTTGTTGTTCATTATCCCATACAGGGCAAATTCAAGCGACTTGTTTGGTTGAGAAAGCAACGTTTTAACGTGATCATGCAATGCAGAGTAATCATAATAGGGAAAGATGTTGCACTGAATGGTTACATTCTTTCCCTGAAGCAGTGCCGCATTGACAGTGCGTGAAATTGCAAGCGCAGCAGGGCCAGATATGCCATACGCGGTAAACAGCACTTCATCGGTTACTTGTTGTACTATGATGGTGTCAACTACCACACTTAATGTGCAGTCCCAGCGTATTCCCTGTAACGTATGAAGCTGTTTGTTGACAATGTTTAGGGGCAGTATTGCCGGGAATGGCTCAATGATGGTATGCCCTAATGACAGAGCAAGTTCATAGCCATCTTTTGAAGCACCCAGTGATCCGTAGGCGCAACTGCCACAGGCAAGTATCACTTTATGAAAAAAATGTTCTTCTTTACCTGCAGTGGTTACCTTAAAACCGTGATGTACAGGCTGTATTGATTCAATTTTTCGTGAAAGATGTATTTGAACATTATTGTGCGATAGTTCATGTTCAAAAACTTTTACCACCGTGGAAGCTTGCAGTGATGCAGGATATACCTTGCCATTTTCCAGTGTGGTTGTTATAATGCCAATAGAATGAAAGAAATTAAGCGTGTCCTGTAATGAAAAGCTCTGCAGCACTGTGGTAACAAACTGAATATCACCGGAGTGATAATGCTCTGACCCCATATTCATGTTAGTCAGGTTACATCTGCCGTTACCGGTTGCTGCTACTTTGCGGCCAATCTTATTCTGTTTTTCAAATATATGGACTTCGTTATGCTTATTGTGTGAGGCAAAATGTGCTGCAATAAGCCCTGAAGCGCCTGCGCCAATAATGCCTACTTTTTGTTTCATGTACATGCTGTTCTGTAACTCAACAGTACTGAGCCAACCATGCTAATAATCTGTATAAACATAGACCTATGTACAATGAGTGTATCAGGCAATAGTTTTTTCATAAATAACTATCTCCACAGTATAAGTGACACTGTTGTAATAGTGGATATAAATAGCATTAAAAAATCAATGTTTTTTTATTCTATAAATAGCTACACCACCATGCCTGCATCAAGTACTCCGGTTGCTTTGCCTTTGTCCACTACTTTTTTACCATTTATGAACACATAATCAATACCTGATGGTCGTTTGTTGGTCTGGGTCAAGGTGTTATTGTCTTTTACATTTTTCCAGTCAACTATGGTAATATCAGCCATATAACCTTCTTTCAGGTAGCCGCGTTTTTTTAACATAAAACGGTCAGCAATAGCACCGGTCATTTTTCGTATTAATTCCTGAGGCTCAAGGAGCCTGTAATCGCGTGCTATTTCAAAAAAGCGAGGATAGTTGCCAAATGCAGCCGGATTCTGAGCACCCTGTGAATATGGTGTGGCATCGGTCATAAATAGTGATGCGCGATGCTTCATGAGATCCAGTATATTCTGAAAACTGGAATAGCGGTGATTAAGTACCCGTGCACGACCGTTGGATTTCTTTGCAAAATCAATGAAATTTTCATACTGACTCATGCCACGTTCTTTTGCAATATCTTTTAAAAATTTACCATTGTATTTAGCAAGTTCAGGATTGTTGGCATTAATGATCTGAATATCGTTATAGCCAAAACCAAGCAATGCAACTATCAATTCTAACTGAGCGCGGAGTTTAAGAAGAGCTACCGTATCTTCATATATCTGTGGTGTTTTTGCTAAAAATGAACTTGGGAAAAATACATTAATGACGGATGTGCCACAATGGTATGCATAGGTATCAAACATGACGTCCATCCCTGAGTTTATTGCTTTGTCAATAATAGCAAGAGCATCCGGGCAGTTTTTCCATGTCTTACTGCCTACAAAAATGAGGTGCGATAGCTGTAGTCGGACATCTGTTTGCTTTGCAATGTCAAGCATCTCATTGATTGCAATGATGTTATGTGGTGTACCAAAAGGCTTTAGCGGATATGTTGCCGAAAGGGCTGAATACGCTTTCATGTGACAGGTGACAATTTTATTTTTCTTCTTTACTAATTTGCAGATTTCAGCCATTTCATTGTTGGTTGCAAAGACACCTGGTTCATATTGTAACCCAAATGAAACGCCGTATGCCCCTTCATCCATTGCCTGTTCCAACAGATACAGCATTGTTTTCATCTCATCGTTGGATAAAGGTTTTGATTCATAACCTCGCAATGACATGCGTGTTGTTCCGTGTCCTGCTACATTCACCATATTCATGGGGATACCATGATTACGGCAATAGTCAAAGTACTTTTGCATTGAGGTAAGCGATATTGCAACCTTTTCCACAAAGTTGTCATTTTGCGTTGAACTATCGCCGCCAAAAAATCCTTTGCCAATATTTTTAATCATGGCAAGGTATGTGCTTTGTGGTTTGAAACCAGCAACACCGTAACCACAATTGCCGGTAACTGTTGTGGTTATGCCCTGTTCCATAAATGGATTTTTTAGCTCAGGATGGCCATCAAGCGGCAAAACCCAGTCTAAGTGTGAATGGGCATCTATAAAACCAGGGGCAATAATTTTATCAGTACAATCAATGGTGGTGCCTGTGAATTGTATCTTATGTGGAGTAATAATTTCTATGGTAGTGCCGTTTATCATGACATCACCGGTGTATGGTGGTTTGCCGCTGCCATCAATGATAATACCATTTTTAAGCAGAATGCGTGATGGTGAATAGGCAACGTTCATGACAGGTCGCTTTTCAGGTTTGCTGCTTATCCATTTGAGATTTTTTTCAGGCTTTTGTGGTGCTTCTTCAGAACATTGTAATAGTGATAGTGCAGAAAGCGATATCAG
>Ga0067045_1031717_pt1 | contig 11615 bp, 9 predicted proteins | sample TerdegcTABiofilm_FD_59184 | JGI IMG/M metagenome (GOLD analysis project Ga0067045, IMG submission 59184) | Combined Assembly of (Gp0054472, Gp0054536) Wastewater bioreactor microbial communities from Singapore -Terephthalate degrading...
GTTCAACCTGTGGAGTGAAATCTTGATTATGGACAAGTGCCGCCAGCAGACTGGGTGGCAATGCAGGAATCGGTGGCTTGCTGTGCGATAGCCGTGAGAGCGTCTGCAGTTTGGGCCGCTGCCTGCTGGGTTTGGAGCGAGTTTAAAGCCTCCAGCGTTTTTTGTCCTGCCACGGCTGTATTGTACGTGTTGGTGGCGACCTGGTCAATGGTTGCCGTGTAGGTGCGGGTGACGGTCGGCGTGAGGGTGATCGTGGCGGTGTTGGTGGGGGTGGCGGTATTGGTGGCAGTGGGCGTGAAGGATGGCAGCACGAAGCCCGTCGCGGTGGGACGTAGGGTCTGGGTAGGTCTTCGTGGTGTTCCCTGAGGGGCGATACTCCCGCCTGTATCCGGCGTCCAGGTAGCGGGCAGGCTTTTCAGCGTAGGGGTGGAGGTTGGGATGGCCACAGTGGGCGGCAAGGTAGGTGGGGGGAACGGATTGATAGCGCTGTATGGATTGATGAAGAGCGTCAAGAAAAGGAGGCAAAGCCCTGTCAGAGCCAAAAGGGTTGCGATTGTCAAAATATTCCAGATAGCGCCTTTCATTGATGTCGGTCTCCTTGCACAATGATACAATCCGCCCAAAGGCGAGCGCCAGGACGTGCTAATTGTCAGTATAGCTATGTTTTATCCCCTGTCAAGTCAGAGGACGCAGCCCGAATCTGTTCCAAAACTATTCCGGTGTGCTGGTAGGAGTCGGGGTGGGGGTTTGGCCTATCCTGGTAGCGTTGGTGGATAATCCCATCAGCGCCAAATCCTTGCCGCTCAGCCCGGCCAGGGCCTGGCCGCCGGGTGAAAAAAACAGGCTGTTCACCGTATTGAACTGGACGATCTCTGCGCCGTCTTCCATGCGCCAGATACGGGCCAGGCCTTCGCTCCCACCGGCTGCCAGCAGGCTGCCATCTGGCGAGAAATCCAGCGAATATAACCGGGCGTTGAAGACAGGAAAAGCGAATTTTTTCTGTTTGGAGCTGAGATCCCAAACCTGGACTTCGACCTTGTTTTCTAGGCCTTCCGATTCGACTGCCAGCCATTTGCCGTCTGGCGAGAAGGCGTTAGCATTGGGCTCATATTCTGGGTTGTACACACCTTTGATATAGAGGATTTCTTCACCGCTTTGAATATCCCACAAGGCTACATACCCATTTCCTGCTTCGATGAGCAGGCTGCCATCCGGCGAAAAACTGACACCCAGCGCCCCTGGCGTAAGGAAGGATCGAACCTCTAGCCCGGTACTGATATCCTTGACCGTGATTTTCCCGATGGCGCGCACAGCATAGCGCTCCTCATCGGGTGAAAACACCAGTTCGACGACGGCGTCTGGTCCTTCAAGGTTAAGGGTTTCTAAACCGGCGCGGTCTAGCGAGAAGCTTTGGATGTGGTTGGTCGTTTCCGCTTCCCAGATGGAAGCCAGCCCATAGGTGACTCCTGCGATATATTTTCCTCCCGGTGAAAAGGAAAGATATGTGGCTTTGGAATAGGCATTCTGCACCACCTCAGCCACTGTGTTCAATTCGTCCGGGTCGAAGCGCAGGGTGTGCGTTAATTTGCCGGAAGCCGTGTCCCAGATCTGGATACGCTGATCCTGCCCGGTTATGGCGAGCAGCTGACTTTCGGGCAGGTAGCTGAGATCGGTGACCATTTCCGCCGATTCGAGCAACGTAAAAAGGCGCAAATGGCGCGGGAGATCCCAAACCTGGATGACCTTCCCATCGAAGACCGCCAATTTTGCCCAATCGGGTGATAGCGAAATCTGCCCTGGTTCCTGCCAGAACGCCAACTGGCCAAGCTGCGCCGCGTTTGAGGCAGTTATTTTGGGGAGCTGAGAGATGATCCAGGGCGCCGGCGGAAGGGTGCTGGTTGGGGTAACCTGCCTGGTGGTGGTGGCGGAAGGCGGCAGGCTGCTGACCGCGACGGGCGTTGCACCGAGCGGCAGGCTGGAGAAGGGCGGACCTGCCAACCCCGGTATGGCCAGACTGCCGCGCGTCCAAAGCCAGAAGGTGAAAACAACCACAACGATCATCATGAACCCCATCAAGACACTGAGAATCACCCAAAAGCGCGCTGCCTTCTTGGGCGGCGGGGCAGGAGTTGAACCGGGTAGCGGCTCTTCCTCCTGATCTTCTTCCCCGACGGTCAGGGCGGATGTGGCGGGAGGCGCTGGCCGTACCCTGACCGGCTGCGTTTTCTCTACCGTTTCGCCTGGTGAGGGCATAGAAGGTTGGATGGGGGGCTCCCCCAAGGCGTTGAGCGCCAGGCGGGCAACCTGGCTTTTGGGGTTGGCTTTAAGGAACTGCCTGAGCGCTAGCTCGCGCTCGTTGGGGGTGTCCATGGCGTAGGCCAACCAGATCCAGGCGCGTTCATCGTGAGGATGGGTTTGCAAGAAGGCAACCAGAATCTGCCTGCCGGCCTGCTTTTGACCGGCGCGGATCAATTCGATAGCCTCATCCAGCGTCTTTCCCGTCATGATGTTTTTGCCATTTTATGGATCAAGGATAGACATATCCATTTTGAATATTTATTATGACACAATTCGCCTTGGCGCTGGCGAAAATAATCCCCAGCATTTAAAATCACAATATGACTGCATACACAAAGCAACTTTTTGAATTCATCCAGCAAAACCATCTTAACGCCGTGCAACTTTTGTTCCAATGTTCCACACATTCAGTAGCCGAAGCTGCTCAAGCCGTCGGCGCCACAGCGGAGGATTTTGTAAAGAATATCTGTATGATCGCGCCGAACGGTGGCCTGATCGTTGCGATTGTTAAGGGCGAGGACCGCGCCAGCCCACAAAAAATTGGCAAGTTGCTGGGCATTCCAACGCCTCGTCTGGCAACGCCGGAAGAAATACTGGCGCTCAGTGGATACCCCTGCGGCGGCACTCCTTCGTTTGGATATTCTGCTGTTTTTCTGGTGGATGAACGAGTACTGGAAAAGGATATCGTTTATACCGGCGGCGGAGATGAAAACGCCCTGGTGCGGGTTTCTCCTGCAGAATTGTTGAAGGCAAACGGCGGGAAGGCAGCCAATATCCGCAAGGAATAATGCGTTTGCTTTGACCAATCGTAAAGCACCGGCGTTTTGGGCGTTTTGCGGATGGTGCTTTAGCCCCGTTGCACCTCCACCAGTTAGCCTGAACCGGCGCCCGCGGGTTTTACAATATAGAAGGTGTGATCACGGTGATCCAAACAGCATCTTCATCTTGCGAGGCGCATTCAAATCTCAAAATTTCGTGGCCTTCAAAGTAAATGGTATCTTCGGGGTTCAGAATATATTGCCCGGTCGTCAATTCGACCAGTAATTTCCCAGAAAGGACATAAACAAGTTCCTCGGTGCGCTCTTTGAGCACCCTTCTGATCGGGTGTTCGTGACCAGGAGACAATCTTCGCTCAAAAGCGACCATTTTATGCCCCATGCCTGGCACAAGTAGTTCGTATTCTACGCCGGACTTCTTGATCATCAGGCGGGTCCTGGCCTCTTTTGTGATGACGCGATCTTCCAGTTCGGTTAACCCTGCCTCGTTTTCATCCTCTTTGCGAACCGGCATGGGGGGAATTTTATTTTCCAAGAAGAATAAGAGGGGCACTTCTAAAGCTGCCGATACCGTTTGCAGGGATGAGAGCGAAATATTGGTTTTGTTGAGCTCCACTTGACTCAGGAAAGAGGCTGAAAGGCCGGTGAGTTTCGAAAGCTTCCTCAGACTATACCCCATCGTTTCGCGACGTCTTTTAATTTTTTCCCCGAGCGAAATCCCTTCTGGTGTCATAATTTACCCCTGAAAAAATGTTGTCTTTTTTAGCATCAAAGTTTGTATCATTGTAAACTAAATCAGTCACAAATGCACGGCAGTCGTTGTTCTCCTAGGAAGACACGAGGCCGGCGCGCTTGAGGAGGGATTTGCGGGCTTGTTCACATTCTTCGAGCAAGTATGCCTCATCCAACATTGTGATTTTTTTGTTTTTCATCAAGAACTGGCCGCCAACCATAACGGTATCCACATCCGAGCCATGAAGGTTATAGGTCAGGGTGGTGGCGACTCGATGGATTGGGTAGGCAAAAGATGAGAAGGAATCAACCAGGATGACATCTGCCTTTTTCCCTTTTTCCAGCGACCCGATCTGACCGGGCAAGCCAAAAGCCTCTGCTCCATTCCGGCAGGCCATCCAAAGGACGGTTTCGGGGGTGAGCGCCATCGCATCCATAGCAGTGATTTTGTGCAAAAGCAGGGTGGTTTTTAGGGTTTCGATCATGTCCTGGTTGTTGTTGCTGCCTGGGCCGTCAGTCGCCAGCGCCACTGAAACCCCTTGTTTCAGCATATCAGGTACTCTGGCTGTGCCGGAGGCTAGAATCATATTGGACACCGGACAATGGATAACTTTGGCCCTCCGTTTCGAGATCAGCTCAATTTCATAGTCAGACAGCCAGACGCAATGCACCAGACGGGTGTTCTCATCCAGACAGTTGAGACTTTCGAGCCATTCTATCGTTCGCAAACCGGTTTCATCGATACACTGGTTGGTTTGGATGGTGGTTTCGGAGGTGTGCATGTGAATGCCAACGTTCCACTGGCGGGCAAAACGGATCATTTTTTCAAACGTATCGATTGAACAGCGAGGTTGAGAAAGCGGGCCAAATTCGACCCGGATACGACCGCTTTCATGGCGGTTCCAGCGTTCGATTAGGGAACCTACCCGTTCAATGATCTTTTCGCCCGTCTCGATAAAAGCTGGGTGGTAGTTCCGGTCGGCCCAGCCACGCGCCATGAGATAGCGAACGCCGGTTTGAACCGCCGCCTGGCAAAACACATCGTCCATCTCTGGGGTGTTGTGGACATACTGGTTGTCAATGACGGCGGTTGATCCGGAATGAATGTTCTCCACCAACCCGATCAGAGCGGCAAGCTGGGCTTCGTAAACGCCCATTTTAGAACTGAATGGCCAGATATAGGCTTCTAGCCATTGCTGAAGTGGTTTGCCATCTCCCAGCCCGCGCAGAAAAGTTTGAAAGAGATGGGTATGGGCGTTAACTAGCCCTGGCATGACGATCTTATGGCTTGCGTCAATGGTTTCCGTGGCGCTTTCCAGTACCTTCTGGTCCGGAAAGCCTTTTTCCACGGCTGTGATACGATCTCCTTCAATTGTAAGGTAGCCGGGTTCAAAGATTTGCCCGTTGTCATCAAGCGTGATGATTGCCCCGTTCTGGATGAGAATCATGGCATATCCTTATCCCCACAGCCTCTGGGTATTCTTCCGGACTTCTTCCCTGGCCTCGTTTTCATCGACAGTTAACAGGCGGCCATGTTCCAGGACAATTTTTCCGTCAATCATCACTGTGTCAATATCCGTTGGAGCGCGGTGGAAAACAACCAGATTCAACAAATTTTGTGCATTTGCCGGCGCCAGGAAGTCAGCGTTGACCAGGATCAGATCGGCCGCTTTGCCTTCCTCCAGAGAACCCACATAGTCCCCCAGGCCAATGGCGCGAGCGGCTCCATCGGTCGCCATTTGATAAGCGGCGTTGACAGGCATGATATTGCTTTCTCCGTAATGGGAGCGGTGGATCCAAATGGTCGCCCGCAGAGTTTCAAAGTAGTTGAAAAAAGGATAAGTTGTCAAACCAACGGTCATGCCGTGTGCCAGGTAATCGCTGATTGGCGCTACGCCAACCCCAGGATTGGCCGCAGAGAGGGGAATGTGGGCGATTTTGACATCATTTTTTGCGAGCAGGGGAATTTCTCTGCCGCGAACGTGTACGGCCATGCTAGCCAGGACATCTGGCCCTAAAAATCCGATATCTTCATAGACTTCGACTGGCAGTTTGTCGTATTCTCGCAAACAGTGCAGGGGTTCGAAGCGACTTTCGGAAATGAAGATATGAACAAAAGTTCCCAAGCGATCCGCCAGGCGTCGAGCCTCCTTCAAAAAATCCAGCGAACAACTGAAGGTGGTATGCGCGCAGACCATGCCGGAAATTCTGCTTTTGCCAACCGGGTTCTGATGGATAAAACGCTCGTTTTCTTGCAGGCCCAGCCTGCCGTTTTCCGGGCTGACGCGTTCGGAGGATTCGAACATCATTACCGCCCGGAGGCCGGCCTGATCAATCACTTCTGCTGCGACGTCCAATCCACCTGGTATGGCATAGGGCGCTTCCATGATGTCGGTCACAGTAGTGATGCCATTACGGATCAGCATGGCAGCGCATAAACGGGTTGCGGCGCGAATGGCTTGGTGGTCCAGTTTGTCTTCGATCTCCCGCCAGATGTAATTTACAAGCTTGTCGTGCACATCGGGCCAGGCTTTGCCGAAATACCGGCCTTGCGTCAGCACGCTGTACATGTGCATGTGGGTGTTGATAAAGCCGGGCATGAGGATTTTATCGGTTGCATCGAGGATCTTACCAGCGGGGTATTTTTGCAAGAGGATGTCGTTCGGCGCGACCTCTCGAATGCGATTGCCTTCGACCCTTACCCCCCAGGATTCTTTTGGCGTTGCCTGCGAGGAGGGTATGAGGAAACCGCCCAGTATCGTTGTGTTTGACATAAAATCACCTTGGAAGGAACAATGTATAAAAGAATTATATTGTAGCTTCTTTCTCGTATGGCTTTGCGAGCGCAGCCGGTTTGGCTGAAGATTTTCCATGGAAGATGACGACAGCTAAAAATGCGAGGACAAACGGCAAGATCAGCAAGAGATCGCTAGGGATCTTAACGCCGAAAGCCTGCATTCGCATTTGAAGGGCGTTGCCTGCGCCGAATACCAGCCCGCCAATCGCGGCGCCAACGGGGTGCCAGCGACCCAGGATAACGGTTGCAAGCGCAAAGTAACCGCGCCCTCCCGACATGCCATCCACGAACATGTTCAAGTCAACCAGCGATAAGACTGCGCCCCCCATAGATGCCAGGCAACCCGCCAGGATGGCGCAGAAATACCGCCAGGCATAGACATTAATGCCAATAGACGCTGCGGCGCGAGGGTTTTCGCCTACCGCCCTCACTTTCAATCCCCAGGTGGTCTTGAAGATCACAAAGGTGGCAACCCCTACCAGGATATAGGCTAGGTAAACCAGCGGACTGTGATCAAAAAGTATATGGCCGATAAAAGGTATTTTGTTAAGAATTGGAACAGACCAGGGCTTGATCGTGTCCACCTGCACAGGCAGTTCTCGAATACCCCAAATCACCCGTGCCAGGAAGGAGGTCAAACCAATCCCTACAATGTTAAAAGCTGTGCCTGTCACAGATTGGTTCGCTTTCAGCGTGATCACGATAAAGCCATACAGCAACCCCGTGATTGTTCCTGCCAGCATGGCGGCTGCTAACCCCATCCAGCCGCTGCCGGTCAGCGCGGAGCCCAGCACCCCAAAGAAAGCGCCGTAAATCACCATTGATTCCATGCCGAGGTTAATAATCCCAGATCGTTGCAAAAATACCTCGCCGGTTGCCGCAAGAATGACCGGGCTGGCCATGCGGATGGTAGCATAAAAGAATTCCTCAGTGAAGAGGGATAGAATGTTATTCATAATCTTTACCCGGTTCCTTTTTTAGGAAAATGTTTCGCAACCATGATTTGTTTGTTGGGGAGCCATCGGTTTCCTCCATTTTTGCCAGACGCTTCTTTGCCATGTACCTTGGTAATCCCATGAGGATACCGCTGGCGATGACGAACAGGATAATCACGCCACTGAGAATTGCAATCAGGCTCATAGGTAGATTGGTGGCGCGCTGCATGCTTCCTGCACCGGCTTTTAGCGCTCCGAACAGTAAACCCGATATGATCACACCCAGGGGGTTCCTCTGGGCAAGGATCGCCACAGCCAACGCTTCGTAACCGTAGTTGGGTAAAAAGAGCGCTCTCAGACGATATTGGGCGCCGATAATCTCTACAGTGCCTGCCAGGCCGCCTAGCCCGCCGCTGATCAGCATCAACATAATTTGGTTTTTGAAAACGTTGATGCCAGCATGTTTGGCGGCGGTTTGATTTTCACCCACGGTACGGATTTCGTACCCAAATGGTGTTTTGAAAAGGATGATGTAGAAAGCGAAGGCAGCAAGCACCGCCAGGACCAGACCGGCATGTAGGCGGGTTCCCGGCCATATCAAGGGAAGGATTGACGAAGGCTGGACAAGCGGAGTTTGTGGGTAATATCCTGGCGGCTCCACCATCGGGCCTTTAACCAGCGTACTCAAAATGCCCAGGGCAATGTCATTGAGCATGATAGTGGTGATAATCAGATTGGTGCCGTGTTTTGCATAGAAATATCCTGGGATAAACCCCCAGATCGCACCGCCAATAAAACCGGCCAGCAAAGTCAGCGGGATATGAATATAGATGGGCAGGCCAGTGATATAGACGGCTACAATCGTGGCGGTAATACCTCCCATCATAATTTGGCCCTCGCCGCCGATGTTGAAAACCCCGCCCCGGAAGGCGATTGCCACACCTAAACCGACCAGAATGAGCGGAGCAGCTCTGTTAAGGCTGTTGGCAAAATCGTAAACGGTTCCGAACGAACCTACCGCCAGGGCTTTATAAGCTTTTAATGGATTTTCTCCGAGGGCATAGATCAATACACTGATCAAAGCCATAGCGGCCAGAACGGCCAAAACAGGCACCAAAAACGAGAACAAGCGCTCGAACCGACGCACCAGGAAATCTAAGCGATCCAGGCTTAAGGATCGAATAGCATCCAACTGGTTGGAAGATTTTTTGTCAATCATATTGTGTCCTTTTCTGTTGTAGTGACATTGCAGCGTTTTGTCTCGGCCGAGCTGCAACCAGCTACAGCCAGTGTTCCGTGGTGGAGATTTTCCTGCCGGACACCCAGCATCATCAGACCAATGTCGTCAACGTTGATTTTCTCACCAGCAACCTCTCCCATAATCTGTCCTTCGAACAGCACAACAATCCGGTCGCAAAGCGCCATGATCTCATCCAGTTCCGTTGAAATTAACAAAACCGCCGCCCCGCGCTCTCTTTCTTTCAGCAACTGTTGCCGAACGTACTCTGTCGCGCCGATATCCAGGCCATGTGTCGGGTGACAGGCGACGACCAGATTGGGGTTTCTGGAAAGTTCGCGCGCCAGTACTACTTTCTGCTGGTTTCCTCCGCTCATATTGCCGACCTTGGCATTCGGGCCGGTGGTCTTAATGTTGTATTCCTTGATCAGCTTTTTACTAAGGTCAATAATTGCTTTTGTATCAAAAAAGCCTTTACGCGTGATGGGTGGATTGTGCCATTCTTTGAGAATAAGATTTTCGCTAACGGAAAAAGTAAGCACCAGGCCTTCTTTCTGGCGCAAGAAGGGTATGCAGGACACTCCCAAGTCGATAATATCGCGAGTGGTATTGAGTTTGACCGATCGCTGTTTGATCAAGATATCTCCCCTGTCGAGGGGACGTAATCCCATGATGACTTCGGCAAGTTCGTTTTGCCCATTGCCATCCACACCGGCGATCCCTAAGATTTCGCCGCCTTTAACCTGAAGCGACACGTCTTTTAATGCATGCAGCCCGCACTCGTTTTTGGCATAAACGTGTTGCAAATCAAGAACCACCTCTTCTTTATGGGTGGGGTTTTTATCAAATGTCAAGAAGACTTCACGCCCCACCATCATTTTTGCCAGTTCGTTCCGATTGGTATCTTTGGTTTTTACCGTTCCAATCAAGCTGCCGTCTCGCAGCACTGTAACCCGATCGCTGATCGCCATCACCTCACGTAGCTTATGGGTGATGAACAGGATGGTATTCCCTTTTTCGGTCAACTGGTGCAGGATGACAAAAAGCTCATCTGTTTCCTGGGGGGTCAGGACGGATGTGGGCTCGTCCATGATGAGGATATTCGCGCCCCGGTAGATGGCTTTGATAATTTCAACTCTTTGCTGTTCGCCAACACAAAGATCCATCACTTTGGCGTCGGGGTTGACATGCAAGCCCGCCGATTTTCCAATTTCAAGGATCTTGTTCTTTGCCGTTTCAAGATCCAACAATGGCTCCTTAGGAGAATGTTCTCCTAAGGTGATATTTTCTGTCACTGTGAAGACAGGGATTAGCATGAAGTGCTGGTGAATCATTCCGATCCCATGGGTGATGGCATCGGTGGGCGAGTTGATGCTTACGCGCTGATCATTGATAAAAATTTCGCCGGAATCTGGCTGACTGAGACCAAAAAGGATATTCATCAATGTTGTTTTACCAGCCCCATTTTCGCCCAGTAAGGCGTGGATTTCACCCTTTTCTACCTCCAGAGTCACATTTTTATTCGCCAGTACCCCTGGGAATGACTTTACAATATTGACCATCTTTACTGCGGTTGGCAATGTGTAATCCTCCTTTTCTAGCTAAACTAAACAGTGCATGGGTGTACTAACACAGTCCTGAATCTGGTTCAAATCTGGTTCACTAAGGTTGAAACGTTTGTTTGGCGCTGAAGTTCTTTTCTCCGGGTAGGGGCAATTTGTTTGATTTGTTTAATGGGGATAAGCTCTATGGCGGTTACAGTTAAAAGTATTTTAGGTGAAAACTGTACAATTGTCAAGTATATGTTTACAATTTATCTGGATAGTCATTGCTCAGGGCGATTGCATTCCCCTGATTTTTCAGGCTAACCTAAAAGAATAGGTTATTTGGGGGTTGGTATGGGGAAAAGCCCGATACCAACCCCTAAAAATTCCTCTCTAGTGGGACACAACCATTGGATTGCAATTGCCTTAGTCAGTGAATAAATACTTGACAAACGTGCAGTTATTGTGTACAATGACAAAAATAATTTTATATGATTTTCAGATAACCGAATTAATTTTCAAACCCATCTAGCACTTCAAATAGCTGAGTAACCGCTGTCGGGCTGAAACGCAGATCGTTCGTGCATCTGTGAAAACTTTCCTGTTTTTTGATTGATTGCGGGCAGAAAATTGGCCAGGAGGTGAAACGATAGGCATATCTGGATGGAAACCTGTAAGATACATAGAAGTGAATGGCTTTAAATTCTGAAGGCTGCACTTAGAAAACCAAATTTAATCAGGGAGAGAGAATGATGAAGAACCACCTCAAGTTTTTGACGATATTTGTGCTCTTCGTAATGGTCCTGGCTGCCTGCGCTCCTGCGGCACCACAAGCGACTGATTCTGCACCCGCGGAACCGGCAAAAGTAGAAGAGCCTGCTAAAGCAGAAGAGCCTGCTGCAGAAAGCGCCAGCGCCGAACCGGTAAAAATTGCGCTGGTTCTTCCAGGCGTCATCACTGATAATGGCTGGAATGCTGCCGCCTATAATGGGCTAAAGGCAGCGGCTGAACAATATGGCATTGAAATGGCTTATTCTGAATCAGTACCCTTACCCGATTATGAAAGCACTTTCCGCGATTACGCCAGCAAGGGCTACAAACTCGTGATTGGGCATGGCAGCGAATTTGCAGATGTTGCGTTGCTAGTTGGAAAGGAATTCCCAAATACCTTGTTCGCAGTGACCAATGCAGATGTGAAAGCCGAAAATGTGGCTGGTTTGGATACGAAGAACGAAGAAGCCGGGTACATCGCCGGTTTTATGGCTGGCCTGGTCAGCAAGACCAAAACCGTGGGAT
>Ga0067045_1031722_pt1 | contig 11613 bp, 9 predicted proteins | sample TerdegcTABiofilm_FD_59184 | JGI IMG/M metagenome (GOLD analysis project Ga0067045, IMG submission 59184) | Combined Assembly of (Gp0054472, Gp0054536) Wastewater bioreactor microbial communities from Singapore -Terephthalate degrading...
CGGCGCGGGCGAACCCCGGGCGCACGCCTGATGGCGCGCGGCAACGGCAACGGCCGCGCCAGCCTGTGGCCCTGGCTGGCCTGGGCGGTGCTGCTCGTCATCGCCGACCAGTTCACCAAGACGCTGATCCTGGGCTACTACCGCCTGGGCGACGCGACCTACGTGACCAGCTTCTTCAACGTCGTGCGCGCGCACAACACCGGGGCGGCCTTCTCCTTCCTGGCCGATGCGGGCGGCTGGCAGCGCTGGCTGTTCACCGGCATCGCCGTGGCGACGGCCGCGTTCATCCTGTGGCAGCTGCGGGCCCACCCGGGGCAGAGGCTGTTCTGCTTCGCGCTGTCGAGCATCCTGGGCGGCGCCATCGGCAACGTGGTGGACCGCCTGCAGCACGGCTACGTGGTGGACTTCCTGGACTTCCACCTGCGCGGCTGGCACTTCCCGGCCTTCAACGTCGCCGACGCGGCGATCACCGTGGGCGCGGCCTGCCTGATCCTCGACGAGCTGCTGCGCGTGCGGCGCGAGCGCTGACCTCCAATCCCCAGGGTTAACCCGGTCGGGCCGCGTGTCATCGCGGCGTCATACTCGCGTGGTGCAATGAAATCGATTTCATCACCACGCCAATGCCCAAGGAACCCCTGAACATCCACAACGTCGCCACGCGCGCCGGCGTCTCGGCCGCGACCGTGTCCCGGGCGTTCAATTTTCCCGACAAGGTGGCGCCCGCCACGCGCGACCTGGTGGAGCGCGCGGCGCGCGAGCTCGGCTATCAGCCCAACGCCAGCGCCCGCACGCTGCGCACCCAGCGCAGCCGCGTGCTGGGCGTGGTGCTGCCCACCCTGCTCAACCCGGTCTTTGCCGAGTGCCTGCAGGGCATCGCCCAGGCGGCGGCGGCGAGCGGCTACGCCATCGTGCCCGTCATGACGCGCTACGAGGAAGCGCAGGAGCAGCAGGCCGTCGCGCAGCTGCTGGCCGCCAACGTGGACGGCATGATCCTGGTCGTCTCCAGCCCGTCCGACTCGCGGGCGCTGGAGCGCCTGCGCGGCGCGGGCCTGCCGTACGTGCTGGCCTACAACGCCCACCCCGGCCATCCCTGCGTCTCGGTGGACGGAGAGGCCGCGTCGGCCGAGGCCGTGGCGCGGCTGGCGGCGCTGGGCCACCGGCGCATCGCCATGGTCAGCGGCACGCTGGCGGCCTCCGACCGGGCGCAGCAGCGCTACCGCGGCTACCTGCGCGGCATGGCCGCGGCGGGGCTGCAGGCGCCCCCCCTGGTGGAGGTGCCCTTCGTCGCCACCGCCGTCGAAGCGCTGTCGCGCTACCTGCAGACGCCCCCGCGGCCCACCGCCCTGTTCTGCTCCAACGACCTGCTGGCCATCCGCAGCATGCGCGCCGCGCGCCTGACGGGGCTGTCCGTTCCGCAGGACCTGGCCGTCATGGGCTTCGACGGCATCGCCATCGGCCAGGACCTCACCCCGGCCCTGAGCACCATCGCCCAGCCCAACCACGACATCGGCCGCCATGGCGTGGAGCTGCTCGTGCAGTCCATCGCCCGCGGCAGCCCGCCCGGCGCCGGCGACAGCCTGTGCCTGCCCTACCGCTTCTGCGGCGGCGAGTCCTGCGGCGCCGCCGCGGGCACCGCGGCCTGAAATTCCATCCGCCCTCTGTCCAACCCAAGGAGAACCCCCATGACCTCGACCCTGCAACGCTTCGCCCGCATCGGCGTGCTGGCGGCCGCCGGCCTGGCAGCCACCGGCGCCTGGTCGCAGACGGCCATTTGCTACAACTGCCCCACCGAGTGGGCGGACTGGGGCACGCAGCTGCGCGCCATCAAGGCCAAGACCGGCGTCACGGTGCCGGCCGACAACAAGAACTCGGGCCAGGCACTGGCACAGCTGGTGGCCGAAAAGGGCAGCCCGGTGGCCGACGTGACCTACCTGGGCGTGACCTTCGCCATCCAGGCGCAAAAGGACGGCGTGGTCGCGCCCTACCAGCCCGCAGGCTGGAAGGACATCCCCGACGGGATGAAGGACCCGGCCGGCAACTGGTTCAGCATCCACTCGGGCACGCTGGGCTTCATGGTCAACGTGGATGCGCTCAAGGGCAAGCCGGTCCCGAAGTCCTGGGCCGACCTGCTCAAGCCCGACTACAAGGGGCTGGTCGGCTACCTCGACCCGGCCTCGGCCTTCGTCGGCTACGTGGGCGCGGTCGCCGTGAACGAGGCGCGCGGCGGCACGCTTGCCAACTTCGCGCCGGCCATCGACTACTTCAAGGCGCTGCAGAAGAACGAGCCCATCGTGCCCAAGCAGACCTCGTACGCCCGCGTGCTGTCGGGCGAGATCGCCATCCTGCTGGACTATGACTTCAACGCCTACCGCGCCAAGTACAAGGACCACGCCAACGTGCAGTTCGTCATCCCCGCCGAAGGCACGGTGGTCGTGCCCTACGTGATGAGCATGGTGAACAAGGCGCCCCACCCGGCCGAGGCCAAGAAGGTGCTGGACTTCGTGCTTTCCGACGAGGGCCAGGCCATCTGGGCCAAGGCCTACCTGCGCCCGGTGCGCGCCGGCGCCATGCCCAAGGAGGTGCAGGCCCAGTTCCTGCCGGCCTCTGAATACGCCCGCGCCAAGACCGTGGACTACGCCGGCATGGCCGCGGCGCAGCGCGGCTTCTCCGACCGCTACCTCAAGGAAGTACGTTGAGCCCGCGCCAGCGCCTGCTGCTGGCCGGCTGCGCGGCTCCGGCGGGCGTCTTCTTCCTGGCCTTCTGGCTGCTGCCGGTGCTGCGCCTTCTGGCGCTGCCGGCGGAGAAGGGCTGGGGCACCTATTTCGTGGTGCTGACCGACGGCCGCTACATGGAGAGCATGCTCAACACGGTGCTGCTGTCGGTGGCGGTGACGCTGGCCACCCTCGTGATCGGCGCCACGGTGGGCATCTACCTGGCGCGGCGCAGCTTCTTCGGCAAGCGCCTGCTGCTGGCCCTGCTGACGCTGCCGCTGTCGTTCCCCGGCGTGATCATCGGCTTCTTCGTGATCCTGCTGGGCGGGCGCCAGGGGCTGGTGGCGGAGCTGTCCAGCCAGCTCTTCGGCGAGCGCATCACCTTCGCCTACGGGCTGCTGGGCCTGTTCCTGGCCTACCTGTATTTCTCGCTGCCGCGCGCCATCGCCACCTATGCGGCAGCGGCCGAGGCCATGGACCTGCAGCTCGAGGAGGCCGCGCGCTCGCTGGGCGCGTCGCGCCTGCGCATCGTGCGCGACGTATGGCTGCCCGAGCTCGCACCCACCACCGTGGCCTGCGGGGCCATCCTGTTCGCCACGTCGATGGGCGCGTTCGGCACCGCCTTCACGCTGGCGAGCAAGTTCGAGGTGGTGCCCATCACCATCTACAACGAGTTCACCAACTACGCCAATTTCGCGCTGGCCGCGTCGCTGTCCATCGCGCTGGGCATCGTCACCTGGCTGGCGCTGTTCCTGACGCGCCAGTTCGGCAGCGGCCAGGCTGCACGCTGAGGGCATCGCATGCGACAACCTACGCACAACCGCGCTCCGTTCCTGTTCGCGGTCACCGCGCTCACCAGCCTGTTCATGATCGCGCCCATGCTGCTGTCGGTGCTGGCCGGCCTGGTCAACAACTACAGCGTGGGCATCAAGAGCGGCTTCACGCTGCGCTGGCTACAGGAAGTGTGGGAGGTCTACGGCGGCACCGTCGGCTGGTCGCTGGCCATTGCCGCGGCCAGCGTGGCGGCAACGGCCGCCATCGGCGTGCCCTGCGCCTACGCGCTGGCGCGCAGCCGCTCGCGCCTGGCGCGCGCCTTCGAGGAGCTGCTGACCCTGCCCGTGGCCGTGCCAGGCCTGGCGACGGCGCTGGCTCTGATCCTGGCCTACGGCCAGATCGCGGCCTTCCGCCAGAGCTTCGCCTTCATCCTCGTGGGCCACATCGTCTTCACCCTGCCCTTCATGGTGCGCACCGTGGCCTCGGCCTTCCAGCGCAACGACCTGGTCGCGCTGGAGGAGGCCGCGCGCACGCTGGGCGCCAGCTTTCCCCAGCGCTTCCTCGGCGTGCTGGTGCCGGCCGTGTTCCCGGCCATCGTGGCGGGCGCGCTGATGGTGTTCACGCTCTCGGTCGGCGAGTTCAACCTGACCTGGATGCTGCACACCCCGCTGACCCGCACCCTGCCCGTGGGCCTGGCCGACAGCTATGCGTCGATGCGCATCGAGATCGGCTCGGCCTACACGCTGGTGTTCTTCATCGTCATCCTTCCGGTGCTGTGGGCCTTGCAGGCCCTGGCCCAGCTCATGCAAAAACGCTATGGAACTTGAACGCATCCCGGTCGACATCGACCACTGCTCCAAAACCTACGCCGACGGCACACGCGGCCTGCAGCCCACCAGCCTGCATGTCGAGCCCGGCGAGGTGCTCGCGCTGCTGGGGCCCTCGGGCTGCGGCAAGACCACGCTGCTGCGCCTGATCGCCGGGCTGGAGACGCTGGACCCGGGCGGGCGCATCCTGTTCGGCGGGCAGGACGTGACCCACCGCCCGGTCGAGCAGCGCGGCGTGGGCATGGTGTTCCAGAGCTATGCGCTGTTCCCGCAGATGAGCGTGGCCGCCAACATCGGCTACGGCCTGCGCATCCGGGGCGCGTCCGCCGCCGAGGAGCGCCGCGCGGTGGGCGAGCTGGTGGAGCTCACGCGCCTCACCGGCCTCGAATCCAAGCGCCCGGGCGAACTCTCGGGCGGCCAGCGCCAGCGCGTGGCCCTGGCGCGCGCCGTGGCCGTGCGCCCGCGCGTGCTGCTGCTCGACGAGCCGCTGGCGGCGCTGGACGCCAAGCTCAAGGAGTCGCTGCGCGAGGAACTGGCCGAACTGCTGCGGCGGCTGCACATCACCGCCATCCACGTCACGCACGACCAGCAGGAAGCCATGGCGATCGCCGACCGGCTGGCGGTGATGCGCGCCGGCAGCATCGTGCAAGTGGGCCGAGGCGAGGACCTGTACCGCGCACCCGCCCATCCCTTCGTGGCCGAGTTCCTCGGCCGGGTGAACCGCATCGAGCGCACGCCCGAATCGCAGGCGCGCGGCGTGCTGACGCTGGGCGGCATGACGCTGACCTGCCCGCCAGCGCTGGGCCAGAGCGCGCTGCTGGTGCGCCCGGAAGACATACAGATCGGCCCGCGCCAGGACGGCTGGGGCGTGGCGCGGGTCGAGCAGCGCAGCTTCCTCGGCGACCGGGTGCAGCTGCGCCTGAGCGCGGCCGGCGTGCCCGGCACGCTGCTGGCCGACGCGGCGCGCGACACGCCCTACCGCAGCGGCGACGAGGTGGGCATCCGCATCGATCCGCAACGCCTGATGAGCACCGCAGAGGCCAGCGCATGAACCCCACCCCCTACACCTTCCTGGTCCAGATCACCGACCTGCACATCCGCGAGCCCGGCCGCCTGGCCTACGGCCGCATCGACACCGCGCCCTACCTGCGGCGCACGGTGGACAGCGTACTGGCCCTGCGCCAGCGACCCGACGCGCTCGTCATCACCGGCGACCTGTCGGACTTCGGCCGCGAGGCCGAATACGCGCACCTGGCCGCACTGCTGGCGCCGCTCGGCGACCTGCCCGTGTACCTGCTGCCCGGCAACCACGACGAGCGCGCGCAATTGCGCCGCAGCTTCGCGCGGCACGGCTACCTGCAGGGCGGCGGCGAATTCGTGCAGTACAGCGTGAAGGTCGGCCCGCTGCGCCTGATCGCGCTGGACACGGTGGTGCCGGGCGAGAGCCACGGCGCGCTGTGCGCCGCGCGCCTGCAGTGGCTGGAGGACGAACTCGCCGCCTGCCGCGGCGAGCCCGTGGTCATCGCCATGCACCACCCGCCGTTTCGCACGCTCATCGGCCACATGGACAGGATCGGCCTGCTCGAGGGCGCCGGGCAGCTCGAGGCCATCGTGGCGCGCCACCCCAACGTGGAGCGCATCCTCTGCGGGCACCTGCACCGCGCCATCGACGTGCGCTTCGGCGGCACCATCGCCTCCACCTGCCCCGCGCCGGGGCACCAGGTGGCGCTGGACCTGCAGCCCGACGCGCCCTCGGCCTGGATGCTGGAGCCGCCGGCCTTCCGCGTCCATGCCTGGGACGGGCAGCGGCTGGTATCGCACCTCGCGGCTGCGGGAATCTTCGAAGGCCCCTATCCTTTCCATGAAAATGGCATGCTCATAGACTGATAGCACTGCACCACCGTCCTCCATGAAGCATCTGCTCAACCTGCTAGCCGCCATTGCCCTGCTCGTGTGGGGCACCCACCTCGTGCGGGTGGGCGTGCTGCGGGTGTTCGGGGCCAACCTGCGCAGCCTGCTGGCGCGCAGCATGGGCAACCGCTTCACGGCGGCGCTGTCGGGCATCGGCGTGACGGCGTTGGTGCAGTCCAGCACCGCCACCTCGCTGATGACCGCCTCGTTCGTCGGCCAGGGCCTGATCGCCCTGCCGGCCGCGCTGGCCGTGATGCGCGGCGCCGACATCGGCACCGCGCTCATGGCCGTGCTCTTCTCCACCGACCTGTCCTGGCTCTCGCCGCTGTTCATCTTCGTCGGCGTCGTCCTGTATCTGTCGCGGCAGGAGACCACCTCGGGCCGCGTGGGCCGGGTCCTCATCGGCCTGGGGCTGATGCTGCTGGCGCTCGAACGCGTCACCCAGGCCACCGAGCCCATGATGGCCTCCCCCATCACCCACGTGGTGCTGGAGTCGATGGGCTCGGACGTGTTCGCCGAGATCCTGATCGGCGCGGTGCTGGCCATCGTTTCCTACTCCAGCCTGGCCGTGGTGCTGCTCATCGCCGCCATGGCCGACACGAGCGTCGTGCCCCTGGATATGGCCCTCGGGATGGTGCTGGGCGCCAACCTGGGCAACGGCCTGACCGCCATGCTGACCATGGCCAAGTCCTCGGTGGAAGTGCGCCAGGTCACGGTGGGCAACATGGTATTCAAGCTGATGGGCGTGGTGCTCATGGCGCCGTTCATCGACGGCTGGATCCGGTTCGTGCAGCCCCACCTGCCCGCCACCTCGCACAGCGTCGTGCTGTTCCACCTCGCGTACAACATCATCATCAGCGTGGGATTCATCGGCCTCACGCAATGGGTGGCGCACGTGATGACACGCCTGCTGCCCCCGCTCGACCCGGCCAAGAACCCGCTGCGGCCGCACCACCTCGACCCCTCCGCGCTGGCCACGCCATCCCTGGCCATCTCCTGCGCCGCGCGCGAGGCGCTGCACCAGGCCGACCTGGTGGAGACCATGCTCAATGGCCTGAAGACCGTGTGGCAGACCGACGACCAGCGGCTGGCCGCGGAACTGCGCGCCATGGACGACCAGGTGGACAGCCTGTACTCGGCCATCAAGTACTACATGACCAAGATCTCGCGCTCCTCGCTCGACGAGAGCGAAGGGCGGCGCTGGACGGAAATCATCAGCTTCACCATCAACATGGAGCAGATCGGCGACCTGGTCGAGCGCGTGCTGCAGGACGTGGAGGACAAGAAGATCAAGAAGGGGCGCCAGTTCTCGCACGCCGGGCTGCAGGAAATCAACGAGATGCACGACCACCTGGTGGCCAACCTGCGCCTGGCCATGAGCGTGTTCCTGACCAGCAACGCGCGCGACGCGCAAAAGCTCCTGGAGGAGAAGACGCGCTTTCGCGAGCTGGAGCTGGCCTACTCCGCCACCCACCTCAACCGGCTGGCGGACAACACCATCCAGAGCATAGAGACGAGCTCGCTGCACATCGACATCATCAGCGATCTCAAGCGCATCAACTCGCTGCTGTGCTCCGTGGCCTACCCGGTGCTGGAGGCCAACAGCGTCATTGCCCCGCTGCGCCCCGAGGAAGCCAACGTTCCGACCACTCGAAGCGATCAGCTTTAAGGCCTATCATCAAACGCGCTGGCTTCATCATGCTAGATCTGAAATTTTGCAATTTTCATACTGCCTCCAGTAACTGCTGATGTGTATGGCAGTGGGTTTAAAAACGATGACGGAGGCCCACAACCGTGCTGACTCCTTGGGCCCCGATAGTGGACAACGGTGTGGTCGATGTCAGGGTTCTGGTCCTGTCATTCATGACGACGGCATACACATCGGTACGCTTGGACAAATGATGGTCGTATGCCAGCGTGAAAACAGCGCGTCGCACATTGCCACCTGCAGCTGTAACAGGAACGGCAACGGGCGTGTCGCTGGTCTTGCGCAACGCATAACCGGCAAGAATGCGACCAGCCCCGACTGAAACCGCAACGCTGACTTCTCCCACGCGATAAGACACGTCCTGGGGTTTGGCTTCCGTACCGTCGTTCTGTATGCGACCGACGTGTGCAAACACCTTGGCGGCACCGAAGTCGTACGTGCCACTCAGCATCAACGTCTTCATATGATTCGGCGTCGTGCCGTCAGCAAACGTGAGTGGTGTTTTCTTGACGGTCTGCCATACCAAGGATGTGCTCCATTTCCCACTCTCGTACAAAACACGCGCGCTCGAATTTCCACCACGGTCTTCCGAGAAGCTATGCGCCACTGCGAACTTCAATCCCGAGAAGTTGGGGCTGTCATAGATGATCTGGTTAGCCCAACTGGTTCCACCCGCTTGCTGCGCGCCGATATGCGTGACCAAGTTCAGTGGCGAGAACACGGTGGAGTCGCCAAAAGCATTCGTAGTCAGCGAGTTGACAAAAAGCTGCGTTGCAGCGTTGCCCAACCGCAGCTGACCAAAATCCTTGCTCGTAAGGCCCACCCAGCTCGCCCGGCTCCAGAACGGATCAGCTGCAACATTCACCGGAGGGCCTATTGCATCGCTGCGTCCAGCAGCGCCCACGTCGGTACGAAAAAATGCCGACAGATCAAACGCAGCGGAAAAGCCACCTCCCAAGTCTTCGCTGCCACGCAGTCCGAAGTGACTGGTGGACATGCCACCGCTGTCTAACTTGGTGATACTTTTATCCAGCGCGTTCACACCCGTGGCAGCGCCCTTGAAGCGGCCAACGTTCGCATCAACGAGACCATAGAGCGTGACGTTAGATTGCGCTATGGCAGTGCCAGCACTCATTGCCAGTAGCGCGACAACGACGGTTTTATGGGTATTTTTCAAGATATGTCTCCTTGCCTCGTGAAGGGCTTCGAGGTCATCGCACAAAAAGGAAGTACAGCGCCTTGCAGCCCTGCACAGCCTTAGGGAAAAGATTCAATCCGCCGCCCGCTTGGGTAGGAAGGTGATGGCAATCAGCGCAATGACTGCAGCAGCCATTACATACAGCGCCGGTGCGTAGGCCACGCCGGTCTTGTAGGTGATCCAAGTGAGCAGCGCAGGAGCAAAGCCGCCGAGCACCGTCACCGCAGCGTTGTATGACAGGGACATGCCCGATGCGCGCACGGCCGTGGGGAATATCTCGGACAGTGCTGCAGGGGCCGCCCCCACGAATAGCGCCACCATGGAGCACATGGCCGACTGCACGGTGATCAACGCCAGCGTCGTGTGGTTGCCGTGGAGCCAGACCATCAACGGATAGGCCCCGACGAGCAGCAAAATGGCGCCAAAGCGCAGCATGTTGCGGCGACCGAAACGGTCGGACAGCGTGCCCGAGATCAGGCTGCCGGCCACCAGAAAGATGTTGCCGACGAGCGCTGCCGTGAAGGCCTGCGAACTCTCGAAGCCCATGTTCTTCTGCACGTAGATGGGCAGATAGATGATGAGCGCGTAGGGTGCAGCGGCCCACAGCACGGACAGGCCCAGCCCCGTCAGCAGCTCGCGCGGGCAATCGCGCAGCACCTGTAGCAGAGGTGTTTTCTTCTCGCCGTGGCCGGCGGCCGCGGCGCGCTCGGCCTCCTCCTTGAAATGCGGTGTTTCATCCAGCGCACGGCGCATCCACAAGCCTACGGGCGCAATCGCCAGGCCGATGATGAAAGGAATACGCCATGCCCAGTCATGTACCTGCTGGGTGCTGAAAAGCATGGTGACCGCCGTGGCCACAAGCGCCGCCATCATGTTGCTGATGCCCATGCTGGCCTGCAGCCACGACGCATAGAGGCCACGCTTTTCCGCTGGCGCGTGCTCCACGAGGAAGGCGGTTGCGCCACCCACCTCACCACCGGCGGAGAAGCCTTGCAGCACGCGGCCCGCCACGATGAGCAGAGGCGCACCGATGCCGATGGCCGTGTAGGGAGGCGCAATGGCGATGAGCAGCGTGCCCACGGCCATCAGCATGATGGTCATGGTGAGCGCGGCCTTGCGACCCTTGCGGTCGCCATAGGAGCCGAGGATCAGCGCCCCCAGGGGGCGTGCGATATAGCCAATGCCGAAGGCGATGAACGAGGCTAGCAGCTGAGCTGTAGGGTTTTCGTTCTGAAAGAAATTCTGGCCGATGTAGACGGCAAACAGGGCGTAAACCGTGAAGTCGTACCACTCCAGCGCATTGCCGGTGGACGCAGCGATGACGGCGCGCTTGCTGGTATGCTCGTCACGCACGGCGTGCACTGTGGTGGTGACCTGAGCCTTGGCGGCTCCCGGATGTACCGAGACGGTAGGATGGGTCATGGCAGATGGGTGCTAGTTGAAGGGGTGGATGGGCAGAGTGTCCCGCCATCGCATGAGAGGGGCGAAACATGCGATGGTGGAGCTGGTGCGGGTCAGGCGTAGGCGGCGGTATCGATGCGGGCAATGCCCTTCTTCTGCACCTCGTCCAGCGCCTCTTCGTAACCCGCGTCGGCATAGCGCAGCACGCCGCTTGCCGTGTCGTTGGTCAGCGAGAGATTCAGCCGCTCATCCGCCTGCGCCGTTCCGTCGGCCACCACGGTGACGCCCGCGCTGGTCATGTAGCCGCTGTAGCCACCGCCGCCGGAGTGGATGGCCACCAGGTCGGCAGAGGACGAGCAGGTCAGCATGGCGTTGAGCAACGGCCAGTCGGCGATGGCGTCAGAGCCGTCGCGCATGTTCTCCGTCATGATGTTCGGGTGCGCCATGGCGCCCGCATCCAGGTGGTCACGCGTGAAGGCAATCGGGCCGCTGAGCTCGCCGGCGCGCACCATGCGGTTGACTTCCAATGCCAGTTCCGTGCGCTCGCCGTGGCCCAGCCAGGCAATGCGTGCGGGCAGCCCTTCGAACGGCACGTTCTCGCGCGCCAGGCGCACCCAGTTGGCGACGATGCGGTTGTCGGCAAAGCGGCGCAGCAGGAAGTCGTCGATCTTGCCGATGTCGCCGGGGTCGTTGGACAGCGCAATCCAGCGGAACGGGCCGATGGCGCGCGCGAACAGCGGGCGCAGGAAGGCCTCGGTGAACACGGGAATCTCGAAGGCACGCTCCACGCCGCCCTGCCTGGCATGCGTGCGGATGAGGTTGCCGTTGTCGAAGACGACGGAACCCTTGTCCTTGAAGCCCACCATGGCCGTCACATGGCGCACGATGGATTCGCGGCTGGAGTCCATCAGGTGGGTGATGTCGGTCTTGCGCAGCGCGGCCACTTCCTCCAGCGTGTGGCCGGCAGGGATGTAGCCGTACACCAGGTCGTGCGCCGAGGTCTGGTCGGTCACGATATCGGGCGTGATGCCGCGCGCCAGGATCTCCGGGAATACCTCGGCGGCGTTGCCCAGCAAACCCACG
>Ga0067045_1005072_pt1 | contig 11610 bp, 10 predicted proteins | sample TerdegcTABiofilm_FD_59184 | JGI IMG/M metagenome (GOLD analysis project Ga0067045, IMG submission 59184) | Combined Assembly of (Gp0054472, Gp0054536) Wastewater bioreactor microbial communities from Singapore -Terephthalate degrading...
CAACTGCTTGGCCTTGTCAGGATCGTAGGTGTAGTAGTGAGCCGTTTCCTCTTCATAGCCAAGCATCCCCGGCAGGATCAGGCTCTGCTGCACGGTGCCGTAACCACCGCCCAGGACGTTGAGGAAGCCTTCGTAGTCAATCCCGTAGCGGATGGCCTGCAGCACCTTCGGATGGCCGGCCTGCAGCGGCTCGATGCGCAGGTCAACCATCATGTTGCAGGTCATGGCCGAGGGGAAAGTGTGAATAGTGACATCCGGGCTGGTCGCTTCAAGCGTGCGCAGGTTGATCGGGTCCAGATAGAGCGCGACATCCAACTCGCCGCCAGCCAGCATCAGCTCGCGGGTAGCGTTTTCTGGCACATGGAGGAAGATGAGACGATCTGCCCAGGGCTGGACCCCATCCGCGCCGCCCCAGTAATAGGGGTTGCGATGCATAACCAGCCGCTGGTCAACCTGATAGTCCGCTTCGGTGAAGGTGTACGGGCCACTGCCCGCTGAGTTGTACGAGAGCCAGCCAGCGCCCAGGTCTCCATCAGCCTCGTGAGCGAATACTTCTTCCAGGTCAACGATCGCGAAGAAGCCGCTCGAAATCGTGGCCAGGAAGGGAGCGTAGGGCTTGCTGAAGGTGAAACGGACGGTCAGTTCATCCAGCACTTCGATAGACGCAATCTGGTCAGTCCAGGGAAACTGCGAGGCGAGGCCAATGTTCGCAATCACGGCAATGGCACGCTCGAAGGATCCCTTGACCGACTCAGCCGTGAGAGGACGGCCTGTGCTGAAGAGGATGTCGGGCCGAAGCTTGAAGGTGTACACCAGCCCGTCGTCCGAGACTTCCCACGACTCAGCCAGGTCGGGGACAGGCTCAGGTTGCTCACCAGCCGCAATAGCCAGAGCATCCCAACCGGTCAGGCTGTCATAAGCCGCGTGAGTGACGCGGAAACTGAAGAACGTGCCGATACCTGGCGGACCAAGACCGGTGGCAACAATGAACACGTCGCCGATCACCAGGTCCTTGGTCTCAGCATCTTGACCGTGCACTGCCATGCCGCCCATAGGGAGCATCATCAGGGCGACAAGCAGCACGATCAGCAGGGTGCGTTTTCTCCGAAGCATTGTCTGGTAGCCTTTTCTCCTAGAAGATTCTCTGAACGTCGCTGAAGGGGAAGGGATGAGCTATGCGATATGCACCTCCTGTGAGCACACGGCAAAAGACAGAACCTACTGCCGGGCAGTTCAGCGCCCGGAGTATCACCTGGGCAAGGAAGATACTTGCCGCATCCAGACCGCCCCTTAACGCACCCTTATGACCGGGCGGCTTTGACTTGGTAGCGGAGGTTCCACACACTGATACCCCAACTCTTCGGAGATGCAGCGCGCCACCTCAATGACCTGCTGGACGATCCAGGGTTCGGCTTCTGGGGTTGCTTCCAGGGTCGTACCCGTCACACTGATGGCTGCGACAATCTCTCCGCTGGCGTCGCGCACTGGCGCGCCAAAACACTTGTTGCCAGGGACGGCCTCTTCGTTGTCAACCGTATAGCCGCGCTCGCGAGAAAGGGACAACTCCTCGATCAATTGCGGCAGGCTGGTGATCGAGGTCTTGGTCAAGGAGGGCCAGGGGGGAGGAGGCAGAATCCGCTCAAGCTCGTCTGGGGGCAGGTCGAGCACCAGGGCTTTGGCGAGAGCGGAGCTTGTGTACGGCATACTCTCCCCCAGGCGCGTGCTCAGGCTGAGGGGGCTGGTGCCTTGCTCGATCAGGATGCGAGAGTTGTCTGCGTTGTGGCGAACGCCCAGGTTCGCCGTCATGCCGGTCTGATCCGCCAACTTGCGCAACCAGGGCCGGGCCGTCTGGACAAGCGGCTTGTCGGTAATGTAGAGACTGCCCAAGCGGTACATCTGAAGACCGATGCGAAACACGCCCTTGTCCACCTCGGAGAGGAATCCCTCTTGGGCCAGCAGCTTCATCAACTTGAATACGGTGCTTTCGGGGACTCCGATCTCGCGGGCGATTTCCTGATAGGAACGCTCGCTGCGGTTGAGGTTAAAGCACTTGAGGATAGCAAGCGTGCGCTCGACAGCACGCACGGAATAGGAGACCTCGCTCATGATTGTCTACCTCAGAACAGACGACATTGATTAATCGAAAGATCATTTCGAAATGTCATTTCAACTACTTTATCATGCTTTTGGTCCGCGAGTCAAGTGGGTGGATTTGTGCGGGTCCACGAACAAGTTGTTGGGCGTTTGCCGGAACGCCCCTATCCTCCGGCCCCTTCCCCCAGCAAAGCTAGGGAAAGGGAGAATCGCTCGTCAGATCGTCCCCCCTAGCTCGGCTGGAGGGGGGATTGGGGGGGGGCGAGGCGTTCACCGAGCAGTCATGGCCTCCTCTGGCAACAGATTGTTCGTGGACCCCTCGCTGCCCACGTTCTTGACAGGCTGAGAAAACAGGCATATGCTGAAATCAAGCCCTTCTATTCGGAATAGAGTTCTATAATGTGGAATTCTGGCGATTGGATCCCATGATTAGGTCCGTACTCAAAGCCATCCAGATCATGCGACTGTTCAGCGCCTCCGAGCCTGCGCTCTCCCTGGCCGAGATCAGCGCCCGGCTTGGCATGCCCAAAAGCACAGTGCACAACCTGCTCAACACACTGCTCTCAGAGGGCTTCATCGAAAAGGTGAATCGGGACGAGTACGCCCTGGGAACCGCGCTGATCCCCCTGACCCAGAGTATTCGCGTTAATGTCGAGTTGCGCGACCGCGCCGCCCCGTTACTACGACAACTCGCCGACGAGTGCCGCGAGTCGGTCTATCTCACCGTCCGAGACGGTGATCGCGTGCTTTACATCTACGCCGTGGAGTCCTCGAAGCGGCTTCTGGCTCGCACTGCCGTCGGCGACCGCGCACCACTGCACTGCACCGCGGTTGGCAAGGCGATCCTCGCTCATCTGCCGGACGGCGAAGTTGCGGCTATCCTCCGGCGGACGCCACTGACTCCATTTACACCTGCGACCATCACGGCGGAAGACGAGTTGTATGAGGAGCTAGCGCGCACGCGGGAGCGCGGCTACGCGATCGATCGCCAGGAGCACGAGCGCTCAACCTTCTGCCTGGGCGCTCCAATTCTCGATGATCGCGGGCGCGCCCTGGGTGCCTGCAGTATTTCTAGCAGCGATGCGAGCATCGTGGGTGTGCGGATCGGCGAGCTTTCCGCGCGCGTGCGGCAGGTGGCCGAGGAAATTTCGCGCCGGATGGGGTTTGTCCCGGCGACGATATCGCGCGTGAATTCGCTGCAGTGGTGATGCGCGATGAAGGAGAGCCTGCCCATTTTCCAGCAGCTTCCCGACCGACCTCTGGCCCACTGCGCCACGTTGCAGGCATTGCCTGATGGCACCTTGCTCGCCGCCTGGTTCGGTGGCACATACGAGACTGCGCCTGACGTAGCCATTCTCGCGGCGCGGCGCGCGCCGGGCGATGCTCACTGGTCTGCTCCCCAAGTCATTGTCGAGCGTCCCGGTCATGCGCTTGGTCAGCCGGTGTTTCTTTCGCGCGCGCAAGGGGATCTGTGGCTTTTCTTCGTGGTCGTGATGCGGACAGTGCCGGTGCCGGCTATGGCCTTCAACGCGCTGCCGCCCCTCGCCGGCTGGGTCAGCGCGCAGCCATTTGTCCAGCGCTCACGGGATGGTGGGCATAGCTGGACCCCTGCCACGCAGGTCATGGACTATGCGGGGTTAATGTTTCGCAGCCGCCCGCTGATCCTACCTGGTTGCATCATCCTGCCCGTTTACGACGAGAGGGCGTGGCAGTCGCGCATGATGATCTCGGACGATGAGGGGCGCTCGTGGCGACTGACCGATCCGCTGGTGACGCCGCAGGGCAATATCCACCCCTGTGTGGTTGCCCTGGCAGATGGTCGCCTGCTGGCCTATCTGCGCACCGGCGGTCAAGGGGGCGTCCTCTGGCGGACTGAGTCGCAGGATCGGGGCGACACCTGGGCGCAGCCAACNCCNACCTCCATTCCCAACCCGAATTCCGGCCTTGACCTGCTGCGCCTGCANAGCGGACGGCTGCTGCTGGCCTTCAACAACAGCGACCGTCTGCGCACGCCGCTGTGTGTGGCGCTCGCNGAAGAGGATGAGCGCTGGAAGTGGNTGCGGACGCTGGAAGCCGGCGATGGCGAATTCTCNTACCCGACCCTNATCCAGACGCCGGACGGCGACATCCACATCGTCTACACCTACAGGCGAGAACACATTCACTATGCGCGATTTGATGAGCAGTGGCTGTTGACAAGCGAGGTGCGTGGTGAACCTGGGCATTAAGGGGGTCATCGTCCCCCTGCTCACACCCTTTGATGGGCGCGGCGCGCTTGATCCCGGCGCGATCCGGCGGCTGGTGGACTTCCTGATCGACCGCGGGGTGAGGGGGCTGATGCCGGCTGGCACAACCGGCGAGATGCCGTTGCTCACCAGTGAAGAGCGCCGCCAGTTGGCCAAGACCGTGGTAGAGGCGGCTGCCGGGCGTGTTCCGGTTCTCGTTCACACTGGCTCGGCCAGCACGCGGGAGACTCTGGAGCTGACCTGGCACGCACAGGCCATCGGCGCCGATGCTGCGGTGATAGTCCCACCTTACTACTACCGCTATGATGATGAGGCGCTGTTCTGTCACTTCGCCCATGTGGCCGAGCAGGTGCCCGACTTCCCAATATACCTGTACGAGAACCCGGCGGTCACGGGCAACACGATCACGCTGAGCGCGATCCGGCGTCTGGTAGACTGCTGTGCCAATATCGTTGGCCTAAAGGACAGCAGCGGATCGCTGGCGACCCTGACGGCCTGCCGCCGCCTGCGCGACGGCACCTTCAACGCAGCGGGCGGCGCGGATGGGCTGATTCTCGCGGGTGCAGCTATGGGCATTGATGCCTGCGTGTCGGGCAACGCCAACTTTGTCCCAGAACTTGTCGTTGCGCTGCACGCTGCCGCGACACAGGGCGATCTGCCCCGCGCACGTGAGCTGCAAGCGACCCTCGATGCTGTGCGCGCGATCTTGGGCGATGGCGCCGATCTTTCGCGCTTCAAAGGGATGCTGGCCAAACGCGGTCTGCCTGTTGGCGACGTCCGCGCGCCGCTGCTGCAAGCGTCTGAGGACATGATCGCGTCTTGCTGGCAGACCCTGACCGCGCTGGACCTGGAGCTTGTCCCGGTGTAGCACATCAGAAAGGAGGTGAGCCAGAGAGAAGGCCCCTAAGCCTGCCAACCAGGTAAACTCGTCCAACAAGGTCCCTGACGGGGGACGCATAGACTTGTCAAGGAGAATGGAGATGCGCAAACTGGCTTTCAGCCTGATCATGATTGTGGCGCTGCTGCCTCTCGGCAGCCTGGCAACTGCACAAGAAGTGGTGGAGCTCGAGTTCTGGGGCGGCTGGACCGGCCCCGACGGCGACATCATGGACACGCTCGTGCAGCAGTGGAATGCCGAGAATCCCGGCATTCAGATCACCCTGACCCGCCAGCAGTGGTCACCGCTGTTCGACGCCTTTGTGGTTGCCTCGGCCTCGAATGAGGCGCCCGACATCCTGGCCATGCATCCCCAGGAACTGGCGCAGTTCATCGTGCTCGATCTGCTGACTCCTCTTGATGACCTGATTGCGGGGTCAGCGATCCTCACGCCAGAGAACTATCTCGACAGCGCATGGCAGCCTAACGTCTATGAGGGTGTGCTCTACGGCATCCCGCTGGACCTGCACATGCACGGTCTGTACTACAACCTTGATCTGTTCGAACAGGCGGGGATTGAAGCTCCCCCGACCACAGGCGAGGAACTGATCGCCATCGGCAAGCTGTTGACCGTAGACGCCAACGGCAACCATCCCGACGACGAGGGCTTCGATCCCGACAACGTTGTGCAGTACGCGATCAACATGCACAGCAACCATCACGCTTTCTTCCAGTGGTGGGCGCTCTACCGGCAGCTCGGCGGAGAGCTGATCTCCGAGGACGGGACGGAGTGCGCGATGGATATTGACAAGGCCGCGCAGGCATGGCAGTTCCTGCAGGACCTGGTCTACAAGCATCACATCGCACCGCAGGGCCAGACTGACTATGCCCGTGACTTCCTCTCTGGCCGCACCGCCATGCTGATCGACGGCCCCTGGCAGATGCCAGCGTTTGAAGCCGCTGCAGCAGATACCGGCTTCCGTTGGGCCACCAGCCAGTACCCGCAGGTCTTTGACGAGGCCTACGCGGTGTGGGGCAGCGGACACAACTTCACGCTACCGGCCAGGGTGGCCGACCCTGAAAAGCGCGACGAAGCGCTGCAGTTCATCGAGTGGCTCGCCGCCAACTCGACCTTGTGGGCTGGGGCTGGCCAGCTTCCGGCCTATCGCGAGGTGATGGAGTCCGAAGAGTTCCAGACGATGTACGGGCGCGAAGCGTTCATCGGGATGATGCCCTACGAGGTGTTTCTGCCGGGCATCCCCCTCTACAACCAGATCTTCGCCTCCAACGCGCCGACCCCCATGATGGTGATGGCGCAGAGTATTATGCTGGAACAGGCAGATCCAATCTCGGCTGCACAAACGGCTTGCGACGAGATCACGTTCATTCTTCAGACGCAGTAAGGTTGGCGTGCCCGCTGACGGGGCGGCTCGAGCCCGGCTCGAGTCGCCCCAGTGCCGATCTGCTACCACCCCCTTGATGCAGGAGGTACCATGCGAGTTCTGCCACGCCCACGTGCCCTCGCCGCTTCCGAACGGGCGGTTCGACCCTATTCGCGATGGACCCCCTACCTGTTTCTGCTGCCCTACCTGCTCGCCTTTCTGACCTTCCGGCTGGGGCCGTCAATCTTTGGGCTGGGCATGTCATTCACGAAGTGGTCAATCGTCGGCTCGCCAGCGTGGATCGGCGCCAGAAACTACGAGTTGATGCAGATTGACCCGCGGCTTGATGCAGCGCTCAAGAACACGGCGTTTTTCACCGGGCTCACAGTACCCCTTCTGGTCATCACCAGCCTGGCGCTGGCGATCTTCCTCAACCAGCCGCGGCGCGGGCGGGCGCTGGGACGGGTGGCAGCCTTCACGCCCTACGTCCTCATGTCAACAGTTGTAGGCGTGCTGTGGACGTGGCTGCTGGAAAAGGATTTCGGTCTGATCAACGTGTATCTCGGCAAGCTGGGCATTGGCGGGGTGCCCTGGCTGATGAGCAAGGATGTCGCGATGTACGGCATCATCCTCACCACGGTCTGGTGGACGGTGGGCTACGGGATGGTGCTCTTCCTGGCCGGCCTGCAGGACATTTCTGCGGAACTGTACGAAGCGGCGCGCATTGACGGGGCTGGCTCGCTCCGGCTGCTGCGGCACATCACCCTGCCGCTGTTGGCCCCGACCACGTTTGTAGTCTTGATGCTTACCATCATCAACTCGTTCCAGGTCTTCGACCAGGTTTACGTCATGACCTCAGGAGGGCCAGGAACCGCAACGCTGACGCTTGTGCAATACATCTACACCACAGCATTCCAGAACCTGCGCATGGGCTATGGCGCCGCGATCGCAACGCTGCTGTTCGCGATACTGATCACATTTGCACTCATCCAGGCTTACCTGTATCGGCGCGGAGTCAGGGGCGTTGGATCATGATCACCACCAAGCAGCTCGGCGCATTGATTTGGTATATCCTGCTGGCACTCTTGCTGGTCCTCATGCTGGCGCCCATTGTCTGGATGCTCTCGACCTCGTTCAAGCCAGAGACAGAAATCGGTACCATCAACATCCGATGGATTCCACGCACCTTCACTCTGGAAAACTATGAGAAGGTGTTTGACCGCTTCAATATCCTGCGCTGGACGCTCAACAGTCTCATTGTCTCGACAGGAGCGACCATGCTGGTGCTGCTTCTCGATTCGCTGGCCGGGTACGCGCTGGCGCGCATGAACTTCGCCGGGCGCGATGTGATCTTCGCGGTGATCCTGTCGATGTTGTTTGTGCCGATGCAGATCACCGTTGTCCCGCTGTTCCTTATGTTTGCCGAGGTAGAGCTGACCGACACCTACCTGGCGCTGATCCTACCTGTGGGAGCGAATGTAACCGGCGTCTTCCTGATGCGGCAGTTCTTCCTGAACATCCCCTACGAGCTTGAAGATGCCGCCCGTGTTGATGGCGCAAACACGCTGCGTATCTGGTGGTCAGTGGTGCTGCCATTGGCCAAGCCTGCCCTGACGGCTGTGGCCATTGTCACGTTCCTTTCAACCTGGAACAGCTTCTTCTGGCCGCTCATCGCCACCAGAACCGATGCGTCGCGCACGCTGCCGGTGGGAATCGCGCAGTTCATGAGTCTGAGGCCAGGACAGGCCCAGGGCATGCAAGCCTACGGACAGGCCATGGCAGGCGCTGTGATCGCTGCCCTTCCACCGATAGTGGTGTTCTACCTGCTGCAACGGTATTTCATCGAAGGAATCTCAATGACGGGGATCAAGGGGTGATTCCAGGCCGCCAGTGCCAGGAATCGCCTCGCCCGTCCAGGGCAAGAAGCCCACGCCCCGGCTGACCGCGCCCGCGTCTGGGTCGAAGTCAATGGCGTCCCCGCGCCTGATGACGAACTGCGGCACGTCCCAGGCGCGGTCGGCGATCAGCTTCACTGCGACCGGGTCATCGCCCCGGCTGAGCCACCAGTTGGGCGAGAGCGGCACAGGCTTGCCGGTAGTCGGGCAGGCGACCGTCCGCGCCCAGAGGTAGGCGAAGATGCTCTCGCCGGGCTGCTTGGGGAAGCACTGCGCCAGCCGTTCCTCGACGCGCCGCGCCCATTCGTCCCCCCAACGCTGGATGTCGTCGGCCAGTTCGTGCCCGAAGCGCGCGCTGGGGGAGATCGGCCCCCTGCACGATACACTGGGGGTAGTAATCGGCGTAGACCCAGGCCACTTGGGCAGCGACGCGGCGGTCTATCGCTCTGAACAGGCGGTGGGTCACAATTGCCGCGATCTCAGTCTCGGAGGTAGGGGTGATCACGCGCTCTTGCCGTGCGGACAGGTGTTTTGCCTCGGCTAGCTCACGGGCTATCTGCTGGCGCAGTTCGTCTGTCTCGCAGCCAAAGGTGTCTGAGGAATCTATGAGCGTCGGTACGACCTCAACATACTGCTTGCTGGCTGCGAACTCAAAGAGAGACATGAGGAAGGCAACCGTCTGCTCGGCGAGATCAGAGCGCCTGGTGGCAGTCGGAACGGTCTTGGCCGAGCGAAGATGCCTAGCTACTTCATCAAGCATGATGAGAATAGGGTGGTAGCCAATGAGATGTTCAAGCAGCCCTGTGCCTGGCGCTGTCTTGTTGATCTCGCTTTCCTGCACGATACGGTAGGCGTCTGCTCCGCCAAGTTGATAGGCGATTTCACCCCACCGCGTAGTCGTCGCGCCTGGCGTGATGTCGGCGGGTTAGGTCAACCGCGTGGGGGCTGTGCAGAGGCTATCGGAGCGGCGAATCTGAGGGAAGAAGGGCGACAACAAAGTCCAGCTATTACTGGGCTTTGCGGCAGGTGGAATAGGCGGAAGCGACGGGCGTCGCATTCTCTTATTCCAACTGTGGCGTTTGAGGGACTAACTGGCTTCTGTGCATCCTTGCTGGGTAGCCGACCGACAGTTTTCCTTGGTGCGCTCTGCAGGTCCTGGTCAAGGCAGTTGTCGAGGCCTTGTAGACTTCCCTCATAAGTGGCTCGACTCCCGCCGCATCTAGTGTAGCGCACGTCCTCAAACAACTCACCTCCCATCGCTTGCTGCCTGATCTGAGTCTCAGTATTCGCAACAGCATCATCGCCCGCGCCCGCTACGCTGCGGGTGCCTCGCAGGCGGAACTGGCGCGTCTGTTCGGCGTCTCGTACCAGCACGCGCACCAGATCGTTCATGGGCCGCCGAGGCAGGGTGGGTCCCGGGCGCTGCACATTTCGCCATTGGTGAGGCCGAAGAACCCTATCAGTCGAGGGCTGCTCTTGGACTCCCCAGACAAGCGTGCCGATCAGGGAATGAGGACGCTTCGCCTGTCCAGACGCCGGTCGCCCGATTGTTGGAGTCCACCCCGAGGGCGCGCAACGGGGTGCATCTCATTCTGGAGGCAAAGGATCGCTGCTGAGGGCGGAGAACGCATAGGAAAGAGATCTATCGAGAGAGTCCCTGTTCTTCTCCGGGTCCTCTGCGGCTCCGTGGTTTAGGGATCTCGCCCCCATCTTGAGATACACTCGCGCAACGCAGTTCGTTGACAACAAACGGGCATTTGGTGTACACTAATTGGTATAGACCAAAGACCAGTTATAATGCTGAGGCTGATGTGGTGATTAGCTCCCGTCTGATTGACAATCACACCCCGCTCTATCTCCAGGTCCAGGAGACGCTTAAGGAGATGATTGAGGACATCGAGTACGGCCCTGGCGAGCAGATTCCGTCTGAGCGGGAACTGAGTGATATGCTGGGTGTCAGTCGGATGACTGTGCGGCGGGCGGTGGAGAATCTGATCCAGATGGGGCTGCTCGAGCGCCGCTCGACCAGCGGCACCTATGTCCGTCAGCCCCAGGTCGTGCGCCATGTTGGCTCGCAGTATCCGGTCGGACTGACCCAGATGCTGCAACAGCAAGATATGCAGGTGGGTGCGCGCCTGCTGGCCTTCGATACGATCCGGGCGCCGCGCAAGGTGGCTGACCACCTGGAGTTGCGTCTGGGAGAGTCTGTCATCATGCTGCGCCGCCTGCGCACTGTCAACAGCGTGCCCTTCTGCATCGAAACCAGCTACGTGCCGGCGCAATACTTGCCCGGCCTGGAGCGGAACGATGTTGAGGGCGACATCTCTTTCTATGCCCTCTTAAGAGAGCGCTACAGCATCTCCATGATCAGGAGTGATGGGACTGTCAAGATTTCGCGCTGCCTGCACGAAGAAGCTGATCTGCTGGGGCTGAACGTTGGCGACCCGGTGCTGTTCATGCAAGCAGTGGTCTGCGATATGCTTGACCGCCATGTGGAGTACATTCGATCGGTGAACCATCCCGACCGTGTGATATTCCGCACCTACCGGCAGTTGGACTAGTAGCTTCTTTTATTTAAGAGAACTGGTCTATACCAGATACCACTTATAACAGATATCTGCAATCCACTTGCCGAGCGCGTGATCGTGCGCACTATCAACTGAGGAGACAGGTACCGATGGCTCAAGATTTCGACCGGGAAGGATTCATCCAATCGCTCGAAGTTGCTGTACAGGGGCGACTTCAGGCCGCTCAACTCGGCGAGGAGCTAGGGGGCAAGGGTTTCAAACGGCTGTACTTTGTGGGCTGCGGTGCGCCTAATCGTCTGATGACCATGATGGAGTACTGGGGGCAGCGCGTAGCTGTCAACGCCGAGATCCGGCGTTACTTCCCCGCTGAGTTCATCAACCAGAATCCGGCGTCGCTCGACGAGAACACGCTGGTTATCCTGGGATCGCATTCCGGCACCACCAAAGAAACTGTGGACGCAGCTCGCTTCCTGCAAGACAAACCATGCACAACTGTCGGCTTCACCCAGAAAGCCGGCGCCCCGCTGGCGCAAGTCGTGGACTATCCTCTGCCCTACGGCGAGACAAAAGCTGGTTACTACGCCAACTA
>Ga0067045_1004260_pt1 | contig 11606 bp, 13 predicted proteins | sample TerdegcTABiofilm_FD_59184 | JGI IMG/M metagenome (GOLD analysis project Ga0067045, IMG submission 59184) | Combined Assembly of (Gp0054472, Gp0054536) Wastewater bioreactor microbial communities from Singapore -Terephthalate degrading...
GTTATACGCCACCAATGAAATAAACATAATTTAAAGGAGGTGCGTTATGGCAAAGGTTAGAACATTCATTAGTTTTGCAGCAGAAGACAAGAAATACAGGGACTTTCTTGTTGGGCAAGCTAAAAATACTGATTCCCCAATCGAAATTGCTGATTGGTCTGTTCAGGAACCATTCGATGAGAAATGGAAAACACAATGTAGACAGCGCATTAAGAAAACTCAATTAATGATCATGCTTGTTGGTAAGCAGACATACAAAGCAGAGGGTGCTTGCTGGGAAGTGAACACTGCTAAGGAAGAAGGTATACCTGTTTTTGGTATCCACATAAATAAAGACGATAAAGGGACAATTCCTAAAGAATTATTAGGTAGCCCAGTTATTGAATGGACATGGGATGGAATCGCCAATATGGTAAGGAAGTTGACAAAATAGGGGACGCAAAAATGGAATCGAAATCTACAGAACAGCTTATTGGAATGTCACCTAAAGAATATGGTGAAAAGTATCATGAACACTTGTTAGAGCAGTATAAGTTATATGTAGAAATGGCTGACAAGGTGAGTGAGAGACGACAATCTGCTAATAATTATCTTTTAACTGTCAATTCAGTTCTTGTCTCTCTTTTTGGAGTATTAGCTGGGTTTAGTTCAATTTCAGAACAGCCACTATGGAAGTATTTTATTCCAATCGCTGGGTTTATGGTTTCAATAACCTGGGCAACATTGATTCACTCTTACCGTCAACTAAATTCAGGTAAGTTTGAAGTCATCCATAAAATAGAATCCCAATTGCCTGCAGCACTCTATGAGACTGAGTGGAAAATTTTAGAAAAAGGATGTGGGAAACGGTACAGACCATTTACACATGTTGAACGATTTGTCCCATGGATTTTCGCTGTTCTTTATGTTTCGCTAATGATTATTTTTTTATAAAAGGTATTTCACTGGCGGCGTATAACAGCGTGTTTGCGGTTCGCTCCGCTCACCCAAATGCCTGCGGCACTTCGCAAACACGCGGGCCGTTAGCAGAAAGCGTATTTGACAGTATCGCAACCATGAAACAGACAACTAAAAAATAAACTAAGTAACACGACAAACTATTATGACAGTTGGACACACACATAACAGAAACTTGATTTCGGGACACTTCAGATCGACAGGCAGGCACACAAGCCAACGCAATAAAAAATTAAAACACTCCACCGCACAAAAAAAAATGAATTTCTATGGCTACCCGCATTGCACACATTTGGTAGCTGCCCCATCCATAGCCCCCACCCAATGCAGCCACCAAAAGAGTGCAATTTTTGCCGACCAACATTTTAACTTTGTATAATGACAGATGTGCATGATAAAATAACAAGAAGTTACAATATGAGCCAAATCAAAGGCAAAGGCACAAAGCCGGAAATGGTAGTAAGGAAGTATATTTTTTCAAAAGGTTTTCGTTTCAGGCTTCACGACAAGAGGCTTCCAGGCAAACCAGACATTGTTTTGCCAAGACTAAAAGCGGTAATATTTATTCATGGCTGTTTCTGGCATGGACATGAGAATTGCAGATACTTTGTTGTGCCGAAAACACGTACAGATTGGTGGATGAAAAAAATTGAACGAAATAAAAAGATTGACTATGAGAATGAATTAAAATTAAAAAATGAAGGTTGGAAAGTTTATACTATTTTTGAATGTGAATTAAAAAGTAATGTAAGGGAAAAAACGTTGGAAAATCTGGTTAAAATATTAAAATCATTCTCAATGCAAAAAGAAAAATGAAACAATTAAACTACATAGACCTTTTTGCAGGCGCAGGCGGATTATCTGAGGGTTTCAGGCAATTAAAATTTAATCCGGTTGCCCATATTGAAATTGATACAGAAGCCTGTTTAACAATTAAAACCAGAGAAATATATCACCACCTCAAAGAAATAAATAAACTGGACGTTTATTATGATTACATTAGTGGAAATATAACGAGGGAATTATTATATAAACATCTGTCTTCTGATAACGGAAATACTGTAATCAATGCTGAAATATCAGATGCATCATTGAAAAATATTTTCAGATCAATTGAAACCAACCTCAAAAGGTTACGAAACAGTGAACTTGATTTAATTGTCGGAGGTCCACCTTGTCAGGCGTATTCATTGATTGGGAGACATGGTGTTGACTGGGAGAATGACCATACGTTTAAAACTTTATGTTCAATATGGCAGATTTTTGAAAGAGTTCAAACCTAAAGCATTTGTCTTTGAAAATGTTCCCGGAATTTACAGTGCTAATAACGGTTCTCACTTTGCACATCTGAAAAAATATTTCCGAGAACTTGGTTATGAAATAGATGACCGGATAATTAATGCCAAAGATTACGGTGTTTTACAAAATCGCAGGAGGGTTATCATTGTTGGATGGAGAAAAGACATTCAATTTTCATTTCCTGAGTTAAAACCAATTGTTCATAATTACACTATAGAAGACATTTTTTCTGACTTATCCCCTCTTACTCCGGGTCAAGCCATTAACAAAGGGAAATTCAGAAAAGAACCATCAGCATATTTAAAACAATTTGATTTAAGCAATGGTGTTGACTTTTACACACAACATATCTCAAGACCACACAACAGCAATGATCTCAAAATATACAAATTGGCAATACTGAAATGGGAACAGGAAAACAAAAGGCTAAAATACACTGATATTCCTCAAGAGTTAAGAACACAGAAAAATACCAATTCATTTCTTGACAGATTCAAAGTAGTTGATAGAAAAAGTGTTTCCCACACAATTGTTGCACACATTGCAAAGGACGGTCATTACTACATCCATCCAGACATTCATCAATGCAGATCAATTTCAGTAAGAGAAGCGGCAAGGATTCAGTCATTCCCCGATAATTATTATTTTGAAGGTTCAAGAACGGCCATCTTCAGACAAATAGGAAATGCTGTACCACCGCTTTTATCAATTGCAATCGCCAGAGGAATTAAAAAGCAGTTTGAAAAAATATGAATATTACTTTTCGTGAAATATTAAATCAAAAAACCTGGAACAGCTATGAAGATTACATAGCGGAGGGTATTAATCAATATTCAACTGAACTTTCAAAAAGATATTTCAGAGGGAAGAAAACATAAACAAGCAATACGCGAATTTCTTGAAAAGAATTTTGAGATAAAGAAGATTCCTGATAATCTCGAATTTGAAACTAGTCTCCTTACTGATGGAAATGTAGTAGGCATAGATGGAACAATAGCAACTCATAAGACCATTACGGGAACGATGGCACAGATAGGAGTTGTAGCAGTAAATTATCTGAACGAAAAAATTCAACATTCCTACTTTATCTCCGAAGCAAAATATAAACATGAAATCAATGATGTTACAGATTATCTATACTCACATGAAAGCATAAACAAGGTTGTTTCTGCACCTGTGCTAAGAGCAGCCTTACAAGTAAGGGAACGTGAGCTCGGGCTTGAAGATAAGTTTAAAGATAAATACAAAATTTATCATGGCCCATTGATCCCATTTGAAATGCTTGCTAACCCAGGGAAGGCTGAACTGAAAATTCTTGATGTAACAGTTGAGATTCTTGAAAAGATTATTGCAAACAAAAAATGTTTCAGTATAATAAGCCGCTCACAAAATGATGCATACATCAGAATCGGTCTTTCGTTAAATTCCGGTGAATATGTGCAATTGAAAAAGTCTGTAGGACTTGAAGTTATAGAGGACAGAACATTACTTAAAGATAAAGACCGTTGGCGTGAAGAAGACTTTCTGAGAGTAAACAATTTTATTAACCAAAGAGCAATGAAAATTAAAGTTGGTGTGATAAAAATCTCACAAAGACCCTATGTATTTCACGCACATGAAGAAATTTTCGACCTTGCCGCAAGGATTATTGCACGCGATGCGATGTTTCAGAAAGAAAAAGGATTTCCCTTGCTTATAGATTATGCTGACAACCTTTGCTCAACGTATTTCAAAGCAAGCGATTTTAATAAAATAATAGAATATCAATTGGCTAAGGAGGGAGAATTCCTATCCGAAATGTCAGAAGAAACACTAAGACAAAAGTAAAATTATGGAATTAAATAAAAAACTTGCGTTGGGTTTTGTAAACTTCGATTCGGGAGTTGTTTCAAACAACGAAGTTGAAATACGTATCCCTTATGATAAGCTCAAAGAATTATCAAGAGGAAAATACGTAATCATTCCCCATGATACAGACGACTATTATTATTTAGCCAGACTTACAAGAGGACCATTCTTTACTCCTGATGCAGTAAGCCGTGATTCTGCGTTTGCAAGAGCATCAATCGTGCAGGCAGGTGAAATTGATTTTATTCCCGATTATCATGGAATAGGATATTGTGAATTAATTGGTTTGTTTCATTACAACTCATCACACCTGTCAGGTGTGCAGACGAGGCCTCATCCAAAATCACCTGTTTACAATCTGCCACCTGATAAAATTCAGGAACTATTGAAACTAAAAGGCAATATGTATTTGGGTCAATTAAGTGGCTATGAAGGGATACGTATATATCTTGATGCTAATTCAAAAGCTGTTTTGCCCCGAAACATCGGAATATTCGGAACCGTCGGGTCGGGAAAAACCAATTCATCTCAGGTAATAATTGAGGAGGCTGCAGCAGCGGGTTGGGCAGTTGTTGTGCTTGATGTTGAAGGGGAGTATATTTCAATGGACAAACCGAATTCTGAAATAGAGCATAATCCCGAACTTAAAAAGAAAGCAGAACAGTATCAGATAACACCGGAGGGATTAAAGGCTTTTCAGGTTTACAATCCTGCCGGCACTGACAGTAAAAGAACTGGTTCTTTAGAGTTTAGTATTCCCTTTGGAAGTTTATCACCATACGAACTTTCTGCAATAATGGGAATGAACGAAACACAGGAGGACCGTTTTATTGATTTGTGGGACAAACAGGTCGCAGATATTACAACAGAATCAACCAAAATCCAAAAAACCAAAAAATCAATGGAAAGCAATTGAGGAAGGTAATTTTCATGAAGAACCTGAATATCCCGATCTGACCATTCAATCTTTGCTGAACAGACTTAATGAAGAAATTAAGGAACAGAGAGGATCTTCAAAAGCATCATGGCTTGTAGTAAAACGTTTATTGAATCGCTTGAAAAGATTTGGAATTTTTGATTCAACAGATGATTTGCTTGATGTCGGAGATTTTCTGAAACCAGGTAAAGTATCAGTTTTAGATTTAAGCAATTCATATACGGTTCAGGTGAACAACATTGTCATTGCATATTTACTTCGTAAGATTTTTGACAGCAAAATTTCTAATCCTGACCTTCCACCAACCATTATCTTCATTGAAGAGGCACACACATTTGTGAGTAAAGAGAATGCCTCAAAAATGGAAGCCTTGCTTGACCGTCTGCGTGAAGTAACAAGACGTGGCAGAAAACGATGGCTCGGATTGTGTTTTATTTCCCAGCAACCATCCCACCTGCCGGAAGAAATATTTGAATTATGTAACACCAAGATAATTCATCAGACAACCGGAAGCAGAAATCTGAATGCATTGAAAATTTCAGCAGGTAATGTTAACGAAGCAATCTGGGACGATGTTCCGACACTTGGACAAGGAAGAAGTATCATTATTTCACCGCAATATCAACATCCTATAATGACAAACATGCGGATTTGTAAAACAAACAGAGAACATACAGATTAAATGAATGAAATAAATTTTACACCTAAGGCGAGACTTATAAAAATTCTCGGTGAACAGCTGATTAAAGATGCTACAGTTGGCATTATTGAGCTGATAAAAAACTCATATGATGCTGATGCAACCGAGGTAAAATTAATATTTGACTCCGTTAATACAGATAAAGGCCGGATAATAATCCGAGATAATGGAGACGGAATGGATACCAGGACTTTTCTCGGTAAATGGATGAATCCGGCCAGTGGTCATAAAGAAGAACAGAAAAAAAACAGAATAAGGACAAATCTTGGAAGGCTACCTCTTGGTGAAAAGGGGGTCGGAAGATTCGCTGCACAGCAAATCGGTGACAAGCTAACCATAATTACAAAAAACAAAATTAATAAAAAGAATCTGATTGCAGTTATAGACTGGACAGAATTTGATTCTGCAGAAAAAAACCTTTCCGACATTAATATAAAATATGAAGAAAAAGAAAGTTATCCGGATTTTTCAGAAAATGAGACAGGAACAATACTTATAATAGAAAAAATCAGAAATAATTTTTCAGAAACAGATATCAGAAAAATTCATTCTGCCATTAAAAGAATGAAAAGCCCATTTAAAGGAGCTGGTGATTTTAATGTTAGTATTGAATTTAATAATTGTCCGGAAGATTGGGATAAATTCAGTGAAATTGAAACATCAGAGATACTTGAGAAAGCACCTTTTAAGTTTACGGCAATAGTTGATGATAATGGAGAAATAGATTTTGAATATGAATTTTCCTTCCCTGGTTTTCAGAAAAGAAAAATATCAGACAAATCTGATTTAACAAAAGAAACAGACATAAAGGTTGATAAAGATTGTACTATTGGCAGTTTTATAATATATATACATGCCTACTTAAGAGGAGAGCCTTTAAAGGTTACACAGATAAATCCTAAGGATATAGATGAACTTTCAGGAATAAGTGTTTACAGAGACGGTATCAGGATACTTCCATACGGAGAGCGGGGAAATGACTGGCTTGAACTTGACAAAAGAAGAATTCAGAATCCGGGTCAGAGACTTGGAAATGATCAGGTCATAGGAATGGTGGAAATCAATCAGAATGAAAATTATGTTCTGAAAGACAAGACTAACAGAGAGGGATTAATTGAGGATAAATACTATGAAAAATTCAGAAAATTAATACTAGCGGCTTTCACTTATTTTGAAGGTATTATCAGGGATGACCGTCAGCAATTTCAGAAAAAGCAGAGAAAAGTCGAAGAAAATATAATCAAAGAAAAACTTAATACTGTTGAAAAAGGATTAAATGAGCTTGAACAGAAGACTAAAGAAAAAGAACAGATTCCTTCGCCTGAAATTCAGGAATCTATAAAACAATTTAAACCGGTTTATAATGAACTGAAAACGGAAATTCCTACTACCATCGAAGAACTTGAAAGTGAAAAGAAAGTTTTGTTCAATCTGGCAGGAACCGGTCTTGCAGCAGAAAGATTTACACACGAATTTGCCAGAATAATAGGAGGAGCTTTATCTTCCTTAGAGAGGTTAAAAAAGCTGATTGATCTCGGCAATCCTAAAATTAAAAAGGAAAGTGACACCCTTACATCAGCGCTTGAAGCATTAAGAAATGATATCCGCCTGCTGGGACCAATGTTTTACATCAAGAAAGTAGCAAGAGAAAAAGAACTTGATATAAGAACTATTATTAAGAATACTGTTTCATTACAGGAATCTACGCTTAACAAAGAAGGGATAAACATTGAGATTGAAGGCGGTAATTTTTCTGTTGTTATGCGGGAAGGATCCTGTATGCAGGTGTTTAATAATTTACTGGATAATGCCATTTTCTGGTGTGCTCGTAAATCTGAAACTGATAACAGAAAAATAAAAATCATAATTGATGAGAAAGAAAAATCAGTTTATATAACTGATAATGGATCTGGTGTGAATAGTCGCTTCAGAGATAAAATATTTGAGCCATTCTTTTCGATGAAGGGTGAAGATGGCAGGGGATTAGGACTTTACATTGTTAAGGAAATACTGGATGAAAAAGGATTCGGCATCTGGCTGGTTAATCATGAAGATTATCCCGGTTTATATTCGGGTGCAAGTTTCAAAGTAATTTTTAATAATAACGATAATTAATATATGGGAAGAATTCTGATAATTGAAGATAATCAGGAGACATTAGAATCTCTTAAATCCGAATTTGAAAATTCCGGTTATGAAACAATCTGCTGCCAGGACAATAATTCAGTTCAAAAAGCACTTGACGGCAATATACCATTTGATGCAGTAATACTTGATTGGTATTTTGTTTTGCCTCAAAGCAGTAATCTTAGTAAGGCTATTCTCAAAAATTTAAAGGAAAAATGTTTTATTCCTGTATTTGTTTATACAGGTCATCTGCCGGACTTTAATAATCAGACAGAAGACGATCTCGGTTATCCGAAAAACATGATTACAGGTTTCGATAAATCAATAGGAGAAGCCGAACTGAATAATCAAATTAAGAATTTAATTGAAACTAATCTTGCCTATAAACTTGCCCTGACATATCGGGAACGTTTAAAATCACATCTGGAAAGATTGCTTTTTGAACTTAACGATTCTCAAAGCAGTGATTTAGCAAAAATACTTAAGACCATATATGGAAATGGTGTTAATATTGACTGGAATAATGATATTATTATTACACTTCTACACCGTTCTCTGGTTTCAGATGATACATTTACTAAAGAAATTTCAGAGATATTAAAAAAAGTTCCTGACACTACTACCTCCAATAAAGAATTTAACAGAAAAATAATTAGCAGAATACTTTACCATTATGGTAAATCGGATTATATCCGGAACGGAGATATTGTATCTATTAAAAATTCTGATGGTACAATTATTTCTTATGGTATAGTGGTAACACCTGATTGTGATCTGGAACAGAAGAAAACACAGTTTATTGATATAATTGAAATAATAGAAGTAGATGATATAAAAATAGGCCTAACAAATGGACAAAAAGAAAATATTTTGAAATACAATCACGATTTCTTTTTTCCCGCTACCTGCTATTTATGTTAATGGGAAGTTGAATGATTTTGTTGCAATCCTAAAGTCACATTTTTTAATTCAGGAAAAAGAAATAACCGCAGGCACTAAATTCCCATCAGCTTCCAAAAGACACTTATATTCGCATACATTTACTTTAAACGGGCAGAATGTGAAATTGGAATACATTTGTTCAAAAGTAAACCCATATAGAGCTGAATTTCTTCATAAATTACATTCCCATAATAGTCGTGTTGGTATTCCTGATATTAAAAATCTTTTATGATACGCCATGCAAATAAGCACACATATTGCCAGACCGCACAAGCCAAACCTAAAACCAAAGCTTGGCAACGAGTGTGCTTTTACATTGCCAGGAAGAAATTCATTTTTTTTCTTCCCTCCCTTCGGTGTTTTATTTTTTTTTGCCTACGTACAACCCTTGACAGACAGGCATTTTGACAGTTCCGAGCGTAAACAAAAGGTAGTGCAACCTGACACGGACGACAAAACGCCATCTGCTAACAGCGTGTATGTTGCAATAGCGGGTGAAGTGGTAAATCGAAGGTCTGTGCTTCTAAGAAACTTTGTGCTAATCGGACAGGAAAGAGCTTCTAATCCGCTACTGCACATACACGCGGAATGTTATACGCAATTGGTCGCTTACTATAGAAGAAACAAAAAATAAGGTTTAAGGAGGTATGAGAAATGCAAACCCATCATAAATTGATAATCGGCAATTGTATGAGCATGGAAGAAATTTCAAGTGAAAGTGTCCATCTAATGGTAACATCCCCTCCTTATTTTAATGCACCGTTTGACTATAAAGAAGTATTCAAAAATTACAACCAATACTTAGGAGTGTTAAATAGAGTTGCCAAGGAAGTGTTCAGAGTTCTTAAAAAAGGAAGAATCGTAGTTCTTAATATTGATGATATGCTTGTAAACAGTGAGAAATTTCCAATTGTAGCAGATGCAACCAAGATATTCATTAATGCTGGCTTTCGGTATAGAGATAGGATTATTTGGAAAAAACCTGATGGTTATTTAAGAATTAGTAGGAGAAGTGGAGTTCTTTTGCAAAATCCCTATCCTATGTATTTTTATCCAGATAATCTTTTGGAGAGCATACTTATTTTTCAAAAAGGTAAATTTGATTATCACTCAATTTCAGGAGATGTAAGAGAAGCATCAAAAATAGACATAAAAGAATTCTCTGATAATAAGTGGTATATGACACTTTGGGAAATGACTAATGTTTTACCGGGTTCGGAGTTAGAAAAAAATATCGCTGCGTTTCCAGAAGAGTTGGCATATAGAGTTATAAAATTATTTTCTTATAAAGGAGAAACTGTACTGGATCCATTTGTTGGAAGTGGAACAACAATGAAAGTAGCAAGAGAGTTAGGCCGAAATAGTATTGGTATAGAAATAAAAAAATCTTTGATTCCGATTATTAAGAAAAAAGTTGGTTTTGAAGGACAATTGTCTCTTGAAAATCAGGATGATCTCTTTGAGGTTATAATAAGAGAGGGTGTTAAGTATGGATGTATCAGCTAAAATTACTGGCATAAAATATTCGCCATTTCTGTGTCGTGACCTAAATATTTTCCCCATAGAGTATCTTGATGTTGCACTGTCAACAGATGGATCTTTTGTTTTGAATGTTGATAAAAAAGGACAAATAGCTTTAAGCTGGTGGGTTTCTCCAAAAAGAACAAGGTCATATCCGTATGCGAGGGTATATGATTCTTTAGGATTTCAGGGGAAAAAAGTAACTATAATTCCAATTATGAAGGATGAAGGCAAAGAGGGAGATAGAGACTTTTTACAATGGGATACTATTTCTTTAATGAGTTTATTGGGCGTGTATACAATTATTTCTTACTATAGTAGTGCAGAAAAGAGTTCAAGATACATGCATAAAATAACAAATCAAAGATTTGATATGATACACATCAAAAAAGAAATAAACAACATCTTATGTTACCAATCGGATGCTCTACATTGGAATCTTGCTCAAATTGAGAAAGTTGGGGAGATTGGTCAGAGAGCTTTGGGCTCTTACGAAAAAATTTCAGAAACGCTGGGAATTGAAATGCATTCAAGAGAATCCGCAGAAAAAAGAGTAGATGAACTTCTTAAAGGGAAAAAGAATTTTATGACACTATCAAGAACGTTGGCAAAAAAGGCACAATATAGAGAATCTGTGACCATCCAACCCAAAGAAAAATTATCAGGGATTAAAGCAACTTTAACGATAAAGAACTATCTTGGAGGATATTATTTTTTCACATGTGATGAGATTATTATTGAAAAAGAAACTATCTGTTTAATAGAGGGAAAACAGAGTAAGCAGAGTCAAATCCCATCATTAGAAGATATAAAGGACGGACTATTAAAAATGATTTTGCTCACAAATTTAAAAGATGTAAAGATTGGAAACACCAAATACATGCCTATACCTATATTGAAACTTACAAGCGATATGAAATTTTCAAGAGAGTCGTTAAGAAAATCTCAAGCAGATAAATTATTACTTCTCAAAAAAGAAGCAGAAGGAAATAATTTTCAAGTGTTAATTAATGGCACAAATTTACAGGAAATTAAAATATGAAAAAAGACGACCAACAGCGTATAACACAGCATAAAAGGTTCGTGCCTTGTGGCACTCACCCAAATCCTTCGCTAACGCTCAGGACTTCTTTTATGCTGGGATCGTTATACGCCACCAATGAAATAAACATAATTTAAAGGAGGTGCGTTATGGCAAAGGTTAGAACATTCATTAGTTTTGCAGCAGAAGACAAGAAATACAGGGACTTTCTTGTTGGGCAAGCTAAAAATACT
>Ga0067045_1031729_pt1 | contig 11601 bp, 10 predicted proteins | sample TerdegcTABiofilm_FD_59184 | JGI IMG/M metagenome (GOLD analysis project Ga0067045, IMG submission 59184) | Combined Assembly of (Gp0054472, Gp0054536) Wastewater bioreactor microbial communities from Singapore -Terephthalate degrading...
CCCTGACTCCACACCGCCTGCCTCGCTAACCTCCCCACCTTGTTCCTCACCACCTTCCCACTCACCCCACACCACTTCCCCACCCCCGCCTCACTCATCCCCTCACTCAAGGCCTGCTCCACCATCCGATAGTCCACCACCCGCTTACTGTAGTAGTCCAGCCGAAAGGTCTGCTCGGAAAACGTCTTCCCACACCCCCTACACCGGTACCGCTGCACCCTCCCAAACGCCTCTGTCTGGTACACCCCCCACCTCTCATACCACCCCCCACCCCGCGGAAAAGGCGCATAGTGTAGCTAACACCCCCGGTTCGGACAGAACCGCGGTCCCTCCGCCACCCTCCCCCCTGTCCTCGCCCCATCCCCCCGCTTCGTCTCTCCCTTTGGTTTCATACCTTCCTCCTCCTTGCCCCAGAGAGTGTGGGCTTCCCTGAGCCCCTACCCCTATAGACAGTCCCGTTCCCCCTTCTGCTTCAATCCCCACAAGCTTCGGGGTACTAAGTTCGGGATACTAAATTTTCTTGACAGAGAGGATAATTTCCCTATAAAATTAGTTTTAGAAAATAATAAATATATAGGAGGTTTGTTTATGAAAAAAAATATTAGGTTCGTATTCCTACTGATGATATTACTTGTAGTGGGATTTTCCCTCCTTTGGGGAGGAGGAGGAAAAGAGTCAGCGGGGCCTAAAAGCATCACTCTTTTAACGTGGAATCTTCCGCACTATTCGGACACCATCAATCAATGGATAAAAGAGTACCAAGACGCTAACAAAGGGGTTACGGTAAGCTGGGTGGATAAGAAGGGCACAGAACTGCCCACTTATTTCCAGACTCAACTGGCTGCAGGAACCCCGCCGGATGTGATCGATATTCAGGGAGCTCTCTGGTACCAGTATGCTGCGGACGGGATCCTATTAGACCTTACTCCCTATTTCCAGAAGGAACCAGAGATTAAGAACAGGTTTGAAAAAAATATCCTTGAGGCAGCGTCAAACTTCGGGGGTAAGTACTACATGGTGCCTTTTTATACCCCATCTACTGTTTTATTCTACAATAAGATTCTCTTTAAGGAAGCGGGTCTTTCTGAACCACCGAAAACGATGGACGAACTTATATCTTACGCGAAAAAATTGACGAAAGGCACGGTAAGTGGCTTTCTTACACTTAATTTCGATTGGCTTTACTGGCCTTTGTTTCGAGCTAATGGTGTAGAGATCTTGACTCCGGATGGTAAAAAAGCAGCGTTTAACACGCCCGCCGCAGTGCAAACATTGAAAACCCTCGCAGAACTAACCGCATTGGGAGTAATATCGAAGGTTTCCTGGACGGGACGGTGGGCAGAACCGAATGGAGAGTTCGGAGCCGGAAACGCTTCCATGTTACACGCCCACCTTCCAGCCCTTAGAGCTTTTCAGTCCCAAAGCAAATGGGCCAATGATCAAACGATCGGAGTGGCACCTTTCCCAGGGAAGTGGTCGGTACCCAACTATCATGGTTTTTGTATCGTGTCGAAAACGAAGCATCCCGATGTAGCTTGGGGTTTTGTAAAGATGATTACCAATGACAAGTGGGCTACTACTACCGCTACGGTCCTGGGTACTTTGAGCGGTAACTCTAATGCGGATAACTCCCTCATTAAGGATCCCAATTTTTCAAAAAATCATCCTGTAGTGGCAGAAAGCTTTAAAGTGGCCCTATCTGTGTCCGGCAATCTGACAGGTATCACTCGATCCGCTAAGGATGCTCAGATCAAAGATGCGGTATACTCGAATATTCAGAAAGCTTTGTTTGGCCAAATGTCCGCAGAACAGGCTTTGGCAGAAGCGGAAAAAGCGGTTAACCGGATTCTGGCAGCCCAATAAGGCTCTTTCCTAACAGAAACTACTGGGCTCATCGATTCTAAATCGATGAGCCTTAATCTGGAATTTTGTAAAACCAGAGAAGTAGGATTTAAGTATGTCAAAAGTCAATCGGGGAAGAGGACTGCTGATCGTACTATTCCTTGCCCCCTCCCTCTTGATATTTGCCATCTATCGGATCATTCCTATTCTTTGGAATTTGATCCTTTCCTTTCAGCGATGGAAACTCATTGGAATCCCTAAGTTCGTGGGTTTTTCCAATTACCAATCTCTCATTCAGGATCCTGTGTTCTGGGAAAGCTTTAAAAATACTCTCTATTACTTTTTCGGAGGTACCCCGATTGCCATAGGAGTGGCTTTGGTACTGAGTTTACTGGTTAACAAACCGCTTAAAGGTAGAAACATTTACAGGGCTCTAATCTTTCTTCCTTATCCCATTACACCTGTGGCTATAGCCATTATTTGGAAATGGCTTTACGATGAAAAAGTAGGACTTATCAATTTTATCTTGAAGAGTCTTGGAATCACACGGGAAGGTATTGGATTTCTTAGCTCCTTCACGTGGGCATTGCCCGCAGTCATTTTTACTACCGTTTGGCAATCTTTGGGTTACTATGTGATTCTTCTTTTAGCTGGTCTTCAGACAATACCTGAAGAATTGTACGAAGCTGCGGAAATAGATGGGGCAAGTGGTATGCGAAAGCTCCAATGGATCACTTTGCCTTTGTTAAAACCTTCACTTTTTCTCTGTTTTATCGTGGGAATTATCAATTCTTTTACTACCTTTGATGTGATCTACGTGATGACCAATGGAGGGCCTGGAAACGCGACGGAAATCCTTGTGACGTATATCTATAAGAAGGCCTTTACCTTCAATGAGATAGGACCTGCCGCGGCTATGACAGTGATTCTATTCCTTTTCCTTCTTCTCATCACGATGGTTTCCAATAAAATCTCTGGCGGAGAGGCCGGAGGAGTCCACTACTATGAATAGAAAGCTACTATTCAGATTGATAGATCACACGATTCTCATTACTGTCAGCGTATTGATCACGATCCCCCTTTACTGGGTGTTAAAAACGAGCCTCACGGGGGAAAACCTATTCAATTATCCTCCCTCCCTGATCCCGAAGGATCCCCATATATACTACTTCGTGGATGTGTATTACTGGATTCCCTTTCTACGATTCTTTTTCAACAGCGTTTTTGTTTCCTTAATCGTGGTCATAGCCAACCTGTTCTTCAATTCAATGGCGGCATTTGCTCTTCGTTATTCATTTCCGGGAAAAAAGTTATTGATTCTGTTTTACCTCAGTATGATGATGATCCCTTTTCAGACTACGATTATCCCCGCCTTTTTGATAACTAAATACATGGGGCTGCTGAATAGCTATTTGGGTCTCTCTTTCCCCTTAGCTTCCACTATCATAAACATCTTTGTATTCAAGGCAGCTTTCGATTCCATCCCAGGCTCATTGTTCGACGCTGCAGTGATGGATGGAATGAAGGAACACGCTATTCTCTTCAAGATCTATCTTCCTTTGGCAAAGCCTGCCATAGCTACCAATATTATTCTGACTTTTGTATGGTCCTGGAACAACTTTATCTGGCCTCTCATCATCATTTCTAATAAAGAGATGCAAACTCTGCCATTGGGGCTTTCCACCTTCCTTAGCTATTTTGAAAATACCAGTGGGCAAATGTACGCCTTCGTCATCATGGTGATTGCTCCCATTATTCTGGTCTTTTTCATGAACCAGCGGCGATTCATTAGTGGGATCATCAGTGGGGCTATTAAAGGATGAAACTGTTCAAGTACCCTTGGGAATGGATTCGTCATAATATCGCGAACTCTATCGTGCTAATCCTCATCCTTACAACTCTCATTGGGTGGCTACTGTTCGTGGAATTGAACACCGATGGCATCATTACCGGAAAGGTGGTAGATGAAACGGGACGGCCCGTGCCTCAGGCTCGGGTACTGATCCGAGAGAAAACATTGAATCTCATCAAACCTCCCCTAATTACTGAAACAAACGAGAAAGGAGTGTTCGTGTATAAGGACATGAGAATCATTGAGTTCCTCATAAACGCTCAAAAGGATGGATATGAAGCAGGAGAGGATATTCGATACCATCTGTACTTTAAAGGACAACACTTTGCCCTCCCGAAACCTTTGGTACTGAAAAAAATCCAGTAAGATCACCCCGGATGCAAGCGATCCAGGGAATAATCAGGCAGAGAACGTTTTGAAAAGATCTTCCCACGAAGATCCTTTCCGATAGAAAACGGGAGGATACCCGAGGGGAGCATCCACCTCGATGTAGTGGCCAGCCCTTTTTCCTTTTGAAAGGGCGCTCTCCGTATCGTATACGGTTCCGCTCCACAGATGGACCCATGTGTCCTTTGGAAGATATACTCGCCAGGTGCGTCGACGGGGTTTTAATACCGGTGCCACGAGGAGATCTTTCCCATAGAGGTACTGGTACGCGATATTGTACGCGGTTGGATCTTCCGGATAGTGGAGGAACAGGGGACGAAAGATGGGTAATCCCGTAGCCACGTGCTCCTCCTGAAGGAAACAATGGTAAGGTTTTAAACGGGTGAACACAGAGCTCATCCGGGCTAAATGGGTGAGGGTTTCTAGGTCAGAGTTGAACTGGTGATTGGATTCGGGTCGATTTCCCTCATGGGTTCGCATAATGGGAGAAAAGGCAGAGAGTTCAGCCCATCGCTGGAACGTTTCCCGTGTCCTCCTAACCCAGGCTAGGGTGGTATAACCTCCGACGTCGCTATGGTGGATGGCTGTGCCGCAAACCCCTAAGGAAAGGGCGGCGGGAATTACACTAGGGAGTCCGTCGTGTCGACTAAAGTTCACCAGTTGATCCCCCGCCCATACGGCGCGACCATAGCGACTCGTGCCCGTATAGCCCGCCCGAAGAAAAAACACCGTGTCATCCTTAGCACCAGCCTCTTCCACTGCTTCCCGGTTTACCTGCGCCCATAGGGCGGGCCAAGGATTATGGAGCAGCTCCGCGCTTTCTCCGGACGCGAGAACCGCGTCGGTAGGTAGATACTCTCCGAAGTCAGCCATCCATCCGGAAAGTCCAATGCCCAGCATGTTTCGCTGGATTACCTCCTTTATCCACTGCCGGGCTAAAGGATTTGTCAGATCCACGATTGCTGCGGGAAAGGTGGTAATGTATACGTAATAGTCCTTTCCCTCACGATTTTTTACACAGTAGTTTTTGGCCGCTGCTTCCTTATAGAGGGAACCTTCCAAAGCCAAAAAGGTATTGATGTAACCGAGGAACCGGATTCTTCGTTCCCGTAGGTTCTGGATATAAAGCGGAAGCTCCGGATACATCTCCCTATGGTACTCCCAGTTCCAGAATAGCTGCTTACCAAAGGAGGTGATCCGCCTGCCCTCCCAATCTTGGACCCAAAGAGCTCCCACCTGGACCCCGGCGGATAGAGCGTCCTGAAGCTTGGATTCTACTATGTCCCTGCCTCCCTGCACGCCTAACCACATTCCGTTGTAGGTCCAATCGGGCAGAGGAGGCATCCTTCCTAAAAGGGAAGACAAACGCGCGATGGCTTCCGAAGGGGACGATTCTACCCCAATGTACAACGAAGGAGGAACTTCCCAAAACTCGAGATGAGCCTCCATGCGGGGTCTGAAATCGAAGCGGGCGAAAGAACGATTGTTTCCATGGAAAAAAAGACCTTGGGAAGTAATAAAGGTAGGTTGAGGAAAGTAAGTGGAGTACCAATGCCCTCCCGCCCCATGTTTCCAATTCATATAGTGGGTGAGGGGATCAAGGGGAGATCGGCCTACTCCCTGTTCTTCTGCCCAGAGGGGCACGCAACTACCCCGCAGATCAAACCGCGAAAACTGTTCACCGCAACCATACACATGTTCTTCGCTTTCTAGAGGCAGGGAAAAAATGAATCGGTTGGTTCCAGGGGGAAAGTGTTTAGGTTCTACTTTCACGTACCCATCAGAAAGTTGAAAGGAGAGTTCCACCGTTTCTATACTTCGAAACCGGAGCACTACCTCATCGGAAGAACTCTTCTCCACCCAGCCTTCGGTAGGTACGAACTCTTTTCGATCCTTTTCACGAATAGAAAAGTTCCCTCGATTAACGTTGAAAATCCCCTCGGCCGACCCAAATCGCAGGGCAGCCTTGTACGTACTATGATGGAAAATCAAACGGTTTCGGTAAAAGACCCGAATCTCTTTATTCGAAGCGTGGACAGTTAACGTGGGTGCTTCTGTCATTTTATTAACTCCTGTATTTGAGACACATAGGTGCAGATGCGCTTCACTTGCGCGGATTTCCCCGCTAACAAGGAAAGTTCTAGAGATTTATAACCATCCTCCAAACTTGCCGCAGGCGGGTGCCCTAGCGCGATGGCTTGGGTAAAATGAATTACGGCGTTCTGAATGTTTTCCGGTTCAGTGGCTTCCACACCAAACTTCATGACTTCTGCCTCTTCTGGCTTTCCGTTTAGGGGTCCAATGGCCACCAAACCGTACCAGGAGGTTTCGCCTCCGTCCAGGGCGCTGTACCGCTGTTCTTTTAACGCGCACCAGACAGTACCGGCGGTGCCGTGGACTTGGATGATCAAGCTGAAATCGAAACCGGTAAGAGCGTGGGAGATTTGAAGGATCCCTCCTCCTTGGAAGATCCCATTGACGTAGGCGATATCCTCAAAATCGAAGTCCGGATAGAAACAATCCCTCGTTACGCAGTGAAGGCTCTCTACTTCCCTACCCATCAGGTATCGGGCCAGATCGAACCAGTGGCAAGTTTCCTCCACCAATAATCCTCCGGAAAACTCTCGTTTCTGGATCCATTGTCCTACCTTGTCCCTTCGGAAAGAGTTTCGATAGTGGTACAGACTGAAAGCTTCGGGCCGTCCAATCCTGCCCGCTTCGATGGTTCGCTTGACGTGAAGAATGGCGGGGTTCAAGCGAAACTCATACGCTACTCCTACCACGCGGGAGGAGCGATGCGCCGCCTCCCATAAGAGGTGGCAATCTTCGAGACGCACCCCAATGGGTTTTTCCAAGTAAAGATGTTTTCCCGCGTCGAGAATTTTAGCTCCGAGATGGGGATGGGTATAATCAGGGGTGCAAAGACTCACCAGGTCTATGTGGGGGTCCGCCAACACTTCTTCCAGAGTGGAGTAGGCTTTTACCCCTAGATCTTCCCAGCGTTTGGAAAGGAGTTCGGGCGGGAAGAGAGGTTTAAGGACTCCCATGCTCCCCTGAGAAAAGGTACCCCCTACAAATTTTCGTCGAATCTCCACTGGATCGCACACCGCGACCAGTTTTGCGTAGGGGCTTTTCAGGTACCCCGCGCAATGGGCCAACCCAATGCCCAGTCCCACAACGGCAGCTCGAATCATGTTTTTCCTTTATTTTGTGTTATTGGTTTTGGATGATTCCCGAACAGAGAAAGAGTATTTTCATAGTAAATCTTGCGCAGAACTTCTTCCCCTTCTTGCGCCTTCGGTATATCTAAACCAGTAACCAGGGGATTCTCCACAAAGGTCAACGGGAAAGGATTGCTGAAGGGAAGGGAAGATTCCAGGAATTGGATCAACCGAGAAGTTCGGTCTAGGTTTCCCCTGAAATCAGTATAGGGGAGTTCCTGATAGGCGGGGGAGTAAAAAAATCCATCGGAACCAAATAGGATCCGATCCTTGCAGCGAGAAAAAAATTGGAGAGCTCGTTTTTTTTGTACGGAAAGATCCCGGTAAAAGTAGTTTCCCGGTGCCAGATCCGTGTAGACTCCCCCTCGTTTCAAGAGGATCCGTTCTAAGCGATCCAGGTCATGAGCCAGGAACAGGAGGTGGGGGAATATAAGGATCGTCTGGGGATAAGATTCCACCAGTTCCTCCGCCAATGAGATCCAGTCTTCGAAGGGAGCAGTCTCTGGTCCGTACGACCAAGAGGGGGGATTAGATGATGGGCCCGTACGCGAAGTATTCCAGAAATAGAGAGGATCTCCCACGTGCACCAGAATGGGGAAGGGGGACGGAAACACCTCGGTAACTGCCCTGAAAACATCCCGGAAACGGGTTTCTCTCAGGTGAAGGCCAAACTTAGTGGAAAAAGCGGGTTTCCCTAATATCAGCTTTAACCCATCAAAACCTTGATCGTGCAGGGTTATTAACTGCTGCACGAGAGGAGGAGCCGAAGGACGGTAGTCAAACTCCCCTAGGATATACGTTTGGGAGGGGTAGCGTTTTTTAAAGGAAAGGATTTCGGGATTGAAGTTCCCCCGATGCAGATCGGGAAGAGATATGAGCACGAGCCGATCGAAAGGAAAAACTTTTCGGTACGCGTCTACCTCGTGGAAACGGGAACCATCCCCAAGATGGAGGTGTGAATCAATCCGTTTCATCGTTACCGTAATCCAAAGGAAGGTTTCTCAGCTACTTCGGCTGTGACGATCAAGCGAACATCGGGATGTTCCCGCACCAGGGTCACGGGAAACGCCGGCGATATGGGGTCGAACAGAGCTCTTCGAACCACAGCGCCCTGCCATGGGCGGTTACAGTAGATCCGTATCGCCCTAGCTTGAAAGATCTGCCGAAACCCGATAGTCACGGCTTGCTTGGGAATACAGTCCATGGCGCCTCGCAAGGCGGTATTGGAATTGATGGCGATCGTTTCAGGGGCTAGTGACACGATGCGGGAAGGGAGGTTCCGGAACTCTTCGAGGTCCATGGAAGAGCCGGGCGGGGGCGGCTCATTGAAGGCCAGATGACCCGTGATGCCAATTCCTGCGAAGCACATATCCGCTCCTCCCATTTTTTCGTACGTTGCGTCGAACCCTAAAAGATCCTTTGGATCGGGGAAAAGAACCTGTTCTTCCGACAACCGCGCTTCATCCGGCAGGGCAGGATCGGTGAGGGGAGTAAGGAGTTCTCGACGGATGAATCCCCGAAAGGAAAGGGGAGAATCCTCCTCTATCCAATTCCCGTCCTCTTTCAGGTATTCGTCCATGAAGAAGAAGGTTACCTTCCGAAGGTCTAAGGGGCGCTCTCGCTGGAGCCAGACGAACCTGCGGTATTGAAACACGGGCCCCACGGGAAGGATCACCGTAGTAGGAATTCCTTTTCGATTGTGAGATTCGATCAAATGGTATAGGGAAAAAGCCATCCGGTAGTACAGGTCGATGTCTGTTTCCACCACATCTACCGGGATGGGTAAAGGTGATTGTCTAAGATCAGTGTCATACTTTTGGAAGGTGTCAGGGAAATCCTTCATCGTACACCTCTTTATTACCCTTTTACCGCACCCGAGGTAAGGCCCCGTACTATTTTGTCATGGAACAAAATATATACGACCACACTGGGAAGGATGGTGATGACAATAGCCGCGTACATGGCAGTATAGTCGATGAAGAATTGGCTAGAGAAAAATCGAATCCCTAATTGGATGGTGCGGGAACCGACCGATGAAGTGAGAAGCATGGCGTAGAGGAACTCGTTCCAGGAGTATAGGAACACGAAGGTCCCGGCGGTAACGATCCCCAGTTGGGATAGGGGCAGAACGATCCGGGAGAACCGCTGGAATAGGGAGCATCCATCCATCACGGCCGCTTCCTCAAGCTCTTTGGGAAGAGTCCTCATGAACCCGTGAAGAAGGAACACCGAAATAGGAATGTTGATGCTGGCATAGGTAATGATTAACCCCCAAAGGGTGTCGTAGAGTGCCAGCGCTTTAATGAGGCTGAAGTAGGGCACCATCAGGGCGATGATCGGAATAAGCACTCCCGCGGTAAGAGTGGTGAGAATGGCGTTCTGAAAGGGAAACCGCAAACAGGACAGAGCAAACGCTGCCATGGCAGACACAAGGATGTTCAATACCGTGGAAAAGCTGGAAACCACGATGGAATTGAAGAACAACCGGGGGAGACCGGATATCTGTATGGCTTTCACGTAGTTCCCAAATTGCCACACCGCGGGAAGGGCGAAAGGATTCGTTTCGAACTCAAAGTTCGTTTTAAACGATGAAAGCAGTAACCACCCAAAGGGCACGAAGGTGAACACTAAGAAGAATAGTAGGATCGCCCATTTGAATAGAACCGCCATGGGACGAAACACGGAATGTTTAAAGCCGTACCGCATGGTCTTACCCTACTGCTGAACTTCAGAAATTGCTTCAGACCGCCCCAAGGTATTTCGAAGAACGATGATCACTAGCACGCCTAACACAATCAGCGCGCTCCCTATAGCATTAGCTCTCCCGTATCGAAGGAAACTCATGTTGTTGAACAGCTGAATTCCCATCACCGAGGTAGAATTTGCGGGTCCCCCGGCGGTCATAAGAAAGGTGGCTTCGAAGTGCCGCAGGCCATACGCCATGGCAAGGGTCATGGATGTGACAAGTATTCCTCGAAGCAGGGGAAGGGTGATATACCATTCCTGCTGAAGCACGTTGGCTCCGTCTATTTCCGCTGCTTCGTAGAAGGAGCTGGGAATGGCCATGGCCCCCGCCAGGATGATGATCATGAAGTACCCGATGTATAGTACCTGTTGGAGAATGATGGCGGGAAGGGCGGTTTCTATCTCTCCCAACCAGTTCCGGGCTAGATGCCCATACCCTACAAGTTCCAACAGCTTATTGAGAGCGCCGAACTCCGCGTTATAGATAGCTATCCACATCATGGAGATGGCAACTTGGGAAATCACGTTTGGAAGGAAATACACGGTACGAAGGAATTTCCATCCCCGAGGTTTTCGAGCTAAGATCATAGCGACTAACGCGGCTAAAGGGATCTGCCCGAATCCAAGGGAAAGAGCCCAGATGAAATTATTCCGAACCGAAAGGAGAAAGGTGGGGTCCTGTATTAGGTCCGTGTAATTCTTTAACCCTATGAACTGAGGAGCGGTTACCCCATTCCACTGGGTCAACCCGATGATGAACACGAAACCTAAAGGATAGATAAAGAAGAGGAAGTATAGGATACACACAGGTAATAGAAATAAAACGACTCCCTTCCATGGAACCCGATGTAGGGCAGTCTGAAGGCGAACCATCCTTTTCCCTCCTATACTTCCCATTTTATCTGAGAGAATATTTATATGCCACTAACCCCGCTTTAGAGGCTAAGTAGGCTCTTACTTATTAGCCCGGATCAACATTTGAACGAACTCTTCTGGCGTGGCCTTACCCAATACCATGGCGCCAATGGCTTGTCCCAATTCTTGGGTAACCTGCACGGGATACTGGCTCTGGAAATGGGGCACAATGAATTTTGCCTGGTTACTGATCTCCACGAACTGCTTCAGTAGGGGATCCACATTGTCACCCAGCTGATACTTGAGGGCGAACATGGCGCCGGAGCGCTCGGAGATCATCTTTACGTTCTCAGGCTTGGTCATCCAGCGGAAAAACTTCAGCACCGCTTGCCGTTTGGCAGGGTCTTTGGTATTTCCCGCCGCCAGGTTGGAGAGTTGGAATCCAATAAGCCCGCCGTACGTACCACCCGGAACGGCCGGAGCGAAGGCGAGTTTGGTGGCCGCGTGTACAGCGGGGGCATCCTTTTTCGCCCTTCCGATGTACCAGGGACCATTGATAAAGATCGCCGTTCTACCCGCTAGGTAGTGACCGCCGGCCACTCCCGCGTCCCCGCCCACAGCGTCCTTCGTGGTGTTCCCGTCACTGTAGAGGCGGAGCAGGATCTTGGCTGCTTCCACGTACTGGGGATGGGTCAGGGG
>Ga0067045_1031730_pt1 | contig 11600 bp, 7 predicted proteins | sample TerdegcTABiofilm_FD_59184 | JGI IMG/M metagenome (GOLD analysis project Ga0067045, IMG submission 59184) | Combined Assembly of (Gp0054472, Gp0054536) Wastewater bioreactor microbial communities from Singapore -Terephthalate degrading...
CCACCGCTCCCACCCGCGGCGGCCTGCCGCGCTTTCGGGCCTGGTCGCTCACGTACCCTTCCCGCAGCAGTTCGTGTTCGATCTGGTCCAGTTCCTCGGGCGTCCGCGCCAGGGCGATCTGCTCCAGCACACCTTCCAGGTAGCCGCTCTCCATTCGCGCCTGTTCCAGCAACGGTGGCACGCGCTCAATGATGCGCTGGGCCCGCTTGTACCGTGCGAACAGCGCCTGCGCATTCTGCTGGGGGGAGTAATGCGGGTCGAGAGTGATGGTCACTTCGGGCGCATCCGGTTCGTAGTAGTCGGTTACCGTCACTTCCGCGACGCCCTCCCCGATTGCGTGCATGTTCGCGAGAATCAGCTCACCGCGCCGCCGGAGCTTCCCCGCGTCCTCGGCTTCGCTCAGTGCTCGCAGGCGCTCGCTCTCCCGCGCCTGCGCCCTCTTGAGCGCTTTCACGGCCAGGCTCTTGATGCGCTCCTTGCGATCCCCGACCTTCCGCGCGACCTGCCGCAGGTATGTAAGTTCCTCCAGCGCCTCGGACAGGTCATCCGTCTCCACCGGCACCAGTTCGGGATGGCTCACCAGCCGGACTGGCCACGCGAATTCCGGGACCTGCGGCCTGTCTTGCCGGATATACACGTATCCCTGACCCTCGGCGTCTGCCTCCTCGAGAAGCCCCTGCATCGCCCGGCAGACTGCTTCTGCCCACGCTGGCGGCAGATCTCCGGGGTGTGCCTTCGGATCGACCCCACCACGCGCGCAGGTCTCGTCCAGGAAGATCTCGCTCGCGCCCATCACAGTGGCCCGCAGCACATCCCAGACCGTGTCGCCGGCGCCGAGCGCGCCGAGAAGCTGGTTCGGGGTGAGTACATGCGGGTCGATGCGGTCGAAGGCCGGCGGTGGAACGTAATCCAGTCCCGGAAGCGTTTCGCGGTAGCGGTTGGTCCGCGCGGCAATGTGCCTCGCGCACCCGGTGATCTCCCTGTCCTCATCAAGCAGGATCAGGTTCGAACGGCGCCCCATGATCTCGGCAACCAGCGTTGCTCTGGACCGCGGCCCCATACCCGCGCAGTTGGCGAAGTCAATCTCCAGAACCCGGTCGAACCCCACCTGCCGGCAGTCGGTGATCGTTGCGCCGCGAATGTGCTTGCGTAGAAGTTCATTGAAGGGGAGCTGGACTACCGGCGAGGGCTCCGCATCCCGGCAGAGGTGGACGCGGCCGAACTCGGGCGACCAGGACAGCAGCAAGAGTGGCCGGGGCAGCCTGCGCCGCAGTTCCACGGCAATCTCGCTGCCGGAGACCGCGAACACGCGCTGCACCCGCGTGCCGGTTGCCAGGCGCCGCATGTCTGCCGCGATCCGCTTCAGTGCCAACGAGTCAAATGCCATTGGGCCTACTCGGTCGTCCTCTCGATGCCCAGCATAATCGGCACGAACTCAAGGCTGTGCACGACAGCCTGACAGTCCGTGTGCTGTCCGGTTCGGAAGGCGCTGGTCTCCATGCGGTCCACCCAGACCGCAAAGATGCCCTGTCTCTGTGCGCCCGGTAGCTCCTCGCTGTCCCCGTCGCCCACGTACACCACCTCGCGCGGGTCGGCCCCGAGACGCGCGCAGGCCAAGGCATAGATCGCCGGGTCCGGCTTGCGCATGCCCACCGCGCAAGACAACACGGGGTCGGGCACAAACTCGGCAAGGGGGCTTTCTGACCACAGCGGCGGGGTCTCGGGGGAGCAGTCGCTGATCACTTGCACCGGCACGCCCGCTTCACGCAGACTGGCCAACGCCGCGAGTGCATCCGGGTGTGGGTTCATCAGGTGCTGGCGGGTGTACGCCGTCCGAATTGCCGCCGCCTCACCGATCGCCTCCGCACTCACCTCATGCCCGAGCCGTCGGGCGATATCCGCGAGGTTCTCCTCAAGATTCGCCCACTGCCCGGTGGTGCGCATCGCGGCGTCGGCCCGGAAGGTATTCCGGAAACACTCTCGTTCAACGCCAAGCGCATCCGCGCAGTTGTCGAGTACCGCGAAGTAGCTGGTGCGGTCGAACACGGGCACCAGCGTGCCGAACAGATCGAAGACCACCGCGCGCCTGCCCGCGAGGGTGAGGATCGGCACCATCGGACCATCCAGTTCCCGCGGGCTGACGAAGAACTTGGCGGTTGACGTCGCCGCCGTTGTCCCGTCCGCGAGCAGCAGGACGCCCTCTGTCTCTGCAAACTTCCCGCGCATCCGCGAGAACCGGGCTTCCACCCGCACCGGCTCGCCGATGGGGATGCGCGCCTTCAGCCGAACGGTCATCTCCGCGGTCACCGCATCCAGCCCGCGCCGGTAGATGAGGTGGGTCATCACCTCGTCCAGCAGGGTCGAAGTGATGCCGCCGTGGAGGATCTCTGCCCAGCCCTGATGCCACTTCTCGGGCGTGAATGTGCAGACGCAGGCATCATCCTCGAGGTGGATGTCCTGCAGGTGTAGGCCGTGGGGATTATGATGGCCGCAGGCGAAACACCACCTGTCATCCTTGAGAAGCAGTTCCATGCTTTCCCTCACCAAAATCGAGAATCATCGACCACTGCTTCCGGAAGCAGTGCCACCAGCATTCTACCGTTTCCCCAGCCAACCCGCCGCGCGTGCAAGGCAGTCTTCGAGGGGTTCGCGGGCCAGTTCGCACCGCTGGATGGACTGGAAGAACCGGCGCCCGTACCACTTGGTGAGGACGCGCCGGTCCAGCACGAAGACCACGCCCGTGTCCGTCTGGGTGCGGATCAGCCGCCCGAAGCCCTGCTTGAACCCCACTATTGCCTCGGGGATGTAGTACTCGTTCATCGGGTCCAGCCCGCGCCGCGCCGCGTCCTCCTGGCGCGCCTGGATGATCGGATCATTCGGCACCGCGAAGGGCAGCTTTGTGATGACCACGCACCGCAGCGCACGCCCCGGCACATCAACCCCCTCCCAGAAGCTCTTCAGGCCGAACAGGACCGCTCGTGGATCGGCTTTCAGGCGCTCCAGAAGCGCAGAGCGCGGCCCGGACACATCCTGGCACAGAGGCGTCATGTCCGAAGAGCGCAGGTCGTCCTCCAGCGCCTCGAAGGCCTGGATCATGCGGTTTCGGGCGGTGAACAGCGCCAGCGTACCGCCCTCGGTCACCTGGCAGATCTGGCCCAGGGCGTCGATGATTGCCTGGTTGTACGCCGCATCGGATGGGTCCGGCATGTCCTGCGGGATGCACAGGAGCAGCTGTTCGGTGAGGTCGAAAGGAGAGGGGACACTCACCTCGACCAGCTTCTCGTGGTGCTCGTTCAGCCCTAGGCGCTGACGGAAGTAGCTGAACGCGCCGTCAACCGTCATCGTTGCCGAGGTGAAGACGATGGTCTCCTTGGTGGAATAGAGCGCTTCCTCCAGCACTGGCCCCACATCCACCGGAGCCGCCTGCAGGGACCATGAATCGCCCCGTCGCCCGGTCCAGGCCTCCGCCCAGACCACATACTGCACATGGTCGCCCGGTGCGTGCAGGACCGTATGCAGCGTCCGCATCGCCTCCGCAACCCGCATTCGGACGGCCTCGGCGTCGGTCTTCAGCCCTTCGCTTCCCGGGGTGGCGGACACGTCGAGATCTGCCAGCGCCACCGAGAATGCCTCAAGCCGCGCGACAAGTTCCGCTCCGGCCTCGATGGCTGTGTCGCCCAGGCCTAGCACCTCGAGCCACTCATCCGCGGCAAAGACCTCATCCACCAGCCGGACCGTCGCCCGGTCCCGCGCGCGCTGGTCGGTGCTGGCGATGAAGCAGAACTCGAAGAGCAACTCGCCGAACTGCCCAACCGCGTCTTCGAAGAGGCTGACCGCGGGCTTGACCAGCTCCAGCGCGTCGAGAGCAGCCTGCCGGCGCGGGCTGTCCTCCTGCTCCTCCAGTCTGCGCCGGGCGGTGGGGACGAACCCGCTGGGCTCCTCGACCATCGACCGCATCAGACGGTTCGCACCGTAGCTGGAGAACTCCAGGCTCAGGTTGTCGGTGGCCACGTTTTCGAGGTTCTGCGCCTCGTCGATCACCAGTCGCGTGTACTTGGGCAGGATCGGCGCCTTGGTGTCCTCGAGAGTCAGCGCATGATTCGAGACGATGATGTCCGCGCGCCGCGCCCATGCCCGGGCCACCTGGACCGGGCAGCAGTTGAAATGTGAGCAGGTCCGGCCGATGCACGAGTCCGCCTGCGAGCGCACCCGATCCACCGCCCGGCTGATCTCCGGCACCAGTTCCAGGGCATGGGGGCTGAGCTCCGCCACGTCGCCGCCTTCGGACGCCACCAGCCAGGACATGACATAGGCCGCCGCAAGCCGCTCGCCGCGCATGAGCGAGTTCGCCGCGTCACTCGCGAAAGTCATCAGCGCGCGCAGGCAGGGGTAGTTGCCCCGGCCCTTGAGAAGGGCGGCCTCGAAGTCGATCGGGAGGGCTTCATGAAGCAGCGGGAGGTCCTTGTCGATCAGCTGCTCCTGAAGGTTCCGGGTGTTGGTCGAGATGACCACCGGCTGGTCTTCGCGCCGTGCACACAGGATCGCCGGGATCAGGTATGCCAGCGACTTACCCACCCCGGTGCCCGCCTCCACCACCAGGAACCGGCTGTCGCGCATGGCATCGGCCACTTCCGCCGCCATGTCCACCTGTCCCTGCCGGTGCTCATAGGCCGGGTGGACTTGCTCCAGCACGCCTCCCGGGGACAGCATATCGATGGCGATATCCCGGATGTCGCCGGGGATGTCATCATTGCGACCGTCGCGCTTGCGTCGCTCCGGCACGGCCGGAAGCGCCTTCGCAAGTTGCAGCACGCTTGCCGAGACCGCGGCACCCGGTGGCCACGGAACGCGCGCGAAGGCGGATTCTGTCGCGAGCACCGGCGCCATCGCCTCCAGCAGGTACGGGTCGGCGGCGCTCACTGCACGCTCCACCAGAGCCAGGACCTCCACCGTGCGCGCCAGCACCTCGGGCAGACCGGCTTCGGTGATGCGCGGCACCAGCGCTTCCAGGCTGTACTCGGGCTCCAGTGGTAGCCAGATCATCGCCTGTTCGCGCATGTCTTCCAGGCGGCCGAGAAGCCTCCGGGCGAGGGGCAGCACTTCTGGCCGCGACAGGTGCTTCGACAATTCCTCTGCGTGGAAACAGGCCAATCGGGCTTCACCGCATGCCTGGATGAACTCGCGCAGGGCGCGGTCCTTGTCGAGATCGCCGCCTCGGTTTGGGAGGGACCAGGCATGCAGACCGCCGCCCGCGTCGCGCAGGTGGAGAATCACCCGTCGCGGCTCGGACTCCAGCGCGGCAACGCAGATTTCAGGCGCCATGTCACTCATGGTGGGCAGTCGGGGTGGGTCTGGAGAGATGCCGCCGCTTCTGGCCGGGGCATAGGTTCTGCCACTCTTAGTCTACACCAAAACGAAGCGGCCGCCTACTGTGTCGCAGGCGGCCGCCAAGGGAAATGCGTTGATCGATCAGTACTCTTCGCTGTCCTCGTAGTCGGCGTCGGCGGAGGACCCGTTGGCGCCAAGGAGCGCCCCTTCCAGCAACTGCACTGTGGTCACCAGCATGTCGCGGTCCCAGCAGTCCTGCTTGAGTTCCTCTGCATCCACCTGGCCGTCCAGAAGGCTCTCGCCCAGCGGGCGGATGTACTTCGCCTTGACGATAGTCAGGTGCTCACGGCCGCCTCGGGTGGTGTAGCTTTCCTTGTTGAGGGTGCCAAGTACCAGGAGGCGGGTGCCCTCGCGGATGTTGTCCACCGCCCAGCGGCCAAGCTCCTCCCACACGTCCACAAGGAACAGATCGGACACGGGTTCGCCGGTGGAGCGGTAGAACGGCCGATCCACCTCGAAGCTGAACTCCGCCTTGACCTGGCCGGACGACTTCTGTCTTAGCGTGGCATCCCGCGTCGCGAAACCGGTGAGAGCAACGAGGTTCAGGTCTGCCACAACAGCCACCTCCGCTTCAGTTTGGCCCCAGTGCAACGACTGTGGCGAATGGAGTACTGCAGTGCCTGTCGGCAAAACAGCGGGGCGACGGCCAAGCCAATCGCCCCGGTACGAGGGCAGATTACAGCATAGTCCTTCGGGGAGTCAAGAATGAACCTGCACTCTGATTTGGCTATTGCGAGGCTATGATTCCGTCCCTGTCACGCGTTCATACTATGGACAAACACAGTTTCATCTGTGTTCCCACGGAACTTTTTGTGAAATCGCGGCCCGCAACCTTGGAGCACGCTCAACTGCATTGGCGCGGTTCCGACGCCGGGAGGGCACCCCGGCAGAGGCGTCGAAACCACTCCCGCACTCACGCTCCCGGAGGAGAATCGCGACCATGAACATTGTGCCCAGCATCATTCGCCAGCGGCTTTCCGAAAACCTGCCCGTGGTGCTGTTCGCGCCGACCCCGGCGGTCGAACCCCGGTTCGTCGAGATGGCGGCGATGGCCGGCTACCACGGGATTTGGATCGACGAGGAGCACCAAAACTACACAGACACCGTGATCGCCAATCTCTGCCTTGCGTGTCGTGCCGGGGGCATTGACCCCATGGTCCGTTTGCGGAAATGTTACGCTGAGAGCCACTGTCGCGGCCTGGAAATGGGTGCGACATCGCTCATGCTTCCTCACTGCAACACCCCGGAGGAGGCCGCCGCCTTCGTGCGAGAGGTGAAGTTCCCGCCCGAAGGCAATCGAAGCGCGGATGGCGTCGAGCCGCCGGCACGCTTCGGCTGGATGCCCCTAAAGGACTACGCCGAGCAGGTGAACCGCGACATTGTCCTGAGCATCCAGATCGAGGAACCCGAAGCAGTGGACAATGTGGACGCTCTCGCGGCAGTGCCCGGCGTGGACCTGCTCTTCGTGGGCCCAGGCGACCTCGGCCTGCGCTACGATGAATGGAGTGCTGACAGGCCCCTCACCGAGGCCGCGGTCGAGAAGACCGCCCGCGCGGCCGAGAAGCATGGCAAGTGGTGGGGCATTCCGGTCGCTGACGCAGACGGGGCCCGCAAGCGCATGGACCGGGGCGCCACGTTCTTCGTCTGTGGATCCATGTGGGGCTTCGCGTACCAGGGCTTCACCCGGTTCCGCGAGAGCTTTGCAGACCTGCTGGACCTTGGCTAGCGGGTCAGTTCAGCTTCCCGATCCACTCCACCATGCCGGCGCGGATTACATCCAGATCTCCCGATGGGTCCACCGCATCCAGCCACTCGCGCGCCTGCCGGGCAAGGTCCGCCTTGTCCGCGGGGGCATTCTGGATAGCCAGTTCCAGCGTGGTGGCGTAGCGAACGTCATCCACACCTTCCCGGAAACCCTCCCACTGTACGGTTCCGATGACGCCGCTCACCGTGGGGTACGTGAAGTTGTGGTCCCGGTAGTGGGGGCTGTCGAAATCGTTCCAGACATGGCCGAACCCATGCTGGTAGGCGTAGTCCATGGCCCCGTCGAAGCCGGCCTTCCACAAGGCAAGGCCGAAGTTGCGCCGGTACGTCTCCGGCTCCTCATTGCCCACCTGCGGATAGGCGTAGGTGAACACTAGCGAGCCAACGCTGTGCCATTTGTCACGCTCTTCGATGTCCGGCTTCCCCGCGAGAACCGCGCAGTTGAGCAGAGCGCCCATGGCTTCGAACGTCTTCTTGTACCCCGCCACGAAAGTCTTGCCGCCGGCCTCCTGCACCGTCTTCCAGGCGGCGCGCTGAGAGGCGAGACGGTCCCCGGTTGCTTCATCGATGCCGTAGAAGTAGATGTCGCCGTAGCCGAATCGCCGGCACTGGTCAAGCCACTTCCGCACGTCCCCGGCAAGTGCAGCCAGCCTGGCCGGATCCGCGGAATTGCCCGTGCCGAGGCCGAGGTTGAAGAAATGCTCGGTGGGTAGACCGGCCTCCTCCCGGAGTTCCAGCACCCGCGGCAGCAGGTCTTCATCCCACCCCTGGTAGTTCGTCGGGTAAAGCACCCCGTGGTCGCGCATGTCCTTGATTTCGGCCAGGTATTGCTCTTCTGACTTGAGTTCGGAACCGATGGTAGGCTCGCCGTCCGGAGACAGTCGCCCCCGGTAGTAGATGGAGTAGATGAGCCGCGATGGCGCAAGCTCGAAGGGGTGAACGGTGACGCTGAGCGGGATCGCCTGCTCGCCATCGCCGCTCTTGACGCTGACCTGCCCAGTGTAGACCCCCGCCGCCGCGTCTGCCGGGATCTGGATGCGCAGCCAGAACTGCTGCAGGTCGTCGGCGTCGAGGTTTACGGGCTGGAGGGTGTCGGCGTCCACCGGTCGGACTCTATCAAGCTCGGGGTTGGCGCTGTCGCTGCACAGCAGGTACTCTTCAGTCCCATCTTCATTGGTGCTGCGCAGGGAGTTCGTCTCCGCTTCCCGGTCCACGCGCACCAGGTCGCTGTCCTTCAGCAGCAGTTCGGGCGCCAGGGTCTTGTTCTTCAGGTCCGCGATGCCCCACCCGGCCTGGTACCAGACCTTCACGGCGTAGATGTCCACATTCGCCGCTGGAATTGCCCCTCCCGGCCCGGTTAGGTCGGACACCGCGAGCGTAAGCCCTTCCACCGGCTTGAGGGCCTGGACCGCGATCGACAAGGACTCAAACTCCCCCGGGCAGCCCGAGCACGACAAGTCCGTCGCCGGCCGCGCGGGGATGGGGAAGACCTGAGCGACCAGGCGCTCATTGGTGATGGGGCGCGGGGCATAGAGCAGGTACGGCTGATTCGCCTCGAGCCCTCGGATCATAGCCGCGACAGTCTCCGGGCCGTGGCGCAGCACCCGGATCGCCGCCTCAATGCTGTCCAACTCTTCGCGGGAGCAGTAACCACGTGCCGCCACATCGTCGATGAGCTTCCCGCCGCGGGCCACTTCGTCGCGGATCGCCTGCACTTTCGGCGCCATCTCTTCCGGCACCGCAGGGAGCGAGTCTACCGCCTTCGCGGCCTCGGCAAGGCGCCCCCGCCAGTTGACAATCAAGGCTGAGAAACGCTCTTTCGCCTGTTCCCAGCGCTGCGCGACTTGCCGGTCGTAGTCCGCCTCTGAGGGCACTTCGCCCTCGATGCGCACATCATCCACGTAGACGACGGCACGCTCACCCTCGCCTCCGAGAATGAAGAGGGACCAGCGGTCGAGATACGCACCCACATCCTCGCCACTGGTTGTGGCCGTATGCCTGGCAATCACAGCGGTTTTCCCAGAGATGCCCTTCTCAACGAGGTCGATCTCCACAAGCTGCCAGCCGTCGGTCGGCTTGTCCCAACTCTGGTCCGGGCCGCAGCCGGAGTGGTGCGTGGGAGGGTAGTTCATGTTTGTGCCGAAGCCCACGCGCGCGGTGGTTCCCGGCGCTACCAGGACGCGTGCCGTGAGCTTCAGATTCCCGGCCGCCGGTACGCGCACGGGTACGCCGAAGTAGTGGTACGACCCGCCCTCCAGGCTCACATCCAGCTTCAGCGATCGCGTGCCGTCGAAGGCCATTTCGTCGGTGGGACCACTGAAGTTCACGGTGGAAGGGCCGTTCTTCGCCCACAGTCCCAGGGTTGGCGCGTCGCCCTCGAAGCTCTCGTGGTAGCTGTAGGGCTGCAGGGCGAGGGGTTCCTGCGCGAGGGACACGCAGCAAATCAGGGCGCAAATCAGCACTGAATGGATGCGGGAGGCCATCGTCTCACCTCGGGGTCTTGTGTTGCTTTCGAGCTTGGCGTATCCTTCGCCGTCGTGCCCGTCGGACCTCCAACACTGTATGTGTGAAAGTGATCCAACCACTATGCGAATCCTGATCGTCGGCGCCTCCGGGCGTGTCGGGAGCCTGCTCGTACCCATGTGGGATGGGGAACACGAGGTCGTCCCCGCTGATGTCCGGCCCATGGATCACCCGGGATTCGTGGCCCTGGACGTCTGCGAACTTGACGCTGTGCGCGCGGCTGTGGCCGGTGTGGACTGCGTGGTCCACCTGTCCATCGCGCGCTCCGAAGACCTGGGACACGGAACCGCGGAGTATGCCAACGGGTCCTTCGATGTGCACGTCAAAGGCGTCTACAACGCGCTTCGCGCGGCGCACGAGGCAGGTGGCAAGCGGGTGCTGTACGCCAGCAGCGTGTCTTGCGTGAGTCACTATCCGCCGCACGAACTGGTGACCTCGGACCACCGGCCCGACGGCGGCGGGGTGTACGGGATCACCAAGGGGTTCGGCGAGGAGCTTTGCCGCATTTTCCACCGCGACAGCAGGCTGCCGGTGGTTGTCCTGCGGCTGGGGCATGTGTATATCGAGGCCCATGGGGGAAAGCGCGGACCAGTTGCCGACCATGTCCTCGTACACGGCTCGGACGTCGCTGGGGCCTTCGATACGGTGCTTAAGTCGCCGTTCCCGCCCTACGCGGTGATTCACGTTGTCGGCGACGCGGTCCCGCGCCGTTGGGACCTGGAGACCGGCGCGCGTCTGTATGGCTGGCGCCCGAAGGTCAGGTTCCTGCCGGGAGGCACGCCAGACCCGGACACGCTGCCGGGGTGAGAGCAGACTCGCGTGGCTCAGCCTTCCGGGCCCAGGAAGTCCAGCATCTCCGCCCAGTCCACCTCGAGAATGGGCGAGTCATGGTGGCCGCCGGCGATCTCGTGATACCGAACCTTGCGGCCGAGCCCCTTCAGTCGCTTAGCCAGTTCCCGGGTGGCGTCAACGGGAATGACCGTGTCCGCTGATCCATGCACGAGATGCACCGGGATCGTCAGGCCTCCGGCATTGGCAAGCGCAGAGCGCCCCGCGAGCTCCTCAGCCAGGTTCCTCTCGCCGGCGGTGTAGTGGATGCGGATCGCGTCGGCAATGTTCTGCAGCGTGCCATTCTCGGACGCTCTCGCGAAAGCGTAATAAGCTTCGATATCACATGCCGGGCACCGCGCCGCGACGCCATCCAGCAATGCCGCTCTGCGCGATGCGAACACCATCGCCGACGAGCCGCCCATGGATCCACCCATGAGGTGCACCGGCACTCCCGGGTGCTCCCTGCGCAGGATGCCGATCAGTTCCGCCATCCCCGCTTCCGCGAGTGGTCCCATCCACGAATTCCCGCCGTAGAAGGGGCAGACGTAGGCCCAGGAGCGCAGGAGAAGCTCCCGGCGGAGCTTGCCAAAGGCGTCTTCGTAGATGCCGGTGGTCATGCCCTGGTACTGGTCGCTGTAGTGGCCGTGGAGGTAGATCAGCACCGCGCGCACCGGCGTGGGTGGCGTCTGCACAAGGTACGGCCAGCGCGATCCATCCGGCGGGCAGGTGAAGGTTCGGCGTTCGGCGTTGGGCAGGGGCGAAGACATGGCGCGCCCTCCGTTTCCCGTGTTCACGCGACCTCGCGTGGTTCGACCGCGGCCAGGCATCCTCCTCCGTAGGGGAGGGCGCTGTCGGAGCCGAGGGGAATAGGCACCAGTTTACATCCCGTATCCGAGGGCTGATATGCCGCTCCGCCACGGTTTCACATCCAGGCAGCGTCTCATACTCGCCGCTGCCTTCGCGACGGCTGCCACGCTCTGGCTGGTAATTGTGTACCGCCATTCGGCTCCCATCATCTGGGCGGATTCCTGCGGTTACGTCTCGGCGGCCCGGACCATCCATAACGAGGGCGTCTTCGGATACAGGCTGGTGCA
>Ga0067045_1004563_pt1 | contig 11594 bp, 9 predicted proteins | sample TerdegcTABiofilm_FD_59184 | JGI IMG/M metagenome (GOLD analysis project Ga0067045, IMG submission 59184) | Combined Assembly of (Gp0054472, Gp0054536) Wastewater bioreactor microbial communities from Singapore -Terephthalate degrading...
AGTGCCCGTCTTCTTGCAGGAGCGGGAAGTAAACACCATCTTGCCGGTATGCCCGCTGCATCATTTCAGGTACTTGGAGCCGGACCATCATTATTTATGCATCTGACAAGCGGGACAAATCCCCCGAAACATGGTATCATATATCAGTATAAGGGAGTCCATCATGCAAAACGACGGGTTAGAGGAAGGGTGAGCAGGGTACTTGCATGTCAGCTGGCAATCGCTGCAAGGATAGATTATTTCAGGGGGGTTCCTGATGATGAGTTTATCCGAAAAGCTGGTGAGAAGATATACCGGGCAGGGAAACCGGAATGATCTGGCAGGATGGAAAATTATTATCTCCCGGAGCAGTTTTGCCCGGAGATCGTGTGTACCATGGCATGCGGATATGGGATCCTGGCCACAGCAAGGTTGCTGCATTATGCCATATACATGGTGAACCTCCCGTTACAAATGCCCGTATTTTGTATCTTGGGGCTGCAGCCGGGTCAACGGTCTCATTCCTGTCTGATTACGCGGAGGTCGTGTATGCAGTGGAATTCTCTCCCCGGCCGGTACGGAACCTTGTCCGCCTTGCCCGGGCACGAAAAAACATTATCCCGTTATTTGAAGATGCACGGTATCCCGAGCGGTATCTTCCCTTCGTCGAGCCGGTGGATCTTCTCATTCAGGATATTGCCCAGCGTGACCAGGCCGATATAGCTTTGAGGAATCTCATTTTTCTCAAGCGAGGAGGAGATCTGATACTCTTTTTAAAATTGTTATCAATGGGGACTGATAAAAAAAGAGAGGATAGGATTACTGAAGTGGTAAATGTACTAGAACATGGTGGAATTATAGATCCTATAGTTCTTGATCTGGACAGATACCATACTGGTCATGTAGCGGTATGGGGAATATATTCTCCATGTAATAATCTCGAAAAATGATAGCCCGAAGCAGATTCGAACTGCTGTCACAAGGTCCAGAGCCTTGTATGATTGACCTCTACACTATCGGGCTGAAGCCTCAATATGTTATCTTCTCTTCCATATAATTGTTTTTATGTTAGAGGGATGCCACATAGCATCGAAGTATTCAATGCGCGAAAAGATGCCTTTGTGTATTGATACATAATGGTTCTGTTTACCCGGATCCGGATGGCGATCCGTAAATCTGATGAAATTTTGAGAATATGAAAAAATGGGGTCTCTGATAATCATTTTCAGGAGGTTTCATACCAAAAAGGATATAAAAGGCATTTCACAAATATCTAGTCATACTTCGATTTCTCGGAGTATAGAGTATCTCTCCGGTGAACAGTCACCAATAACAATGGCTGATCGGCGGATGGATGCGAATCGAACGTTTGTTCGGAGGACATGTAATGAACGCAAAATTTGCAGTTGTCATGATGGTGCTTGTTGCACTTGCACTTGTTGCATTCCCGGCATCTGCAGCAATCAACAAGATCCCAGCCGGAGGAGAAGTCTTCCTTGGTGAGAAGGGTCTTGATGTTTCTGCAGCAACCGGTGGATCCAGCCAGATCGCATGGTGGCAGCCAGGTACCAACACCGAGACTGAACAGCCTGCCGATATCCAGCAGGTTACCAATGCACAGAACTTTTATGTTTCTCCTGATATCTTCGTCGGAAAGACCGGAAACTGGTATCAGTGGAACGGCAGCGTAAAAGGCCCGCTTGCATTCAACATCAAGGAACCCTCCCTGAACCTGAAGATCTGGGACGGATCCGTGAATGAAGACGTCACCGGTAAGGCAATTCCGGTCGGCAACTACGGGAACTTTGTCGTTGAGACCAACATGCAGAGCATCATCACCCGTCCAGGGTACCAGCCTGCAGATGCACCNTTCAAGATCAAAGTAAAGAGTGCAGATGGTGGTGTCTACACNAANCTTGTTGGNAACAACGGAAAGGAAATTTCGCTGACGAATCTTGCTGTCAACCAGCAGCTCTGGTACTGGGTAAGCCCTGACAACAAGCACACTGAGCCGGCATCCAACGATGGATGGAACACTGCAGCCGAGGACAAGTATGGCAACCGCATGTATAAGGCAGGTACCTACACCGTCTGGGCAGAGTGTAACGCCAACGGCATGAAGGATCAGTATACCGCACCCGACGGTTCAGATTATACCGGGAAGACTATCTCTGCAGTCAAGAGTGTTCAGATCGCCACCGACCAGGTGAAGATCGAAGCCAACAAGGACACAGTAGTCCGTGGCAACCCCTTCTCTGTAACCATCACTGGTGTACCAAATGCTGAGTACTACGTCTGGGCAAAGGGAACCGGCTCAATGACCGGCCAGCCTGATGACCAGCCACCGATGATCCTGTCCTCACAGGCTGATGTCAAGCAGGACGCAGCAGCAGGACCATACGAGATCGGTAAGTACCAGTATGAAGGCGGAGCAGGGAAGAGCATCAAGCAGGATGTCCCCGACGACCCAGAATTCCACGGAACCAAGTTCTACGCACTTGTGAAACTGAACTCCAGTGGAACCAGAACCGTTGAGTGGAAGACTTCCAAGGACACCAAGGACAAGAAGTACACTATCCGTGTAGAACGCAAATCCGGAAGTCAGTACAAGTCTGATGAGGTCGATGTCAAGGTAGAAAAGGGCGATGTTACTATCGTTGCATCTGGAGACCAGAGCTACTACCTTGGTGAGGAAGTCAAACTCTCCGGTACCAACTCCGAGACTGACGTTACCTATCTGTATATTACCGGTCCAAACCTCCCCTCCAGAGGAGGAATGCTGAAATCTCCACGTAAGGAAGTCAACAACGACCAGCCGGCATCCTTTGATCAGGCTGACGTTCAGGATGACGACACCTACGAGTTCAAGTGGCAGACTGCCAACCTTGAGATTGATGCAGGAACTTACACCGTGTATGCTGTCAGCGCTCCACGTGACAAGGATCACCTGAGCGACGCACAGTACGACACCGTATCTCTCGTTATCAAGAAGCCATACATCCAGGCAACCGCATCTGCAAGTGTTGTTGCAAAGGGTGACAAGATGTACCTCCGTGGTACTGCAGAAGGCGATCCGTCCAAGGGTGTCGCAATCTGGATTCTTGGAAAGAACAAGGTTCTCTATGCAACAGAATCCGTGAACGATGACATGTCATTCGAGCACGAGATCAAGAGTGCAACGACCTCATCCCTCTATGCAGGACAGTACTTCGTCGTAGTCCAGCACCCGATGTACAACAACGAGTTTGATGTCTATCCAGACAACCCGCTCGAGCCACAGTACGTCTATGGTTCCTACCCGACCCGGAACTCCCAGGTGTTCAAGCTTGGCGGATCCGGAGCACTTCAGGGAACTGACGCTGCAGAAGCACTTATCCAGGCAATCAACTCTCCAATGGTCGACGATACCTACACCAAGATGCAGTTCCTCGTTGAGGAGCCCAAGATCACCATCAACCCGATCGGTGAGCAGGCTGTAGGATCCAAGTTCGAGATCGCCGGAACCACCAACCTCATGTATGACGACAATGATCTGCTTGTCGAGGTAACTTCATCCTCATTCAAGCCGACCGACAAGTCACAGAGTGGTGAGTTCAGCGGTGCAACCGGAACTGTCAAGGTCCAGCAGGGCACTGATGGTCTGAACAAGTGGGCATTCAATGTTGATGCAAGCACATTCAAGCCGGATGAGTACATCGTCCGTGTCTCTGGTGTGACCACCAACACCGTCGAGACTGCACTCTTCAACGTTGTTGAGGCTGGAGCTATCCCGACCGTAGCACCAACTGTTGCACCAACCGAAGCACCGGTAGTCAATGAAACCCCGACTCCGGAACCGACCACTGTTCCACCAACCCCTGAGCCAACCACCGTTCCACCAACCCCTGAGCCGACCCAGCAGTCCCCAGGATTTGGTGCACTGGTTGCCCTTGCAGGTCTTGGTGCAGTCGCATTCTTTGTAATGCGCCGGAACTAAACCAACTAACACTTCCTTTTTTTCAAATCTCTATATCCAAATCCTACGGCCATAAATAGGATCAGGCTGCATATACCGGGTATGAGACTTACCGTCCGACTGGTGGATATTGCTGCACGGGGAATTCTCTTACATCATAATGATGCAAAATCACTCGGAGTGCTTGCGGGTGACCGGATTGTCATCTCTTCTCCTGTTACCGGCAAGGCTACCGTAGATTATGTGGAGACAACTGGCACTCTTATCGACCAGGGCCGTATTGGCGTGTACCATCACACGAATGAGCAACTGACCCTTACCGAAAATGAGGTTGTCGAGGTCAGGGTTGCAGACCGTCCGGTTTCTCTTGATTATATAAAAAAGAAGATGGAAGGAGAGAAACTGACCCGTGAGGATATCAGGGCTATTGTTGCTGATATTGTTCAGGATACACTCTCCCCGAGTGAAATTACCGCTTTTGTTGTAAGTTCCTATATCAATCAACTGGACATGGATGAGATTGAGTCACTTACCCGTGCCATGGTTGAGACAGGTGACCAGCTCTCATTCCATGCCGGACCAATCGTCGATAAACATTCAATCGGGGGTGTGCCGGGCAATAAGATATCACTTATTGTCGTTCCCATTATTGCTGCAAGCGGTCTTTTAATTCCCAAGACCAGTTCACGGGCAATTACCGGAGCAGGAGGGACAGCAGATCTTATGGAGGTTCTTGCCCCGGTTGAATTTAGTGCATCAGAAGTTCAGGAGATGACCATAAAGACCGGTGGGGTGATTGTCTGGGGAGGTGCCACGAATATTGCACCTGCTGATGATAAGATCATCATTCAGGAGTACCCTTTTAAGATTGATCAGATCGGTCAGATGATTGCAAGTGTTATGGCCAAAAAATTTGCAGTAGGTGCAGATGTCGTTGCCATCGACATACCGGTCGGAAAATACTGCAAGGTGCATACCATAGAAGAAGGGAAAAAACTTGCACGGCAGTTCATTGATCTTGGAGAACGGCTCAATATGCGGGTTGAGTGTGCTCTGACTTACGGTGATGCCCCGGTTGGCCGGGCGATTGGGCCGAAGCTGGAGATTAAGGAGGCACTCAGTGTTCTGGAAGGAAGTGATTCCCCCCGGTCACTCATTCAGAAGAGCTGTGTAATTGCGGGTATTGCGCTGGAACTTGCAGGAAAAGCAAACCGTGGTGAGGGGGCAAACCTTGCCCTTGAGATACTGCGGTCAGGAAAGGCACTCAAAAAATTCCTTGATATCATCGCAGTTCAGGGTGGAACACCTGATGTAAGTTCGGAAAAAATAACGGTGGGAGAGCATTTCTACACGGTCCGTGCAGACAGTACCGGGTATGTTATTGATCTGAACAACCATTCCCTGATAACAATTGCACGGACCGCAGGTGCGCCAGCAGATCATGGAGCAGGGCTCTATCTTCATGCTAAACATGGCACCAGCCTCTCCAAGGGTGACCCCATCTTCACGATCTATGCAGACCGGAAATGGCGGCTTGAAAAAGCAATTGAGGAAGCACGAAGACTCAGGCCGGTTATGGTTGAGGGTATGCTAATCGACCGTGTCCCCAATGTCAGAGAGTGGGTACCCGGGAGATCCAGAAATCTTGAATAACGGGTTATCCCGTATCCTTTTTTTATAGAACCACCAACACACTATATCAGGTATGCATTTTTCCGCTGTATGTATCGTCAGTCTATGTCTGGTCCTGTCACTGTGCCTTGTTTCCGGCTCTTCGGTGATGGTCATTGTATTTGAACAGTCTGACAGAACTGTGCTGATACCTGAAGCGATAATTTATGCAGATGGAAAAATTGCAGGGAAAACTGATGTGAACGGCGCATATAACCTGAGTTTTGAAGGGCATCTGCCAAATATCAGGGTTGTAAAGGGTGGCTATACCGAATGGACCGGATCACCGACAGAGAATGATACTGCGATTCTGGTTCCGCTTCTGGTCCGAAACAGCACTCTCCATGTGGAGGTATTTGATGCTGACACGCTCATACCTGTGCAGGATGCATATATCGTTGTGACCANCGAGGATGGNATCAGGNATGAGGCCCGTTCCGGGTTTGAAGGGAAGGCNTCCCTTGGTCTNCGGGCAGATCAGGTATACAGCCTTGAGATAAATGCCCCGAATTTTCAGGCAATTCATGATACCGTTGTAACCGGGGGGGATTCAACAACAGTCCAGTACTCCCTTGTCCGAAATGACAGAATCTCAATTCGAGTGCTGGATTCTGTGAGTTCATATCCGATTCAGTCAGCTCATATTGAGGCTGATGGGATTAAGATTGGAACAACGAATGATCGGGGGATACTCATCTCAAATATTAGCAGAAATGTAGAACATATTTTTGATATCTCTGCCGACGGGTATGAGCCGTCACATGTTTCCAGAACCATCTCGTTTGAGGATCAGGTGGTCGATTTCCCCCTGGTAAAGGCAAAATCTACTATTTTTGTTTCAGTGTATAACAGAGATCAAAAACCCCTGTCCAATGCATCTGTTCAGATGGATGGGATCATGATTGGTGATACCAATGAATTTGGCAGGCTGATGATCCCGTCACTTGAGATCAGGCCATATGAATTCATTGTGAACCGTGATGGCTATAAAAGAAATACCCTGACCTTTACTCCTGGGAAAGAGACTAGTGAACTCGTAGTAGTGCTTGAAAGTGAGTTCATCGACCTTGAAGCAAAGGTCATTGATGCGTATGGTGCTCCGTTGCGGGAAGTGTCAGTGTTTCTTCTTGGAGATGCCCAGGAAACCCTGAACTCATGTGAGACGGATCTGAACGGAACATGCATGCTCCCTGCAATCGAAGGAAAAATGTATCGCATCAAAGCAGAAAAAGGAGGCTATTATCCCAATTCAACATCTGCAAATACAGAAACGAACCCAAATACCATAGTGCTTCATAATCCTGCCACAGTCAGCAATGGTTCCTCTGCTCCCTTTCCATTCATTCCTGTAGCAGCAACATTGATTCTCCTTATTGCCGGTGCAGGCCTTTTTATGTTCTTATCAAAAAGACAACGGCCTCGCAGAAGAAGTCACAGCAACCGAAGAAAATCGTTGTAAAAGAGACGGATCCAGTGGGAATCGAACCCACGTCTCCGGGTCCGAAGCCCGGTAGGATATCCGCTACCCTATGGATCCCCTCAGAATTATAATCCATAGGCTGATAATCTTTATTCTCCCACCTGTAGGATATGATCCTGTCATCGCAGTCAATTCGTGCCCGTCTCCAGTTATCTGCTGAAGAAGGAGGTATTATTCTCAGGCCTTATGCAGAGGAGAGTCAGCAACCCGCCTCCTATGACCTGCGAGCATCAGAACCCTCCGTCATCCGGAGGAATATGATGACGCTTCTTGCAAGTAAGGAATGGGTTGAACTTCCTGTTGATATTGCAGCCACACTCCGGTGTCGTTCCTCATTTGCACGGCGCGGAATTTTCATCAGTGGAGGGTTTGTGGATCCCGGCTTTCGCGGTCATCTCACCTTATGTCTGTATAATTGTGGAACAGAAGATGTATCTGTGCAGGAAGGCGACAGAATAGTGCAGATGGTCTTTCAACAGGTAGACGCACCTGGTGCCGGGTATTCCGGCAGGTATCAGGACAGTCATGGGGTGGTAACAGCACGATGATCAAGACCGAGCATAAATACATCGAAATTCTTCGCATCCTCAAGGAACACCAGGAACCGATGGGAGCCAAACGCCTGTCTGAAATGCTGGCAGAACGGGGCTATGTGATGACAGACCGTGCAGTTCAGTATTATTTGAGGTATCTTGATACCCGGGGTTTTACTGAAAAGGTTGGTAATCAGGGACGGATTCTCACCCCATCCGGGATCATGGAGACCGATCGTGCTCTTGTTGACGATCGGATCGGGTTTGTAATATCAAAACTTGAACGGCTCGCCTTTAGAAGTACCTTTGATCCAGCGACCTCTACCGGGGATGTGGCATATAATCTCACCATTGTCCCTGATGAAATACTTGAACCAGTCTCACAGATGTTTGACAAAGTCAGGGATGCAGGGTGTAGTTTCTTCTCCGGATATTCGGTAATTGACCGGGATCCACGGGTACCTTCGGGTCACACCGGTATTCTGACCGTCTGCAGCATTACCATGGACGGCGTTTTCCAGCATAATGGCATCCCGGTAAAGGTAGCCTATGGCGGGACAATTCAGATAGAAGATAAAAAACCGGTTCGGTTTATGAATATTATCGGGTACCAGGGCTCAACGGTCGACTCTCTTCAGCTCTTCCTCGGAGCTGGTCTCACTTCTATCAATCAGTATATCAACACCGGTTCAGGAATATTGCTGGCAAATGTCCGCCAGATCCCGGGTGCTGCCGAGGAGCGCAGTCAAACACTCATTCAGGAGATGCAGGCCTGCGGGTTTCGGTTTCCCCTTATGATGGGAAAGGGGAGGATTTTTAATCTGCTCACCGATCCTCATCGGATCTCACTGGTGTCATATTCTGGCATGAATTCGATAGGTGGCGCCGTGGAAGCAGGTTATAAATTAAAGACTGAGATTGGTGCCGGTACGATCCCCTTTTCACGTGTCGTCGATCGATAATTATTCACGATCATCTCTTTTTTGTCCAAAGCGTTCATAGAGTTCCTGAACTCTGGTGACGGTCTTCAGACCTGAGAAGACAATGAGAACTGAAACACGGTTTGACTGCCTGGATGAGACCGGTATATCGCCTGCCCGCATCTCAAACCCGTCAATACTTTCATCGATCCATTTTCTCACGGCCATGTAGCCTTTCATGGACAACTCTTCTTCAGGGCCTGATAACAGGATAAGAGCCTTTTTTGCGGTTGAAAAATCACAATATGATGATATGTCGCGGAACACTGCCTTTTCTGCAAGTTTGACTATGCGGGCAGCCCGTTCCTGTCTCCCGACACGGGTTTCGCTTCGTTGCCTGAGAATGCTGATTCTGCCATGCTCCGGCAGCTCTTCTTCTGCAAGGCCGATGGTGATGTATGACATGCCGGTGATGGTATTGAGTATCTCGCGGGAGTCCAGCACGGTCTGAGGAACTCCCTTTTGTATCTCACCTGCATGCACCAGTAACCGAATCCTTCGCGCAATATGCCGGTTAACAAGATCATATGGCTCGATACCTCTCTTTTCAGATGTTCCAGGTATCCAGAATTTTTCTGCAATTCCGACAGGCCGCTGCTCAAGGGTCGTTTCTGCTAGTTCTCCCCGTGCCTTGTCAAGCCAGAGTTGATTATCAAAGATGATGACTCCGTCAACCAGAGGCCGGATCATTTGCAGGTTCTTCATGGCCCTGAAAAGACGTGATTCCCCCTCATCTTCTGTTGGGATGGTGACGAGGGCAAAGACAGGTTCAAACATTGTCTCCCTGATAATCGAGACGAGGTGTGGAACAAGACTTACCAGTCCTCCTCCAAGGCCTGCACATACCAGAACGGCATCGTGTGTACCCACATCAAATCCTTTCAGTTTCGACTTTACTTCATCGATGGTAAATCTGGTGGTGAGTAATTCCGGGGCTTCGATATCATCTTTAGGAAAGTAAAATTTCGCCTCCTCTCCGATATGGGTCAGATGCTCCAGAATTTCAGGGTCATTGTCAACTGCAATGGCATGAAGGTCTGAACATCGTGCGGAGTGACCAGATGGCCGGATAATTGCGTCTGCTATCTTACTTCCTGCAGTCCCAAGCCCGAGAATCAGCAGTCTCATAGTGTTATATCACGCCCGTACTTGCTCACGAGGATCTGTGTATATGTATTCTGTTCATCTGATACAAGTGTTCCTGATTCCTGTACTAGAGATATCCACATAATGTGCGATTATCTAAGAGAAACCGATGCGTTATCCAGAATATTGCAGTAATTTTTTCAATGAGTGGGTCATTTCTATCTGATTTTCCCTTTTCACTGGCAAAAAATCTCAAAATATCCAATATCAAATGATAATATTTTTACCGGTATGGGTATTAATACAGAAATGAGGTGTTAACCTTGAGTTATGGAATAGAATTCGTTCCGGGAAACATTACCGTCAAACAGGTAGTCAACTACTGTAAGCTTGCAGAATCGAAAGATATCGATTTTGCATGGATCACCAACCACTATAACAACCGCCACTGCTACCCGACCCTTGCCGCAATTGCACAGGAAACCACCACCCTGAAGATGGGTCCGGGAATTATGAACGCCTTCACCGACACTCCGGCTGCAATGGCTTCATTTGCATGTACCCTGAATGAGATATCCGATGGCCGTGCAGTCATGGGTATCGGACCTGGTGACCTTTCAACCCTTCCAAAATTAGCCATCAATCCTGAGAAGCCGGTCGGCCGTCTCGAGGAGGCAGTTGTTCAGATGCGCAAACTCTGGGGCGGAGAAGAAGTAAAGAAGAGTGGGATGAAGTTCTTTGACTACGATGGCGCAAAGCTCACCGGTGTCAGCCTTCCTGGAAAGAAGGGAATTCCAGTCTATATCGGGGCCCAGGGGCCAAAAGTTCTCGAACTTGCCGGAACCATCGGAGACGGTGCCCTGATTAACGCATCCAACCCGAAGGACTTCGACGTTGCCATCCCAATTATCAAGGCAGCCTGTGAGAAGGTAGGCAAGAAGGGCTTTGACATTGGTGCATACACTGCAATGTCTATCGACATGAACGAGAAGAAGGCACGGAACGCAGCAAAGATTGTTGCCGCCTTCATCGCCGCCGGTTCACCAGAACCTCTCCTCCAGCGTCATGGACTCGATCTTGCCAAGGTTGCCAACATAAAAGCAGCACTTGCAAAGTTTGATTTTAAGACCGCAGGTGAGAATGTCGATGATGCAACTATTGACGCATTTACCATTGCAGGAAATCCGGACACTGTCAAGCAAAAGTGTGAGGACCTGTTAAAATCCGGTGTTACCCAGATCATCTTTGGTTCACCACTTGGTCCGGATATGGTAAACTCCATCCGTCTTCTCGGCAAATACGTCGTGTAAAATCATATACCATATCTTTTTTTAATCGCCCTGTGCCTGTCTGTATCGTTAGATAATTCTTTGAAAATTCATTGTGCTGAATATGTACTCGGCTCCTGGATCAGGGTAAAACTGATATCCTCATAGGGGATATTGGGAAGATGAAATGTTTCTGACCAGTCGCCATGAACACGATAGCGGATTTATTGAGTTCAGGACTGATTCTCTCACCGGTATGAGATCACGCATCTGTCCGGAGCGCTTGAAACGCGGTATCGGAGTCCCAGATATTCCGGTTTATTCTTCAGAAGGGTGTCCCTTTTGTCAGGGTCTTGTAACTGAAGTAACGCCGGTGTTTCCTGATGGTTCCCGCCTGATTATTGGTGAGAGCATAACATTCCCGAACCTCTATCCCTTCGCATCATATCACATTGTCACTGTGATGACCAGGGAGCACCAGGTCCGCTCCTTCACCTGTGATCAGATTCATGATGCGCTCATGGCCCAGATACAGATCCTGGAAAATCGATCCGGATATGTCTCAATAAACTGGAATTTTCTCCCCTCCGCCGGTGCATCACTTCCTCACCCTCATCTCCAGGGTCTTGCTGATCCTGTTCC
>Ga0067045_1031732_pt1 | contig 11593 bp, 9 predicted proteins | sample TerdegcTABiofilm_FD_59184 | JGI IMG/M metagenome (GOLD analysis project Ga0067045, IMG submission 59184) | Combined Assembly of (Gp0054472, Gp0054536) Wastewater bioreactor microbial communities from Singapore -Terephthalate degrading...
CATGAAAATGGAGAACGAAATCTGCGCCGGAGGCGACGGCACCGTCGCGGCCGTCCGCGTCCAGGCCGGCCAGTCCGTGAACACGGGGGATCCTCTGGTGGACATGGCCTAAGTCCGCCGCATAAGGAAATACTCAGATGTTGGACAGTATCCTGGAATTCGTGCAGAGCACCGGATTCGTGGTCTTGAAGTGGACCGACCTCGTCATGATCACCGTATCCTGCGTGCTCCTATACCTTGGGATCGTCAAGAAATTCGAGCCCCTCCTCCTTGTTCCCATCGCCTTCGGTATGCTCCTAGCGAACATTCCCTTGGGGGGGATCATGGAGCCCGGGAAGGACGGCCAGCCCGGCGGACTTTTATACTACCTCTATTACGGCATCAAATTCGGGATCTATCCGCCCCTGATCTTCATGGGAGTCGGCGCCATGACGGACTTCGGACCCCTCATCGCCAATCCCAAGAGTCTCCTCCTAGGTGCCGCTGCCCAGCTGGGCATCTTCGTGGCCTTCCTGCTGGCCCGCATACTCGGATTCGACCTCCAAGGAGCCGGGTCGATCGGAATCATCGGGGGGGCGGACGGTCCGACGGCCATCTATCTAACGTCCAAGCTCAAGCCGGAGCTGTTGCCGGCCATCGCCATCGCCGCCTATTCCTACATGGCCCTGGTACCCATCATTCAGCCCCCGATCATGAAGCTCCTGACCACGAAAAAAGAACGGCAGGTGGTCATGGGCCAGCTCCGGGAGGTCAGCAAGGCCGAGAAGATCATCTTCCCGATCATGGTGACCATCCTGTGCGGGCTGCTGCTGCCCGCAGCGGTGCCTCTTCTGGGCGCCCTTATGCTGGGCAACCTCTTCCGGGAGTGCGGAGTGACGGAGCGCCTCAACAACACCGCCCAGAACGCCCTGATCAACATCCTGACGATCTTCCTGGGCACCGCGGTGGGCGCCACGGCCAGCGCGGACAGGTTCCTGACCGTTCAGACCCTCTCCATCGTCGGCCTGGGCCTGCTAGCCTTCGCATTCGGCACCGCCGGAGGAGTCCTGCTCGGCAAGCTCATGTACATCCTGTCGGGAGGGAAGATAAATCCCCTCATCGGGAGCGCCGGAGTATCCGCGGTTCCCATGGCCGCCCGGGTCAGCCAGGTGGTGGGACAGAAAGAGAATCCCTCCAACTTCCTGTTGATGCACGCCATGGGACCGAACGTCGCGGGAGTGATCGGATCCGCCATCGCCGCAGGCGTCCTGTTGTCCATGCTCGGCTGATGCATTTCGAAGATCTCGAATCCTAAAGCAGAGACTCGGCCGCGCTTCCAGGCGCGGCCTTTTTAAAAAGCTCCCTTCTCCGAAGGCCGTTGGTTCGGTCCGACTCCGTCCTTGCCCCGGTCCGACCCCTGTGCTACTATGCTTCCATGGATCTATCCAGCGTGCCGACTGTCGCCCCCTCCGTTCTTTCCGCGGATTTTTCCGACATTCGCAGCGCCCTCCTGCTCTGCGAGAACGCCGATGTTTCCTGGCTGCACCTTGACGTGATGGACGGCCACTTCGTCCCGAACCTGAGCTTCGGGGCGAAAATGGTCGCGGACATCCGCAAGCGGACCCGGCTCTTCTTGGACACCCATCTCATGACCGTGGAGCCCGAACGCCTGGTTCCCTCGTTCTTGGACGCCGGGGCGGATGCGGTCACCTTCCACCTGGAGGCCTGTGTACATGCGCACCGCCTGCTCGAGGAGATCAAGAAACGGGGAGCGTCCGCGGGAATCTCCATCGTTCCGTCGACCCCCGTCTCCGCTTTGGAACCCCTTCTGCCCTTTGTGGATCTCGTCCTTATCATGACCGTGAATCCCGGATTCGGCGGCCAAAAAATGATTCCCGAGTGTCTCGACAAGGTGTCGAGGCTCCGAGAGATCCGGGAAGGCCGGGGATTTTCGTTCCGATTGGCCGTGGACGGAGGAATCAACGAGTCCACGGTGGACGAGGCGGCCCGGGCGGGAGCGGAGATACTCGTGATGGGGAGCGCCTTTTTCGAGGCGCCCGATCCCGGTTCCGTGGTGAACGCGGTCCGTTCGAGGTATTCCCGGGCGGCGCGATCCGACCCGGGGCATTCATCCGCGGCGGCTACAGCGGCGGCCCTGGGACGCCGATAATCCTATCGGAGGAATCCTGATGCGTCGATTCCGAATATTCCCCGCCCTGGTACTGGTCTTTCTCATTCCCTGGGCTCTCGGCGCCCAGGCCGATTCGGACCGAAGAATCGGACAAGGGATAAGCCTGTTCGGGGAGGAGAGATACTCCGAAGCCTTGGAGTTGTTCAGCCGGGTACTCGCGGACCCGACCGCCCGGGCTTCCCGGCCGGATGCGGTATACTGGTCCGGGCTGTGCTATATGGCCCTGGGGGACGCTCCTAACGCGCGACAATCCCTGGACACCTTCCTGAAGGAGTATCCCCGTCATGCCTCCGTTCCGGATGCCTTGTACCAGAGGGCCCGCATCTCCTACACCACGGGGGAGTACGAGGAATCCATCCAGCTCTTCTCCGCTTTCCTGGAAAAGTATCCGGACCACTCCTTCGCGTCATCGGCCCTTTTCTGGACCGCGGACGCCCTCTTCTCCTTGGGCAGGCTTTCCGAATCCGAGTCCCTGTTCCGGACCCTTCTTTCCGAGTATCCCAAGAGCGTCAAGCTTGAAGCCGCTTCATATAAGCTCGCGCTGATCCGGTACAAGTACAGGGAAAACGAACTGTTGACCCTCCTTAAGTGGAGCCACGAAGAGTCCCTTCGGGTGATCGAGGAATTCCAGCGCAGGGAAAAGGCCTACGAACAGGCCCTGGCGGTCTACCAGCGCAGGCTGGCGGGCGCCGGTGGCGAAACAACGACGCCCGTCCCTCCGGTTGAGCAGGATACGGACCAGAGGATCTCGGCCCTGAACGCCCGCATCGAGGAATTGACGAAGGCCCTTGCCGGCCGGCCCGGCGGATCAGATTCGGCGGGAAAGGCGGAACTTCTGTCCTTGAAGGCCGAAGCCCTGGAGTTGATGGCTTTCTACCTCGATTGGCTGGCCCGGAGCGTAGAGAAGGGGGGGCGTCCATGAGCCGAAGAAAAGCCAGCTTCCTGGCCGCCGCTTTCGTTCTGGCCTCCGCGGCCTCGGGTGCTCTAGACCTAAGGGACGGGAGAATCCTGCTTTCATTGGACGAACGGACAGCCCGCTTCTCCGTTCACTACCTCGCCGACGCTGCCCGGAACCGGTATGTCTCCCTTCTTTCCGAACAGGACGCCCGAACCAGCTACCAGACCCTTTCCTGGGGAGGAAAGACCTATAGACTGGGGGAAAGTCCGGATTTCCGGTTCACCGTTCGAAAGGAAGGTTCCACCGCGGTTATCGAGTACCGTTCCTCCTTCGCCGCGGTTCGACAGACCTTTCAGTTCCTGCGTTCCGGAGGAGCCTCGGATGTCGACGGCATCCTGGTCGATTTCACGCTAGAGAATCTAACAGGAAATCCTGTCGCAGCTGGTCTGCGTTTGCTTCTGGATACCTACCAAGGCGAGCGAAGCAAGAGGCACTTCGAGATCGACGGGGCGGGTATCGTCGGAGCGGAACTCTCTCTTTCGGACGCCTCCGTTCTTAGGCGCTTCATAACACCCGGTGACGCGGGAGCGTCCTTACAGGTTCAGCTGGCGGGAGAGGGCTTGACTCGTCCGAATCGACTGATCCTGGCAAACTGGAAACGGCTCAACGACGCCGAGTGGGGCTTCGAAACCGTTCCGGGCAGGAGCTTCACCCTGCTCCCGTTCTCGATCGATGATTCCGCCGCAGCGTTGTATTTCGAACCCACGGAGCTGCGGGCCGGAGGCGCTCGCAGACTCCGCATAGCCCTTGGAAACCGATCGGATTCCGGGTACGCGGCGTCCCCGCTTCCCGACACCCAGACCGCCGCCCCGGCGGAGACGGCCCGGCCCCAGACCGCTATGACCCTCGAACCGGACCCCATGGTCGGAGTCCGTACGGACATCGCGGCCCTCCGGGAGATCATCGCCCGAATCGACGCCCTTCTGGGTTCGGGAACGGCGCCGGACCCGGCTCAGGTCGAGGAGCTACGCCAGCTATTGACGAACATACGCACCAGATCCCGGGAGTACTGAGCTTCATGTCCTCCGATCCCCTGAGAACGGCGCAGAAGGATTTCCGGAAGGGCTACTATGCCCGCGTCTTGTCCTCTTTGGAACCCTTGAGCCTTTCCTACAGGGATTCGCACCAGTTCTTTTTTCTTATGGGAACCAGTTGTCTCGTCACCGGGGACGTCGGCGGTGCGGCCACCTACCTTCGGAAGGCGGAACAGCTCAACTTCCGGCACTCTCCGACCCTGGCGGCCCTCGCGGCGGTCCACGTACGCCGGGGAGAAACGGACAAGGCGATCCAGCTATACCTGGACATACTGAGCCGGGAGCCGGGGAACCGATTCGCCCGACGGGCCCTCCAATTCTTGAAAACCAATTCCGATCCGGAGCGCCTGGCGGCCTTGGCAAAATCCGGCAAGATCGCGGTGCTGTACCCTGTCCCGTCCCCGGCAATCCGCCTCGGATACAGATTCCTGCCGCTGGTGTTCGTCCTGGTCGCCGTAGGCGGAGCAGGGGCGGTCCTTCTTCCCCGGGGAGTCGAGTTGATTCGGAATCGCGCGCCCTCCCGTCCCGGCCTGGAGCAGTTTCTCCTGACCGAGGGAGAGAAAAAGAATCCTGTATCCACCGCAGGGGGATTCGAGTACGTCTTGACGGAGAAAGAAGCCATCGCCTCCTTCGAGAAGGCTAAGAAGCTCTACACTTCCTGGAACGACGAAGCCGCCCTGGTGGAGCTAAACCGAATCCTGCTGTCCAATGCCGCCCCTTCCCTGAAAACCAAGGCGGAGACCTTGAAGGGCTTTATCCGAGAGCCCGATTTCACCAACGTCCGGGAACGGTATTCGTATACCGATGTGGCCCGATCCCCCCGGCTCTTTGACGGGGTGGCGGTTATTTGGAAGGGGCAAGCGAGCAATGTCCGTGAATCGGTCAACGGAATCCGGTTTGACCTTTTGGTGGGGTACCAGGATAAAAAGAATCTGGAAGGGATAGCGAACGTGGATTTTCCCTTCCTTCTTCGTGTCCCGCCCGGAGTACCCCTGGAAATCCTGGGCCGCGTTCGTCCGACCGAAGGAGGGTTCCGTATCGAAGGCATCGCCGTTCACGAACTCCCGGAGGGACGAAGGTGAGGGCCGTGGTTCAACGGGTAGAAAACGCGTCTGTAACCGTGAACGGAAGGATCGTCGGGAGGATCGACGCGGGTTTGCTCGTGTATGTCGGAATCGGTAAAGGGGACACGGAACAAGAGGCGGCCTGGCTCGCGTCCAAAATTGCCGGCATCCGAATATTCCCGGACCAGGATTACAAAATGAACCTGTCCGTCCAAGACGTGGGAGGATCGATCCTGGCGGTTTCGCAGTTCACCCTGTATGGGGACGTCAGAAAGGGGCGGCGACCCGGCTACGACAAGGCAGCATCTCCGGAGACGGCTAGAACATTGTACGAATGCTTTGTCGAACGACTGAAGGAAACAGGAATTCCCGTTGCGACCGGCGAGTACCAGGCGGTCATGGATGTCGCATACATAAACAAGGGCCCCGTGACGCTCATTCTGGAAACCGACAGCGAATCGAGCATGTAGACGAAAAATTACATCCGAATAGCTTATTAGTTTCCGGTCTTAAAAAATGTATGAATCAATATAAATCCTAGAATGAGAGTCCATGTTAAAAGGTTTGTCACTTTTAACATGGGCTTTGCGATTTCTTGCGGTTGGGCTGTAACCACTGCGCCCAAACGCGGAATTGAAGGAAGCTTTTTCATAACCCAGGGAGTTTTGAAAAAGCCTCAGGGCAGTCTTCTTTTAGGAAGCACTTCGGGCACAACGGTTTTTTTCTACAGGAATCTTTTGCCGCCTCAACCAACAATGCATGAAATTCGGAATAAAGGTTTCGGTCGACGGGCACTTCGACTCCAATCATGGACTGCAGCTCCCCGTAGGAAGCCTCCGGATTGGCCAGTCCGAACCTGCCCGCGATCCTTCTTGTGTATTCGTCCACGACAAACACAGGAACTCCGAAGGCGTACAGGAGGATCGAGTCTGCGGTTTCCGGCCCGATGCCCCACACCGAAAGCAAGGCATCCCGGGACGGAGTGGAATACCCTGTGCCGGATCGGGGAAGTTCCGCGAAGAACCTCGACAGCTCCATGAGTTTCCGAGCCTTGACGTTGAAATACCCGGCAGGACGGATCGTGTCCGCGAGGATTTCTTGACGGACGGCGATAAGCTTGTCCGGATCCAGGAGACCAGCGTCCCGAAGTTGAAGAACAGCCCGCTCGGCGTTGCTCCAGGCCGTGTTTTGCGTCAAAACCGCGCCTACGGCTATCTCGAACATTCCCGCGCGGTCGGACGGCGGATTCCCCCCGGGAAGGTAGCCACGGTCGTCCCTGCCGTCCTGTCCGGCTCTGGAGATCAGGGGCCACCATCCCCGGGGTCCGTACTCCGAGAAGAGTCGCTCGAACAAGTCCATCCAGCGCATCGCGACTATCCAAAGGACCCGCAGCCCTTCGACAAGGAAGGCCCCCTTTTTCCAGGGGGCCTTCCGGTTCCTTGGCCGAGATCGGGCATAATCCGCCGCCCGTCCGGGCGGTCTTACTTCTTCTTTCCTGATCCGGAGGGTTTCTTCTCCGCCGATTTGGCGTCTGCCTTCACGGGAGCAGGCTTCTTCGCTGCTGTCGGGGCCGGAGATTTCGCGACCGGCTTCTTCGCCGGGGCTTTCTTGCCCACGGTCTTGGCCTTGGCGGCCGCATCCTCGATCGCGGCCTGGGCCGCGGCAAGCCGAGCGATGGGAACGCGGAAGGGGCTGGCGGAGACGTAGTTCATGCCGGCCCGGTGGAAGAACTTGACGGATGCAAGGTCGCCGCCGTGCTCTCCGCACACCCCGACCTTGAGGCCGGGGTTGGTCGAGCGTCCGCGCTCGATGGCCATCTTGACCAGCATACCCACGCCGTCCTGATCCAGGCTCTGGAAGGGGTCGGTCTTGAAGATCCCGGCCTTCTTCTCGTCCACATAATCCGGCAGGAAGCGTCCCGCGTCGTCCCGGCTCATCCCCAGGGTCATCTGGGTGAGGTCATTGGTCCCGAAGGAGAAGAATTCCGCTACCCCGGCGACCTGGTCCGCCAGCAGGGCGGCCCTCGGTACCTCGATCATGGTTCCGACGAGGTACGGGAGCTTGACGCCGGCATCCTTGATGATCTTGTCCGCCACCGCCCGGGTCCGGACTTCCAGGATCTTGAGTTCCTTGGCGTCGATCACCAGGGGAATCATGATCTCCGGCAAGACTTTGACGCCCTTCTTGGTCATGTCGCAGGCGGCCTTGATGATGGCCGTGACCTGCATCTCCAGGATCTCGGGGTACGTGATGGTCAGGCGGCAGCCCCGGTGGCCGAGCATGGGGTTGGCTTCGTGCAGCTGCTCGACTCTGCGGCGGACGGTCTCGAAGGGGACGCCCACGGCCTTGGCCAGGGCCTTCTGCCCCGCCTCGTCGTGGGGTACGAACTCGTGGAGGGGAGGATCGACCAGGCGGATCGTGACGGGATACCCGTCCATAGCCTTGAAGATGCCCCGGAAGTCCTCGGTCTGGAAGGGGAGGAGTTTGGCCAGGGCCTTTTTCCGGGCTTCGACATCGTCGGCGATGATCATCTCCCGGATGGCCAGGATGCGCGCCTCGCTGTCGAAGAACATGTGCTCGGTACGGCAAAGTCCGATGCCCTCCGCGCCGAGTTTTCGGGCGTTCTCAGCGTCGTAGGGGGTATCCGCGTTGGTGCGGACTTTAATGGTCCGGATCTTGTCCACCCAGCCCATGATCGTGTTGTAGGCCTCGGGAGGCTCGGCTTTGACAAGCTTGAGCTCTCCCTTGTAGACGGAGCCCGAGGTCCCGTCCAGGGTGATGTAATCTCCTTCCTTGAGGACCGTTCCCCCCGCGGCCATGGTCTTCTTCTCGTAATCGATGGTGATCTTCTCGCAGCCGACGATGCAGCACTTGCCCCAGCCCCGGGCTACGACCGCGGCGTGGCTGGTCTTTCCGCCCGTGGCGGTCAGGATGCCCTGGGCGGCGTGCATGCCGCCCACGTCCTCGGGGCTGGTCTCTTTGCGCACGAGGATGACCTTTTCGCCGTTCGCGGCCTGGGCCTCCGCCTTGGCGGCGGAGAAGGCGATCTTGCCGGCCGCCGCTCCGGGGACGGCGGGGATGCCCTCGACCAGGAAGGCGTCCTTGAGCATCTTGGTCTGGGACTTGTCGATGCCGGGATAGAAGACCCCTTCGATGTCGGAGGTCTTGATCCGGGCGATGGCCTCTTCCTTGGTTATAAGCTTTTCGTTCACCAGGTCCACGGCGATCTTGAAGGCCGCCGCGGGGGAGCGCTTGCCGGTCCGGCACTGGAGCATGTAGAGCTTGCCTTCCTCGACCGTGAACTCCAGGTCCTGCATGTCCTTGTAGTGCTTTTCAAGGGTCTTCCGGACCTCCAGGAGCTGTTTGTACGCCTTGGGGTCCGCGGTGGCGAAATCCGAAAGCTTGATGGGTGTGCGGATACCGGCCACCACGTCCTCGCCCTGGGCGTTGACCAGGTAGTCGCCGTAGAATACGTTCTCCCCGGTGTTCGGGTCCCGGGTGAAGCATACGCCGGTCCCGGAGGTATCGCCCTTGTTCCCGAAGACCATCTGGACCACGTTCACCGCGGTGCCGCGGACTCCCTGGATCTTCTCGACCTTCCGGTAGGTAACCGCCTTCTCCGCCATCCAGGAACCGAAGACGGCTCCGATGGCCCCCCAGAGCTGTTCGATGGGGTCCTGGGGGAACTCTTTCTTGATGTGTTTCTTGTAGAGGGCCTTGAAGTCCTTGATGAGTACGGCGAGCTCCTCTTCGTTCACCTCCGTGTCCGCGACCTTCACCCCCGCCTTGATGCCCAGGCGTTTCCGGGTCAGGCGCTCCTTGACGGAATCGAAGGCGTGGTCGAACTCCTCCCGCTCGATGCCCATGGCGGTGGAGCCGTACATCATGATGAAGCGTCGGTAGGCGTCCAGGGCGAAGCGGCGGTTGCCGGTCTTGGATGCCAGGCCTTCCACCGAGGCGTCCGTCAGGCCCAGGTTCAGGATCGTCTCCATCATGCCGGGCATCGAGATGGCCGCGCCGGACCGGACGGACACGAGGAGGGGATCCCCGGGATCCCCGAGTTTCTTTCCCGCGACTTTCTCGAGGCGCTTGAGGTGCTTCTCCACCTCTTCCTTGAGTCCCTCGGGGTACTTCTTCCCGTTCTTGTAGTAGAGGTCGCAGACCTCCGTGGTGATCGTGAAGCCCGCGGGCACGGGCAGGCCGATCTTGGTCATCTCCGCAAGGCCGGCGCCCTTGCCGCCTAAAAGTTCCTTCTGGGTACCGTCTCCCTCGGCCACTCCGGACCCGAAGAAGTAGACATACTTGGTCTTGGCCATCGAATGAATCCTCCGTTATACGCGTGTCTATGCAAGCCCGGTCCGTGTAAAGCTATAGAAAGAGGAAGAGAGTGTCAAGGAAGCGGTCGGAGACGGAAAGGCGGCTAGAGGTACAAGCTCATGCTGACCAGCGTCAAGTCCGACCCGGGTATCTGATTCACGTGGGACTCGAACTTCACGTTGACCTTCTCGCAGGCCTCGGAGAGATAGGAGAGGTAGTACAGGCCCAGCTCCGTATTCGCCTCCGTCTCGGGGATCTCCTTATAGAAATCCTGGAGGCTCTTCTTCTTGAGGTCCGCGTTCTTCTTCTGCTCGACCGCCTCCTTCATGCGCTGGTACTCCGATTCCTTGTTGAACACTGTGATTTGCAGCCGCCCCTGGGTGCCGATGGACGTGCTCTTCGATCCGATCTTCCAGGATAGGTAGACCAGCTCGCCCTTGCGTTCCAGGGAATCGATTACCTGACGCCGGATATTCGGGTCAAAGAGCACGGCGTTCATGTCCACGGCGCCCTTGAAGATCTCCTTGGCCTCCCGTTTGAGGTTGGAGTTCTCGGAATTGGCGGCCAGCTCCATGATCATCAGGGAGACGTACTCCGCGATCTTGGACTTCTCCATGTACTCCGCGAGGGATGTCCGTATGTCCGTGATCATCTGCTCGAACCCCTCGGAGTCCTTGAATTTCGTGATGATGAACCAGATGAAGGGGCGGAGGGTGGTCAGGAATTTCTCGGACAATAGAAGGTGTATGTTCTTTTCCTCGGGAAGAAGAGCCGCGTTGCGGTTGATCAGCGTGTACAGGGGATTGAGGATCTTTTGCTTGATCTCCCGGATATCCGGTTCCTTCTCTTTTAAGATACTCTGGAGGAAGGAATCGTTTATGCGAGTCTTCTCGTCGATGATGTTGGCCGGGTTCAATCGGTTCCACTTCTTGATCAGGTCGCTGGCTAGGATGCGGGAAAATATGTACGAATCGTACTGTCGATAGAGCAGGGTGTATACGACCAACTTGGAAAGATCCATGATCTCCTGCCGGCTGCTCATGAACTCGCTTTTAGAAAGCTCCACCTTGGACACATAGTCGACCAGCAGCATGCGTTGGAGGCTCATGGGGGTGAACCGGTCCAGGAAGATGCCGTATTCTTCCACGTTATCCGCGAGGCGGATTTTCTTGAGGGTTTTGTTGTTGTTTATGAAAAAGGTCGTTCCGGCTTCCGTGAGAATGACCTTGATGGGCAGATCGAGGATGCTCTTGCGTTCTTGTGTGGACATCCGCGTCATTCTCCGAGGTTAAGGCTTCCGGAAGTATAGCGTAGAAACGGAAAATCGTACAACTATTGACGAAGACCTATGCCCCACCTATGCTCGACCGAGGCATGCGCGGCTCCCCAAGACCAGGACGCACCCGGACGATATGCATCCTACTCGCGCTATTCGTCCCATCCGCTTGGGCGGATACTACCCGCGGGATGAATCCGGCGGAGACCCCGGGGTTCGTCCGGACCCTGGGGCCGCGCAGGGAGAACTCCGAGGGTGAGCGCGCTCTTTTCCGCTTTCTAGAGTCCGAGGTCCAGAAACGGGGGCTGCGTGCTTCCTCGATCCCCATCTCGGAGTACATCCAAGGACATTCCTTTTCCAGCGTCCTCGAAGTTCGGATAGAGGGCACGGGTCCGGGCGCGTTGGCGTTCGTATTCCCCGTCAACGATGTCCAGACCTGGGGGGACGGGGCGGAAGGAGTGGCGGCGGCCCTCGATTTGATGGAACGTATGCTTCGATCCCCTCCGCCCGTGGAAGCCCGGTTCGTCTTTCTCGGGGGGGATGAGGGCCTCGCGGGGTCCCGGGCCTACGCCGCGTATTGCGCGGATGATCCCTCCCTCGCCGTGGTCCGCGTCGAGGCAACGGCCGATCCGGGAGGGACCGTTCAGATCCTCATCGCGGGCACCGGGGCCTTGTCGCCGTTCTGGCTGTTCGACGCTTCGGTCCGAGTGGTGCGGAGCCGGGGGAGCCGGGATTCCGTGAACGCGAACGGCTCGATGATCCAACGGCTCGGAC
>Ga0067045_1031734_pt1 | contig 11591 bp, 10 predicted proteins | sample TerdegcTABiofilm_FD_59184 | JGI IMG/M metagenome (GOLD analysis project Ga0067045, IMG submission 59184) | Combined Assembly of (Gp0054472, Gp0054536) Wastewater bioreactor microbial communities from Singapore -Terephthalate degrading...
AAGGACTAAAGTCCTTCGCTACAGAGTCGGGAGCGGGACCAGGTTGAAGGACTAAAGTCCTTCGCTACAGAGTCGGGATTACAGATATTCACTCTCTTTCATTGATTTTCGTCCAGGCTGAGGGAGATGGAATTTTCGCCGTCGCTCAGTTCCAGAGATATCAGTCGGACATCTTCGCCTTCGATTCGGAATTCGTATTCCTTATCGTTGAGAGCCAGGGCGTAGGCGGAGGGAGAATCGTCAGGAGAAGAACCGCCGGAGGAAATGGTGATGAGGGTATCCGCCGGAGAAGAGGGATTTCGGCTATAAGAGGGAGTAGCCGGGGAAGGGGAGTTATTGTCATTGCCGTTATCAGCGGTGTTGGATATCAACAGATTAAGGGCGAAGATGAATATCAATATCAGGGAAAAAGCCACGGCAAGAGTGCGGGGAGAAAAAGAGAACCGGGAGGGAATGGAATTTTTAATCCGGTCTTTGCTGTTAATCTCTGAAACGGAGGGTGCAGGAAGGAGAGGGATTTCCCTGATTATATTCTCGTTTTCTTCCATATTAAGAAGAAGTTCCCGACATTGACCACACTCTTTGAGGTGCAGTTCAAATTCCTTCAGTTCTTCCGGTTTCATTTCTTTATCGATAAAGAATGAAATTTTGTCAAGAAATGTTTTGCAGTTCATTCCGTTCATCGCCTTCGTTATTTTTAAATTTGAGGATTTTTTTCCTTATCCGGTTCAGTTCGACGCCCACCGAATTGGAGGTGGTATCCATCATTTTGCCGATCTCGTCATAGTTAAAGCCCAGATAATTTTTGAGAAGAAGGATTGCCCGTTCTCTGGGAGAGAGACGATTCAGGATTTCCATACCCAGACTCTTGTGAATGAATCGGGTTTCGGGATCGGGTTGGTTTCTTTTATTAAAAGAATCGTCCCACAACCGGGTGATCAGATTGGTGAAGGATTTTTTCATCCTGAAATGATCGATGCAGGAACGGACGCCGATGGAATAGAGCCAGGTGGAGATTGTCGAATCCTCTCGGAAAGTATGGATTTTCCGGGAAACCTTAATAAAAACTTCCTGGGTAATATCCTGGGCATCATGATAATTACCCGTCATACGGTAGCAGAGGTTGAATATTTTTTCTCCGTGGTGCTGATAAAGAGATTCCAGGGAGAAGGAGCTGTCCTTCATAAAAAATCTCCCGGCAAAGTCAAAAGTATGGATACCTGTCTTCTATTTTGTTTCGCTTTATACCCTTTAGACGGAAGCAGAAAAAAAAAGATTAACAAAACAGGAAAAATTGTTGCGATAAAAGAAAGAAATAACAGAGATGAAATGAAAACCGGAAATGCACAATGGAGAGTAAGTGTAGTTAGAATTTACATACAATGGGTGGTATTTGTCGTAATTTTATTGAAGTTCAGGATTTATTCGGGCTTATCTCATCCGGCGACAAAAGAGGGGGCGAATATCCCCTTCGCGGTTATCAGGAAAATGTTAAGACTCTGTTAAATTTGTAAAATTTTGTTGAACACCCCTTTACATTCTCTGAAAGTGCGTGATATTGGAAACAAGAATATTAATAATAATTTTTAAGGAGGTATTTCAATGAGCATTTTCCAGGCAATCGGTGCAGGGTTGGCAACAGGTGCAGCAGGATTTTTGATCGGAGGACCTATCGGCGGTCTGGCCGGTTTCGGCATAGGAATGTTCGGAGCGGCATCGGGCATGAGAGGTGATTCTCAGACTGCCACCGGGACCGGTGCGTTGATCGGCGGTCTGGCGGGTTTTGCCCTGGGCGGACCCGTAGGAGCGTTAGCCGGCGGAGTGCTTGGCGGTCTTGGCGGTAAATTCATCAGTGGTCTGTTCAAACCCAAACATCAGCCCCCGACAAACGCCTATCAGTATCCCCAGATGATGTATGGCGGCGGCATGGGCTATGGGATGCCCGGCATGGGAATGGGCTATGGCATGGGAATGCCCGGCATGGGTTATGGTATGGGAATGTCCATGGGCATGGGTTACGGAATGGGAATGCCCGGCATGGGAATGTCTATGGGCATGAGCATGGGAATGCCCGGTATGGGAATGTCTATGGGCATGAGCATGGGAATGCCCGGTATGGGCGGAATGTACGGCATGAACCAGGGCGGACAGCTCCAGCAGCAGGGTGGAAACGGTAAACCCATCAGCTATACCACCCACGGCGGATATAAGGTCCAGATCAACGGAGACACCGTATCCATTACCGATCCTTCCGGCAAAAATACCGTAAAACACTGGGGAGACCCCCACGAGAATGTCAACGGCAAGGACATCAAGGATTGGCAGGGTAAAGACAGAACTATGGTTCTCGGCGACGGAACCAAGATCACCATGAATGCCGACAGCCCCAACGGTGTGGTAAAACATACCAGCATCTATGACGGAAATCAGGGAATCCAGATCAACAACCAGAATAACACTATCGAAAATGTCAGTTTCAACCCCTGGCAGACCGCAATGATGGAAGCCAGACAGGCCGACGGAGAAACCTCCTACATGGGCTATGGAAGAAACGGCGACTTCGTTTACAAAAACATCTATAACCAGGATCAGAATCTGAATGTAACTCCCAACTACCAGGAACTGGCAAGAGCCCACACCGGATTCTGGAGAGGACATCATACCCACTACTATCCTCAGCACCCCGGCATATTCTGGTAAACTATAACTTCAATAGAATATAAGTTTAGCCTATAAAATAAAGAGCCTGTTCTCGGACAGGTTCTTTACTTTATACAGGAGTTACGCATTTTATTACCAAAACCCAGATTTTATGCCGGTTCCAACAGATCCTGAAACAAGTTCAGGATGACGATTTCATGCCGGTTTCCCCGATTTTGAGCGTAAGTCCTGTTTATATTCAGGATTTACATTAAAATTCCGGTATAAGGGAGTTTTTGAGACTGTCAGCCCCTTATACCGGCTATGGTTATTCTTTTACAATGGTAGTGATTGGCGGTAGTTTTTCAATAGTCTTTTTTCGTTATCCTCCCGTGAAGAGGGAGGAGTAGAGGACGCCGGCGGCGATGGCGGAACCGATGACTCCCGCCACGTTGGGTCCCATGGCGTGCATCAGGAGATAATTCTGGGGGTCTTCCTGTCTGCCGATTAACTGGGCGACCCGGGCGGAGTCGGGGACTGCGGAAACACCTGCACCACCGATGAGGGGATTGAGTTTGTTATCTTCCTTTAAAAAGAGGTTCATAAATTTAGCGAATAAAACTCCTCCTCCGGTGGCGATGATGAAGGAGAAGGCTCCCAGGGCGAAGATCTTGATGGACTGGGCTGTCAAAAAAACATCTGCCTGAGTGCTGGCGCCTACCGTGAGTCCGATGAGAATGGTGATGATGTCCACCATGGAAGTACGGGCGGTCTGTGCCAGTCTTTCGGTAACTCCCGATTCTTTGAGGATATTGCCCAGAAATAACATTCCCAGAAGAGAAAGAGCCGCGGGAGCAATGAAACAGCAGACCAGAAATCCAACAACGGGGAAGACGATCTTTTCTGTCTTGGATACCATTCGCGGGGGCCTCATCCGGATTCTGCGTTCTTCCCGGCTGGTGAGGAGTTTCATGACCGGCGGCTGAAGCACCGGAACTAAAGCGATGTAGGAATATCCCGCAATGGCCACAGGTCCTATCAGATGGGGAGCCAGTTTGGAAGTCAGGAATATGGAGGTGGGCCCGTCAGCGCCTCCGATGATGCCGATGGACGCCGCCTCATTGGGAGGAAAACCCAGAAACAGAGCTCCTACGAGGGTAATAAAGATTCCCAGTTGAGCTGCCGCTCCCAGCAGAAAGAGTTTGGGATTGGATATGAGAGCGGAAAAGTCCGTCATGGCTCCTATTCCAAGAAAGATAAGAGGGGGATATAATCCCTGACGGATGCCGAAGTAGAGATAGTTGAGAACACTCCCTTCTTCGTAGATACCGATCTTCTGTCCCTGGGCAAAGGGGATGTTGCCAATCAGAATGCCGAAACCGATGGGAACCAGCAGAAGAGGTTCATATTCGTATCTTATGGCTATATAAATAAAGATTAGTCCTACTGCAATCATGATGAAGTGCTGGTAGGTCGCCTGGGCGAATCCCGTATTATTCCAGAATTTTAGAATCAGTTCCATTTTAACCTCCGGATATTCAGATGAACTGCAAAAAAATAATATAAAACTATCCTATTTTCAGGAGGGGAGCCTGTTCAAGAACGTTTTCCCCCTGCCGGACAAAAATCTCCTTGACTTCTCCCGATACCGGGGATTGAATGTCATTCTCCATTTTCATGGCTTCCATGATTATAACGGTTTGTCCTACTTTTATCTTATCTCCCGTCTTGACGGGAATTTTAAGGATCAGTCCCGGCAGAGGAGCCTTAATGGTATTGAAACTCAGGTCTTTACCGGGAGCGTCGGTCAGTTTGGTTCTTTCGATCTTTTCCTGGATTACCTGGGGATTGACTAGTTTCGGAGTCTTATGCTGGAAAATATCCGCCACATTCACTTCATATTCCGCTCCGTTGACTGATACCGTTGCTTTCTCCTCGGTAATTTTTATGATATTAACCTTATAGGAGTTGCCGTTGATCACAAAATTATATTCGTTCATAAAATCCTCCCGACGGATCTATTTATTATAAGAATAATACTTACAATACGACTTTTCGTACACTTAAACAGGGATTTATCTCTTTACCCTGGGGGGAGTTCGATGGATTCTGCCTTCCAGAGTCCAAGGGGTGAGGGTGTTCAGTCTGCCTTTACCCTTCCAGGTCAGAATCTCTTTTTGGGTATCCAGATACATGCGATGGTGAAGCACCAGAGCGGTACATATCGCCACCACTTCCTCGGCAGTCATTGAAGAAGAGGCAGAATGTTCAGATTCAGAAGGAGAACCTTTTACTTCTCCCTCCTCTTCTTTTTTATTTAAGGAACTGGAAAGAGAGGTAAACAATTTCTTAACTCCCTTCACCGCTCCTTCCAGGAAATTCAACACCAGCGCCATGACTATCAGACCGGAGAAGACCACCGACATGCCTAGTATGGTAAGATTTATACCGTTACCTTCTATAATGCCCTCTATTCCCGATTTAGAGGCGGCGGCAGACATTAAAACAAAAACATTCATAAATTCCATATTAATCACCTAAATACTTTATTGTGTAAAGGCAGGTCAACCGGATTCACGACAGAAGAGGAAGACCGGAAATCGAAAACCGCAGCCTCCGACTTCCAAACCGGATTCGCTCCCGTTTTGATTCTAACTTCCAACTTCTAACTTCCCACTTCTTTTAGAGCGGAATGTTGCCGTGTTTTTTGGGGGGATTAATGTCTTTCTTGCTTCTTAGCATCTCAAGACCGCGAATGACTCTGAAACGGGTTCGGCGGGGTTCGATAACGTCGTCGATGAAGCCTCTTTCGGCAGCGTAGAAGGGGTTGGCGAACTTTTCCCGATATTCGGCTTCCAGGCGATTGGTTTCTTCTTCTCGATTCTGGGCGGTTTTGATCTCGTTGCGGAAGATGATTTCCACCGCACCTTTTGGTCCCATAACTGCGATTTCTCCCGTAGGCCATACGTAGTTGAGATCTCCCCGAATATGTTTGCTGGACATGACGTCGTAGGCGCCTCCGTAGGCTTTCCGGGTGATGACGGTAATTTTCGGCACGGTGGCTTCTGCGTAGGCGTAGAGCAGTTTGGCGCCGTTTCGGATTATACCGCCGTATTCCTGAACCGTACCGGGCATGAATCCGGGAACGTCCACGAAGGTGAGCAGGGGGATATTGAAGGCGTCGCAAGTGCGGACGAATCGGGCGGCTTTTATGGAGGCGTTGTTGTCCAGAACTCCCGCCAGGTATTTGGGCTGATTCGCCACTATTCCCACGGATCTGCCGTGTAATCGGGCGAATCCCACCAGGATATTGGGCGCCCACATCTTATGGACTTCCAGGAATTCGCCGTCGTCCACCACTCCCCGGATGACGTCGGTCATGTCGTAGGGTTTGTTGGGGTTATCGGGGACGATGGTATTAAGATTTTCGTCCATGCGGTTAACGGGATCCGTGCTGGGATACATGATGGGGTCTTCCATGTTGTTCTGGGGCAGGTAGGAAATAAGTTTACGAATCAGCATCAGGGTGTGGTGATCGTCTTCCGACAGGAAATGGGCAACACCGGTGCGGGAACAGTGAATCATGGGACCGCCCAGTTCCTCTTCGGTTACGGTCTCACCGGTTACGGTTTTTACCACCTTGGGTCCGGTAACAAACATATAGCTGGTCTTGTCGGTCATGAGAGTAAAGTCGGTGATGGCGGGGGAATAGACGGCGCCTCCGGCACAGGGACCCATGATGGCACTGATCTGGGGAATCACTCCCGAATAGAGGACGTTTTTAAGGAATATATCTCCGTATCCGGCGAGACTGTCAACCCCTTCCTGGATACGGGCGCCTCCGGAGTCGTTCAAACCTATTATGGGAGCTCCCATTTTTCCCGCCATATCCATGATCTTGCATATTTTTTCTGCAAAGGCTTTGGAGAGGCTGCCTCCGAATACGGTAAAATCCTGAGAAAACACAAACACCAGACGTCCGTCTATGGTTCCGAAACCGGTAATCACGCCGTCGGAGGGAATTTTTTTGTCTGCCAGTCCGAAATCCACACAGCGGTGGGTTACGAACATATCGAACTCTTCGAAGCTGTTTTCATCCAGCAGCAGTTCGATTCTCTCTCTGGCGGACAGTTTGCCTTTTTTGTGCTGTTCGTCAATCCGTTTCTGTCCTCCTCCTAGACGGGCTTTTTCTCTCAGTTCACTCAATTTTAAAAGTTTGCTTTCCAGACTCATAAAAACCTCCCTCTTCGTTCTCGAAGAGTTTTAATTTAGTGAAAAAAACAAAAAAAATGATCCTGATAAACACTTTTTCAGTTACCGGAACAAAATCCTACCATTTTATTAGATACTTGCATGGCTAATCCCTTCCTGAAGTCCCTACTTTTTCATCGGTTTTAATATTGGAAATTAATTTATTAGTAAAACACAAAAAAATCGGATAGAAAAGCCAAACAGGCAATGACAACATAAGTACAAAAGAGAAGGGAATAAAAAACAGGAAAGGAATACTAAAAAGAAATCAGTCCTATTGAGGTTGTAGTCAGAAATCAGAGGTTAAAATTATGAATAAAAGAAATTTAATTAAATTGTTGTTGTTTAGTGTTTTTTTTACAACCCTTTTCTCTTCATGGGCTTACGGGGAAGACCTGGACGACGCTTACAAGATCCTTAAATCCTCCGTGGAGAATAAGATCGACCTGGGAGAGCGGATGACCCGGCAGGATATAAAATATGTTTTGTTGTCCATCCCTGTGGAAAAAAACATCCCTTATCTGGAGGAAGTGGTAGGGAATGAAAGGGAAGAAGAGGAACTCCGTCTCAGAGCCTTCTATACCCTGGCCATTATAGGCGGAAAAGATATTAAAGAAAAAACAAAAGAAGATATAAAAGAAAGCATTAAAACTTTTTTTAAAGATGAAAGCCTTCCCGCAGGAGAACTCGCCGTCAGTCTGGCTATGGCGGCTCCCGCCGATTATAAGGATTTCGTGATCGACACTTTCAATGAACTGAATAAAAAAGATTTATATCATCCTCAATTGATTTCCGGTTGTGAGGCCATGGCTCTCCTCAAAAACCGGGATGCCGACAACGAACTGAAGAAATACTTTGACCGTATAAAGGAACAGGATTTAAGCCGTATCTCATCAAAAGAGATGCTGGTTATATTAAATTCCCTCTATTCATGCCGGGATAGATTAAAAAATAATAACGTATGTATAGATATAATAGGAGAGTTATATAAAAAGCCCGTTTATGAAGTCCGGTTTCTTTCTGCTGTGGTTCTGTATTGCTACGGCGAAGAGGGGAAAGCCCTATCCTATATAAAAGAACAAAATAGTAAAACTTCCATTACTGAATTCGATAAGTACGGGTTTTATAAAGAAGTCTATAATAAATATCATCAGGATTTGGGACTGGTTCTCATGATGGAGTTTCTCCGCAATGACTCGAATCTTCCCCTGAAAACCCGTAAGGAGTATATGGACATCCTGGCTCTCCACCGCTATTCGGGACTGCAGGAATATCTCACCGAAGTCATAGAAGGGGAGAAACCCGCTTTCGAGCATGCCTGCTACATTCTGGCGGTCTATTACCATGATCGGCGGGTAAGGCTCTGCGTCCGCAAACAGTTCCCCAAAGATATTTACTGGGCCGACGAAAAGAAGGAAGAACGGGAGGATATGGCTCTGGCTTACCTGGTTCTTTCTGAAAAAAGAGACGAACTCTTCTACAAACAGCTTACCGAGGATGTGAGCCTCATCAAGAAAGCCTACGGGTGTGAAGGAGAACGGTTTATCAACGCCAGGGGAAAAAAACCCGAATTCCAGTTCCTGTTTGATCGGACGGACTTTAAAAACCGGGAGCAGAATGCCGTAAGTTTCCAGTGTGGACGGGCTTTATTCCGATTCGGACTCAAGCACTTCTTTACAAAACTGGTGGAAACCGAAGAGATCCCCGACAGCATCAAAAAAGAAGGTTTCTACTCTCTGGCACGAACGGGAGACAAGGAAGATATTGAACTGTTGAAGTTTTATGTTCAAAAAATTACTCCTCCCCTATACGATTCCTACCTTTTTGCCCTCTCCCGCATCGCCCGTCAGGACACAGTGCCTCTTACGGCAAAAAACAAGGGAGAAAGGGACGAACCCCTGAGAGACAGTCTTCTTTTAATGAAGGAGATCATCAACAGCGGTTCTACCCAATTCGCCCGCAAAGCAGCTTTATATATAGAACCTTATACATACCACTGGCAATCGGTGGTCTTATTGAAGGACTGCGTTCAATCCGACGATCCCGAAACCAAGATCAACGGCATGATTTCCTTCAGGAATTTCGACGATAAAGCCACTATCTGGAAGATCCGGAAAGCCCTGCAAAGGTGTATGAGCGACGGCGACGAAAAAGTCCGCACCGCTTCCGCCGTCATATATACGATTCTGGAACTGCGTCTTGAGGGAACCTTCCACAGGAAGTGGAGTGAGGAGAAATAAAAAAAACCTACAGGCGTTCTATATCGTCGAAGAGGTGATCCGTATCCAGGGATGAGGCGGAACCGGATCTGATTCTTTTTTTTCCCCACTCCCTGCGGCTGAGAAATATTATGCCCAAAACGGCTATAAGTATAAATATTCCGCCTATCACCATTATATTTATATCAAAGGAATCGTCGGATTTTTTAGTCGAAACCCCCTGCCGGACTTGCGGTGATCTTTCAGGAGTGGCGGTCTTTGTCTCCACATCTTCCACCATCTCCGGCGAAGGTGCGGGAGTGGGGATAATCTCGGCAGGTTCGGTTAAATCCGGAGTCTTCGTCGCGTCGGGAACCACTGAGGGAAGGGGAGTCTGCACCGGCGATTCCTCCGGCGCTGATGTCAGGGAGGGAGTGGGACTAACCGTCAAGGGCGGAGTTGATGTCCGGGAGGGAAAGGGAGTAGGGGGCAAAACCGGAGCGGCGGTGTGTGAAGGGGGAGTCGTCAAAGTGGGAGTTTTTTCAGGAGTGGCAGTGTTCTTTCTCGGAGAGGGTGGGGTGTTATTCCTGGAAGAGGGGGTGTTGTTATTCCTGGGAGAGGGGGTAATAATGGAAACATACTCATTATCGGGAGGGGACTTTTGCCCTGTTTTTTGGTCTTCGTTTTCTTCCCTGATTCTTTTCCATATAGTTTTTCTTTCGCCTTCCTGGCTGGGTTCAACTTTAAGGAGTTCATCGATTCTGGATTTAAGCATTTCATATTTGCCGGGGTTCATCTGATAGGCTTTCATATATGAGTCGGTGGCTTTCACCAGTTGATCTTGATGTTCATAGCAGATGCCTATAAGGTAATAGACGTCCGCATCCCGTTCGTCCACCTTCTGGGCTTCCTGCAATTTTAAAAGAGCCATGTCGTATTTATTGGTCAGGATGAAGACCACCCCCAGTTTTTTCAGGGGTTTTATATATTGAGGATCGATATCCAGAGCCACATAATAGCTCTCCACAGCCTTTTCATACTTTTTCAGATTAAAATAGGCATTGCCCATTTCATACCATGCGGATTTCATGTCGGGATCGATATGCACCGCCTTGTTAAAATACTTGATAGCCGATATAAAATCCCGGTTCCGGCTAAACTTGATTCCTTCATTATAATATTTGTCCGCCTGGGGAGAAGCGGCAAAAGCCCCGCCCATCACAAGAAAACCCATACAACAAAACAGAACCGTCATAAAAAACGGTCTGAATTTAATATAGTTTATTACTGTCTCTTTCATTCACAAAAACCCCGGATGTATAGATGTCTGAAATCGGAGGTCAGAAAGGAAAAAAAACGGATCCCTTGTTTTGGGGTTCTTCCGCTTCTGTAGGCCGGTTTACCATCTCTTTTCCTTCGTCTTCCGGCTTCCAACTGCCAATCTCTTTCTGTTATTCCACCATTTTCTCCATATACACTTCTATTTTCCGGTTCATTCCCTGGGTCAGGGTGATGCCGATCTTGGTATCCCGGAACCCCTCGGATTTCAGGGTCAGCGACAGGGTGCAGGGATAATCGGCGATAACCAGGGGAGTTTTGCCCAGGAGTTTATTTCCCATATATACCGCCGCCGGGGCTGGAACGGTGTGGATCTCCACCACTCCCGGTTGTTTGGGAACTTCGATATAAGCGGGTTCTTCACCGGGGGTGGCGGGACGGATCCCTTCGGTGGGATAGTCCACCCGATTGGCTTTTTTGCTCTGACCGCCGGAACCGGAGGATGAGGATTTACCCGATGACGAAGAAGAGGAACCCGATGAAGATTTATATGTCGGCGATTCCTTCTGCACCTGCTCCGATTTCAACTGCACCCGGATTCTCTTGGCTTTGGCTTTTTCCTTGTAGTCCTGATCCTGAGTACTCTGACTCTGGGAATTGGAGACGCTTGAAAGCAATAAGACCAGAATAACCGCTACAAAAGGTATGACTTTATAAATACTTATTCTTTTCATATAAATTCCTCCCTGAGAGAAGTTGGAAGATAGAAGATAGAGGATAGAAGATGGAAATCAACCGCACGTCCGACATTCGAACTCCAACCTCTTTTTCGCTACAGACATTCATTCTTTTTATTTCATTCAAGTAATCTAACCTCTGATTTCAGAATCTGTAAAAGCCCGGAAAACCGGCGACAACCTCTGTAGATCAGACCTTTAGGTCTGCATTCTATACGGGTTGGCAGGACTAAAGTCCTGATCTACAACATCGTTTTCAGCCTTTTCACACGGTCTGACTTCCAATCTCTTTTTTGAAGGACTAAAGTCCTTCGCTACAGACTTTCAATTTGGTTTATCGACTTTCCTTGCCTATGGTTTCCAGTCGTTGTCGGACCAGAGACCAGTCGGAGGTTCCTCTCTTTATATACCGGACAATGCCCTGTTTGTCTATGATCACCGTCAGGGGAACCACGTCTCTGGTGAAGTAGCGGGTTGCCACCGCCTG